>Ga0302319_10026981_pt1 | contig 10090 bp, 9 predicted proteins | sample Bog_T0_2_FD_203319 | JGI IMG/M metagenome (GOLD analysis project Ga0302319, IMG submission 203319) | Peat permafrost microbial communities from Stordalen Mire near Abisko, Sweden - Bog_T0_2 | ecosystem: Environmental > Terrestrial > Soil > Wetlands > Peat | place: Sweden: Abisko, Stordalen Mire...
TTTTGTTCTTTCAAAGATTCGTAGCTTTGCGATGCAAAACTCAAAGGCTCTCAGCCGGAACACGCAGTTACGCGACGTGTGCTTGACTGCCCTGCACACTCGAAGTCTTGCGCGCGTAGATTATTTCCAGCCAGTTCTTGTAGAGAAGCGCTGCAGTTCCGTGCCAGGTGTTCTTGATCTTGATGGATTCCAGCGCTGCCGCCACGCCAGGCACAAATCCTTCTCCGCGATGTTCCATCGCTTCTTCGCGAAGCGCCTTCAAACCATCCTCGGTCTTCGCGTCAAAATAGTTGCGCGGAAGAAGAGGATAATTCTCCGCTTCATGGCGCAGATAACGGCCGACGTCCCGGCGATATTCTCGCAGCAGCGTATCGGATTCATATTCAGGATGCCCCTGGAAGAACACGAAGAGGCTCTCCTCATCTTTGATGAACGTGTCAACGCCAGCATCCGCTGTTCGCCCAAGAACGGTGTATCCGCCGGCGGTCAGATCTTCTTCGGCCACACCATTCCAGCGTGAATGGGGAATGCTGTAGCGCGATGCGAGTCCTGCCGTCAAAGCGTGATGTGAGGCACGTCCGCAATCAAAAATGCCGAAATGCTTGTCGTCGCTTCTCCGCCTGCGAATCCCATCCATGTGCAGAATCGCCGCATGGGCAGCCAGGCATGACCACACCGTTGAATGCGTATTTTCGCGTGCCCACTCCAGCACCTGCGTAAAGCTTTCCCAGTAGCACTCATCCCGGAGATCGGGCGTCAAAGGCTCTCTTCCTGTAATGATCAACCCATCCAGTTGCGTGTCCCACAGCGTCTCGACGTTCGCGTAACGGCTCCCTGTTTGCTTGCCGACAATCTCGGCGCGCGGAATGCCCGAGAGCGTGTAAAGAGAAAGCCGAATCGGAATCCCTTCAGAAGCAGACTCCAACAGCGATACAAATTGCCGCTCGGTTGCCGGAAAGGCCGCGGCCGCCATGTTGTTCACCAGCCCAATGTGGATGCATTCCCTAGGCTGCTCGGCAAGCTCCGGCAATGGATTGGGGCGAGGCGCCTTCGCATTTCCCCGATTGTCTTCGCGTGTACCGTTTGCGTCCACATGCACTGGCATCGGCTTTTCCTTTCCTTTTCGTTCTGCTCCGCTCAGTCGTGCCCGCTTTACGTAGTTGCCGCGAGCGCCTGATCCAAATCTTCAATAATGTCGTCGATGTGCTCGATCCCGATACTCAATCGGATCATCTCCGGTAGCACGCCCGCCTTCAGTTGCTCCTCGACAGACATCTGGCGATGCGTGGTCGAAGCAGGATGACACACCAATGATTTAGCGTCTCCAAGATTCACCAGCCGCGTCACCAGTTTCAACGCGTCGTGGAATTTCACCGCCGCGTTATAGCCTCCCTTGATGCCAACCGACATGAGGGAACAAGCCTGCCCCCCAAAATATTTCTGCGCCAGCGCGTGATACGGGCTCTCTGCAAAGCCTGCGTATTTCACCCACTCAACGCGCGGGTCCTTGCGCAGAAACTCAGCCGCTTTCCTGCCGTTCTCCACATGACGCTCCACCCGTAGCGCCACCGTCTCAATTCCCTGCAACAACAAAAATGCGCTCAGCGGAGAAAGCACCGCCCCGGTGCACCGCTGATAAACGCTGCGGCAGCGTGCGATGTATGCCGCTCTGCCGAAATGGTCTGTGTACACTAGCCCGTGATACGAGTTGTCCGGCTCACTGAACATCGGAAATCGCTTCGCGTTCTTCTTCCAGTCAAAATTCCCGCCGTCCACAACGGCCCCGCCCAGCGTAGTCCCGTGACCACCCAAAAACTTGGTCAGCGAATTCACCACGATGTCGGCGCCAAACTCTATCGGCCGCAATAGAACCGGCGATGCTACCGTGTTATCCACGATGAGCGGCACTCCGTGCTCGTGCGCAACGCCGGCCAGCCGCTCGATGTCGCAAATATTTCCCGCGGGATTCCCGACGCTCTCGCAAAAAACGCCGCGGGTCTTGTCGTCGATCAACTTCGCAATCGATTCGGGCTGATCGCTCTCAGCGAACCGCACCGTAACTCCCTGTCCCGGCAAAATATGTGCGAACAACGTATGCGTAGTCCCGTAAAGCTGCGGCACTGAAATCAGATTGCTGCCCATCTCCGTCACGTTCAGCACAGCGAAGTTCACCGCCGCCTGACCGCTGCTGGTGCAGAGCGCTTCAACCCCGCCTTCGAGCGCAGCTACGCGCCGCTCCAACACAGCCGTGGTCGGATTCTGAATGCGCGTGTAACGAAACCCCTCCGCCTCAAGATTGAAAAGCGCTGCGGCATGATCGGCACTATCGAATGCGTACGCCACCGTCTGGTAGATCGGCACGGCCACCGACTTTGTCGTCGAATCAGGTTCGTAGCCGCTATGAATTGCCATCGTTTCCAGTTTCATGAGTCCGTCCGCTTCCAGTGCCCTGTTCCTTCGCCCATCTCAAAACTGCGCCCACCGCCGCTAGGCAGTTCGCTGCCCAACCGCATCCACAACCAGGCTGTTAATCTCCCCAACTACCCACTCAATATCCTTGGCCGTCGTCTTGAAACTCGTCACGCAGGCGCGAACTACCGGCTCACCGGCCAGTTGCGCTTCCGACATCCACGCAATCTGCCGTTCTCGCAACCCCGCCAGCAGTTCCGCAGGAACCATTCCTTCGCGCGTGAAGCAAACTACCGGCAACGGAGTTTCATTCACAATCCGCCACCCACTTGCTGCCAAGGATTCCCGCAGCATCGCGCCCATAAGCGTCTGATGCTCAAGCTTCGCCGCACATCCTGCTTCGCCCTGTTCGGCCAGCGCCATAAAGAGCTTCAGTCCGATAAAGCGCCGCGACCACTGCGCCGAATGCGTCAACGGATCGAACGTGGTCGCTGCATCCACGCCGTAGCCGGGAATTTTCGCTGGCATATATGTAACATCCGAACGGAATGCCTCCGCGACGCTGTCGCGATGCCTGCAGAAGAACATCCCCGCTCCCATGGGAACAGAGAGCCATTTGTGCGCGTCGCAGGTAATCGAGTCCGCCGCTTCAATGCCTGCGAGATGATGCCGCAACTTCGGTGAGACGACCGCCGCGCCGCCCCATGCCGCGTCCGCATGCAGCCACAAACCGGCTTCTTTGCAGAATTGGCCAATTTCGGGGAGAGGATCGATCACGCCTGCTGCGGTGGTCCCCGCCGTTGCGACAACCATGAACGGCAAAAAACCATTTCCCAGATCTTCAGCCACGCGTGCCTTCAACTCATGCACGTTCATCTTCAGCTTCGCGTCTGTCGAAATCACACGCAGATTCCGCCGTCCCAATCCCGTCACGTGTGCAATCTTGTTGTAGCCGTGGTGCGCTTCGTCCGTCAGATAAATCGCAGGCTCACCTTTCAGCGACCGCAGCCCAAATTCGCCATAGCTCGGAAACGCTCTCGTGAGCGCGACGACAATGGCCTGAAGATTCGCTTCCATCCCGCCGCTCGTGAAGGTCCCGATCGAATCTTCCGGCAAACCAAATTTCTCAGCCAGCCAGCCCAGCGTGTGCCGTTCAATTTCATTCGCTGCCGGCGATGTGCGCCAGTTGGCCAACTGCGGGTTATACATCGCAACCAGCGTGTCCGCCACCACCGACGCCAGCGTCACGCTCGGATTGAAGAGGCCGAAGTAGCGCGGGTGCGTCACCTGCACCTGCCACTTCTGAAGCATCTGCTCTACATCGGCCACAACATCTTCAAGAGCAATAGTCTGCTTGAAGTCGTAGTGCTCAGCAAGATAGTTGCGAATTTCGCCCGCGGTCACATTCGGAACCACCGGTCCATCGGCAATCACCGACTCCACCTTTGCAAAATCGTTCCTGACTTGATCGATGCGCACCAGCGTTCCTCTTTTCCAATCGGACAGTCAATGTCTCAACCGCAGCGTCACAAATACCTACAACCGAACCGCGCCACCTTGAATACGATCGTACAGCTCCTCGGTAATCGTCACGAAAGACCCGGCTTCGGCGGAATCAAAGTAGAGTGCGTCTTCGCTCGCGGCCGGATTGAACCCTTCTCGCACCAGTTCAGTCTTCGAGTATTTGAAAGTCCCCGTCAGGTCGACGGCCTTTCGAATGCGCAGAAATAACGGCCGCGCATACGGCGGAAGCCGGTCTACGAGATGCGCGCGCAGTGCCACCAGGTCCAACGACTCATCGGCTACAAGTGTCGCCATTCCCGCACGTCCTTCTGCGCCCGCCACCGCGACCCCGTAGACGTTCGCATGCTCGATTCCAGCAAACGCGCAAATCGTCTCCGCCACTTCACTGGTCGCAACGTTTTCGCCCTTCCAGCGAAACGTGTCTCCGGTCCGATCAACAAAGTAGAAATAGCCGTCCTCGTCTCTGCGCATCAGGTCGCCCGTGCGAATCCACACATCGCCCGCTTCAAACACGTTGCGCAGCATTTTCTTTTCTGAGGCTTCTTTGCTTGTGTATCCCTCAAACCGGCCGCCAACATTGGTCGGATCACTCACGACCTTGCTGATGGCCTCGCCCGCTTGATTCACAGCACAGCGCACACAGAATCCATCTTCGTTGCGAACCGGCTGGCCCGCATCCACATCGAACGCAACTAACGCCGGCGCGAATCGATGTGCCAGATAGGCTGGTATATGCCCGATTGCTCCGCGCTTTCCCTGCACGTTGAACAACGACACGCTGCCCTCAGTTGCCGCGTAAAACTCCAGGATGCGCGGGATGTGAAAGCGCTCTTCAAACGCTTCCCAAACTTCCGGCGCCATCCCATTGCCGCAGGCTAGCCGCACGCGATGCTTCGTCTCGAGAGGCGAGAGAGCGGCGTGCAAAAGATAACGGCAAAGCTCTCCAATGTATTGGAACAGCGTGCAATCCCAGCGGACTATATCGTTCCAGAATTGGCTGGCCGAAAATTTCTCGCGCAGCACAACGGTCCCACCCGCAATCAGCACCGCTCCCGGGGCCTGCACGCCACCCACACTGTGATACATTGGCAGGCAGTTGTACATCCGGTCGGACGCCTGCACTTCCATCATCCCCGCGAACCAGTGGCTCCACTGCATCACGCGCGCATGGCTGACATTCGCCGCTTTTGGCAGCCCCGTCGTTCCCGACGTGTAAATGTAAAGCGCCAGGTCATTCACTGTTGGCGTATGCTGCTCGTCTTTCTCAACCGCTTCGCCGGAAAGCCCCGCAATCTCCAAATCGATCCGCGGCTGCGGGCCATCAGTAGCGCCATGGGCCCAGATCTTTTCCGGCGCATCTGCGCCCAGCGCTGCCGCAACCGTCTCCACAAATTCTGAAGCCGCAATGACGTGCTTTGGCGCCACCGTCCGAATGCAATGCGACAATGAGTTCCCGCTCAGGTTCGTATTCAACAGCGAAACCACCACGCCCACGCTTGAGATGCCCAGCCAAACGGCCATGTATTCCGGCCGATTCGTCATCAGCAGCCCGACCACATCTCCCTTCGCAAGGCCCTGCCCAAGCGCCCAACGCGCATATTGATTAGCGCGTTCCGCCAGCCCGCGATACGTCAGACCCTCTCGATCCGACACCAGCGCGTCCGCGTCTCCGTTGCGCGCGGCAGACTCTTCAATCACCGTCAGAAAAATACGCGTCGGATTCTTCGCAATTGGCGCAGTCAGTTCCAGCGCGCGCAGCCATGCCTTGGCTGCCGAGTACTTCGTCTGCGTCGCGCTGCCCTCTATCACCTGGCTCATGCCGTGTTCCCCGCGTCGACTGTAATCACCGTTCCCGTAATATTCTTCGATCCCTCACCCAAAAGAAATTCAACCGCGCAGGCCACATCGTCAATCTCCACCATGCGCTTCAACGCGCTACGCCGTTCAATCGTGTGCCGCTGCTCTTCCGTCAGTCCCTGCGTCATGCTGGTGTCCACAAATCCGGGCGCCACTGCGTTCACGTTCACGCCCGCCTTTCCAACTTCGCGCGCCAGCGACCGTGTAAAGCCAACCAGCGACGATTTCGTCGCGGCATAGACCGATAGCCCGCTATATCCGTTGAACGCGACAATCGATGAAATGTTCACGATGCGCCCGCTTCCCTCAGCCATCATGGTACGCACCACGTACTTCGTCAGCACCATCGGCGAAGTCGTGTTTACACGCACCACGCGCTCAATCTCATCCGTTGATGTCAGCGCCAGTACCCCGTCGGTGCTTACCCCGGCATTGTTTACCAAGCCGTAAATAGGACCAAACTCTTTGCGCAAGTTCTTAACCAGATCGGGAATCCCTGCAAGGTCTCCCAGGTCGAACGCCGCAAATTCCAGCGAACCAGGCCTGGCCTTGTCGGCCTCCTGCTTCGCCGCGACAAATTCCTCGCCTTCCTTGCGCGCAATCGCAATCGCTCGATACCCCGATGCAGAAAGCCGTTTGGCAATCCCCAGGCCCAGCCCACGGCTTCCCCCAGTCACAATCACGTTACGCATGGCGGATCAACTTTCCTGATTCACTGACTGTCAGCGCTGTCACAAAATTGATGGCAGCCGGCACCTTGTGTTGCGCAAGCTCTCCACGGCAAAACTGCAGGATTTCCTTTTGCAAGGTCCGCGTCCCCTCCCCCGCGGCCTGGGGCTGCGTCTTCAAAACAACATCGGCGATCACCAGTCCGCCCATGATGGGGTTCTTCTTCATCCGCACCAGAGACACGCGCACATCCGGGTGGCGATTGATCACCGCCTCAACTTCTTCCGGATGCACCTTGAGCCCGCCAATATTGATCGTGCCGTCGCGCCGCCCCACAAAATAACAGCGTCCATCGCGGTCTTCAATGGCATCGCCCGTGTCCACAAATCCGTTTTCGTCCTTCAGGGATGGGCTGTCCGCACCCAGGTATCGAAATGCAATGCGGCTCGATCTCACCCGCAGTGTTCCGCCTTCAAGCTTGGTTTCCACATTTGGGATATTGCCAACAATCTCCGCCGGAAATCCCATCAGCCCGTCCTTCACTTCAAACACCACGCCCGCTTCCGTTGAAGCGAATGCATGCACGAGCTTCGCATTCGGATACAGCCCGCGCAGCTGGTTCAGGATCGCCTGGTCTGAAATCTCTCCCGAGAGACGGACATACTCCGGCGCAATTCGCCTCGCGGCATCGCTCATCAACATGCTGCGCCAGTGCGAAGGTGTTCCCAGAATGTGCGTGATTCCAACTTCGCCCGCCCGCGTCAGGAACTCCCCAATCGATTCCTTCGCGCTTTTCAGCACCAGCGTTGTTCCGCCCAGCACGGCTCGAAGAAAAATCTGCAACCCACCATAGCGGCGGATGTCATAGAACGTGCTCCACACCGCCGATGATGATTGAACGCCCCGCCCTATCGCGCCCGTCAGCGTCGCCAACGTATGCACCACAAGCTTCGGAAGCCCGGTTGTGCCCGAAGTGAGAAGGATCCACTCTGTCTCCACGCCAGAGCCGCGATCCACTGCATGCTGCATGCTGCCAGGAGCGCAGCGTGCCACGCACTCCACCCGCACGCCGTCCACGGCGAGCGTTTCGTCGTCTGTCAAAATCAAGTCCGCTTCCGCGGTCTTGGCGACGTAGCCCAGATGTTCGCGCGGCAAGTCAGGCGGATAGAGAACAATGCGCCGCGCCAGCCCATCGAGTTGAATCAATGCCGCCGCAGCCGCCAGTTGATCTGCCGCGGCCAGCACTATACTGCTTCCGCCTAGTTCATCGAAGTTACAGTCGAAGACAGTTCTCGCAGCCAGCTCAACCCAAGTTGCATTCCCTCCCTCACCCACAATCAAGCGGGAACACGGCTGGGGATTGGCGACGATCAAACTCCAAAGGGAAGCTGGGTTATTGCGATGCATTTTCGTAGAAACCGATGAAGTCGCCGAACGTCACAGGGAAGCGCGCACCTTCCGCGGAGTTGAACGGATCCACTCCAAGCGCAATCTCCAACCGCACCACGACGATTGCGAAACAAAGCGAGTCCAGACCGGTATCGAAGAGAGGAAGATCGTCCGTGAGTGGCGCAAGCTGCTTGTTCTGCTCCTCCGCAACCTGCCGAAATTGAGCAATCACTTCCGATTTAACATCCATTGTCAGACTCACAAACCCTCCTGTACTACCCAGCCCGTTAACGGTTCGTCGCCCGGCAACTTCTGCTTGCACGCCACGGTTCGCCGCTCAATGCGCCTGTTACCGTCTTCAATCGACCAGGTTGTACCGGCCTTCATTCGCGGTGCGGCTCTGAGAAGCAAAAGCCGGCAGACCGAATGGGTGCCAATCTATCCCGATTCCAAAGCAGCACAGACTACCAGTGTTCGCCGGACACGCCTTGTATCCGTCGCCCTCGATAGCTACAGGACCGGCACTGAAACGCCGGCCCTGTTTTCTCCAGCCGGGTTAGGCTGCGAGCTTGGCCGCGGGCCCGTCAATGATCGTAACGATCAGGTCGCGCAGCAGCTTGACGCCTTCAAACAGGTCTGCATCCCCGCTCACCGGACTCAACGACATTTCCAGGTTCACCGCTTGGAAAAGGCCCTCGGTGTGGGCAATGTCGCACACACCGTGAACGGTCGTGTATTCCAGCTCCTTGGAACCATCTGCCGCTGCAAGGTCTCCCAGATAGCCCATGAACTTCTGGATAAAGCATTCGAAAAACGCCATCGTCAGAAGCGACTTCACGCCATCCAGCTTGCCCAGAAACAAACGAACCTTGGTCAGCTTCTCATCCACCACCAGCGCGTCCTTATCAGTCGGAAGTGCGTGAGCGGCAACTGTGAACTTGCGCAGCATCACCGGATGGCTGTCCTTGATCTCCTCGTGAAGGTTCTCGAGCAGGATCGGCTTGGCTTCCTCGGAGTGAACGGCCAGCAACGTCGCTGTCATCCAATAAATAAAGTTGGGCTCCAGCACCGCTGAGTACCTTGCAATGATCCCGCGGCGGTCCTCGCTGGTCAGGCGCGCAGGGTTGGGGAGTTTTGCCATTAGGTCGTCCACAATTTCTCCGACCTGCTGCTGAATCTGCGCTCCGACGAGTTCATCCTGCGGAGCAAGTGTCTTTGTGCTCATAATTCCCCGCTTTCCTGGTCAGTTAAATGGAGGGCCCTATTCCGCTTCCCCACAACCCCATGGTCAGATTTGTTAGAAATTCAATTGAAGAAACGGAAGGTCGATTCGACCTCAAACACGGGTAGCCAAAATGCAAGCAAAAGTATTTCAGTTTATCGCCACGTCGATTCCCTGGGGGAAGCTCGAATCTTTTCGCTGCTCAGCGAACCGATTCCGGTCGAAATGGTAAATCCAAACAAAGCCGCTTACAAAAATCGGGCGGCAACTGGCTAATCTTGAAGCTTGGCTGCGATGATCACAATGCCTATTTTGTGTTAAGTGTAGCAAAACGTAGGTAATTCGCAATGGAACATTGGTAATCCATTCGTGCTATGGATTTGCCGATCGATTTCCAGCAGACTTAAAGACAGTCTACCGATCTTCAAAACGGCTCCTACCGCGATAGTGGCTCATATTGTCAAAACGTTTCATGCATTTTTTGGAAGTTCCGAATGCCTGCTAAGATTGGCGCACCGCGGTGGCCTGGATCATCCCGGCTTAAGATGGAGTAGCAAGGAATCCCACCATGAGCAAGTTTTCTTCAGATGTTGCACGCTATAGAGCCAACGGACAAAACGGTAAGAATCTTTGGTTGGAGCCTGCCGTGTGGGCGGTTGCAACCTATCGTCTTGGTAATTGGCTTCATATCAAACGTCCGACTCTTCTGGTGCGCATACCCCTTAAACTTGTCGCTTTTCTTGCCTACAAGTTCTGTGAAGTTTTCATGGAAATGCAAATCTCCTCAGAGGCCACGATCGGAGAGGGGCTCTACGTAGGCCACATCGGTGGCGTCCACATCAATCCTGAGGCAATCATCGGGAAAAATTGCGACATCGCTCACCGCGTCACAATTGGTGCCTCAGCCATGGGCCGCAAGGGAGCGCCCATCGTTGGAGACGATGTCTACATCGGTACCGGGGCTACCCTGATTGGCAAAATCAAGGTCGGCAGCCGTTCTAAAATTGGCGCCAACACCTT
>Ga0302319_10026982_pt1 | contig 10090 bp, 8 predicted proteins | sample Bog_T0_2_FD_203319 | JGI IMG/M metagenome (GOLD analysis project Ga0302319, IMG submission 203319) | Peat permafrost microbial communities from Stordalen Mire near Abisko, Sweden - Bog_T0_2 | ecosystem: Environmental > Terrestrial > Soil > Wetlands > Peat | place: Sweden: Abisko, Stordalen Mire...
GGCGATCATCAACTCGATGACGCCCAAGGAGCGCCGCAACCACGAGATTATTTCGGGCACACGCCGCAAACGCATCGCCAACGGCAGCGGAACCACGGTGCAGGACGTAAACAATCTCCTCCGCCAATACGCGCAAATGGCGAAGATGTTCAAGCAGATGGGCAAGGGCGGCCTGGGCGCAAAGATGATGCGCGGCGGCTTGGGCGCCATGGGCATGGGCGGCAAGCAGCGCTTCGGGCGGTAAGGAATACTGTTGTAGTCATGACCACCCTTCACGACCAACTCGACGAGATCACCGCGAAGGCGCAATCGATCAGGACAATCTATAACTCGCTATCTTGCACTAATACCAACTCCGGTTCGATGCGGGCGCGGAATTCGGGCGTCAGCCACGCCATCTGCGCCACATCCACCTTGAACGGCAGCCGCGACTCGTCAAACGCCTCGTCCAGCATTGACGCTTCACGCAGCGAGAGCGCCACGCCGTCGATCACGAGATCGAGATCGGAAAACCTCCTCACTCGATGCCCGGTTGCCCTTGATCCAAAGGCCAGTACACGGCGATTCGGCACGTAGGCATGGAGAATCGATACCAACTCCTGCCACTCGTTTGGCTCGATCACGATGGGCGGCATCGGGAGTGTCACAGCGTTAGTCGCCATTGTCTGCCTTCTTTCGTTCAAGCTCTTTGTAGAGGAACTCCGCCTCAATGGCAAAAGCGGGTATCTGCTCGACAACCTGTTGCGCAACTTCCTCATTGTAGACGTGACTTGTAAGGTTACGTGCCTTGCGAAAGTCGAACCAGAGATCCCAGCCCGAATGCAAGAGGCCGATTTCACTCGCCGTCCTAATCAACGTCGGGAATGTGAGCTTTTGTTCCAGCGTTACAGCCGTGCTATTCATGAGATAGCGCTCCAGCATACTCGCGCACAAGCCGTAGGTGAACTCGAAGCGCTGGATGACGGCGTCACGATAGAGCGAGTTCTCCGGCTCGCGCGTGAGCGCCTCCAGACCCTCTTTGAGCCGCTGCACAGCCTTCCCGAGCGGTGTGTAGTCGATGATCGCCATGCAAATATGCTACACCCTCCGCCGATCTGCGAAAATAGAAGGGAATGACCACGCTTCAGGACCAACTCGACGAGATTACCGCGAAGACGCGCGAGCTTGTTCAGGCCGAGCGGCTTGCCATCAGCGAACGCTCCATTGAGGAGTTATTCGCGACTGGCATTGAGGAGCGGATTCTGCCCGTTGGCTCACTGGCTCCGGAGTTTGAGTTACACGACGCCAAGGGCCGCCTGGTGCGCTCGCAGGATATGCTGGCGCTTGGGCCGCTGGTCATCAAATTCTTCCGCGGGCGCTGGTGCCCTTATTGCGTCACGGAGTTGGAGGCGTGGCGCGATCTGCACAGCACATTGCGCGAGCGCGGCGCGCTGATGGTGGCCATCGGCCCGCAGACCGTGCGGCAGAACGACTTCATGGTTAGCCAGCACCGGCTGCCCTTTCCCTTACTCAGCGACCCCGGCTGCGAGTTAGCCGGGAAATTCGGACTGACTTATACGATTCCCGAGTATTTGCGCGATTATTATCTATCCATTCTCATCAACATTCCCTTTGTAAATGGCGAGCCGAGCTGGCGGCTGCCGCTGCCGGCAACGTATGTTATCGGCCGCGATGGGCGTGTAGTTCTTGCCGAAGCCTACGCCGATTTTCGTGTTCGGCCCGAGCCGGAAGAAGCTCTGAGCGCGCTTTATAGTGATCCGCACTAACTCGCTCTCACACCGTGTCGGTCAGCGCGTCGGTGCTCTTGCTCATCTTGGCGGTGCGCTCCAGCTTCTCCCAATTAAATGGCTTGCCGTCGATGGCGCGCTTGACCGTCTTGAACAGCACAATCGAAAAGACCTGGCGATAGGCGAAGCGCTGCAGCCAGATGTGGAAGAGCAGCCAGCCGTCGCCCTTGTTGGCGGGGTGGCGGCGCTCCAGGCTGAAGGCGATCGACGAGGTGACAAAGTCGATGACCAGGAAGCCGAGGAAGTAGACGAGCAGCTTTTCAAAGTTGGCCGCCGAGGCTGACTCCGGGTGATAGTGGCGGTCAATGAAGTAGTTGACGATGCCCCAGAGGAACATCAGGTCGATGAAGGGCGAGACCAGCGGCAGCAGCATTTGGAAGATGAGAATGTTGGGCAGCGCAAACAGCCCCATCGCCTTGTTGCGCACAAAGGCGGCGCGATGCTTCCAGACGGCCTGCAACGTGCCGAAGGACCAGCGGAAGCGCTGGCGCATGAGTCCCTTGGCGTCGATGGGGGCTTCGGTGAAGGCCAGCGCGCGATCTTCGTAGACCACTTTGAGGCCCAGTTCGAGCAGTCCCATCGTCAGGTCGGCGTCCTCGGCGACGGTGTTAATGGGATAGCCGCCGGCGGCCTTGACCGGGCCGGTGCGCCATGCGCCGATGGCTCCCGGAACGACGGTGACGACGTTGAATAAATCAAGCGCCCGGCGCTCGAAGTTCTGGCTGGTGATGTATTCCAGAGCCTGCCAGCGGGTCCATAGATTGACGCGGTTGCCCACCTTGGCGTTTCCGGCGACGGCGCCGACCAGCGGGTCCTCAAAGTGGGGGATGAGTTTGGTGATGGCGTCGGGAGCGATGACGGTGTCCGCGTCGATGCCGACATAAATCTCTTCCGTGAGCCGGTCGAGCGCGTAGTTGAGCGCGGCGGCCTTGCCTCCGTTGGGCTTGGTGAGCACCTGAACGCGGCCTGAAGCAATCTCCGCCGTATATGCCTCGCGCGCGATCTCATAGGTGCGGTCGCTGGAGCCGTCGTCGATGACGATGATTTGCAGGTTTCTGTAGTCGGAGTTGAGCACCGAGCGGATGGTGCGCACGATGACCTTCTCCTCGTTGTAGGCAGGGATGAGCACGGCCACGCGGGGGCATACGCCGGGCGAGGCGGCGCTGTGGGGCCGGCGCAGGCGGTCGATGACGGCCAGAACGCCCACCAGCAGCAGGCGCGCGCTCATCAGAATGTCGCCGACGAAGAAGACCAGCACAATAAACTGGCCGATGATGGCCAAACTGGAGAAGGCGATGGAATCCGGCAACGCGCGCAGATATTGGCGGAAGGTAATTTTTGGCATCACCTCGGCGGTGGTCTTGCCCAGCAGCGCGGAGACGGGGACGATGGAGTAGCCGCGAGCGCGCAGCGCGTCAATCAATATGGGCAGCGCGGCCACCGTGGCCGAGCGGTCGCCGCCGCCGTCGTGCAGCAGGATGATGGAGCCGCGGAACTGCGGCTTGATCTTCATCGTCTCCAACTGATCGAGGATCGTCTGCGTCATCTCGGCGGGCGTCTTGCGCGGATTCTCATTCCAATCGTTGGTGTCAAGCTTGCTGCCGACGATGGTGTAGCCCGCACTCTGGATACGCTCGACCGGAGCGGCCTGGTCGTCAGTATCCGGCTCCTCGTCAATGTCGTAGGGCGGACGGAAGTAGAGAGGCTGGATGCCCAGCTTGCTGGCGAAGAGTCGTTCGGTGAGCTTCAGTTCAAGATCGAGTTGCTGGTTCGAGATTTCGCTGATGTCGGGATGGCTCCAGGTGTGGTTGCCGATCTCATGGCCCTCGCGCACCACCCGCTTCATCACGCCCACATTCCTCGCGGCTTCGTCGCCGATCAACAAAAAAGTCCCCTTCACGCCCTTGTTGCGCAGGACATCAAGGATCTTTGGCGTCCACTTGGGGTCGGGTCCATCGTCGAAGGAGAGCGCCACTTCGTTGGCGTAATAGCCGTACTGCTCGATGGTGTAGGTGTGCGGATAGACGTCCATGTGCTCATCGATGATGAGTTTCTTGGATGGGTCCAGCTCGTCGGTGTCCACGGTAATCGTGCGCTTGCCGGGCTGAGGAAGGCCGGTGACGCGAATGATGTCGCCGTCGCCCTCATCGTCCACGGCGTGGCCGGGCTGAACCGAGCCGAGGGCTTGCAGCGATTCTGGCGCGCGGGGTTTGTCCCATATATTCCACATGGAGCTGTCTTCCAGCCCCAAACGCCAGAGCGCGAAGGTTTGCAGGCCGAGTTCGCGGGCGGCACGCATCTCGTCGAGCACCGTGACGCCATCCAGAAACCACACCACGTGGCGCTGGTTCTCGTCCTCGTCGATGTACTCAAAGTGGGGATTGAGGCTGTTGTAATCAAGATCCAGGTCGGCATCGGCGTCCGAGGCCCGCTGCAAGGCCTCCGAGACGCCGAAGTCTTCCGTGTTGAGCACCCGCGGCTTGGGGTGTCTGGGATTCTTGGGATTGGGAATGGAGAGTGTCCAGTCGTAGCCGTAGTTGCCGATAGCGCAGATGAGCTTTTCCTTGGGAACCACTTTCAAGACGCGGCGCAGGTTGTTGACGAACCACTCCTGGCTGGCGATGGGGCCGGGTTCGCTGGCGGCCTGGTGCTCGTCATAGTTCATCAGCACCACGCCGTCGGAGTTGGCGGCAATCTGCTTCAATTCGCTGTCGCTCGTGGAGACGCCGGCGGTGACGTAAAGGCGCAGATCGCGCTGGTGCAGGTCGCCGTAAAGCTCCTGAATGAAAGTCAGATAGCCCTGGAGGCCATTGTCGGGCAGGTTTTCGATGTCCAGCGAGAGGCCGCGGTAGACCGGAAGCGCGGAAAAGAAGCGCACAATCTGCTGGCGCAGTTGGGCGCGCTGATTTTCGTCGGCGAGCAGGCCCGCAACCGCCGGATCCCAGCTATTCTGGCTCTGGTTGTAATTGTTCAGATGCGGGAAGATTTCCGTGTCTTCCTTGGCCGCCTGAATCACCCGCTTGACCTTGTTCTGCTCATCTGGATCGTGAACCGTGGCGCCGTTGATTACCTGATATTCGCGATGCGTGTCGTTGTTGACGGCCAGCAGCGTTGCCTGCGACGCGTCAACGTGCAGCCATTCGGGAAAGAGCAGATCGATTTGGTGGACGTGCTGCTTGAGCGACGAGTAACTGGCCTCGTCGTCCTGAACGTAGTAGGCCGCGCGCAATCCTTCGCCGGAGTTGAGTGGAATCTCGGAGGGCTTGCGGTCGGTCTTGCGGCGCGCCGGGCGAAGGCTTTTTCCGCCGCGCACCGGACGGTCGGGCAATGCCCTGTAGTTGTGCCGGGGGGTGGGCAAAAGCAACTCCGGCAACTGTTGGTAGCGCAGCACATTGAAGATGAAAACCGCCAGAACCAGCGTGAAAAGCACGGCTGTCGCATCCAGAATTCGGCGCAGCCGCTTCCAACGCTTGCGCTGTGGATCGAAGAATATTTGTTTATCCGGCATGAGCGATCTGGCTTATCCTTTTGTGTAAAACGAAAGTCGCGTAAAACGAAAGCCGCTAAAAACTAGGCGAACAAAAAACGGAGACGCAAAAACCGCTGAAACCGTCTACGCTATACAGTACGAATCCTATGGAAGACGCCCACAAGAGTCAATCGACAAACGAACACCCGCTCTCAGGCCGAGCGTCTTGGGCGCTTTCCCCGGCGCTCGCCCTGGCCGCCGGCCTCAGTCTGCGCCTGTGGATGCTGAAGCAATTCTTTCAGGTCAACGGTGACACGCTCACCTACGGCGACCTGGCAAAGAACCTCCTGCGTTACGGCCGCTATGCGCTGACCGCGTCCAATGGCGAGATCTATCCCACGTTGATTCGGCTGCCCGGCTATCCGCTCTTTCTGGCGCTCAACTTCAGGCTCTTCGGAATGGAAAACTACGTTACCGTTGCCTGGGTGCAGATTGCGCTTGATCTGGCCGGTTGCCTGCTGCTCGCTGTCTTTGCCGGCCGCATCGCCCCGCCTGCCCTGCGCCGCGGCGCCGCGCTCTGCACGCTCTGGCTGGCCGCGCTCTGCCCCTTTACGGCCATCTACGCCGCCCAACCGCTCACCGAGGCGCCGACCTTGTTTGTGCTGGCTTTGGCGCTTTGGTCGGCTGCGCGCTTCCGTCACCGGCCCGGATGGCCGTCGGCGCTCTCCTTCACCTTTGCGGTCACTTATGCGGCCCTGCTCCGGCCCGACGGCGCGCTGGCCGCCCTGGCGCTGGCTCCGGCGCTGCTCTTCGGCTTGAAGTGCAACGAGGGCGGCGGCGCGGCAACTATCGATTCGTCCATAAAAGATAAACAACCACAAACCTGTCATCCTGAGCGGAGCGAAGCGGAGTCGAAGGACCTGCGGTTGTTCTTGTCTCTTTTCGGCTCTACTGCTTTGGGCCGGATCAATAACAGAAAACTCCTCCGCATGGCCGTCGCCTGCCTGCTGCTGGCGCTCACCCCCTTTGCCGTCTGGAGCGGGCGCAACTGGAGAGTCTTCCACGTCTTCGAGCCGCTGGCCCCGCGCTACGCCAACGATCCCGGCGAGAATCCGTACCCCGGCTGGCAGCTTTGGATGAAGACCTGGAGCCTGGATTTCGTCTCCACCTACGACATTTACTGGAACGTGCCCGGCGGGCCTCTGGATCTGACAAAGCTGCCCAGACGCGCCTTCGATTCGCCCGCGCAATACGCCGAAACCGCCGCCCTTGCCGCCGCCTACAAGAACAATGGACAGGACTTCACACCTAGTATCGATGCGCGCTTTGCCCAACTGGCCACGGAGCGCACACACGCTCATCCGCTGCGTACCTACCTCTGGCTGCCGCTGGGGCGCGTGGCGGATATGGCTCTCAGGCCGCGCGTCGACAATCTGCCCATCGACCTCGACTGGTGGGTCTATGCTCACCACAACGCCGAAACCTGCTTCAGTTGGGCCTACGCCGGGCTGAACGCCCTTTACCTGCTGCTGGCGCTGGCCGGACTCTGGCTGAAGCCGCAATTCTGGCGTCCCATGCTCGCCTATCTCCTGCTGCGCTGCGCCCTGATGGCCACCATCGAAGCCCCCGAGACGCGCTACACGCTGGAGTTCTTCCCCATCTTCTTTGCGCTGGGCGGCCTCGCGTTCTACCGGTTCACATACTGCGTCTTGCCGTCAGTCTTGAAGGTAAAGGCGTCGGCGGGCAAAGGCTGATTGACCTTGATGTTGAAGTAGACGCTCACCCGGTATTGCCCCGGCCCCTCGTCGAAGACCTGCTTCAGGCTGATGCCGCGCTCGGTGTCCATCCACACCGTCACCTTGGGCAGATTCTTGCGAATGCCGGGGTCTTTGGGCCTCAGTTCCAGCTTTTCGGTCTTCACCCCGTCCAGCGTCTCCGCGCCCAGGTACTTGATCTCCCACTTCTCTTCGAGATTCTTGCCGCTGGCGCCAAAGCCCAGCATGAACCAGCTCTCGTACTGGCTGAGCTTGCTCAGAATCGTCACCTGGTCGATCAGTTGCTCATAGAGCTTGATCGTTCCGCCGGAGACGACCACCACCTTGGGCACCGGCTTGCCGTTCACTTCGCGGATGTGCGCCGCCATCTGGAAGGCCGATCCCTTGCGCTCGTAGTAGACCGTGCCCTTCTGCACCTCCGTGTCGGGGATGGGGTCGGTGGTGACGGTGTCGAACTGGAAGTCGGCTGCGGTGGAGCGGAAGTTGGCCGCGGCAATATCGAGTTTGCGCAGCACCTTCTCCTTTTCGGTATCCTCCGGCGTAACGGCAAAGCCCGCGTGCGCCGCCAGCAGCAGCAAAGCAAGCGACCCGGCAAGAACTATCTTTCTTTTTCCGAGCATGGATTTCCTTCTCTGTTCAAAGTTTCTAGCTGTGCCCCATCCATTCCGCGCTTTTTGCGGAATGGGTGGGAGGGATATTGAATTTCTTTGTGGCCGAATCAATAGAAGCTAATCGCTGCATTTACCGCCGCGCCCATACCCTCCAGGCAACATTGCCCTGGGCGTCAGTCACCGTCTCCCAGCGCTGCACACTGACGGCGTCGCCGGTGACCGGCTCGATGGCCTTGCGCAGGGCCTTCTTCACCATCAGGGTCGAGGCCGTGGAGTTCACCTCAAGGTTCACATCCGAGGCCTGCACCGTGATAATCAGCCCGCGCCCGCCGTCGCCCACCACCTGGATCGGATGCGGCGGGCCGGCGGCATCCGACGGCTTGTCGCCGAAGTTCCACAGATGCGGCGTGACGAAGATGAAGACCAGAATCAGCGTCACCATCACGTCATAGTGAAAGCAGCCGCGCGGATATGTCCAGTAGAAATAGCTCTTCAGCAGCTTCTTCATTGTCGTCCTTGAACCCCTCCATAAAACAACAGCCGTTTCCGCTAACTTGCTAACTCGCTTACCCCGCGCAGCGGGGGCTACAGCGAAACCAGAGTAGCAGTACCCAGAAGCGACCCCGCCAAGTGGCTTTTTCCTCAAGAAAAAGCCACCTTGAACACTCTCAACAAGGGCACGTTTACTCTGGTTTCGCTTTAACTCGCTGCCTTTGACCGAAAGCGAAGGTTCCATGCCCCATCCTTTCGCGTGCTCTGCGAATGGGTGGGAATCCACGAAACCAAATCGGCGCCGTGGGAAACCTCAAATAAATCACACCGGATCATAGCCCGGTTATTCGCTCCAGCCCGCCCATGTAAGGCCGCAGCGCCTCGGGAATCACCACCGAGCCGTCGGCCTGCTGGTAGTTCTCGACAATCGCCAGCCAGGTGCGTCCCACGGCCAGTCCGCTGCCATTCAATGTGTGCACAAACTCCGGTTTGCCTTTGGCGCCGCTTGCCCGATAGCGGATATTCGCCCGCCGCGCCTGAAATGCCTCGAAGTTCGAGCAGGAGGAAATCTCCCGGTAAAGCTGCTGACCGGGAAGCCAAACCTCCAAGTCGAAGGTCTTGGCCGAAGAGAAGCCCGTGTCGCCGGTGCAGAGCAGAACCCGGCGATAAGGCAGCTTGAGCGCCTCCAGAATCTCCTCGGCGTCGCGCGTCAGCCGCTCGTGCTCGGCGTCGGAGTCCTCAGGCCGCGTGAACTTGACCATCTCCACCTTTTGAAACTGATGCTGGCGAATGATGCCGCGCGTGTCCTTGCCCGCCGCTCCCGCCTCGGCGCGGAAGCAAGGCGTATAAGCCGTCAAACAGATCGGCAGCCGCGCCTCATCCAAGATTTCATCGCGATAAAGATTCGTAACCGGAACCTCGGCGGTGGGGATCAGCCAGTGGTCATTGTCCTTGAACTCGCCGCGCGCCACGGCTTCTGCATCGGCGTCCGAGCAGCGAAACAAATCTTCGGCAAACTTGGGCAACTGCCCGGTGCCGAACAATGACTTGCTGTTCACCATGAACGGAGGCAGCACTTCGGTGTAGCCATGCTTCTTCGTGTGCAGATCGAGCATAAAGCTGATCAGCGCCCGCTCCAGCCTTGCGCCCGCGCCCATGTATACCGCAAAACGCGCCCCGCTCAGCTTGGCCGCGCGTTCCAGGTCCAAAATCCCCAGCGCCTCGCCCAGCTCCCAGTGCGGCTTCGGCTCAAAATCAAAGGCCGGCTTCTCGCCCCAGAACTTCACTGCAACATTGTCGGCCTCGGAGGTGCCCACCGGCACTTCGTCGCGGGTGAGATTGGGAATGTCAGCGAGCAGTTGCCGCAACTGATCGTCGAGCGAAGCCGCGCTCCGGTCCAGCGCGTCGAGTTCGTCCTTCAGCGCGCGCGTCTCGTCCATCACTGCCGTCGCGTCTTTGCCAGCCTTCTTCAGCGCGCCCACCTGCTGGCTCAACTCATTGCGCCGCGCCTTGAGCCGCTCGGAGGTGGTAATCGCCTCACGCCGGCTGGCGTCGAGCGCGCGAAAATCACCCAGCAGCGCCGCCGGGTCAGCCCCGCGCGCGCGCAGTTTTGCTTCAACGAGTTCCAGATTGTTTCGTACAAATCCCAAGTCGAGCATCGCTCTTCCAGTTTAACCGACGGAAGGGCAGCCAGCATCTCCGGAAGGGCAAGCGCCCTACCGAAAATAGTTTGCATATAATTACGATTCCCAGGCGCACAATGGAAATATGTCTGCTGGCCGCCAATCCGTGTTCCCTAGTCCCTTAGTCCCTAATCCCTGTTCTTGCGAACGAAGTGAGCCTCTGGCCGCATGTGCGGCCGGGGACATCCCTGACACTTTAGACCGGGCACATCCTTGACACTTTTTCGTTTTCACTCACGCAATTGCAGTTTACATTTCCAGCCGATGGAGTTGA
>Ga0302319_10026985_pt1 | contig 10089 bp, 7 predicted proteins | sample Bog_T0_2_FD_203319 | JGI IMG/M metagenome (GOLD analysis project Ga0302319, IMG submission 203319) | Peat permafrost microbial communities from Stordalen Mire near Abisko, Sweden - Bog_T0_2 | ecosystem: Environmental > Terrestrial > Soil > Wetlands > Peat | place: Sweden: Abisko, Stordalen Mire...
CCAGGTGCCGAGTGTCGCCTCAAATTGGGTGGTGCCCAGGCCGGCGGAAAGGACTGTCTGGATGCTGTTGTTGAGATATGCCAGGTCTCCGCTGAATCCGGTCAGCGTGACTGCCTCACCCACATAGAAGAGTTCCGTGGTGGCGGAGGTGAATTTCAAGGTCCCAGTCTGGGTGGCACCTGTGCCCGTAGTGCTGACCTCACTGACACCCGTTACAGTGACGCTGCCGGTGGTGTTGGGGAAGATGGTGGCGCCACCGACGGCAGCGATGTAGACGGGTTGGTTGACCGTGCAGGTGTAGTCGCCGGTGATGTTGAACTGGCCGGTGGCGTCCGTGGTGACGTAGTACATGCCGTTCGTGACGCCGCCGCCGGTGTCCTTGGTAACCGGGTAGCCGCCGGTCGTGGAACTGGTGGAGTTCATCAGCGAGGTCGAGAGGCCAGCGCTACCTGTCGCCGTGGTGCTGGGAGTAAGAACGTAGACCTTCGCGCCGACCAGGGGAGCGTGGCCACCGTAGACTGAGCCGCTGACAGCAGGCCCCGTGACGGCCGCTTCAGGGTCGTTGGAGAGGGTAGCGGGAGCAAAGCTGTCGCTGCAGCCGATCGAGGAAAGGCACGTACAGCACAGAACGAAGGGGAGAAGAAGAGAAGTCTTCAATGTTGTCCTCGAAATGCGTTGGGCGGTTCACTCGCCCCAGGTCCTTAACCGGACGGAGCATAGATGATTCGGCCCGCTTGAGCGGTTCCGACCCGACAAGGTGGATCGAAAAGCGACAGGAAGTGGATCCAGTTCGTGCAGTGGAACCCAATGAGGATGTTGTGGACTCACACGGACCATGCTCAAACTCGGTTGAGGCAGTCTCCGGGCAGTGTTTTGCATCTTTCCTTGGAGTCTAATAGCTAGATCAAGAATCGTGTCCCGATTCGTTACAAGAGTTTGAAATCGACACGGGGCTGCTGCTTCCAGGGAGGAGGTCGCGGTTGGGCCACTCCATAGCCATCGGGAGGGAGCACGGTTGCTGGCGTAACCTAAGGATTCATCGTCCTTTAGCAGAGTGCAGGCAGGTACGCGCTAGGCTGGGAGGTAGTGCAGAGAAGCAGAGAAGCGCTGGGCGAGCTGCGCGAGCGCGTGACTTGAGCGCTTAGAAGAAGAGAGTCCGAGGGAGTGGAACCAGTGAGTCAGATCATCTTTGTCCTGGAAGACGATACCGACATCCGGCGGTTGGTGCAGTATCAGCTGGAGGGTGCGGGCTATACGGTGCGCGGCTACGCTGCGATGGGTTCGATCCTGCAGGACGCCGAGCGGCAGCGCCCCGCGTTGTTTCTGCTCGACATCATGGTTCCGGGCGGTGATGGGCTCGACCTCTGCCGGCGACTGCGCCAGAACCCCACGCTGGCCAGCGTGCCCATCATCTTTCTGACCGCGCGAGCGGCAGAGAACGACCGTGTCGCTGGCCTGGAGCTTGGTGCCGACGACTACATCACCAAGCCCTTCGCGGTCCGCGAGCTGCTGGCCCGGGTAAAGGCGGTGCTGCGGCGCTTTGAGCGGCCGGAGTCGCCCAGCGCTAGCTCGGTGCTGAACATCGAGAAGCTGGAGATCGACGGCAACTCGATGCAGTTGCGCGTCGCCGGAGAGCTAGTCACGACGACCGCCACCGAGTTTCGTCTGCTGGACTACCTGGCGCGGCATCCGGGGCGGGTCTTCAGCCGCGACCACCTGCTGGACGCGGTGTGGGGCGATGCACGGTTCGTCACACCGCGCAGCGTGGATGTCTATGTGCGGCGCATCCGCGAGAAGATCGAAGCTGACCCGGAGACGCCCCGCTATCTCAAGACCATGCGTGGAGCCGGCTATCGCTTTGACCTGCCCAAGACCAAACAAGGCTCTGCGGAAGCCATGACTTCCGAGTAGTCTGGGATTCATGGGGGATCTCATCCAACGCAGTCTGTTTCTGGCGCTGCTGTGGCGTGCGGCTGTGGCCGTGGCCGCGGTAGCTCTGGCTGTGCTGCTGCTGCCCCGCCCCTGGATGGCGGTACTGGCCGCCTTGCTCGCCGCGGTCTGGATGGCCTGGCAGAGCACCTACGCGATCACCGTTGCCATCGAAGAGCTGGAGCCGATGGCGGCCACAGTCTGCGACCGCGTCGTGCCTCTGCCCAAGCCCCCGTTCCGCCAGATGGAGGGTATCGTCGACGCTCTTAATGTTTCCACGGCGGATGTGAAGCGCCGGTTGGAGGCCAGCTCCGAGAGCCGCCGCAAGCTGGAGGCGCTGCTCGACTCCATGCAGGATGCGGTGACCTCCGTGGATGCGGCGGGGCGCATCGTCTGGGCCAACCAGCCGATGCAGCGGCTGGTCGCCGAGTCTTCGGGCTCGGTGCGCGCGGGGCGCTCCCTGGTGCAGACCATTCGCGCGCCGGAGGTGCTCAAGTGCGTGGAGGTGGCGTTGAACGAGGGCCGCTTCGCCGAGCAGAGATCGGTCTCGCTGCCTGCAGGACGCATCTTCGCCGTCAGCGCCGCTCCCATGCCGGAGGGCGGCGCCGTGGTCGTGATGCAGGACATGACCCGCATCGAGCAGGTAGAGCGCACCCAGCGCGAGTTCGTTGCCAATGTTTCGCATGAGCTGCGCACCCCGCTGACTTCGATCTCCGGCTACGTGGAGACGCTGCTGGACGATGAGCGCGGCAGCCTGTTCTTTACGCCGCACGTACGCGAGTTTCTGGAGGCGATTCACAAGAGCGCGCGGCGAATGGGCCGCCTTACCGACGATCTGCTGGCGATGGCAAGGGTCGACTCCGGCGAGCAGAAGCTGCGCCCCGAGCCCGTCGAAGTGGCTGTCCTGATCCATGAGGCCATGGATGCGGTTGCCGCCCTGGTCAAGGAGAAGGGCGGTCTGCTGGAGGTCGGCGATTTTCCCCATGTCGAGGTCGTGGCCGACATGGACGCAATCGTTCAGGTACTCAGCAACCTCATCGAGAACGCCCTCAACTATGGCCGCAGAGACGATGGACAGCAGACCGACTCCGGCGCGGCAGTCGTGGTGCTCAGCGCCGTTCTGCTTCGCCCTGAGCCTTTAGGCGGCTCACCGCCAGAGGTACGCTTTTGCGTCGAGGACTATGGGGCGGGCATAGCCTACGAGCACCTGGAACGCATCTTCGAGCGCTTCTACCGCGTGGATAAGGCGCGCTCCCGCGAGTCAGGTGGAACGGGTCTGGGGTTGTCTATCGCCCGCCACATTGTCGAGGCCCATCGCGGCAGCATGTGGGTGGAGAGCGAACTTGGGCAGGGCAGCCGCTTCTGCTTCACACTGCCCTGCGCGCTTGAATTTGCCTTTTAAACTGGCCGCCAACTCCGCGCTGTGGAAAACTTGTCCCATCATGGGCAGACCCCCACTGCCAGTGACATATTGATGGTTAATTCAAAATGTGTTCATGGTCCAACCATCTTCAGCTTCCAAGATGGACGAATTGACACAAGCGCAAGGCGTGGCCATCTTTAGCGGGAGAGTCCTGCTCGGTCTGCGTCCTTAGTGCTTCGTCCTGAGGAAGCATGACACGAGTTACGTTACTTACATTTGCCTTGGTAGCATCCGCCGCTGTTTCTGTCCCGGCCATGCAGGCCCAGAACTGCCCCACCCCGGTCAAGCACCACTCGAAGAAGCCGGCACCTCCGCCGTGCGATGATCTGCGCGACCAGCTGGCCAAGCAGCAAGCTGAGATTGATGCCCTGAAGGCGCAGATTGCCGCAATGCAGCCGGCCACGGCGACCACAGCCGCCGCGCCGGTCCCGGAGACAGATCCGATTGCGACCCCGCTGGCGCAGAAAGCGGAGCAGGACGCCACGGCCGCTCAGCAGGCAGCGACTGGTGCGGTAGCCACCGCGCAGGACGCCGACAAGAAGGCGCTCGACGCCTCCACGAAGGTCGACGCGCTGCACGACGAGGTCTACTCGCCCAGCGCGATCCACTACAAGGGCGTGCTGATCCAGCCCGGCGGCTACTTCGCGGCGGAAACTGTCGTCCGCACCCGCACCATGAACTCGGACATCGCGACCCCGTTCAACTCCGAGCCCTACGGCAACTCGAACAACTACTTCATCAGCGAGTTCAACGCCACGGCACGCCAGTCGCGTATTGCGATGCAGGTGACCGCGCCTCAGGCCTGGGGCAAGGCGGGCGGCTACGTCGAGGCCGACTTCCTCTCGGCCGGCACGACCAGCAACAGCAACCAGACCAACAGCTACACCCTGCGTGTCCGCGAGGCTTTTGGCCAGGTCAACCTGAACAACGGCTTCAGCTTCCAGGGCGGCCAGATGTGGACCCTGGCGACCGAAGTCAAGAAGGGCATTCTGGCCGGGCCGAACGCCGAGGCGCTGCCTCCGACCATCGATCCTAACTACTCGGTCGGCTTCCAGTTCGGCCGCCAGTATGGCCTGCGTTTCGCGCAGAGCCTGGCCGGCGGCAAGGCGAACGTAGCATTCGCGGTGGAAGAGTCCCAGATTGTCTTCACCGGCAGCAACGCTCCGGGTAACTTCTTCTTCGGTGGCGCGGGCTCCAGTGGCGGCCTGCTCAACAGCACCGGTGGCAGCTCCGGCGGCGGCAGTGCGGCGGGTGCAGCTACCGGAGTGCAGAACTACACTGACAACCTTGCTCCTGACCTCCACGCCAAGGCGACCTTCGACCCGGGCATCGGCCACTATGAGATCGGCGGCATCCTGCGCTTCTTCCGCGACCGTGTCTACCCGCAGTCGTCGTTCTCGACCGGCAACACCACGGACTCGACCGTAGGCAGCAACTACACAACGCCCGGCGGCGGCATCTACGCCAGCGCCCGCGTTCCTGTCACTCACTTCGCAGATGTCGCGCTCAAGGGAGCGTGGGGCGCGGGTATTGCGCGCTACGGAGCCTCCAACCTGGGCGACGTTACGGCCCGCCCCAGCGGCCAGCTGGAGCCGCTCAAGACGGCCGATGGGCTGTTTGAGCTTGACCTGCATCCCACCAAAAAGCTCGATCTCTTCGCCTTCGACGGCATCGAGTATCTGCAGCGCACCACCTATATCGCTCCGGGCACGACCACCCAGGTGGGCTACGCCGGCATCACCACACAGAACGACACAGGCTGCATAACGCAGACAGCTCCGGTAAACGCCACCGGGTATGGCTACAGCGCAACGCCCTCCTGCTCGGGGGCAACGCGGTACATCCTGGAGAGTTCGGCGGGCTTTACCTACCGATTCTTCAATTCGCCTACCAAGGGGCGCTTCCAGCTCTCCATGGTCTACAGCTATCTCGATCGCATGGCGTGGCAGGGATACACCAACGGCACGAGCTTTGCCACCGCGACCCAGTTCCACGGCGCGCAGGGCATCAACAACATGTTCTTCACCGGCTTCCGCTACTACGTCCCATAAGCCGCGAGCGGTGCAGACGCTATGATGTTGGACGACCTTCCGGGAGCCCTGCCGAAGCTGGCAGGGCCTTTCCGGGAACAGACCTTTGTAATGGCCCTACTCTGACCCATCACCTGTGGATTCCCGCCGAAATGCTCTCGAAATGTAACACGATTGCAATACCCAGGGCTGACCATAGAACCGTCGTCTCCGGAGTAGAGACGCCCGCGCAGCATCCTAAAAAGTACGACATGCAAGAACAGGAGAACCATCGTGCAGACTCAATCCCTCAGTAAATTCCTGCTGGCCGCCTTGACGGTTACGGCAGTGACCGCAGCCGCCGGCGCGCAGCATCTCACCGGTGCGGGCGCCACATTCCCTAACCCCATCTACTCGCGCTGGTTCTCCGAGTACAGCGCCTCGCACCCCGGTGTGCAGATCAACTACCAGTCGGTAGGTTCGGGGGCGGGTATCCGCCAGGTCTCCGAGAAGACCGTCGACTTCGGCGCTAGCGACGGCCCCATGACCGACGACCAACTAAAGGCCTCCAAGACCCAGATTGTGGAGATCCCCACCGTGCTGGGTGCGGTGGTTCCGGTGTACAACGTTCCAGGCTCCAGCCGCGAGCTGCGCTTCGCTCCGGATGTGATCGCCGATATCTACCTGGGCAAGATAACCAAGTGGAATGACCCGCGCATTGCCAAGGACAACCCCGGCATGAGCCTGCCGGACCACCAGATTCTGCCCGTGTACCGCTCCGACGGCTCGGGAACGACCTACATCTTCACTGACTTCCTCTCCAAGGTAAGCCCGGAGTTCCAGCAGAAGATTGGCAAGTCTACCTCCGTGCGCTGGCCGGGCGGAATCGGTGCCAAGGGCAGTGAGGGCGTTGCAGGCATGGTGCGCAGCAGCCCCTACTCCTTTGGCTACGTGGAGCTGATCTATGCCGTGCAGAACAAGATGGAGTACGGCTGGGTGCGCAATCCCGCCGGCAAGTGGCTGAAGGCCTCGGTGGATGGCGTGACGGCGGCCGCCGCCGCGAGCGCCAAGTCCATGCCCGCGGACTACCGCGTCTCCATCACCAACGCGGCGGGACCTGCGTCCTACCCTATCTCCTCCTTTACCTGGCTGCTGGTTCCGCTGAAGTCCGACGATCCCGCCAAGGGCAAGGTTCTGGTCGACTTCCTGAACTGGATGCTCGACCACGGTGAGGCCGAGGCGGCAGCCATGGACTACGCTCCGCTGCCCAAGCCGGTCGCCGACCGCGTTCGCCAGACCATCAAGACGATCCACTAAGGTCTAAAGCCGGGGCTTGGTCCACGTCAGGCCCCGGCATCTTTTTCACACTTCGATAGCTTCAGTGGCATTTACTGTCTATTCACACTCCTTTCATAAACTAAGAGACCACTCGCTGCCGAATGAACGAGCCCAGCCTCATCCCGCTTCCCCAGCAAATCGTTGCGCAGCAGCGCGACGAGCCCGTCCCCGAAGCCGCCGTCAGGGCGCAGGAGCACGCCTCCCCCTCGGTGGTACGCGCCTTTCTGCAAGGCAAAAGCTCGGGCCGCGTTCCGGACGGCGCCTTCGCTGGACTGATGCTGGTCTGTGCGCTGAGCATCTTCCTCATCGTTCTGCTCATCGTCTTCGTGCTGGTCTCCGACTCCCGGCTGTCGATCCACGCCTTCGGCTGGAAGTTCTTTGCCGGGACAACCTGGGATCCCGTCTCGGGCGACTTCGGGGCTCTTCCGTTCATCTACGGCACGGTGGTCTCCTCGCTGCTTGCCGTGGCCATGGCGGTGCCGTTGGCGCTTATGGTGGCCATCTTCCTTCTGGAGATCTGCCCCCAGGTGCTGCGCGGGCCCATCTCCTTCCTGACCGAGTTGCTCGCTGCCATCCCCAGCGTCGTCTACGGCCTCTGGGGGGTCTTTGTGCTGGTGCCCATCATCCGTGACCAGGCAGGCCCTGTGCTGGTCAAGTATCTCGGATGGACGGGGTTCTTCGTCGAGCCGAACTTTGGCGTCGGCATGTTTACGGCCAGCGTGATCCTCGCCATCATGATCTTTCCGGTCATCTCTTCCATCAGCCGCGACGTGATGCGCGCCGTTCCCATCGCCCAACGCGAGGCTGCGCTGGCCCTGGGAGCAACGCGGTGGGAGATGATCCGCATGAGCATCCTGCGCAACGCGCGTATCGGCATCGTCGGCTCGGTGATCCTGGGGCTGGGCCGCGCGCTGGGCGAGACGCTCGCCGTCACCATGGTCATCGGCAACCACCCGGATATCGTAAAGAACCTCTTCGCGCCCGCCTACACGCTCTCCAGCGTCATCGCAAATGAGTTTACAGAGGCAACCGGCGACCTCTACCTGAGCGCGCTGATTGAGATCGGTCTCGCGCTCTTCCTCGTCACCATCGTGGTCAATGCGATTGCGCGCCTCCTCGTGTGGGCGGTTACGCGTGGCAATACGGCGAGGTCCCACTGATGGGCGCGCTTCCAGTCCGCTCCGCCCGTTGGGAGGGCATCATCAACGGCAGGCGTTCGGCCACCAACCACCTGGTGACGGCGCTCGCCGTGGTCAGCACGGTCGTGGTGCTGCTGCCCCTGATCGCCATCCTCGGATACCTGCTCTACAAGGGCTTCAGCTCGCTGAACTGGGCCTTCTTCACCAAGGTCCCCGCGCCCGTAGGCGAAGAGGGCGGCGGCATGGCCAATGCCATCGCCGGCTCGGGCGTTATCCTGGGGCTGGCGAGCTTGCTGGGCATCCCGCTGGGCATCGGCGCTGGAGTGTACCTCGCCGAGTATGGCAGCGGCTCGTGGTTCGCCAGCGCGATCCGGTTCACCGCCGATGTCCTCAACGGTGTGCCGTCGATTGTGATGGGCATCGCCGCCTATGCGCTGATTGTGGCGCGGCAGCACCACTTCTCCGGCCTCGCAGGCGGAGTTGCGCTGGCCATCATGATGGTACCCACCATCACCCGCACCACCGAGGAGATGCTGGCGACTGTGCCCCACGCCGTGCGCGAGGCGGCACTGGGGCTTGGTATCCCCAAGTGGCGCACCGTCATCTCCATCAGCCTGCGCACCGCCTCGCCGGGCATCATCACCGGCTGCATGCTGGCCTTTGCGCGTGTGGCCGGGGAGACCGCCCCGTTGCTCTTCACCGCGCTGGGCAACCAGTTCTGGAGCATGAACCTCAACCAGCCGATGGCCGCACTGCCGTTGCAGATATTCGCCTACGCGGTCTCGCCGTACGACGAATGGCACCGCCTGGCCTGGGCCGGCGCTCTGGTCCTTATCGTCATGATTATGGTCTCGGTCACCCTGGTGAGAATCTTTGCCAGCCGCGGCGCGCTCAAGGGAGGGCAGTAGGAGTGGGAGTCGATATTCGCGTTGAGAAACTGAACGCATGGTACGGATCAACGCAATCGCTTTGGGACGTGACTCTGCACATCCCGGCCAATCATGCCACAGCGCTGATTGGGCCTTCGGGCTGCGGCAAGTCCACCTTCGTCCGCTGCCTGAACCGCATGCACGAGACCAACCCCGCGGCCCGCGCCGAGGGCACCGTGTTGATGGGCGATGTGGACATCTACAAAGACGCCTCGCCGGTGGAGATCCGCCGCCGCATCGGCATGGTCTTTCAACGGCCCAACCCCTTTCCCACCATGTCCATCTACGACAACGTGGCCAGCGGCCTCAAGCTCAACGGCTTCAACAAACGGCGCGTGCTGGATGAGGTGGTCGAGCGCTCGCTGAAGTCCGCCGCGCTATGGGAAGAGGTGAAAGACGATCTGAAGAAGAAGTCCGGCGCCAGCCTCTCTGGCGGCCAGCAGCAGCGCCTGTGCATCGCCCGCGCGCTGGCCGTGGATCCCGAGGTGCTGCTGATGGATGAACCAGCCAGTGCACTAGACCCGGTATCGACGGCGAAGATTGAAGACCTTATCTTTAAGTTGAAGAGCCAGTACACGATCGTCATCGTGACGCACAATATGCAGCAGGCGGCACGCGTGGCAGAGAACACGGGATTCTTTCTTACCGGGAAACTCGTCGAATTTGCGCCCACCACAAAGATCTTCACGAACCCCTCGGACAAGCGGACGGAAGACTACATCACAGGGAGGTTCGGATGATCCGGATTAAATTTCAACAAAGCCTCGATGAGTTGAAGGAGCGGTTGCTGGTGATGGCAGGGCTGGTGGAGCAGGCGATCCAGCGTTCTACCGAGGCCTACTCGTCCCGTGATTCCAGCCTCTGCGAGCTCGTCCTGCTCTCCGAACCCGCAATCAACCGCATGGAGCGCGAGATCGATGGGCTTGCCCTGGATCTCCTGGCCATGGAGCAGCCGATGGCCGTGGATCTGCGCTTCATCCTCGCGGTCATCCGCATCAACGCCGACCTGGAGCGCGTCGGTGACCAGGCGGTCAACATCGCCGGCCGCGTGCAGGACCTTGGCAAGCAGGCCAACGTCGATCTGCCGGTTGATATCCCCAAGCTCGCCCAGTTGGCCGGCGCGATGGTGCGCAAGGCGCTGCAGGCGTTCATCGAAGGGGACCCGGAGATGGCCGAGTCCGTGCTCAAGCTCGACGACCAGGTCGACGACATGAACCGCGACGCCTTCCGTTCGCTCGGCAACCTCATCCGAGAGAAGCCGGAGCTGACGCCGCAGGCGCTCAACGGGCTGATCATCTCGCGCAATCTGGAGCGCGTCGGCG
>Ga0302319_10026986_pt1 | contig 10089 bp, 9 predicted proteins | sample Bog_T0_2_FD_203319 | JGI IMG/M metagenome (GOLD analysis project Ga0302319, IMG submission 203319) | Peat permafrost microbial communities from Stordalen Mire near Abisko, Sweden - Bog_T0_2 | ecosystem: Environmental > Terrestrial > Soil > Wetlands > Peat | place: Sweden: Abisko, Stordalen Mire...
ATGATCATCGGCGGAGATGGCATTTTCCTCGCAGCACTCACCGGCCCTGGGCGGGTCTGGTTGCAGACGCTTCCCATTTCCCGTCTGGCGCATCAACTGCAGCAGTACATGCCTTCGGGAGGGCGCGAGACAACCCAGGCAGGGGTGGTAGGCGGCATTGTTGGCTCCATCCTCGACGGTATGAAATAGCCCTGCGGGTAGCAACAACCGCCGGATCCGTGTTCGGGTTCATCTGCAGATTCGCCTTTTATATCCTCAAGTGCGCTGCTGGACAGCACTTCGTTGGACCTGCGATTGTTTTAACGATGCCCCGCAAGCAAAAATCCCTCCGGATCCGGCCGGTAGTTTGGTTCATACTTATCGCCTTGGCGTCCATGCAAAGTGCGGCGCCATCGGCATCCGTAGCCGAGAGCGATTCAGGCGCGAAGGAACAGGCGAAGCGCGCAACCGCATCCAGCCCACTCGCCAACGCAGGCTACGTCGGCAGCGCAGCCTGTTCCCGCTGCCACCTGGACATTGCCAATCACTTCGCTAAGGCCAGCATGGGGCACTCCCTCACACCAGTCACACCGGAGTTTCTCAAAACCCTGCCCATACCTGCCGAGTTTTACGACCCCAAATTCAATCATCATTTTGAGGTACATGCAGCTGACGGAAAGCTCTATCAGAGCGAGTACCAGACCGGCGCGGATGGCAAAGAGATCTTCCGCAATACGCATGAGCTCAGTTGGATCATCGGTACCGGAGAAAACGGCTTCGGAGCCCTGTTGCGACGCGGAGACTATCTGTTTCAGGCACCGCTTTCGTATTACGCCAAAGCCGCGGAATGGAATCTCTCACCCGGCTATCAGAATGGCGATTATGGGTTTAATCGCATCATCCAACCCGGCTGCATCTACTGCCACAGCGGCCGACCTCAGCCTGTTTCCGGATTTGACGGGAAGTACGCGAGCACGCCCTTCACCCAAACCTCCGTAGGCTGCGAGAACTGCCACGGTCCTGGCGCCGCGCATGTTCAGGCAATGGGCAGGGGCGAAGACTACGGCAAAGGCAAAGATCCAACGATCGTCAATCCAGCCCGACTCACCGGCCAGCTCGCCGACGACATTTGCATGTCCTGCCATCAAATCGGCGATGCTCGCGTCCTGCAGCCCGGCAAGACTTATCAGGACTTTCGCCCCGGCGAGCCGCTGGACAAAACCCTCGCCATCTTCCAGATTCCACCCACTCGCGAGAACCCGCCCCAGGACGACCACGTCGAGCATTACTACTCAATGAGCCTCAGCAAATGCTTCCGCGCCACCAGAACCCTGGCCGCAGACAAGCAACTTCGCTGTATCTCCTGTCACGATCCTCACGTCGAGCCGACGAAAGAAGAAGCCCCGGCTTATTTCAACGGCAAATGCCTCACCTGCCACACCGCGGCCAGTTGCACCGCAAGTACCGCACTTCGGCAGGCAACAACGCCTGCTGACAATTGCATCGGCTGCCATATGCCGAAGCGCGATATCCGGGTCATCTCGCATAGTTCCGCCACCAATCATCGCATCATCGCGCGCCCGGACGAGCCATTCCCCGACGAGACTTTCTCCCAGACCACAAACGCCATGCCCGACCTGATTCAGCTAAACCCTGCCGGAGAACGCGGAGCTAAGGCCGAGGCTCCCCCCAAACTGGTCCAGTTGCTCGCTTATGGAGAACTCAAGGCCAGCAAGCCGCAGTTCTTGGCTTCGTGGCTAAATACGCTCGCGGAATTGCAGGCGAACAACCCTGAAAATGCCGTGGTCCAGGCATCCCTCGGACATCGCGATCTCTTGGATCACAATCTACCGGGTGCGATAGACCATCTCGAACACTCCCTGCGCCTCGACCCGGTACAGACGAACGCTTACGTCGATCTCTCGGAAGCCCAGGATCAAAGCGGCCAGGTCGAACAAGCTATCGCCTCGGCAAAGCGCGCCGTCGAACTCGATCCCTTCGTGGCTGACTTACAAAAGACTCTTGTTTTTCGACTTATCAACGGCAAGCATTACGACGAGGCTCAGGCCACGATGGAAAAATATCTCGACCTTTTTCCCGAGGACGACTTCATGCGCAAAATGCTCGCGATGGCTAAACAATAGATTCGGCGCGGAAGTTATCCGGCACTTCCGGAAATCTCATCTCTGGCCGATTAGTTCAGGTAAATAACTCAGCTAGATCGTTAATTGATAAGGTCAAAGCGCCTGTTACAAATCATTACAATCCAGGGCTGAAAGCCGTCAACTTACTGGGCTGATCGCCCGTCAATCTGGCATGACAATTCGATGGCTTCATAGGCGCTCGCCTAATGAACCTTTAGCCCGCAGTGGGCTTGGAGCCACCATAGTCATCCTGGCAGCAATGCCAGGACTGTTCTATGCTGCGCGCGCATCTGCCGAGGGAACCCACCCACCTCGCGCGGACCCGGCGGCTGCGCGCGCCAGCCCAGCAGTGAACACGCATTCAGGTCCCAATAACAGCTACGTTGGATCGATCGCGTGCTCTCGCTGCCATGCTGAAATCTATAACCACTACTCTCAAACCAGCATGGGAAGGTCTCTCTCGCCGGTCACCCCTGAGTTCCTCAGGACGACGCCTGTCTCCGCATCTGTTTACAACCAGAAATTCGACCGCCATTACGAAGTCCACTCGGACGGCGGAAAGCTTTACCAGAGCGAATATCAAATCGATGCTGTCGGCCATGAGGTCTTCCGCAACACCCATGAGATCAAGTGGCTCGTAGGTACCGACGTCAATGGCATCAGCGCGCTGATTCAGCACGACAACTATATCTTTGAAGCACCGCTCTCTTACTACAGGGAAACAGGGACCTGGGGACTCTCCCCCGGATATGAACGCGGCGATCTCGCCTTCAATCGGGCAGTCGCCCCCGGCTGCATCTTTTGCCACAGCGGACGCCCTCAGCCGGTTCCAGATACGATCGGAAAGTACGAAACGCCCGCCTTTACCCAGCTTTCTGTCGGCTGCGAGAACTGCCATGGACCCGGATCGGCGCATGTTTCGGCAATGGGCATGGGCGACTCCTATCCGAAGGGAAAAGATCCGACCATCGTGAATCCCGGTGCCATCGCGCCCACCATGGCGAATGACATCTGCATGTCCTGTCATCAGACCGGCGACATCCGCGTCTATCAGCCCGGCAAAACCTACCTCGACTTTCGTCCCGGCCAGCCCTTGGACCGCATCATGGCCATACTGATGGTCCCGCCAACACGGGATAATCCTCCGCGCGAGGACCACGTGGAGCATTACTACTCGATGATCCTCAGCAAATGCTACCGCGCGAGTGCATCGCTGCCGAGCGAAAAGCAGATGCGCTGCATCACCTGCCACGATCCACACACCGAGCCCACCAGCGAAGAGGCTCCCGCCTATTTCAACGGCAAATGCATGACCTGCCACACGGCCCAAAGCTGCAAGGCCTCCCCGCAGATACGCGCTCAAACCGCTTCCTCAAACTCGCCCGCCGATAACTGCATTGGATGCCACATGCAGAAGCGTCAGGGCATTGCAATTTCCCACACCAGCATCACCAACCACCGCATCCTCGCCCAACCTGGCGAACCATTTCCAGACGCAGCCTTCGAGATGACCACCCCTGCACTGCCGGACCTCATTCATCTCGATGCCGTGGCCGGCGACTCCGCACCGCTGCCCGCAGTAACTCTGCTCCAGGCATACGACCAGCTGAAAGACCAGTCGCCCGCCTACGCCGCTTCATTTCAGAAAACGCTGCACGAGTTGGAGATATCCGAGCCGGAAAACGCCGTTGTACAGGCTGCGCTTGGGCATCAGGCTCTTGCCGCAAAGCAATTGGACGAGGCCGCACAGCATTTACACGAATCGCTTCGCCTCAATCCGGCGCAGGCAAAAGTCTTCGAAGATCTTTCCGCTGTCTACGAGCAGAAAGGGCAGTTTGCAGAGTCCGTCGCAATCGCCCAGAAGGCCGTGATCCTTGACCCCTTCAACGCAACACTTCAAAAATCTCTGATCGACCGGTTGATCAGCGCCCGGCAGTATCCAGAAGCAACTGCCGCCATGGAAAAGTATCTCCAGAACTTCCCTGAAGACGAGTTCATGCGCAAGATGCTGGCAATTGCAAAGCAGGATTGATTCTAGTCTGGCGGCGATTTACTCGTAGTAAGTCGCCGTCGTCGTGTCCGTCTCCCAGATCGTGCAGTCCTTCACGCGCACGCGGCCGCCTGTCATTTCCGCAAGCTGCTTGTTCGTCTGGTCATAGAAAAACCGCGCAAGATTCTCCGCCGAAGGATTCAGTTCGATAAACGGCTCAATATCGTTGAGCATCTGGTGGTCGATCCGGTCAATTACAGGCCGCAGCACATTCTTCAACAGCTTGAAGTCGAGCAACAGGCCCGTCTCATCCAGTTCGCGCCCCGCCAGCGTCACGCGCACCTTGTAGTTATGCCCATGCGGATTCTCGCACTTGCCAAAGTAGTTGCGCAGGTAGTGCCCCGAGGAGAAACCCGCATCGACCGTCACTTCATACATGCTTTTCGTTACTTTCTGTGGGAGGGAAATCGCCCAACTCCCATTTTAGAGGCCCGAAACACTCTCAGGGATTCTTCTTCCGCCGCTTGCGCTCTGTCTGCCGTCGCTCTTCTGTCCGCCGGTCCACCTGTTCAAACAGATGCGACATCGACCCAATCAACATCGAAACCAGCCCAAGCAGCAGCAGCAACATGGCAAGCGTCTTCCAAAGCGAGCCATTCGCCGGCAACCCCGGCTGAAAAGTCGAAGGCACAAACGTCATCCCGCACGAAACCAATGCAAGAAATCCGAGTGTGGCAGCCAGAGCGTAGAAGTTACGAGACATAAATGGCGGAAGTCGTCAGGCTCCATTCTAATGCTCCGGTTGACGACTCCGCGCACCTCGCCTACGCTCAGAAGGGTATGGACCTTCATCTCACCGAACAACAGTTGAATTCCCTCGCCGTGCTTTCTGCTCAGACCGGGCGGAGCGCCGATGATCTCGTTCGCGACGCTTTGGACCGCATGCTGGCCCACGAGAAATGGTTCGAAGGGCAAGTACAGATCGGCATAGACCAGATCGCTCGCGGAGAATTCCTCGAAGAGAACGAGATGGATGAGCGCGTTGCGAGGCTATTGCGCGCTTGAAGAGACTGCGATGGTCCGTCGCTGCCGTAAATGATCTCGAAGAAATCGCAAAATACTTAAAGCTGAACCATCCGGATTTCGCGAACGAGACAATTCAGCGCATTTACAACTCTGCAAAATCTCTCAAGAAATTTCCTGATAAGGGAAGACTTGGAAAGATCGTGGGAACGCGCGAACTGATCCTCGTGCCGTTGCCTTATCTGATTGTCTATTCGGTTGAACTTGAGACCGCTGAGATTCTTCGAATCTTCCATGGAGCGCAGGATAGAACTTGAAGAAGCTCATCGCTCCGCCAACAGCTACTCAAAAAACAAAGCCACATCTGTAATGGTGGTAGTCACGCGATACGGAGGCAGACTCTCCAAAAACGCCTGCCCGTACCGTTTCTGCCGAATTCGCGGGTCCAACAGCACCAGCACACCCCGATCCTCCAGCGACCGGATCAGCCGTCCAAACCCCTGCTTCAGCGAAATCACCGCCGAAGGCACCTGGTACTCGAAGAACGGCTTCCCGCCGTTATCCTCGATGAACTTCATCCGCGCCGCCACCACCGGATCATTCGGCACCGCAAAGGGCAGCCTGTCGATGATCACGCAGCTCAGCGCCTCGCCCTGCACATCCACGCCCTGCCAGAAGCTCGCCGTTCCAAATAGCACCGCATTCGGAGTCTCACGAAACTGCTCCAGCAGCGCATTCCGCGGCGCCGACCCATGCAGCAAAATCGGATACTCCAGCACCGGCAGCAGCCGCTCATAGAGATCCCGCATCTGGCTGTAGCTGGTAAACAGGCAAAACGCCCGGCCCTTTGTAATCTCCAGCACCCGCTGGATGCACCGCGCCGCCGCAATCTGGAAATCGGGCGATCTCGGGTCAGGCATCTCCGGCGGCAGATACAACAGCGCCTGATCCTGATACCGGAAGTGGCTCGGCACCACCAGCTCCCGCGCATCCTCCAAACCCAGCCGCCCGCGAATATGCTCGAAATTCCCCTGCACCGTCAGCGTCGCCGAAGTCAGCACAACCGTCGGAAACCGCTGAAACAACTCGGCATCCAGCAGCCCGGAAACATCAATCGGCGTCGCCTGCAGAAAGATAATCCGCGACTGCTTCTGCAACCCTCCCGAAGCCCGCCGCTCCAGCCAATACACCATGTTCCCCGAGGTCGACTCGAGCAAAAACTCCAGCTCGGTCCGCAGATTCGTCACCCGCTTCCGCAGCGCCGGAGCCTCATCCACGCCCCGCAACTGGTCCAGCTCCGACTCCAGCCGAACCAGGTTGTTCTTCACGCTCAGATACAGATCGCCCCGCGTCTCCAGGAACTCTTCGCGATTATCGAATGGCTGCCGCCCATCGCCAGCCAACGGCAACTGCGAAAAGAACAGCCGTGCCCGGTCGCGCAGATTCTGCCCCGAAACCAGCACCGAAGTGTTCGCCGCACTCGCATACGCGTCGCTCTTTTTAACCATCGCCTCGGTGTCGCGCACCAGGTCCTCAAAGCGCAGATTGCTCACCGAAAGGCCAAAATAGCTGCTCGCAACCTCCTCCAGCTCATGCGCCTCATCGAAAATCACCGCGCCCGCCTCCGGCAGCACCCCTGCATCCGGAGCGCCGCTCGCCTGCTGCCGCACCGCCAGGTCGGCAAAAAACAGGTGGTGATTGACGATCACAATGTCCGATTCCTGCGCCTTGCGCCGCATCTCGGTCACAAAGCAGCGCTGATAATCCGGGCATGTCGAGCCCAGACAGGCCTCGCTGCGCGCATCCAGCCGCGACCAGAGCGCGCTCACCTCCGGCAACTCCTCCAGCTCAGCCCGGTCGCCCGTCTCCGTCCGCTTCTCCCACTCCGAAATCTGGTGAAACTGGTCAATCTCCTCCAGCCCCGACAAGATCGGATGCGTCGTCAGCGTCACTAACTTGTGCCGGCACAGGTAGTTGGCCCGCCCCTTCATGTAGCAGACGCGCAGCGGCCCCAGCAACGACTCCAGAAACGGAATATCCCGAAAATAGAGCTGATCCTGCAGCGCCTTCGTGCCGGTCGAGATAATCACCCGCCGCCCAGTCCGCAAGGCAGGCAGCAGATAGGCCAGCGTCTTCCCAGTTCCCGTACCCGCTTCAACGATCAAATGCCGGCACTCTTCCAGCGCCCGCTCCACCGCCCGCGCCATATCCAGCTGACCCGGCCGGTACTCGTAAGGCAGCGGCGATTTCGCCAGAATCCCACCCGGCGCAAAGAACGCATGCAAGGTCGGCAGAGTCCCGCTCTCAACTCGATTTTGGACAGAATTTTCGGGCAACCGGAGGAACCTCAACGCGCCCGAAGAGGGCTCCTTCCATAGTATCGGCGAAAGACCTTTCGCCGCACGTTCGCTCCCGTTCCCGGCGAGCTAATCTAGCCACATGGCAGAAGTGAGCAATCTTAGATTAGAAATCCTTCCGGACGACCAGAGCACATTTGGGCCTTGCGAATGCTGTGGCGAGATGACGTCCAGGGTCTGGGGCTACGTATACCAGGGAAACGACGCGCTGGCCGTTTATTACGTCGAGTGGACTCCCGGACACGACGGCGAACAGGCAAACTACGACCTGATCGTTGGAATCTGGGGCGAAGATGCTGACGCATCTGACCGTCAGGCAATTGCTGTCGAGTTTCGCAAACTCGACACCGGCCCGGCATTTCGAGTGATTAACGCGAATGATCGCCAGATCAGCAAGAGCACATTGGTCTCAAAATCCTTGGGACGAGGTTCGGTCATCGGAACACCTATCGCGGCTAAAGTCTTTGCAATCTGCGATTTGATCTATCCCGGAGACCCTCGAATATCGGAACTTAGAAATTGAACTTTCTAATAAAGTCTTCCAGATTTCAAGGCTTTGAACTTATCGCTGGGCTTGACTTTCTAAAGTGGACTAAGCATACTTAGTCCATGGCCTACACAGTTCACCAGGCGAAAACTCACTTCTCGAAATTGCTGAAAGAGGCCGAGACCGGCAAGGAAGTGATCGTTATGCGCGGAAAGAAACCGATCGCCAGGCTGATCCCTATCGTCGAGCCTTCCGCTGGCAAGCGTACTCTGGCAGGAAGCTACAAGGGACTCATTTCGTTTGACAATAGCGCCCTTGCTCCCCTGACCGATGAGGAACTGGCTGAGTATGGTTTTGATGCCCTCCTTGAGGGTGAATCCGTTCCGACAATAGCCAAATGAGGTTCCTGCTAGATACACACACTTTGCTCTGGTGGGTTGAAGGAACTGGTGATCTAAGTTCGGCCGTCCAAAACCGTCTGGACGACCGGGCCAACGATTTGCTCATTTCAGTGGCTACTCCTTGGGAACTGGCTATCAAAACCAAAACTGGCAAGCTGGATGCTCGCAGGCTCTTGCGGGACTTGGAGCAAGGTCTGCTCGGCGATCAGCTTGCCGTTCTTCAGGCAGAGACCAGGCACGTGATTCGAGCAGGCTATTTGCCTTCTCACCACAAAGACCCTTTCGACCGGCTACTCGTCGCCCAGGCATTGGATCTTCACCTCCCCATCATCAGCAGCGACCAGACTTTGGACCTCTACGGCGTGCAGCGAATCTGGGACTAAGCGACAATAGATAGATAGGGTAGGCTGAGTCTCCTGGGCATTTGCGTCCGAATGACTAGCGATCGGAGTTTTCCTTGTCGAAGTATCACAAATCCGTAGTGCCCAGCACCCCGGCCAGTTCGCATCTGCCGCTGGTGGCCATCGTGGGCCGCCCCAACGTGGGTAAATCCACTCTTTTCAACCGACTGACGCACTCGCGGCGCTCCATTGTCGGCGACGAGCCCGGCATCACCCGCGACCGCATTTACGGCGACGTCGAGTGGGACGGCCGCATCATTCGTCTCGTCGACACGGGCGGCATTGTCACCGACGACAAAGAGTACATCCCCAGCGAAATCTACGCCCAGGCCCGAGTCGGGATCGAAGAAGCCGATCTGCTCATGATGGTCGTCGACGCGCGAACCGAACTGGCATCGCCCGACTTCACCCTCGCGAAGATGCTGATTCGCGGCGGCAAGCCGACCTATCTCGTCATCAACAAGGTCGAGAATCCGACCGTCCAGGCCACCGCCGAAAATTTCCGCCAGTTGGGCATCAAAGAAGTCTTCATGGTCAGCTCCGAGCACGGACTCGGCATCGGTGATCTGCTCGACGCCATCTTCGACCGCCTGCCGGCTCCCATAGCTACGGCTGCGCCTGCCAAAGAATCCGACCCCTACGCCGAGCCTCTCGATCCCGACGAACTCGACATCGAAGACGAAGTCGTCTTTGACGAAGACGCGGAAGACGAAATCGCCGAAGACATGGGCCCGGAACTGGACCCGAACGAAGACGAGGGCGAGGAGGGCTCCGAAGAGCCTGAAGAAGATCTTTACGATGCCTCGGAATCGGGCGACGACCAGCCACTTCACCGCACCCACGGCGAATACGAGCAGCACGAAACCTCGGTTGCCATCATCGGCCGGCCCAACGTCGGCAAGTCAACGCTTCTGAATGCACTCACCGGCACTTCTCGCGCCATCGTCTCGCCCATCGCCGGAACCACCCGCGACGCCGTCGATGAAGTCATCGAGCACGACGGCCAACGCCTGCGCCTCATCGACACCGCCGGAATCCGCCGCAAAGGCAAAACGCACCTCATGGCCGAGAAGCTCTCCGTCGTCATGGCCCGCCGTCACCTCGAGTCCTGCGACGTCGCCCTGCTCATGATCGACGCCACCGAGGGCGTCACCGCCAACGATGCGCACATCGGCGGCTACGCGCACGAAAGCGGCCGTTCCGTCATCATCGTCATCAATAAGTGGGACCTTCTCACCACCGCCCGCACCGACGGCAAACCGCCAGCCGACAAAGCCGTCTATGAAGAACAGGTCCGCCATGCTCTC
>Ga0302319_10026991_pt1 | contig 10088 bp, 11 predicted proteins | sample Bog_T0_2_FD_203319 | JGI IMG/M metagenome (GOLD analysis project Ga0302319, IMG submission 203319) | Peat permafrost microbial communities from Stordalen Mire near Abisko, Sweden - Bog_T0_2 | ecosystem: Environmental > Terrestrial > Soil > Wetlands > Peat | place: Sweden: Abisko, Stordalen Mire...
CGACAGTTGCAATATTTTGTGTCGAGAGTCTGGCGTACGTGGACCAATTCGTCGAAGTAGCCAGCCATAGCGTCTTCAACCAGTTCCTCGACCGGGCGGCCGGTTTCGGATACCCACTGCTCGACTTGGTCTGAAGCTCGGGATTGGAGAAGTGCAATTGCATGCCCATAACTCCAGCCTCGCACAACTTTTATGTCGAGAAAAGCGCGGTTGGAAAGGCTCCGAACCGGTCCGACGCTTGCGTAGTCCGAGATCGAAAAGAGCATCGGCCCAGGGCCGCAAGGCGATGGCTGCTCAAGTATTCAGACGGACTCGCCATACGGGACTTTATCATTACCTAGGGGGCTTAAGAAAATTGAGGTTCTTCAGGTTGACGACTTTGGCGAAAGTTGCGATTATCCTCTCCGCGCACTGCATGTTTGCGGAGGATCTGAAACTGCGATTAGTGGACCAATCAGATGTGGAGACCCGACTCCGCGCCGGGGTTGTCCCGGCCGGTGAGCGAGAAGACCTCATCGCAAAACTTTTCCGCGAGGCCGGATGCGAGGTTAGCCGGCAGAAAGTTAATAAAAGATCTTCAAATGTGATCTGCCGACTGCGAGGCGAAACTCCCGCCACGATTGTAGTAGGCGGCCATTTTGACTTCGCGGAGCAAGGTAAAGGAATAGTAGACGATTGGAGCGGTACTTCCCTGTTGCCATCTCTTTTCGAAGCCTTGAAGTCCGCACACCGAACGCATACGTTTGAGTTTGTCGCGTTCACCGCCGAAGAAACGGGTTTGGCCGGTTCTGCCCGATTTGTCAAGGAGTTGACCGCGGAAGAGAAAACGAACTTGCAGGCATTCGTTAACTTGGAGTGCTTAGGGCTGAATCCGCCGAAAGTTTGGTTCAGTCGCTCGACACCGCTGTTGGTGCGGCTACTGGCGGGTGTGGCGGCGGCAATCCATATTCCTCTTCAGGGAGTCAATGTCGAAAAAGTAGGAGACGACGATACCCACGCATTCCTCGATAAAAAAATCCGCGTCATTTCCATTCATTCGATCACTCAGGAAACTTGGGGTATCCTTCATAGCGCTCGTGACAACCTGGACGTCATCAACAGCACGGATTATTACAATGCTTACAGGCTTGTTGCTTTCTACTTAGCTTTTTTGGACTTTAAGCTGCCGACATGAGAATATGCTCACTTCGTGCGTCTAACAGCAAGGGCCATTGTGGCAATACAAGTGACAGCGGCTTCGTTAAGGCTGCGGGCGCTTGGGTAACAGCTTTGGGGTTATTTTGCGGGCGAGGAATTCCTCGAATAGATTGACGGCGGCAGACGCGCCGATACTGATGGCTCCGCCTTCGATGACTTGGGCGGTAGTGTCGCGATCGGCGTGCGGGTAGTAATAGTTGCTGAGGAAGCCCGTGCCGAAACGGCTGATGATGCTGGAATAGCAGAATTGGGCTTGCTTGTTATCGCCTTGGCAAATGACGGAGCGGCTGACGGCATACCAGAAGCGCGAGTTCCTGGTTCCGGTTCCTTTGTAGAAATAGCGGGGATCTTGCTTGAACAAAGCCGGCATGACGAACTTGTCGAAGCCGAGAGCGATGACGAAATCGGCATAATCTGCTCCGTAGCGTTTGCCGTAGCCTTGCGCGCCTTGGCCGAAACCTTTGTTGGCGTTGCGGGCTTGTTCGATGCCCGCGCCAATGCCGTTGGTGATGAAAACGTACGGATCAAGGAGCGTTTTCCAGGTGAGTTCGGCTTTTTGTTGGACGGTCAGCGGTACGGCGTTGTGATCGTAGGTGACGAAGAAGTTGGGGGCTATGCCGATGAGCCGCTGTTTTTCTTCCGCTTTGATTTGGGCTTCGGCGATTTCGGCTTGGGTTTGCGTGACTGTCAGCTCAGTCGTGAGCTTTTCAACGGCTAAAGCGGTGGGTGGAAGATCGAGGGTTTCGGCGGCTTGTAAATTGCCCGCGATGGTTTGAAGGGCGAAGCCTTTGGCGTTAAAAGACAGGCGATACGGGCCGGGGGCGACGTCTGAGAAAGAGAACTCGCCATCGTCGGAAGAGTGAGTTGTTTGATCGGGCGCGCGGCCATCGAGCAAGAGTTTTATCTCGACGTGGGCTACGGAGGCGCCGGTTGCGTCGACGACGGTTCCCGTGATGGATGCTTGTTGGCACAAGGCGAGATGCGCCAAAACGAGGAGGAGGATTAACCGGGTTGTTTTGGGCATACTGAATACGTGACTGCGCATACCATTCTAACCATCGCGACAAAGGGCAAGGGGCTTTATTCATTTACGCAGCAGGTCTCCGATTGGTTACGGAAACAAACGGTTCGACATGGTTCGCTGTTGTTGTTTGCCCAGCATACGTCGTGTTCGCTGGTGATTCAGGAGAATGCGGACCCGGATGTGACGCTGGACATGCGGGATTTCTTTGAGCGGCTGGTGCCGGAGAGCGCGAAAGATTATCGACACACGCTGGAGGGGCCGGATGATATGACATCGCACATTCGGGCGGCTTTGACGAATACGAGTCTGACGATTCCAGTGATTGACGGACAGATGGCGCTGGGAACGTGGCAAGGCATATATCTGTTCGAGCACCGGGCTATTGCGCACAGGCGGCGGGTGGTAGTGCAAGTGATGGGGGAGTGATTATTCGGGTGGGCGAAGAGGCAGTTCGTCGAGGGCGGCGGCGGCTTTGGTGAGGCTGTCGACGCCGAAGACGAGCAATGCCTGCGGTGAGCCTGGATCGAGGCCGCAGTAGGAATAGTCGACGTTGATTTGGTTTCGGCCCAAGCAAGTGGCCGCGCGCGCGAGTTGGCCGGGTGTGTGGGGCAGGCGGACGATGGCGACGTCGGTTTCCTCGAAGATGAGGCCAAGTTTACCTAAGATGGCTTTGGCGGCCGGCGGATCGTCGACGATCAGGCGGGAGAGGCTTTCGGGGCCTTCCACATAAGATTGAAACGCCAGAATGTTCAGGCCTTTTTCGGCAAGCGATTGAAAAAGGTTGCCCAAGGCGCCGGGTTTGTCTTCGATGGTTACGGTAAACTCTTTTGCCTTGGGCATATTTGAAAGGATAGCGTTCTGGCTACTGGTTGATGACGCTACCGTCTGGCGCGCGGACAACGCCCCAGCCGCCATTGAGATCTTTACGTTCACCGCGTTCGGATGCACCGAAGGGGTATTTGGCGGCGGCCTTTTCGTTGACCTCGACGCCCCAGCCGGGTTTCTCGTTGGCCAGCAGGTAGCCGTCTTTCATTTGCGGGTAGCCCTCGAAGACTTCGTCGATTTTTTCGCTCGATGGGCTCCACTCTTGAATCCCGAAATTGCGGCAGACGAGATCGAGGCAGACGTTGGCGCAGTGACCAATAGGAGAAACGTCGCCGGGGCCGTGCCAAGCGGTGCGAACCTGGAAGGCGTCGGCCATGGTGGCGAGTTTCCAAGCGGGCGTAAGACCGCCGGCTTGGGTGACGTGGACACGAATGTAATCAATGAGCCGTTCGCGAATGAGCACGTTCCATTCGTGCGGACTGTTGAAGAGCTCACCCATGGCGATGGGGGTGGTGCAGTTGCGGCGGATTTCGCGGAAGTAATCGATGTCTTCCGGAGAGAGGGCGTCTTCCATGTAGAACAAGTGATACTGCTCCAGGGCCTTGGCGAATTCAACAGCAAGACGCGGGGGAACGCGTTCATGGACGTCGTGCAAGAGATGCACTTCGGCACCGAGCTCTTTGCGGGCGGTTTCGAAGAGTTGCAAAGTGCGGCGAACGTAGGCGTAGGGGTCGAAGATGGGGTCGCCTGTCGTAGGACGCGCACCTCCTCCTGCGCCATAGGCGGCGTAACCCGGAACGGAAACTTGGAGGCGAACGGCCTTGATGCCGCGGGCCATGATTTTGCGGGCGGAATCGATGGTATCGGCGATTTCGGCGCCGCTGGCGTGGGAATAAATCATTGCGCCCTGACGCCGCTTGCCGCCGAGGAGTTCGTAGACAGGCATACCGGCTTGACGGCCTTTGATATCCCACAGTGCCTGGTCAACGCCGCTGATGGCGTTGTTGAGCACGGGGCCGTTGCGCCAGTAGGAGGAGTTGTACATGGCTTCCCACAGATCTCCGATGGTGTCGGCGGGACGGCCAATGAGAAACGGGCGCAGATAGCGATTGACGGCTTCGACGACGAGATCGGCGCGCTGGGTGAAGGTGCCGCAGCCGTAGCCGTAGAGTCCATCCTGATCTGTGAGGACTTTGACGACGACGAGACGAGAGCCGGCGGGTGCCGTGGCGATGACGGAGACGTCTTTGATCTTGGGAGTGGGCATGCCGCGCATGAGAGCGGGGGCAGCGAGGGCGGTGAGAAATTCGCGACGGAGCATAGTTGTTAGATTTCTTTCGACTGAGATTCTATCGGATTTACAAAGAGCCAGGCGACGGCACCGCCCGCGCAGAGAGCGGCGGCGACTAAGAACGAAGCGTTCCAGCCATAATGAGTGCCGATCCAAGGGGTGAGAGTGGCGGTGATGGCGCTGCCGGTTTGCGCGCCCATATTCATCACACCTGACACAGAGCCGGCCGAGTGTTTGCCGATATCGGCGCTAACGCTCCAGAAGGAACTTTGCGAGAGATAGAGTGCGCCCGCGCCGCCAGCGAGATAGATGACGGCGGTATTGGTATCGGCGATTTGCGTGCCCATGGCGATCAAGATTGCGGAAAGGCAAATGGCGGCAGCAGCGAGGTAGCAGCGGCCGGCGCGCTTGCCGAGAGATTTCGAGATTCTGTCACTCAGCCAGCCACCGACGGACGAGCCAATGGCCATGGCGATAAACGGCAACATGGAAAGGACGGCGCTCTTTTTGAGGTCTACGCCACGGACTTGGTTGAGATAGATGAAGAACCAGCCGAAAAAGATGAAGGCCGCGTAACCGTAGCTGAAATAGCTGAGCGTGACGACGACGACATCTTTGTTGGAAAGGATTTCCGACCAACTCAGACGAGCTTTCGGGACGAGGTCGGGAGCGGGCAGACCGGCTGTGATGAGCTGCGCTTCGGCGGCGTTGACCCACGGATGTTCGCGCGGCGTGTCGCGGCCCAGCCAATACCAGATGGCGCCGGCTAGAAGCCCGAGCAACGAACTAAACCAGAACGAAGCGCGCCAACCATAGACGCTCATGATGTGGGTGATGAGAGGCGGCGTCACGCCAGCGCCAAAACCGACACCGGCGAAGATGAAGCCGTTGGCCAAGCCGCGTTCGCGCGAAGGAATCCAGGCGGCCACGACTTTATTGGCGGCCGGATACATGACCGCTTCACCGACGCCGAGGCCGAAGCGGATAGCGATGACAAGGACGAATGCCGTGGCTAAAGCGGGAACGATGGTGATGAGCGAAGTGAAGAGTCCCCACCAGAGGACGGCGAGCGCGAGGATTTTACGCGGACCCACGCGGTCGGCCAGGCGTCCGGCGGGGGCTTGGAAGAGCGCGTAGGCACCGACGAAAAAAGTTTGGATCCAACCGAACTGCACTTTGTCGAGATGGAAATCGTTCATGATGGCGCCACCGGCGATGCCGATGTTGACGCGGTCTAAATAGCCGACGGCGCTCAAGACGAAAATCCAACCAATCAGAAGCCAGCGAACCTGCGTGGGAGCGCGTTCATCCATCTCGCCTATCCTATAACGTCGCCTGATTATGTGCTTTGTATGCTAATAGAGTTATGAAAACAACACTGACGGTTATGGCGGCCCTCGCTTTGTGCGTGATTCCGGCTGCGGCGAAGAAGATGAGTACTAAGGTATTGGTTGCGCTGGCGGACGGCAAAGGCGCTAGCGTGGGAACGGCTACGATTACCGGCACGGGCGACAAAGGCGTGTCGATCAAGCTGAACCTGAAAGATCTGCCGCCGGGCGAACATGCGATTCACTTCCATATGACGGCCAAGTGCGATGGTCCGGATTTCAAGTCGGCGGGTGGGCATTTTAATCCGGAAAAGAAGCAGCATGGTTTGGAGAATCCGCTAGGGCACCATGCCGGCGACATGCTGAATTTCACGGTGGATGCGAAGGGCAAGTCGAAGGCGACCGTGACGGATACGAGTGTGGATTTTGGTGCGGATGATTTTTCTCTGTTTAGCAATGGGGGAACGGCGCTGATGATTCACGCGAAGGCAGACGATATGAAGACGGATCCGACTGGGAATGCGGGAGACCGGATTGCTTGCGGCGTGATTTTGAAGAAGTAAAAGGAGCTTGTTGAAAAACCGCTGGGACAGACAGACGCGCCTGTTGCAGATCTGTTTAATGGCTGATTTGACCAACGGCGCTTAAGTCTATCCCGGGTTTTTCAACAAGCGCCTAGTCTGCGAGAGGATCCCAGACGTATTTGAGATTAAGAACAAAGCCCGCCACGGGACCTTCGCCTGCGATCTTTTTGACTTCGGCCAGTGTTTCGACGCTGCCGTTCGGGCGGTAGATTTCAACGGTCCTCTTTGCGGGATTGATGAGCCATCCCAATTCGGCTCCCTGCTCGATGTATTCGCGCATCTTTCTCTGCAGCTTGGACAGACGATCGGTATCGGATTTGATCTCGATCACGAAATTGGGGCAGAGATGCAAGAACCCTTTCTTCGCTGCGTCGCCTAATTCCTGAACGCGGCTCTTGAGTGTCCAGGAGGCATCGGGCGAGCGGCGAGCGCCGTTGGGGAGTACGAAGCCGGTGGACGAATCGCAGACAACGCCGCGCCGATCTTTTCTGGCCCAAGTGCCGAGTTGCACATCCACATCGGAGTTGCTCGCGCCTGACAAGAGACTGGTAGGAGGCATTATGATGAGTTCTGCTTCAGCGGTCATTTCAAAGTTGAGGTCGGGGTGCTCGGCGCAGAAGGCGGAGAACTCTTCGTCCGTCATGGGCTGAGCCGTTAAGGTCGCTGGCAGATTCGCATCGTTGATCAGGAACGGCATGACACGATTTTAGCTCTTCTGCCCAAGGGATGACGGGTCCGGAGCGTTATCTTTTCGGTTCAACGCTTTCAACTTTCGGTTCAAGTAAACACGCGATTTTTCATAAAAAAGTATTAGAAAAAGGCCTTCAGGATGCCGATTCAAAGATGGCCCTTGAAACGCAACTGGAAGAGGTGTAAGGTCGAATCTTTAGTTTCCTCGGAGGGGGCCCACTGACCGGAGGGTAGTGGGCTCATTTTCTTAATGAGACGAAAAAGGGCTGCCGATAACTTATACAAGGAGCAGCCCCATGTTTCAACTCGTGCGCCGACCGAGGCCGGCAACACCACTAGATTTGGCGAAAGCGGTTGTGGCGGCGGCTACAGCACGCGAGCGGTTTTTGTCAAGGTCGCTGATTGCGCTACTGTCGGTCAACATTTTCATGGTGTCGGGAGTTTTGTCTTTCTGCTTGTTTACGTTCGGGTATCCGAGGGGGAGTTAGAAGCTTGGCCGGACGGTTGGGACAACCACTTACTCCGCCTGCGCTTCGTGCGTGGCTCTGCGAGCGGCTTTGGAGCGCTGGGGTAATGTGATCGGGAGTTGAAGCAACGCCGCTTAGTGTTCCAGGATAGGCAGGGTGTGGCCAGAGGAACCACTCGGGGTTTGGATATCGAGTAGGGTGGCCAAAGTGGGCGCGATATCGTTGACCTCGACGTTCTGATCAAAGTGGCCTGCCTTAATACCGGGACCCATGAGGAGCATTGGAACATGGCGGTCGTAAGCCCAGGGCGAGAAATGCGTTGCGCCTGTTCCGGACCCGGGAACGTAGCCGGACTCAAACACGATAAAGATATCGCCACTGCGCTTGGCGTTAAAACCGTTCATGGCCGCTTGGGCGACGAAATCGCCAAATTCACCGTTTTCCAGTTGGGGGCGGGTGTAGACGCGCGCGACGTGTAAGTCTGGCGAGGCCATCAGAGCGCTGCTGGCCACGTGGTAAAGATCATCCTCTTCAATTGGTTCACTTGAGGTACCCTTGCGCGCTTTGACGACGGTATCCCAGTTCAAGTAGAGGGTTGTCTCGCCGCCGCCTGGAATCAGCCACGGGCCATCGACACCAAAAGCTTTCGCCAAAGCGCGCTGGACGATATCCTCCGGGTTGCCCTTCAGATTTCCGCCGGGGAGGTGCGTTTCCTGATCATGTTTGACGGTAGCGGCTACGCCGTGGTCGGCGGAAAGCACCACAACGGTATCCTTCATGCCGACACTTTTGTCGATCACGCGAAACAAGTCAGCTAGCAACTGATCTGTGCGAAGAGCCATGTCGCGAACCTCGGGCGCATTGGGACCAACGGCGTGGCCAACGTAATCGTTCGATGAGAACGAGACGGTGAGCAGATCGGTTGCACCGCGCTGTCCTAGTTTTTCGCCGGTGATGGCGGCTGCGGCAAATTTCTCAATCAGTTCGTTGCCCCAAGGGCTGGCGGGGATTTTCGAATAGGGAGCGCCGGATTTGGAATGGAAGTCCCAGGTGGGGAAACCGTCCCACTTCTGATCTACATACTTCGCGGCGAGTTGCTGAGCGTTGAAGGATTCAGCCCAATCGGGCAGCTTCTGCATATAAAAGGAGCTGGTGACGAAGGCTCCATTCTGATCGTCGAACCAAAAGGCGCCGTTGGCGCTGTGGCCCGAAGGCAGAATCGCGCCGCGCGCTTTGATGGAAATGCCGATGACTTTCGAATCCGGATGAGCGTCTTTGAGTTCGTCGCCCAGGGTTGAAACAAGAAGGCGGTTGGGCGAGGCGGGATCAGAATCGCCACACTTTTCCCCTTGTTTCGGCTGAGGCGCGCCGACGAGGGTGACTTTCCAATCGCAAACACTGGTGACTACCTTGTTTTCGGCGCGGTCAAACCAAGAATTGCCAACGATGCCGCTCACCGCCGGCATAGCGCCCGATAACATGAGGCTGTGGCCAACGGCGGTCACGGTTGGCATTTGGGCGTAAAAGCCGTTGGTGAAATCGGCGCCTTTGGTCAGCAAACGATCGAGACCACCGTGGTAATCACTGCGGAAGCGCGTGAGGTAGTCGTAGCGGAACTGATCGACAACCACCACGACCACCAGTTTAGGTTTGGGCGCCTGCGCGAAGGCGGGCGGGAGCATGGAGAAAAGGACGAGGGCGACGGCCAGGATTCGAAGAGGCAGCATTCGGCCATAGAGTAACATTCTTAAATAAAGTGCAAACGGTTCTGGAGCTGCAAGCGCTCACCAAGGATTTCCCCACTCATCGCGCGGTGAATGGCGTGTCGTTTTCGCTTGCGCACGGCGAATTTTTTTCGCTGGTGGGGCCTTCGGGCTGCGGCAAGACAACCACGCTGCGCTTGATTGCCGGCTTCGAAGAACCGACAAGCGGACAGTTACTGCTGGATGGACACTCGGTGGAAGGCTTGCCTGCCTACAGACGCGACGTAAGCACGGTATTCCAAAATTATGCGCTGTTTCCGCATTTGACGGTGGCTAAGAACGTGGCGTTTGGGTTGGAGCGGCGCGGCGGATTAGCGCGCGCGGAGATGGCGGAAAAGGTTGCGCGCGCGTTGGCGCTGGTGCACCTAACCGGCAAAGAAGGGCGCTTGCCGAATCAGATTTCGGGCGGCGAGAGGCAGCGGGTGGCCTTGGCGCGGTCGTTGATTCTTGAACCGAAAGTGCTGTTGCTGGATGAGCCTTTGTCGGCGCTGGATGCGAAGCTGCGGAAAGAGATGCGGCAAGAGCTTAAGGCTTTGCAGAGGCGTATCGGGATTGCGTTCTTGTTCGTGACGCATGATCAGGAAGAAGCGCTTTCGCTATCGGACCGGGTGGCGATTATGAATGGCGGGCGGCTGGAGCAATTGGGGACGCCGCAGGAAGTGTACCGAACGCCGAAAACGCGATTTGTGGCGGAGTTTCTGGGAAATGTGAATTGGCTGGGCGGGGCGGGTGTCAGGCCGGAGGCGATTCGGGTTTCGAGAAATGCTTCCAGTGGCGGGCGCGCGGCGGTGGTGGAGGGCCAAACATTTCTTGGGAATTGCGTGCATTTGGCGACGAGGCTGGCTGCTGACGGTTCGCTGTGCACGGTGGAAATGGCGCAACAGGAATGCCATTTCCAGACAGGCGAAGCCGTTTACCT
>Ga0302319_10026994_pt1 | contig 10087 bp, 10 predicted proteins | sample Bog_T0_2_FD_203319 | JGI IMG/M metagenome (GOLD analysis project Ga0302319, IMG submission 203319) | Peat permafrost microbial communities from Stordalen Mire near Abisko, Sweden - Bog_T0_2 | ecosystem: Environmental > Terrestrial > Soil > Wetlands > Peat | place: Sweden: Abisko, Stordalen Mire...
CAGAGTCACGGAGAAATTCATTTTGCTGCTTGTTGTGCGCCGCTCCATTTCTCTGTGGACTGTCGGGTGATCAGCCTGAATGCCGGATGTGCATCACGTCTCCATCCTGCACGATGTAGTCTTTTCCTTCGAGGCGAAGAGTTCCTTTCGCGCGAGCATTGGCTTCCGATCCGGCTTCCAGCAGTTGATCCCAACGAATGGTTTCGGCGCGGATGAAATGCTTTTCCAGATCGGAGTGGATCGCTCCCGCGGCTTCCTGTGCGCGCGATTTCGCGGGGACCTGCCAGGCGCGGCATTCATCTTCTCCGGCAGTAAAAAACGAAATCAGTCCCAGCAATTTGTAGGTGGTGCGGATTAATCGCACTAGACCACTTTCCGTCAGACCGTAGCTGGAAAGAAATTCTGCCGCGTCCGCATCGCTCATCTCCGCCAGTTCCGCTTCGACTTTGCCGCAGATGGCTGTCGCGGCGGCATTCGGACGCGAGGCTATCTCCGTTAGTCCATACTTGCTCACGGCCTCTTCGAGTTCCTTGCCCAACTCGGTCGATTCGCCAATGTTGAGCACGTAGAAAATCGGCTTCTCGCTCAGGAACATGAAGCCCTTGATGCGTTTCTTATCCTCGGCACTCATTTCCATTTCGCGCAGCGGTTTGTCGGATTCCACTTGAATCTTTGCGCGCTTGAGCAACTCGAATTCTTTTTCGAGTTCCGGTGTCTTCATCTTCTTGAGATCTTTTTCCAGCCGTTCCAGACGCTTCTCGATCTGGCCCAAATCGCTGACCAGCAAATCAAATTCCACGTTCTTGATGTCTCGCAGCGGGTCAATCTCGCCAGTATGCGGAACTGAAGGATCGTCGAATACGCGGACGACATGAGCGAGCGCATCTACATTGCGTAGGTGCGCGGCATAGGCGCTGTCTTTCAAAGCTTCCTGGCCGATGGCGCCGACGTCGACATATTCCACCGACGTGTGCGTCAGCTTCTTTGGGTTGTACAGCGCAGCCAGCCGGTCAAGACGGTCGTCCGGAACTTTGGCTACGCCGATGTGAGCCTCGCGCGGATTCGCGCGCACCGAATCCGAAAGGTGCGCCTTGGTCAAAATACGAAACAGCGATGTCTTGCCCACCTGTGGCAGGCCAATGATTCCAGTCTTCATAAGAAAGCTTCTAGCTGCTAGCTCCTAGCTTTTAGCGAGTGCGGGGGTGTAGTGGATGTCCTCAGCGACTCCCGCGACGGTCGGTCAACTTTCTAGGATAAATGATGGAAAGAATATTGCCCAATGAGTAGCCGTACCAAATCATGTGGAGAGAGCCGCCCATTCGACTTCGCTCAGGACAGACTCTCGGCTGTGCAAGCCTGGGCGAAGCCCGGCGCATACAGAACGAGACTTTACACTACGCCAGTCCGAACTGCCGTGCGGTGAGAAAGACCACCACGAATCCCAACAGCAGCACCGCACCTTCGATGCGCGTCGACCACTGATGCAGCGCGTCAAACTGAATCCGTCCAGGATTATCGATCGGCACTGCACTCACTTCGCCGAGCGAAGCACGCAAGGTATCCATGCGGGGAATGATGCCGAACTGCGAGACCAGCGTGAGTGCGAGCATGAGGCAGATCAGAATGTGGCGCCCCGCGAACACATGTGCAGTTCCATCGGTCATGCGGCTGTAGAGCAGGGAACTGATCAGAAAAACAATTCCGGAAAAGATGGCGATCCAGTGCAATTTACTCAGTGCGCGTCCGACAACGTTGCCGGCGAGATGAGTAGTCGGCAGAACGGAAAAGGCGGTCGGAGCCAGAACGAAGGCGAAGAAGATGAGCCCGCCGATCCAGCAGACGAGTGAGAGCAGCATGAGAAAACGCAGGAAAGACATCACGCGAGAATTATATCCCGCGATCAAATCTTACACCGGCACAGCCACGCTCTCCACGATCTCCCTGAGCACTTGATCGGCCTGCTCGGATTTCTTCAGCGTCGATGCCGACCCGCCATTCACGACAATACGGTGCGCGAACACTGGCACGGCCAGGGGCTTGAAGTCTTCGGGAGTGCAGAAGCTGCGGCCGTCGAGAAACGCCATGGCTTGTGCGGCGCGATATAGAGCCTGCGCTCCGCGCGGCGAAACTCCAAGCGATAAGTATTCTGATTCTCGAGTACGGCGGACGATTTCGAGAGCGTAGGTCACCAGTGATTCATCCACCCGAATGCGCTTTACCGCTTCCTGCATTTCGAGAACATCGGCGCCGGTGAGCACAGGGTGCAGATCCTGCAAGTACGCCGCGCCAGCTTGCGATCGCAGAATCTCGCGCTCGGCTGCCGCTTCCGGATATCCCATGCGCACGCGCAGCAGGAAGCGATCAAGTTGCGATTCCGGTAGCGGATATGTTCCGTGATGCTCGACCGGATTCTGCGTCGCGATCACGAGGAAAGGCTGCGGGAGTTCGTAAGAGTGCGAATCCACCGTGACCTGGCCTTCGTTCATCGCTTCAAGCAGAGCGGACTGCGTCTTGGGTGTAGTGCGGTTGATTTCGTCGGCTAGCAAAACGTTGGTGAACACAGGGCCGCGCTTGAACTCAAATTCCTGCTCCAGCGACGAGTAGACAGAAATTCCAAGCACGTCGGAAGGCAACATGTCACTGGTAAACTGCACACGCTGAAAAGTGCACTCGATGGCGCGGGCGAGAGCTTGCCCTAAGGTGGTCTTGCCGACTCCCGGGACGCCTTCGATCAAAAGATGTCCGCGGGCAAAAATGCTTACCAATGCCAGGCGCACAACTTGATCATTGCCGCGAATCACGCGGCGCAAGGCTTTTTCCAGTTCAGCGGCTTTGTGCGATACGGCGATGGCAGTTTCAGGAGACATCTGCTGGATTCTACTATCTGGCGAATCGTGGGCGGAGTTACCTACGTCACTGGGCTTCAGCTTTGCAGCTATAAGCTGTCAGCTTTCCAAAACCAGGAAAGCAATGTCATCCCGAGCGCAGAGGGCCATGCTTCTCTTGCCCATATTCTCCTGCCACAAAATCAGAACGCAAGCGAATATCGTTCTTGCGTCCTGATCGAACTGATAGCTGTAAGCTTACTGGGTAAACTCCGCCGGTCTGCCCGTGAGCCGCTCGATGCGCTTGGCGATCGGCGGGTGAGTCGAAAACAGATTCCCAAAGTTCACGCCCAACAGCGGCTGGATGATGAACAAATGTGCGGTTGAAGGACTAGCTTGCATCGGCACACGGCGCGAGTACGCGTCGAGCTTTTGCAAAGCGCTCGCGAGAGCATAAGGATTGCCGGTGAAATGCGCACCGGTAGCATCGGCTTGGTATTCCCGGGAGCGGGAAACTGCCAGTTGAATCAGGCTGGCCGCGATCGGCGCGACGATCAGCATCAAGAGCCCCGCAAGTCCGCCGCCGCGACGGTCGCGATCGCCACCACCGTAGCCACCGAAAATCATGGCAAAGCGGCCCATGCTGGCGAGCATGGTGATTGCTCCGGCAATCGTAGCAGCCACTGAGCTGATGAGGATGTCGCGATTGTTCACGTGTCCGAGCTCGTGGGCCAGCACGCCTTCCAGTTCTTCATCAGTCAGCAATCCCAGAATTCCGTGGGTCACGGCGACCGAGGCGTGGCTGGGATTGCGTCCCGTGGCAAAGGCGTTTGGCGACTCGGTTGGGATCACGTAAATCTTCGGCATCGGGATGCCGATCTTTTGCGTCAGCCGCTCGACAATCTGGTAGGCCCGTGGCAGTTCCTCGCGCGTGACCGGCTGCGCGCGATACATGGCCAGCGCAATTTTGTCGGAATAAAAATAAGAGACGAAGTTCATCACGAAGGCGAAAGCCAACGCGAGAAACATTCCATTCTGCCCACCAAAGTAGCGGCCAAAAAACATCAGCAGCAGCGTAAGCGCAGTCAGCAGAAACGCGGTCTTGAATGTGTTTCCCATAAAATTAACTCACTCCGTTAGATGTTACGCCTTGTGCTGGGATGCAGACCGTCGGACGGGGCCTGGCAGCCGATCAGGGTCCTGCACAGATTCGCGCTTAGGGTCAGGTTAAAGGCAACGGACATGAGTGTCCGCTCCACACGTGCTATTTCTTTCCTCGCGATTGAAACAGTGGCGCGCCCCAGGCGCTGGCCGAGAGCAAGGCTCCGAAGAGGACGATGGCATCAATGCTGGCGCGGCCTTCGGGCGACCAGTAGACATCTTTCAGATTGAGCCAGAGAGCGAATTCGTCGAGGGTAAGCGCGGCGCCGATGCCGTAGAGGATCGACATCAGCCGGCTGAGAAGAATTGAAGAATCGTCGGCGCCGGTGCCGAGCTCCGCCAGCCATCCGTAACCCACAAGCAGCAAAATCACAATGCCAATGACGAGGTGATGAATGTGGCGTCCGCCCATCTGGATGAAATGGAATGGTGGAATCTGGTGAGTGATGCAAAAGACGACGCCGCGCACTCCCGCAAAGGTAAGAAAGAAGCTGAGAGAAGCGACGAAGAGCCGGCGGCGCGGCCGGTCAGGAATGCGCTCGCGCAGAACGTGTCCGAGAAACCGGCGATGGAAAACCACCAGCAACGCCGCTGTGCCCGCGAGTGTGAGCAGGAGGATGAACCAGGTAAAGGCCATGCTCCATTAAACATCATCCGCAAACATCATCCGCGGGATGGCACTCGGCGCTTGCCGCACGGAAACGCCCGGCATCGGGACAGCCGCGGGCGGCTGTCCCACATTGAATGCGTGGCGTTGGCGTGCGAACCAGTGCAATCAGGCGGTAATGGAGAGCGAGTTTGCGGCGCGCGGAGAAAGAGGCTCTGGCTGTTGCGGATTGCCTTGAAAGCGATTCTCCACACGCTGTTGAATCTGGGCCAACGACTGTTGCGCTCCCGAAAGATTGCCCGACTGGAGATCCTGACCAAGTTGGCCGAACTCCTGTTCGATCGGTACACCGGTTTGCGACGACGACTGGCCCTCGCCTGGCTTGGGGATGTTAGCAAAAATGGCTTGCGCGCCCGAGAGATTGCCGGACGCGATGTCCTGGCCGAGCTGTTGGAAGTCCTGTTTGAATTGCTGGAACTTGTTTGGGCTGTTCTGCGCCGGCTGAGCGTTGGCGATGCTGCTGGCGGAAATTGCGGATACTGACATAAATGGCCTCCTGAAAATTGTTTTTGTCTCAAATGTTAGATCCACCTCGTAGGGCGGCATTTTTCTTAAGCCGTAACCGATACGCTAGTCGTACTCGACTGCGGCGACGCAGTCGACGATCCACTGGTTGGCGCGGTACCGAGTTGATCGAGTAACTGGCTGATCTCGCTCGATCCCGCTCCGCGGTGATGATGGTGGTGACCCGCGGCAGTTTGCGTCTGGCTTTGCGCGGCCTGACTCTGGAAATCCTTCTGGATTGTGCCGAAGTCCTGCTGCGCTGCCGATAGGTTGCCTGATTGGAGATCCTTGGCGAGCTGGCTGAATGCTTGGGCAATGGGACTGTTGCTCTGCAAAGATGAACTTGAGCTACTCGTGGAACTCAGTTGAGGCACCAGATTTTGCAGCGTGGCGAAATCAGATTGCGCTGCGGAGAGATTGCCGGATTGCAGATCCTGCCCCAGTTGCTGGAAAGCTTGCTGCGCCTTCTGAAGGTTATTCTGTGTGTTTCCCGAATCGTAGTTAGAGAGGCTGCTGGTGGAAATGCCGGACACTGACATTGTGATCTCTCCTTCAGGGCAGACCGTTGGTCTTCGCCGCTTGCTGTAAGGCCGACATAGTTGCTATCGGCACTTTTGCAATGTAGCTTTAGTCGCCCTGTCTCCACGGTTAAGGCAGGTTAAGTGCCAAAGCCGTCAGTGTGAAGAACGCCAGATTCTGCGGGAGTTAGCGGAAGAGTCCAGATTTTTGGATTTACGCGAGACTGAAGTGGGCAAATCACTCCCAGGTGTTTGCGGCAAAACTTGCCCAACTAAGCTTTGCCTAAGCCAGTTAGGCTAAGCACCGAAGGTGCCTTCATCCTGTGAGTGGTCTATTTAGTTTTGGTCACGCCGCGCGACCGAAAGCGCCTTCCGACAGGACATGAGAATTTCTAGAGAATCGTAACTGGCTTCCGCCAAACGTATCGAAAAAAAAGTCAGGCTTTTTGCGCTTCGCGCTTAAGCGCACGCTCCAGCGTTTGATCGAGCGCCGACTTCGCCTTTTCGTACTCCGATTGTGAAATCTGATCCTGCCTGCGCTCCACTTCCAGTTGGAACAGTTCCTCTTTTAAGGCATCGAGCAGAGCGGAAGCCGGACGTGCCGATGCGGACGGCAGCGTTCGCGCCGAAAGAACCTCAGTTGCGGGGAAATCGTCCTCCTCCGGAACAGATGCGGAGTTGGTTTTCTGTCGCGCCTTACGGGCCGCTGACTGTTGCCGCATCGCTACAAAAATTCCTCCGATGATTAACACTCCCGCAATTCCACCTAGAATCCACCACTGATATTTCTGCAACGGGTCGGGAGCGTCGATGGGCGGCCCGAGTCCGCCGCCGGGCCGGCTATTGGCTTGCGCCTGCGCGCCGCCACTGGGCGGCTGTTCTCCCGTTTGTCCCTGTGCGCCCTGTCCTCCTTCTTGCGGAACCTGCAACATCCCCTGGCCACTAACTTTGAAGGAAAGATTTTGAGCGGGCGTGGTGTTCGAAGCTACCTGCACCAGATCGTCGGGCTCGCTCGGATAGTTGATCAACTTGAACCCAGCCGCCGCTGAAGCGGGGGTGAATTGCATCGTCTTCGGCAGCATCACGACAAAGTGTTCCAGCGGATACACCGACTTGGGGTCCACGTTGGCGCTGCCGGTATAGGGCATCTGATACGCGACTTCGAATCTTGTAAGACCAGGCCGCAGCGGAAAGATAAAGGAATAGCGGTTCTTCTCGCCTTCGGGCACCGGAGCGGTGCGCAGCGGATTGCCATTTTCGGTGGTCGCGGTGCCGGAATCCGGAATGAGTTGCGCCCCATCCGGAATGTAGAACTCAAGATTGCGCTCATTCATCTGCGTCCGCGGAGGCTTGGAAGTATTCTGCACTCCGAATTCGCGGATCACTTCGAGCTGCCCCTGCTCAACCTGCACGCGGAGAATGTCGGCGACGACTTGGATACCTTCAATATTCTTCGCGGCATCGTAGACGTCAAGCTCGACCGAGGTGGTTCCGGGAGGAGCCATGCGGTGATAGGTGACGTCCTGATGGATCGCACGTACCAGATGAGGGGATTGAGCGTCGTCGAGTTTGAAAGTGAATTGGCCTTTGGCGTCGGTTTTGGTGCGTGCGGTCTCGTCCATGCCCTGGCCAAGTTTGAGCAGGACAACTTCGTCTCCCACGGAAGGTTTGCCGCTGGTGGCGTTTTTCACGGTGCCGGTGAGGGTTTGGGAGAATGCGAGGGAAGCGATAAGTAGGATGGCGAGCGCAAATGCGGGTTTAGCGGACGACGACAGAAGAGACAACGCCTTGCGAGGGCGCGTGCCGCCGTTGAAGAACAGCAGGTCCTTCGACTGCGTGGAAATTTCGCTTCGCGAAGTTTCCACTTCGCTCAGGATGACAAGCGGACGGATTGAGATCAAGATCGGGTTCCTTTTTGCGGCGCAGGATTATTTTCCAGGCGGGTAATTTCGGCCAGGATGGTGGCGGCCTCGTCCTGCAAGGAAGATTTCAGCGAAGTGTAATCGGCGTCCGGCACTTTGCCGGCTTTGTATTCGAAGTTGAGATCGCGCAGATTTTCGTAAACTGCGTCCTTGCGCTCACGCAGATAGCCGGCGCGAGTCTTCTCCGGGCCAAGGTAGAGCCGTCCCGGCATATAAAAGAAGACATAATAGATAGACGCTACAAGCATCATTATGCAGAGCGGTATCCAACTCATAGGTCAGTCTCCTTGCCAGCCTGGTCGCGGAACTTTTCCAGTTCAGTGCCGTAGACCGTATGAAGTCCGTCAGCCAGCGCCGGGGCTGGCCGATTTTTCCAGGAGCGTATAACCAGAACGATCAAGCCAAAGCCGAGAACCAGAGCGACAAACGGAATAATGTAGGCGACGCGGTCAAAGCCCCTGGCGGTCGGAGCGGCGAGAACCGTGGGTCCATACTTTTGCACGAATGACTGCTCGACCAGGCTGGCGCTGTCCCCGCGGGAAACCGCAGCCATGAGTTCGTTGCGCATACCGTCGGAAGCGGGGCAGCCGACGTGATTGCATTCCAGCAGTATCTGATTGCACCCGCAGATGCACATCATCTGATGGCCGATTTCGTTGAAGCGGGAGGCCGGATCGCCGGCGCCAACGAGTGCGAACACAGCCAGCAAGAGACCGATTACGCCAGCGGCCTTGCCGCGCCCCCTCCCCTTCGACGGGCTCAGGGCAGGCCTTCTCGTAAAGGAAGCGAGAAATGGGGCACCCTGCTTAGATTCAGTTTTCGACATCAATCTCCTGTGGCCACGGGCGAGGGTTCAGTCCGTTCCAGTCGCGCCGGGGAAGGAACTCGTACTGGTGCGGGCGCGTTTGGAACTAAAGCCAGCACGGTTCCGATCAGCATGATCCATACGCCCATCCAGATCCACATGACCAGTGCATTCAAGTGCGCCTTGATAATGGGATGTCCGTTATCCTGATTCACTCCCTCAAACACCAGGTAGAGATCTTCGTTTAAAGAAGACCGAATATCCGGCATGGTCGAAGTCTGCTGACTGGCGTGGTAGAAGCGGCGGACCGGCGTCATGGTGCCGACTTGTTTGCCGCCTTTGAAAACATCCATTACGGCCCACTGGCTGGCATAGTTCGGCGCATCATCTTCTGTATACGAACGGCAGACCAGGGTGTACGCGCCGATGTTCATCTTGTCGCCGTAGCCCATCTCCTGCTCTTTATCGAGATTGAACGCCGCGCCGGCGAAGCCGATGATGACCACGACCACGCCGAAGTGAACAATGTAACCGCCATAGCGGCGCGTGTTGCGATGCGTTAACTGCACCATCGAAGCGAACATGCCCTGGCCGGTGTGTCCGGAAATAACGCGACCGCCGCGATAGAACTCACTCGCAACCGTAAACGTTACCAGCGCAGAAAGAGCAATCGCCATCAGCGAATAGAAGTAAGAAATATCCTGCCAGGGTCGAAGGCCGAAAGCTGATCCCCAACTCTGCGGCGTGATCATCAGGAAAACCGCGATGGCGAGGGCGCCGATCGCCGGCCACATGAAGTTGCGTTTGAGGCTTTCAAAAGAAGTCTTGCGCCACGCCAGCAGCGGGCCAAGCGCAGTCAGGATAAGCAGCAGTAATGCAACTGGAATTGCGACGCGATTGTAAAAGGGCGCGCCCACCGTGACTTTGTTGCCCTGCACCAGTTCCGAAATCTTCGGAAACCATGTTCCCCAGAGAACCGTGAAGGTGAGTAAAACAAAGAGCAGATTGTTGAACAAGAAGCTGGACTCTCGCGATACCAACGATTCCAGCTTGTGCTCACTGCGCAGATGCGACTTGTTCTTAATAAAGAAGAAAAGAAAGACGACGAGAGTGATGCATAGAAACCAGGCGAACCAGTCGCCGATTGACGACTGCGCGAAGGCGTGCACCGAACTGATAATGCCGCTGCGAGTGAGAAACGTTCCCAAAATCGCAAGCCAGAACGTGGCGAAAACTAGCCACATATTCCACATCTTCAACATGCCGCGTTTTTCCTGCATCATTACGGAATGCAGAAAGGCGGTGCCGGTCAGCCAGGGCATAAGCGATGCGTTCTCGACGGGATCCCAGCCCCAATATCCCCCCCAACCTAAAACTGAATACGCCCAGTGCGCGCCAAGAAAAACACCGCAAGTGAGAAAGGCCCACGTAACCATCGTCCAACGGCGGGTAATGTGAATCCACTTCTCGCCGGGATACTTCATGATCAGCGCGCCCAGCGCGAAGGCAAAGGGCACGGTGAATCCGACATAGCCGAGATAAAGCATGGGCGGATGAATCACCATCTCGGGATATTGCAGAAGAGGATTCAGACCGCTGCCGTCGGCGGGTATTGTTCCTTGCATGATGGCGAAGGGGTGCGCCGCGAAATTCAGCAGCAGCAAGAAAAAGATCTGCACTCCAGC
>Ga0302319_10026996_pt1 | contig 10087 bp, 8 predicted proteins | sample Bog_T0_2_FD_203319 | JGI IMG/M metagenome (GOLD analysis project Ga0302319, IMG submission 203319) | Peat permafrost microbial communities from Stordalen Mire near Abisko, Sweden - Bog_T0_2 | ecosystem: Environmental > Terrestrial > Soil > Wetlands > Peat | place: Sweden: Abisko, Stordalen Mire...
CGTATACGCCACCCGGACAAAAAGTAATGCCGAGTTCCGCCCCAGCACCGTCTCATCCCGCCTTGTGGCCTTGAAGAAGCTCAAGAAGACCTGGCCCGGAATCGAATATCTGGAGCCCAGGAAGATCACCCCGCCCACCATCTTCGAATGGGCGAACCGTTTCAAGGTCGATGGCACAAATTACGTGGCCCCGGGTGCCAAGAAGGCCCAACGGGGGAATTCAGCATCGTCGGTCAACCGGTCAATCGACACCCTTCGCCGGGTTCTTGATATCGCTATTGAGCGGGGACAAATCCACAGCAACCCGGTTTTGGTGCGCCCCCCAAGCGGTCGGCTCAAGAAGAAGGTCGCTCAAAAGAAGCTTAAACTCCCCAGCATGGAGCAGGTCGGGAAGCTGATCGTGGCAATTGAAAACAACGGCGCTCCCGGCGGCTGGGGTCAGGAGGCCGCCGATCTATGCCGCCTCCTGATGATGACCGGCGCCAGGATCGGGGAGGTTGAATTCACTGTCTGGAGTGATGTTGACTGGGAGAAAGGGCAAATGCACTTGCCGGGATACAAGACAGAAGCCTCTGACCGTTACATTCCCCTGTTCGCTTCCTTACAGGAGCTCCTTAAAAAGATTATCGAGCGGAGGAAGTCTGCTGCGCGGTTCACCGAAGACGGAAAAGCGTTTCTGGAACCTTCTGATCCAATCTTCCGGATAAAGAAGTGTCAGAAATCGATCGATGCAGCGTGCGCGAGAGCCAAGGTTCCGAGGCTGACCCATCACGAGTTCCGGCACCTGTTTGCGACCATATGCATCGAGTCTGGGGTCGACATCCCAACTGTCGCCGGCTGGCTCGGCCATAACGACGGCGGCGTCCTGGCCATGAAGACCTACGGTCACATAAGGCGGGAGCACAGCCAACTGGCTGCCGGAAAAGTAAGATTCTGCGTATAGGACTTGTCCGGGTGGCCGGGGAGTTGAAGTATAGCCTCGACCCCCTGTAGATCTACGCCACGCATGACCACCCCAGCTGAATCCAAAAACTACCTGGGACCTTGACGCCCATGAAGGCGGTTGACCGAATGCCGGAACGGCGCCTTGAAGCGGGAGCGAAAGGCCGCCGTTCGAGGTGATATTTTTCTGAACTTTGCCCCTTCGGTCCGATCCGGTCGCCGAAATGCCGTCCGTCCTAAGCACAGTATTCCGCTTTCCGGTTGCAGTTAAATGCGACATGATGAAAATCGCTCTATGCCGTGCGGCCTTCTCAACATCGAGTTATCCGCGCACTAGCAGCGCGATTTTGTTTTGTGCCAATCAGGAGTGCCCATGCCCGACGACCTTTCTCCTCTCGATCATCCGGTCTTTTCCACGGCGTTGGATGACCTAGACGACCTGCTTTCTCAGAGCGGAAGAGCGTTCCTTGTCGGGGCCGGTTGCAGCAAGTGCGCGGGATTGCCTCTGACTGGAGAACTCACGGACAAGAGCCTCGCAAGTGCCCGTCTGGATGCTACGACAAAAGTCATCCTCGCCGAAATACAGCATCAATTTGCGGGCGCCCCAAGTGCCAATATCGAGGATTTTCTAAGTGAACTCGTGGACCTTTTGGCAATTGCGGACCGAAGGACTTTCCGAGCGGCGGCTGGGAACACCGCAACGTTGGGAGGCAACTCGTATACAGCGGTGCAATTGAAGGATGCCACAGAGCAAATCAAGTGGGCAATCGCCGATGTGATGGGTGTTGACGTTGGTCTGGAGATTCACTCGGCCTTCGTCCGAGCGGTGCACCGGCCCCTGCGGCCAGGTCGCAGCGTCGTGGTGCGGCCCGTTGACTATTTGGTGCTGAATTACGATGCCTTGATTGAAAGTGCCTTAGCATTAGAAAAGCTTCGTTACGCTGATGGCCTGAGCGGCGGAAAAAGCGCGTGGTGGGACCCTCTTAGTTTTCAAGCCGACGGTCTAGCTGCGCGAGTAATCAAACTCCACGGCTCCATCGACTGGATCGAACTTCCCGGCGATCCGCTACCCCGCAGAATCTGCAAGACACTGAAGCTACCGCCGGGCTCCAAACAGACCGTACTGATCTGGCCTGCTTCCACGAAATACCGGGAAACTCAGCGCGATCCCTATGCGCAGCTTTCCGACATCGCTCGGCGAGCACTCCGACCGCAATCAGGTTCGCAAACCGTTTTGACCATTTGCGGCTACAGTTTCGGCGACTCACATATCAACTTGGAGATTGAACGGGCTCTCCGAGAATCGAGCCGCCAGCTAACTGCGGTGATTTTTACTGGAGACAATGAGCCTAGCGGCGATTTGAAGCGATGGCACGAGGACGAAACGATAACGGACCAGGTCCGGATACACGCAAAGCGTGGATTCTTTCACGGAACGAACGTGGAAAAAAGCGCCGCCGATCTCCCTTGGTGGAAATTTGAAAACATAACTCGCTTGCTAGGAGGTGAAAGATGAGCGCCGAAGAGAAGAACCTGAACGAACCGATCGAGAATCTGTCGATCGGTACGATCATCGAAGTCGATGGTGCTCACATCGTCGCTGAGCTAAAGCCGAACATTACCGAGCTTTCGCGAATCTACGGCGGCGACACCTATCCGATAGGCCAGTTTGGCTCGATCATCAAGATCCACTTCGGACGCCGGATTATCTTCGCCTTCGTCGGCAGACTGCGGATGAAGGCGGAGTATCAGCTTGAACGGGGAGTTACCCCACAAACCTCTGCGGACGAGAGGGTCATCGAAGCCGATCTCTTTGGAGAGGGCGAATGGCGACTGGACGCGTCCGTTGCCCCGCCTAAATGGGAGCTGACTTTTGAGCGCGGGGTCGCGACATACCCTCTGCCTCAGCAATCCGTCTATCTAACGCCCAAGAGAGAATTGCGGTTTGTCTATGGGCACGGCAAGGCGGCCAATATTCTCCTCGGAGAGCATGTGGGCTCCGGTGGAACCGCGTGCTATGCCGCCATTAACGAGCTGCTGGGAAAGCATACTGCAATTCTCGGATCAACCGGCGCCGGGAAGTCGGGAACGGTGGCCGCCCTCATACACAGTATCTTGGAACTCGGGCAGGCCGGCCACTACGCGACTTGGCAACCGCGGATAATCATACTCGATCCCCACAATGAGTACGCTGCGGCTTTCCCTGCTCACAAGCGGCTATCGACCGACGACGGCAGCCTCGCACTCCCATATTGGCTTTTGAACTTTCAGGAATCTATTGCGTTGCTCATTGGCAAAACTGAGTTCGTCGCGACGTCGCAAGCCAACATCGTCAAAACTGCGCTGCTCAAAGCGCGTGCCGAAGGCGCTGCAATACTCGGGCTCGATCCGACAAAAATCACCGTGGACTCACCCGTACCTTATAAGCTCGCAACCTTTAAGGCCGCGGTGGATGCAGATAAGCCTCCGCAGGCAAGCAAGCAGGACTCCCATATTTCGATTCTCGAAAAACTCGACGTGCTGGTTCGAGATGCGCGGGTTCGGTTTCTGATGACGGAATGGGCCGGTGGAAACCAAGATCCGTTTGGAACCATTATTGAGCAACTTGTCGGCAGTGGACCCCAGCCTCGAATTGTTGATTTATCTGGCGTTCCCAACGAAGTCGCTGGCGTTTCGAGCGCGGTGATCGCGCGAACACTATTCAATTTGAAGGTTTGGCAAACGGCGGCTGAGCGTGAGAAGGACCCTGTACTCCTTGTATGTGAAGAGGCTCACCGATATGTTCCGAATAGCGGCGAGGCCCAATACGAGGCTGCGCAGGAAGCCATCCGTCGAATCGCAAAGGAAGGTAGAAAATACGGACTTGGCCTTATTCTCGTGTCGCAACGACCGAGCGAGGTCGAGGCTACAGTGTTGTCGCAATGCAATAGCTGGATCATTCTCCGCATTACAAACGACGCGGATCGGGAACACGTGAAATCAATCCTCCCGGACTCGATGACCGGATTGACGAAAATGCTGTCGGGGCTGCGCCGCCAAGAAGCAATCTTTGTCGGGCAAGCCGCAATGCTTCCGTCGCGAATCTCCATCAGGTCGCTTGCCGCCAATCAATTGCCGAGGTCTCATGACATCGACTTCGACAAAGGCTGGCAGAACGCTCCGCTGACGACTGCCGAACTCGAAGTAATTGGTCTGCGCTGGCGCTACCAGCAGCGATAGGACGACCGTCGAAGACGACCAGTGGCACATTTCCGACGCACTGAGTCCGAAATCTATGCCGGGGTAAACCGTCACTCTATTTTGGTTGACAATCTGAAGAAAGATGGCAGATTGTTTATACGGTTTGTTGTGTCTCCATTGGGACACTAAAGTGGGTTGTTTTGTCTCAATTGGTCGAGCGCCGATGTGGTCCCACGCATTGTGCAATAACAACTTACCAAAGCGTCTGTTCTGGAATGTAGGCTGCTCTCGTTCCTTGTTCAGCCATAGGAGCGTGGATCGTCTTTCACAAGTCTGGCTGGGCTAAATTATCCAGCCATGCCTACCGTAAACACCACATTAGACCAACCTCGAATCTCCTCGAATCAACTTGGAGAATTCGTTTTTTCGAGTCCAACCCGGAAATATCGCATTTTGCAGGACCAGAAGTTCGGCAATAAATTCACTTCGCCCTATTACAAACCGGCTTTGGATGCCATTCTCCAATCGTTCGATGGCCGCGACTTCAATCTGCTTGAGCTCATTGTTTCCCGTAGCGCGATTGAGGCAAGACCAGCCAAGCACAGAAACCAGGCCGCTAGATGGAGCAACAATGCAACAATGCTTCGTTGCTTTGCCGATTTGGCATCTCGCGCCCGACCCCCGGCTGGCAACAACCAGGTGGTCCGCCAAAACGCACTAATAGATCTCTCTGGGGTAACTATCAGCGTCCGCCCAGAAATCATCACGAGGCAGCCAAATGGTCTTTTTTCTTACACGAAGCTGCGCTTTTCCAAGAGCAAGGTGTCTGAAGACGCGTCGGAAATTGTCCTGCTCCTATTGCTTAAATTCGGGCAGCGACGAAGCCAAGACGGGACGCAGATCGACCCATCCAACACCAAGTTGGTCGATTGTTTTGCGAGGGCTGTCATCGAGGGGCACACTCTTCAAAGGATCCGTGAACAACAACTCGATGCCGCACTATCAGAAATCGCGGGTCTTTGGCCAACGGTTCGCCCCTCTGCCACCCAGATCAAGAGTATGCAACTCTCGCGATAAAAGACCAATCCCAAGAGGTCGCGCTGTTGGATGTTAATCTTCAGAACTACTGTCCCGAGGGAACCGTGACTGTCAGAGGGTCAAACCCCTGTGCATCGATTTCAATTTGATCACCCGGGCCAAGTTGGTTGACGAGAACGAGCTTCCGAGGGTCGAGCACGCGCCGAACACTCCGACTTTCCCCAACTGATGGTGTGATGGTAATTCCAAGCTCCAATACTTGGAATGAATGGTTTTGGATTCGAAGGTCATAACCTGAGCCGAATGGTGCGCGGATCAGTCGGGTTGCAACGGGCAGTCTAAGGGCCTTCTCTGCTAACGGCTGCATTTGGGCGATCCGGGCCTGCGCATCTGCCAACTTGGCCTTCGTGGCTTGCAACTGTGCAGTGGTGTTCTGAAATAGATCAGCATCCAGCTTAGAAGTGTCTTCCAACTGCTTTTGAAGGCGAACTAACTCAACTCCGCGATGGTGGGATTGCAGCGCGAAATAAATGCTGGCACCTGCGGCGAGCGCGAAAGCGCATGCCAAGACAATGATACCGGTCTTATTCTGTTTCGGGGGTTGGGCTTCATTCATGGTGGCGAGGATTACGTTAGAGGGCAGTAGGAGATTGGCCCGATGACGGCAGAGGCTCAACTCCAAAGAAGCCGTCTATGACCTGGCATGGCTCCCGTCATCCGCCTCAACAGGCTATAGCGGTGAACTCGAAAACCAAAAAAAAAGACCTATCGAAGCTGCGCCCATTGCGGCCGCAGCTTCTGTGTTGATCCGCGAGTCGGCCAACTTCACTGCTTCTGCCATCGCCCAGCCTGCATTACGGCCAGTCGGATTGCGGCCCAGAAGAAATGGCTGCGCAGGGAAAAGCCCCAAAACACGTCCGACGGCGTAGACGCCGATGTGATTCGCGTCCAGCTCTGGCGCAACGCGCACCCCGCCTACTGGAGGCGAAAACGCCGCATCGGGCGCTATGAGGTGCGAGGCAAGCTCGCCGACGTGGTGCGTGATTTTGCGTTACGAGATATGATCGACACCCATTTCTCCCTCGTAGTCGGGCTCGTGTCATATCTCACCAAGAGTGCGTTACAAGATACGATAGCCTCGGAGATACGTCGGCTTATGCTGCTCGGCCATGGGATCCTTACTCAGCCCACAAAGACTGTCGGCCAGCCGCCGACCGAACACCGCGACTAACCCTGCATCCCAGGAGGATCTCGCGTGAGCGGGCAAGCACAGTTGCCGTTGACCGGCGATGGCGGCCACTTGATCCCGGTGGCCGCCTACGTCCGGATGTCGACCGAGCATCAACAGTATTCGACAGAGAACCAGCTAGACCGGATTAAGGAATTCGCAGCCCGGCGTGGGATGCAAATTGTGCGGGTCTTTGCAGACGAGGGCAAGAGCGGCCTGAGCGTCAAAAACCGCGAAGGCCTTCAACGGATGATCGCGGAGGTGGAGTCCGGCAACGCCAACTTCCGAAATATTCTCGCGTACGATATCAGCCGTTGGGGCCGTTTCCAGGATGCCGACGAAAGCGGCTTTTACGAATACATCTGCAAGCGTGCCGGCATCTTGGTGCATTACTGTGCGGAGCAATTCGAGAACGACGGCAGCCCGACATCGAACATAATCAAAAGCGTCAAGCGTTCGATGGCCGGGGAATACAGCCGCGAGCTTTCGACCAAGGTGTTTCAGGGTGCATGCCGCCTGATCCAGCTTGGATTCAAACAGGGTGGCGCCGCCGGGTTTGGTCTGCGCCGGATGCTGATAGACCAGGCCGGCAGACATAAGGGCATGCTTAAGATCGGCGAGCACAAGAGTCTTCAGACGGATCGCGTCGTACTCGTGCCAGGACCGGAGGAGGAGCAGCAGATGGTGCGCGAGGTCTACCGTGGGTTCGTAATGGATGGGAAAACCGAACGGGAGCTATCCGAAACGCTGAACTCCCGACGGATTCTCACAGACCTTGGTCGGCCATGGACGCGCGGCACCGTCCATCAGATCCTCACCAACGAAAAGTACATCGGCAATAACGTGTATCACCGGACTTCGTTCAAGTTGAAGCGTAAACACGTCGCGAACCCCGCTGAGATGTGGATCCGGGCAGATCGTGCATTTCCTGCCATCGTCGATCCGCTGCTGTTTGCGCAAGCCCAGGAAATCATTCTCGCCCGTGCAAAACGTTATTCGGACAATGAAATGCTGGTTTCACTCAAGGACCTGTGGACCCGGCACGGTCGGGTTTCGGGTCTCTTGATCGACGAACAGGAGGCGATGGCGTCAAGCGCAGCCTTCCGGCATCGCTTCGGCAGCCTGATCAGGGCCTATCAGTTGATAGGCTACACGCCGCCGATTGATTACTCGTTCATCGAGATCAATCGCTACCTCCGGGCTCGGCACCCGGAGGTTGTGCAAGATGTCATCACCACCCTGGCTGCCCTGGGGGTCTCTGTCGAACGCGACCCGGCCAGTGAGCTCATCGTTCTCGACCACGAGCTCACGGTGTCGGTGGTGCTCGCCCGATCCCTTCGGACAGGCGCCGGGTCCTTGCGATGGATGCTTCGGTTCGAGGAGAGCTTGCGCCCCGACCTTACGATTGCCGTCCGGATGGACGCTACAAACCAAGCAATCAAGGACTACTATCTGTTTCCCGCGATCGATGTCGCTGCCGCGGACCTGCGCCTCGCCGAGGACAACCATTCTCTTTTGGACGCGTACCGCTTCGACGACCTGGAATTTTTCTTTGAGATGGCTGAGCGTGTTCCCGTGGAGGGCGCTGCATGACGGATGATCCTCGCATCGGCCTGATCCCGGTAGACCGGGTGGTGGTCGTCAACCCGCGCTCCCGAGACAAGAAGAAATTTGAGCGGGTCGTCGAGAGCATTGCGACGGTTGGGCTCAAAAAGCCCATCACTGTGACGCTCGGTAGGCCAGGAGATGATGGCGCCGAAACCTATAACCTTGTGTGTGGCCAAGGCCGGCTGGAGGCGTTCATCGCCCTCGGCCAAAAGGAGATTCCGGCTTTGGTGCGTGGCATGTCGGTAACCGACAGCCTTCTTGCAAGTCTGATCGAGAATATCGCGCGACGACGGGTGAGAACCCTCGATCAGGTCCGGCTGATCCAGTGGATGCAGGAACAGGGCCAGGGTTTTGCCGACATCGCCCAGAAGACCGGACTCGGCGAGGCATACGTAAAAGACATCCTTTCCATGCTTAAGAAGGGGGAGGAACGCTTACTCGAAGCCGTGCTGCACGGGAAGATCCCAGTTACGATTGCGACGCGCATTTCGGGAGCCAGCGACGAAGAATCGCAGCGGCTTCTTATGGCCGCCTATGAGACCAAGGAGATGACTCAAAGATCATTGGCCTCCTTCAGGCGAATCGTCGATCAACGCCGACACTTGGGGCGCAGCTACGGCCCCCGTTCCAAGGCAGTGCACCGAACAACCGCCGAGAGTCTGGTTCGTGCCTACAAGCACGAAGCGCAGCGTCAACGGCTGATGGTCAAGAAGGCCAAGATTTGCGAGGCAAGGCTCCGGTCGGTTTCGGCCGCCCTGAAGAAATTGGTGCGGGATGAGGACTATGTGACCCTGCTGCGCGCCGAGGAAATGGAAACAATGCCCAAGTTTCTAGCCGAGCTAGCCCGGCAGGTCCCATGAATCCCCCAAAAGTCCGCGCGGCCTTTGATCTCACCGGCGTAACGCTTCGGCTCGCCGCCATCCACCCCATCCGGCAGATAAGGCCAACTGATTTTGCCTGGGGAAAATACAGGGCGATTATCGCGTCGATCCGGGAGGTAGGCGTCATTGAGCCATTGGTTGTACATCCGCAAAAGGGAGTGCAGGACGCGTACTTCCTCATGGATGGCCACTTGAGGCTCAAGGCGTTGCAAGAACTTGGGCGCACGGAAGCATTTTGCCTGATCGCGAAGGACGACGACCCGTTTACCTACAATGATAAGATCAACCGGATCTCGCTGATTCAGGAGCACGCGATGATCCTTCGGGCTGTCGACCAGGGTGTGACACCGGCACAGATCGCGAAGGCCTTGGATATCGACGTCTCCAGGATCACCTCGAACTTGAACCTGCTTGAAGGCATCCACCCCGACGCTGTCGAGCTATTAAAAGACAAGCCGATCACTTCGGCTGCGCTTCGGATGTTCAAGAAGGCGAAGGCTGTCCGCCAGATTGACATGGCCCAGCTCATGGTGACGGCCAACAACTACGCCCGCGGCTATGCCGACGCCCTGATCATCGGCACACCTGCCGAGCAGCTCGCCGACTCCGGCAAGCGGAAGGCGGTGCGGGGAATCTCGCACGAAGAACTTGTGCGGATGGAAAAGGAAATGGAAGCGCTCGAACGCGACTACAAACTTCACCAGGAACAATTTGGGGAGAACTCGCTACACTTGAATGCCGCGCAGCGCTACGTAAAGCGTCTCCTCGACAACGCAAAGATCAAACGCTTCCTGACTCAGCGCCATGCCGATCTCCTTGACGAATTCCAGGAGTTGGTGGCGCTGGATGAGGTGGTCCCCGTTGGTTAGACAGCGGATCGGGTAAAATAAGTTATAAAATTGGGAGGGGGAGCGGGGCGAGGGGCGAAGCTCCTCCCCCGCACTTGGATTGAGTTGGCCGGGTTGGTCACGGGGTTCAAGCGCTGAGTTGGAGGCTGAGGTCGCGGCGGTAGACTTCCATCGGCGTCACCGGGTTGGCGTTGTCGCCGAGGGAGCTATGGGGCCGGAGCTCGTTGTAGAAGCGGAAGAACGTGGCGAGGTTGGCTTCGGCGTCGATCTGGGAGCGGTAGCTCTTGAGGTAAACCTCGTGGTATTTGACGGTCCGCCAGAGCCGTTCGACGAAGACGTTGTCGAGGGCCCGGCCGCGGCCG
>Ga0302319_10026999_pt1 | contig 10086 bp, 9 predicted proteins | sample Bog_T0_2_FD_203319 | JGI IMG/M metagenome (GOLD analysis project Ga0302319, IMG submission 203319) | Peat permafrost microbial communities from Stordalen Mire near Abisko, Sweden - Bog_T0_2 | ecosystem: Environmental > Terrestrial > Soil > Wetlands > Peat | place: Sweden: Abisko, Stordalen Mire...
GCCGGCGTCCTAGTCGCGGCGGCACTTCTTGTCTTGTTGATAATCGGCGGCGTGCTTGCTTGGTAAAAGCGTCGTTAAAGCAGGAATCCCCATGCTTGCCACGGCAAGAGCCATGGCTTTTTGAGGGGGGACGCCCTACGTCTAAGGAAAACTTAGAAAAAGTGTCCGAGGGAAAAACGAGCGGTGTACGAAGACTTGGCGGCGCATTGAATGTTGCATGGACGAACGCATGCGCGGCGTCTGTCCGAATCACTCAGAATGCCGGCGGTGGCCGTGCAAGAGCGAGCCTTTATCGAGGAAACGCCTGACCCCTAACGAAATTAGGGCAAATCTGTCGCAGCCGCTGGAAGGCCGTTGACGCAGGCGGCGTCATAGCGATTGACCGGCGCTGTCAGATCGGCGTCACAGGCGCTGTCATGGCGTTGTCGCAGCCGGTGTCGCCGCGACGAGCGCAGGCTTGTAATAGACCTGTCGCAGTGGCCGTCGCACAGCGTGTCGCAGCCGTTGTCAGAAGCGGCGTCAGAACAAAGACGCAGCCGCTGACAGATGGCTGTCAGAAGGAAGCACGGCTTGGCGACACAGGATCGTCAGAAGCAGTGTCAGGAGCGCGGCGCAAGTAATGGCCGCTGGCAATCAGACTGGCGGCAGGGAAATCTCCGGCCCCATGACGCGACAAAGGCGCGGCATTGACTTACTGCCCAATCCTCTTTAGCAGTTGCGCTCTTTCCCGCCTCTTCCCGTGTTATCCCGCTTCTTCCCGCGTTGTCCCACTCCTTCCCGCAAAATCCCGCTTCTTCCCACCCCTTGTCCCACTCAATGGGAAAGACCGGGAAATCCCGGACCAACCCGCTTCAGGAAAGCAGGTAATTTATAGCAGACGCAATATGTCAAAGCCAGGCTTTGAGGGCGCGGAAACTTCGGATGAACTTCGAAAGCCGTTCGAAAATCGTTCGAACAAATACGAAGTACCGGGCCAGGATGAGCCACCCAACTTCGAATAACTTGAAATAACTTCGAATGGCTGGAGCGGGGAAAAGGGTGATTTATGGAAATAGACCAACGCACAAGCGTGGCCTGTGAGAGTGGAAAATGGCCATGACACCAACCCCTTCGCAAAGGCGAAAGCCAATGCGCGGCAGAAAGCGTAGAGACTCCGCACAATCAATCGTACAGCGGCCCGTACAGCGCTCGCAGTCCGATAAGTACAGTGGCGCGTGCATCGCCCGGCCATGCGGCGGTGAAAGCTTCGTTCACTCTTCGACCAGGAGAACGTCAAAGCTCCGTCCACCCCACCGCAGAGCCAAAAGTCACGCCGGCGTAGCCGTCATGCCTTTTGCTGGCCACCACACGCACCAAAGAAGTGTTCGGCGGCTCGCAAGGCCCAGAGGATACAAGGAGAGCCTGTGACTCGCCGCCGAAGTGTGGAATGTTGAGAGAGGAGGCGAGGAGAGATCGAGTGAGAGATTAGTAGTCGTCTTCTTTGAAAGACGGCACCCGTCCAATCACAGTCCGTCTTGAAGCAGGCTGTGGGGCACTCGGAGCCAGGGGGAACGGCTAAGGGGAAAATATCAGTCCGTCTTGAACCCGATCTTTCGGCGTGGCGGGTCCGGCGGGGTCATGAGTTGGCGGAAGGCATCGAAAACGGCTTTGAACTGCGTATCGTACTTCTTCTCCAGCGAGTTGAGCTTGCGGGAAAGCTCCTCGACCGAAAGCACCATCTGGCGGAGGCGGACGAATGCCTTGACGATGGCCACGCTCATGGCAACGGCCTGGGGGCTATTGAGCACATTGGCGGCCATCAGAGCGCCGTGCTCGGTGAAAACACGCGGCAGGTACTTGATGTTTTGACCGCGTTTTAAGGTCGCAAATTGCGACCTTGAAGCCCACAACTCCTCGGCTTCGGCCTTGGTGAGTTGAAACATGAACTCCTCGGGGAACCGCTCGGCGTTGCGTTTGACCTGTTCGTTAAGGCGCTTGGTGGGCACCTGATAAAGGGCGGCGAGATCGGCATCGAGGATGACCCGGTGGCCGCGAATGGTGAGAATCAGCGGGGTGATATTGGCGAGTTCAGCGGTGGGCATGGGAAAAAGCTATGCGCCTGCCTTTTGGCCGTTGGTCTGCAAGAATGAATCGAGGAGTTGCAGAACGACTTTTTGCTTGTTGCGTGGCAGCTTGCGAACGGCCATCAGGCGTTCTTCGAGTTGAGAGGGAGGCCCCGGCTTGCGGGTAGGCTTGACGCTGTGGCCGAGAAGTTCGTCCGTGGTGACATTGAAAACCTTGGCTGCTTTGCCAAGAAACTCTCCACTCGGGTTCGTGGCTTTGCGTTCGTAGTAAACGAGCGTGTTGACTGAAATACCGAGCATGTCGGCCAGTTGCGGCTGGGTCCAGCCACGCGCCTTGCGCAACGCGGCGAGGCTCCTGCCGAACGGAGGTGCTTCATTGATGGGCGGGCGTCCTGCCATGTCGGCAGTATATCCGGGGTCTGAGTTGATAATGGACTCGGTCACAAAATCGTTTGACGTTATATTGTAATAAAGTGCAATATAGGCAGCATGGTTACCGAAGCCAACAAAAATCTGAAAACAGACTTGACGGGTTTTAACGGCGCCGAGGCCGGCGCCGATCTCATCGGGCAGTACCGGCAATCGCTCGAAATCCTGCGCAGCCAGCATCATTGCACCTACGGGCAATATCCGTGGGACTTTTGGGAAAAGCGGGCGGTGGCCCGAGGGGTGCCGTCCGATCTGGCGAATTTGGGCCGGGCGGTGATGCGCGAAGCGGACCAGCATCTATGGGAGCCGCTCTTGCGGGCGCTCTGCGGGTGGGAGGACGAGGGCGAGGGCATGATCGAACTGGCGCTGATCGCGCCGAAACACGCCCGCTTCGTTTGGCAGAAGCTGCTCGATACCGATGGGTGCCGTGGTTCTTACAATCCGAAAACCGGCGAATGGGTCTCGTGGCTATGAGCGCGGACTTAGTAAGCATCGAGGCCAATGGCATGGAAGGGCTGGCGCATCTGGAGCGCGACCGGTGGCCGGAGTTCGAGCGGGAGTTGAGGGCGCGGCGTCTGCGCATGGCGCGTTTTGACGTTCACCATTATGGGGCCGAGCGCCAGCCGTGGGAATGGCTCATCTGGCGATGCCGCACATGGGATGAAATCAAGCGAGTGCTCAACCGGCACGGGGTCGATTGGGAACGGGAAAGCGGTGAAATCCTGATGCGGGGGATGCGCATCTATCGCCGCCGATGAAAGCCAAAGCTCAGAAAGACGAGGGCAGGAGCAAGCGGCTGCTGGACTGCATGGACGCGATGAACCGGCACCGGGCCAATGCCGCAGTGCTGGCGGGCCTGCTGGAAAGCTGCGATACCTATAAAATCGATGGAGACATGGTGATCGAGGCGGGGACAATGATCGTGGCGGAACTCGAAAAGGTGCGGGCCTGGACAGACCGGCTGACCAAGGAACTGCACCGATGAAGCCCGACTTCGACGCCATCAAGCGGACCACCGATATAGTGCGGGTGATCGAAGGTTACGGGGTGGTGCTGAAAAAGACGGGGCAGGATCATGTGGGCCTGTGCCCGTTCCACGAGGATAAGAAACCTTCGCTCCATGTTACCGCGAGCAAGGGGTTATGGCATTGCCCGGCCTGCCGCGCGGCTGGCAACGTGATCCAGTTCGTTGCGAGGAAAGAGGGCATCACCGACCGCGAAGCCGCGTTGAAGCTGCTTGGCGCATTGCCGGGCATCCAGCGTGCAAGCGAGCTATCGCCCGCGCCGGCATGCGATCCCACCTTGCATCCCGAGCTTTTTAACAGCCTCATTGACTATTACCATAAGTGCCTGTTGGGACGTGGCCGGCCAGGACTCGACTATCTCAAATCGCGCGGACTGGCCGATGTGGAAATGCTCGTCCACTTCAAAGTGGGCTACGTCGATGGCGGGGTAAAAAAGAAGCTCAGCCCTGCTCAAATCAAGGCGGCGCGGGCCATAGGGCTGTTCAACGAAAAGGGCAACGAGCGGTATTACGGGCGGGTTGTCGTGCCGATCTACGACGAGCAGCAGCGGCCCGTTGGCATGTATGGGCGAGACATCACCGGCAGGAGCGATGCGGCGCACCTGTACCTTGCGGGCGAGCACCGGGCCGTGTGGAACGCGCCAGCGGCCGCAGCGTATCCCGACGAGCTGATCGTGGCCGAAAGCATCTTCGATGCGCTGGCGATCTTCGCGGCGGGAAAGAAAGGTGTCATTGCGGCCTATGGGGTGAATGGCTGGACGCCGCACCATGACGCGCTGATCGAAAAGCACAGCGTGCGCAAGCTGGTGTTCGCCCTGGACAACGACGAGGCGGGCGAACGCGCCACCCATGAACTTGCCGTAAAGCTCGATGCCAAGGGCATCCGGTGCCACCACATCAAATGGCCCGAGGCGGTGAAGGATGCCAATGATTACTTTGCTTACCATGGTGAAAGCGGGTTCAAAGGCACCCCGGAAACCTTCTCATCCCTCCTAGCCGTCGCCCCCCGCATCGGCTTTATCAAAGGCTCAGCGCCCAGGTTGACGCTGGCCGAACAGAGCGAGGAGTATGCCGTTTTTGAAAACGGGAGTGTCAGTTACCGGGTCAAAAACCTCTCCGGCAATGGGGCGATGAAAGTCGTATTGACGGCTAGGAAAGAAGACCAGCAGCACATTGACCATCTTGACTTATACGGCAGCAAGGCGCGGAAGATGTTCGCCGGCATTGCCGCTGCGCGGCTCGACTGCGAGGCCGAGAAGATCGAGGGCGACTTACTCGCCCTGGTGGACCATCTGGAAAGGCTGCAAGGCGAAACGACCGAAGCCGCATCGCCGGAGGCTGTGCCGGTGATGAGCGAGGCGGAACGTGCCGAGGCCCTCGCGTTGCTCAAGTCGCCAGATCTCCTGGAGCGGATCGCCGCCGACATCGAGCTTGCCGGGTACGTGGGCGAGCCGCGCAACAAGAAGCTGGCATACCTCATTGCCACGAGCCGCAGGCTCCCAAAGCCACTAAGCAGCATCTTCCGGGCGCAGAGCGGGTGCGGGAAATCGTTCCTGATGGAATGCGTTGCGGACCTGATGCCGCCCGAGGACGTGCATTACTTTAGCCGGTTGACGCCGCAGGCCCTTTATTACCTCGAACCCGACGCGCTGACGCACAAGCTCCTCGTGGTCGATGAACGCGACGGCAGCGAGGAAGCCGAGTACCCCATTCGCACATTACAGACGAGGAAAATCCTCAAGCTGGCCGTGCCGATCAAAGACCCGAACAGCGGGAAAATCAAAACCGCCGTGCTCGAAATCCATGGGCCGATTGCTTACATGGAATCGACGACCGACCAGCGGATCAATCCCGAGAACGCCAACCGGTGCTTTGAGTTATACCTGGACGAGTCAGAAGCCCAAACCCGCGCCATCTTCGCCGCACAGCGCCGGGCGCGATCGCTGGAGGGGTGGAGGCACGAGCGAAGCAAGGCTGCGGCCATGCGCGTGCATCACAACGCGCAGCGGCTCCTGGAATCGCTCAAAGTCATCATCCCGTATGTCGATCAAATCGAGTTCCCGAAAGGCTGGCTGAGGGGACGCCGGGACCACGACCGCTTTTTGAGCCTGATAGAAGGCGTGGCCTTCCTTCACCAGCACCAGCGCACCATTGGTGACGACGGCGGCGAGCAATACATCGAGGCGAGCCTTGAGGATTACGCCATTGCTTACGATCTGGCGCACCAAGTCTTTGCCGACAGCGCCGGCGACCTGCCGAAACCGGCCCGCGACTTCCTCGCCCAGGTTGAGGCCGTTGTCGCCGCCGAGACGGGCCGGCAAAAGGCCCGTGTCGAAGAAGTGTGGTTCACGCGGCGGATGGTGCGTGAGGCCACGAAGTTGCCCGACCACATCATCAAGCGCCACATGCGGGAGATCGAGGACTTCGAGTATGTGACCGTGCAGCGAGCGCCCCAGGGCGGCAGCTTCCGTTACCGCCTGCTGCCGCAGAAACAAGCGCCCGCCTTGCTCGAAGGGCTTTTATCGCCCGAATCGCTGGCCGAAAAAGTGGAACAAGTGGGACAAAAGTGGAAATCGGGCAAAATCGCCCGCAAAGCCTCATGAATACAGGCTTCGCGCAAAGTGGTAGAACTGGAACGGGAAAGCTTGACGGTGTAAAAGTTGAAACCCTCCCGGAGTTGATGGCCGCGTATGGGCAATGGCTGAAAGTGGCCGGTCGCAGCGCCGACAGCGTGAAGGACCACAAACACAAGCTAAGCTGGTTTTGGACCTTCCTTGCCGAACAGGAGCTGATGGAGGGCGAGCGGCCCGACCTCTTGGGGGTGACGCCCGACACCATGGCCGACTATCAGGCGTATGTGTTCGAGGCCGTCAGCCCCCACACCGGCAAAAAGCTCTCCTGCAACAGCCAAATCAATGCCTTGAGTTACCTGATTACGTTCTTCCGGTTCCTTGAACATACGGGCCGGATCGCGCTCAACCCTGCCGACGTGCTCAAGCTGCCGAGGCATCCCAGGTTGCTACCCGCCATCATGCTCACCCCCGAGGAAATGCGCCGTCTGCTTGCAACGCCCAACGTGCATACCGTCATGGGGTTCCGTGATCGCACCATATTGGAAGTGCTTTGGTCGAGCGCCCCGCGTTTGGGCGAGCTGGTGCGCATCCGTCCCGATGACGTGAACTTGACGGAAGGACTGCTTACCATCCGCGAGGGCAAAGGCGACAAGGAGCGCGTCTTGCCATTGGGCAAAGGGGCTTGCGCCTGGACGGACGAATACGTGCGCAGCGTGCGCCCATTGTTAGTCAGGAAAGGCCGTCCGTGCGACACGCTCTTCATCAGCAAAATGGGGCGGCAAATGGAAAAGACGGGCTGGATGATGAAACTCGACGTGTACCTGCACCGCGCCCGCATCCGCAAAAACTTTGGCTCGCACGGCTTCCGGCACATGATCGCCACCGAAATGCTGAAAGCCGGGGCCGACCTGCGGCACATCCAGCAAATGCTCGGCCACGACAACCTCACCACGACGGAGCGGTACTTACACGTTGTCAAAGTCGAGCTTCGGCGGGTCCACCATCAGACCCATCCCAAAGAGCGGTTACCGGCCATCCCTGTGCATTACAAGGGCCGGTGGGACGATGAGGGCGAACAGCCATGAGCCCGGCCAGGGGCGCGGAGCTTTACCTCGACCATCTGGAGAAGCTCCACCAAAGCCCGTTCACGTTAAGAGGCGTGCGCCGGTTCATGGAAGCGTTCGCCTGCTGGCTGGAGCGCAAAGAAATCGACGACCTGCGGGACGTGACCTTGCAACACCTGCTCGACTATTACGAAAGCCTCCGTGCGCGGCGAAAGCCCAACGGCGAGCGCAACACCGCCGGGTACGCCAACAGCCAGGTATGGCACATCAGCAAAATGCTCCGGCTGCTTCACCAGCGGGGCAAACTGCTCATCGATCCCTCGCGCAACCTGCCCCCCTTGCACAAACCCCACCGGCTTCCCAAGGCGGTCCTCAATGGCGAGCAAGTCAACCGGCTCCTGAGCCAGCCGGACACCAAAACCATGTGGGGCTTCCGTGACCGCGCCATCCTCGAACTCATGTACTCTTCCGGGTTGCGCGGGTTGGAAGTCGTGCGGTTGACCATCCATGACCTCGACTGGAAAGAACGCCTCGTGCGAGTCCGCCAGGGCAAGGGCCGCAAAGACCGCCTCGTGCCCATGGGGGCCGTCGCGTGCTCCTACCTGCTCGAATACATCGAGCGAATCCGGCCCGTCATGCTCAGCCGCTACAACGATCCGAGGACGCCGGGCCGCCCCACCACCACCGAAGTGCTCGACCTCCTGTTCTTTAGCCGTAACCGCACCCCCATGCGGCGGCAATACCTCCGGGAAACCATCCTGCGCTATGCGAAAAAAGCCCGGTTGCCGCGCAAAGTCACCACCCACTCGATCCGGCACGCCTGCGCAACGGAAATGCTTCGCGGAGGCGCATCGGTTCGGCACGTCCAGGAACTGCTCGGCCACAGCAGCCTCACCACCACCCAGGTTTACACCCACGTCCTGCCCTACGACCTGAAAAAGGTCCACGCCCGATGCGCTCCGAGCGAGCGCCGGCGCGTGATCCACGTTCCCGCCTTTGAAATGCACGGCTGGAGGGATCAGAAGAACTCCGGCCACTACAAGTAGAGGCCCGCGGAAAGTTGCCAAAAGGGGCTAAAAGAGTCTCGCCCATCTTCCTCCAGCCGTTTATCCTCCGTGGTTCAAGCAGATGGGCTGTTATCCCGCCATCCTCAGAAGAGAAACCCACCCACATCGTGAGCGGGGCGCAAAGGGCGTAACGCTTATCCCGGTGGAGTTTAAGCAGGTAAGTCCGGATTCAGGTTTTGATTGGGTGCAGCGCCCGCACTGGCTGATGGTGCCGCAAAGCGGTACTAATCAAGCTATCGCTCTAACTCCGGCGTCCTCCTCATTCCAAATAAGCTTTAACGTCAATCCATCGGGCTCTGATCCGACGGTGTCGCCTACAAGCACTACATCCACCAGTCAGACAATTACCGTTAGTGGAAACACATTGGGAACGACCTCGACGGTTGTTATTGGGGTGGGGCCGCAAACGACTGGAACCGAAAGTGGACTCCATATTGACGTGAAGCCGAAGACGACGGGCACGATAGCGATTCATGCTGTCACGCAGCACTATACGCAACCAATGGCACCGCCAAGTCCAAGCGGTGGGTTCACGCCGGGCACAGTCTGTGTCACTGCCACCGGCAGCGTTATGTGGACCCAGGCCACGCCCCCCGATCAGGACCAAGACAACACAATTATTACCGGACCGGATGGCATTTGCCATACGCAGGCGAACTTAAACGACAAGCAAGTCATCCCCGTAGGACAAGGAATTCCAAAGGACATCGTGCCGCAAGACGCCCCCTCCGCTTCAGACTTTCAGACGTACCTAAATCAGGTATTCGGGAAGCAGGCGAACCAGTTCTTTACTGTCACGCGGAACGATTTTTCGGTGGATTATGACGTAAAGAAGGATGGTGAGTTAGATATAACCCAAGCGCAAAACTCGCAGTCAACAGGCCAAAAGATTATAGATGGTCACGCGACTCCGGGTGTCACGTTTAACATATATTTTGTTGCGGATTACCAAGGTTTGCCGCTCTCTGGAACAACGCCAGACCATTCTTCTATAGGAATGGCGTACTATCCAATCCAAACCGCATACGTCCGGGACAACTTTGTGGTTTTGAACGCGACTGCTCACGAGGTTGGGCATCTTCTTGATCTTGGGCACACAAATGCTCCCTTGCTCCCAAGCCTAGACTGGAACCCGGCGACCACAGATAAGATTCCCGATCCTTCCCCAAGTGATCGTTTAATGTACCCCACTTGCTCGGGGTCCAATACGCTCTTGATCCAGCCGGAGTGGGACATCGTGAATCCGAACCAAAAAAAGCAATGAGATTTAGCCTCGTTTTTGCTTGTCTGATCTTCGTGCCGTCAGTTTGGGCAGTAGAACGCGGTTTTCCGCAATCCGCGTCGCCAAGCGAAACCGCTACACTAAACAGCATATCCGACCGCGTACATTCCGGTGATTACAGTGCCTTGCATGAAGCCGCGAAAATGCCTGCATCTGTCTCCATTCCCTACCTTTACATGTGGGCAGGTCACGGGAATGACTCTCCGCAGCATGAAATAGCCGACCAAGCCCTTAGACAAGTGCAAGGCGCTGTGGATTATCTTCGGCAAGACATGTCGAGTACCTTCTCTCAAGGGCTTGTTCCTGTAAATGATTTTGAGATTTTGGGGATGATCGGCACTCCTGAAGCGGCAGCAGTGGTCGCACCTTATCTCTTCGATCCCAGGCTAATTGACGTGAATAAGGATGGTCGTCCTTATGACGTATGTGCGTTCGCTGAAGGGGCATTAGAAAAGATGGGTTTTCCAGACGCCCCAAAGAATGGGCTGCTGACTCCGGATGTTTCAAACTCTGCCGTTCTGATCGAGTGGCAAAAGTGGGCCATAGCGAAGGGTTTTGCGCCCAAAGGGTTTAGTGCACGGGTT
>Ga0302319_10027000_pt1 | contig 10086 bp, 10 predicted proteins | sample Bog_T0_2_FD_203319 | JGI IMG/M metagenome (GOLD analysis project Ga0302319, IMG submission 203319) | Peat permafrost microbial communities from Stordalen Mire near Abisko, Sweden - Bog_T0_2 | ecosystem: Environmental > Terrestrial > Soil > Wetlands > Peat | place: Sweden: Abisko, Stordalen Mire...
GGAATGGAGCCTGCGCGCCCGGCTGGCCCCGATGCTCTACGACGACGACGACAAAGAGGCCGCCGAGGCCTTGCGAGAAAGCCCCGTCGCCAAGGCGCAGCGCTCCCCCGCCGCGCTCGCCAAGAGCGCCACCGGACGCACCGCCGAAGGCGCGCCCGTGCACAGCTTCCAGAGCCTGCTGGCCGACCTGGCCACCCTCACGCGCAATACGGTCGTCACGGCGATAGCTCCCGACCGACCCTTCACCGTCCTCACCCGCCCGACCTTAGTCCAGCAAAAGGCCTTCGACCTCCTCGGCATTCCCATCGCCTGTACCCAGTAAACAAGGCACGAAAGCGGCTTGCTGTAAGCGAGATCAATGGCTTACGTTTCGCCAAAGAGGGAAACTCCGTCTAGTCGAAGCTTTGCGACAATACTGGATGCCGACCCGGTTCGCCCCGGGCAAGTAGCCTGACGCGAGCCCACACGGCAAAGGAAGGGTATCCTCGTACCGCTTACGAATAATCGGTCCACGCCAACACCGAAAGTTTCATTCAAGGGGGTCGGCCGAAGGCCGGTGGCGAACTCATAAGGCACTGTACATGGACGGGGGGAAACCCGGAATCACCCCCAGCTTCGGAGTTACGCGGGCCGTGCTTCAACGCTCCAAGGCATTGATAAATTTGCGCGTCGCCGCGCCCAAATGTCCAGTCGCCGCAGGAATCCTAAGCTCCTTTGTATGCGCCATTTGAAACTTCTCGAGTGCCACTTTTGTGCTTGGGCCAAAGTGCTCTACTTCATTTCCTGGTGATCCTGGTCCCTCGGACGCAATGGGGAAGCCATGTGTATTGAGAAATATCTGAAGTCGTTTGACGTCGGGATCGTCCGAATGAAGGCCCACATCATGATCAAAATACACCCCATTCGGCATTGATGCAGATTTTGACGACGGATCGGCGACCGAGACGCCCTCCGACAGAGGTGGAACTGGAATTACTGTCGTTGACGGCAATCTGGATATCGTACTTGGCGTCAATTTTGTTTCGCCGCTATCAGACTGCCCTATGCAACCTAGAAGCGCCAAATAGGAGGCAGTGTGCCCCTCCGAAACAGAATTTATGCATTTTTGGACTTTTTCCTCGCTCAGGGTCGCCACGCGTATTTTCAATGCGTCACGAGCCACATTTTCGTTGTCGATACATTCGTCGATCTCAACTTTACCTGAAGAACTTTCGCCATCGCCGGCTGCGGCACTACACAGGGCCTTGATGTCGAACGACGGCAAACCCGCAGCAAAGGCACTCAACGAAAACAACAGCAGAGCAGCGCAAAAAAACAGACGCATCAGACCACGCTCGAATTCTCGACATAGCAGGCGATCAGAATGGCGCAAACGCGCCGACGCTACAACCTTTGTGGGTCGCGGAATCACCTGCATGGCGCGAAGCGGAAGTTACCAACGTGGATCGTTTCCTGGTCAGCCTTTTGTGTACGACCCCCGGCGTCAGCACATTGGGCGCGACAATCACGCTCTCGGAAGTCGGCAGCCGTATCGATATCGTCGTCAGCGATACAATACGGTGAGCGACGCCGTCGTTGGAGTGACAAAGACCGCGTGCGGATTCTGGCGGCAGTCGGAGCGCCTGGCGCCGTGATGGCGGAGGTGGCGCGGCGCGAGGATGTTTGCGCAAGCCTGGTTTAGCAGTGGCGGCGGGATGCGCGCGCGGCGGCGAGCGGGGCGGCCTTCGCTGAGGTGGTCGTGGAACATGCGCCACAGCCGCTGATCGCGAAGTCGGCGACGACGAGCGATCCCGAGCCCAGCGCGATCCTGGTGGAAATGAAGGACGCCCGGGTTCGGATTAACGGGAACGCGTCGTCGGCATTGATCACGACGGGCCACACGGACATGCGGCGCGGCATGCAAGGATTAGCTGCCAACTCCAGAAGAGGGCTCACTCGCCGAGGCTCGCTCATGGCTTTCGTATATGGCATAGCCATGCATCAGCACCGTCGCAAGGGGCGGTCGTTTCCTGGATCAGTATTGGACATGTCACTATTACATAAAATATGCACTATTACAGCGATAGCTTCTTGGGCTACCGCCGTCGAGGGAACGCCTGCGACCGCTCAGGAAAAACAGCCTCTCACAACAACACAGATTTACAGCAGTATTGATTGCCGACAATGGTCCGTTAATCCCGACGGCACTTGGAACGGAGGTCCGCACGCGCGAATAGGTAACTTGATATTTGAAAATACCATGTACCATACTATGACCGGATATGCTGACAACGGCATCGATGTGGGTACTATTTTAGCCAAGAAATGCGGGATGCCCAAAGCGCATTGATCTAATCTAAGGCCTTCTCTGATTGGGGTCTCCTGAGCGAACGGCGTCGACGAGCCGAGTGTGCCGGAAGTGACGATTGCATCCTACGCGTCCGCAATTCCGGTAGCCGTCAACTTATAGCCGAGAGCCGCGTCTTCGAGAATGTCGTCCGGTGAAACAAACCCATTGTACCCGGGAGCTAGGAACGCATCGTATGAGTCAGAGACATTAGTGGGAGCGCCTTGGGGCAACGTGCCTGACTGAGTGACCGACGAGTAAGAGGCCCAGTCAGCAATATCCCCACTATATTTCGTTGCATTGTTGTAGATCCCGAGATGTGTCAAGCCGTCATTATTCGAGAAATAGCCCCCGGCGCCCGAGAGTTCGAGCACGCCGGTGGACTTGAAATTGAAGAGGTCCAACGGTGTGTACGTGGCTTTACCATTGATGATCGCCCCTTCCATCCCGATGCGGCCCATTACTTCACTAATTTCGTGCTGAACAACGGCTTGGAAGTCGAACTGGTTGGCGCCAGTGCCACTATTCGAGCCATTGGAGTTTGCAGTCATGTTCCAAGTGTCGCCTGTCCCACTCAGAGAACTGAACCCGATGAATCCGTCGACAGCTGTAGACGTACCGCTGATCAGGCCTAGCGTTTTCGCCTGAGCGCTGGTTACGAAGAACTGGCTAGATGTAGGTTCGTTTTTCGCGGAGAACGAATAGCCATCACTCCCCAAGGCATGCGTGACAGTTGAATAATTCGTCAGATATCCGTAACTCTCGCTTTCGCCGAGAGCATTCGATGCCAAAGTAGAGCCCGCGATTTCACCATAACCCACATCTATGTTAATGATCTCCTTGCCGCCGGTTGAACTCGTGAATAGCGTTGTGTAGTAAGTCGCGGCATCAACGATCGCCTGGGTAAACCCGCTTGGAGCACTACTCACCGAGGAATCCCAGACGAGGTCAATCTCCAGGTTACTACCAGCTGATGACACCAAGGTCGGCGTAGGCGCTCTCGGCGAAGTCGTCGTATTTGTGGAACTACCCGAACTATTCACCGTATGGACAGGTGATACTTGGCTAGCGTCATTGATTAAGTACTCTTGCCCCAAGTGTGAACTGTTATTATCATTAAAGTGTGAGAATGACTCCAAAGGGAAAAGCATCGCTTTAATCCTGCTGACTTATTACGTGATTTTCTAACTTCTGCCCTGATGTAGGTTATCCTAAAACAGCAAACTTGCGGCAAGCTTATTTTATTGCGTTAATTTTTAATTGAGACGCGAACGTGGTCTCACCCAAGTTGGTCCGGTGTGAAACTCCCCGGGCACTCACGGATCAAGGCGGTCACCACGGCAAAGGCAAACCTACGAAGCTGCTTTCCCCTTTGTGAAACGCTTCACCCAACCCAGGAACGCGCCGTGCGGCTTCGTAGGCGGTTCTTTGCCCCGACACCATTCCTGATATTGAGCGAGCAGGCCTTGCCTATCCCAGCCGGGGGCGAGATCACGTACTTTATTTAAGACAAGATCAGTCGGTACATACCCGGCGCGACCATCAATCGCCAAGGGCGCAGCAAATAACTTTGCACGTCGCGCCTTATTCTGCAAAATGGCCTCACGATGGTCCCGCGCCGCAGTTTTGCTAAGTGTGAATTTGATCTTTGTGAAAGCTTTTCCCTCTCGAACGCCCGCATAAATTACAAAAAATCCACCTTCCTCGCCATTATCATTAACTTCAGTCACGGCAGGATCTATTACAAATCGCCGTAAATCCCTCCATATACCATAAGAGTTATCTGGAACCTTCAACCACATTCGTAACTCGTCAACAGAAACAGTAAATGTGTTTGTGCGTCTATTTACATAAGCTTCCAATATTTCATACAATGTAACGGCATATTTACCCTTCAGCGCCATCACTACATGGCACCGCAACCGCGCAAACGCGCGTGGCGCCAGGATTTGCTTCGACAGGCCCTTCCCGAACGCATAATAGATCTTACCCGTCTCACGATAGCGCTTGCTTAAAAGCGCTTCACTCACAAGCGCGCTGATGCCCTGATAGTCTTCGTCTTCCCACTCCACCGACGTCTTGACGAGGCGACGAACACTATCCCATAGCGCGGCAGCGGCTGTATCCTCCTCACTTTTTCCGATGCGAATTTTTCCGCGCGCGCCAAGATCCGTTCGCCCAAAACTCCGGAATAGCCGCAACAATCCTGCAATCGATATCTCGTGATACGGCTTGTCCGAATCTAATTCATCCCATGCATTGTGCAGCAGCAGTAGCCACAGTTTACGATCAAGCGCCGTAAATGGTCCGTCGACACGCACCATCACAACCGGCAGTGGTACCGGCACCGTTGCCGGATGTTCTTTCGACGGTTCCCAAATATCCCCTGTCGGCTTCAGAGCGCCCTTAAAAGTCAGCGGTAATTGCAATTGCGAATCGACCATGGGTCAAATCTACCCAACTTTAGCGATGGATCAAATAAGATACGATCTCAACCGCCGGCGCAGCGGAACAAATGACCAGGCCATACCGCAACATCACATATTATACACGTTATTTTGTGCGCTATGCAGACATTCTACCAGACGCCATCTCCCTTAAGATCTGAACAACGTCATCTATTCTCGCCTGCGCCCACAAAAATGATCCGTCATAATGCCTCGTCCAATCCGAATATTTAACAAGATCACAATTAATTCCAATATAATTCAAGAAATCAGGCCCATACTCCGAATTAGCGGACCAGTTCGACGCAATAACTTTTTTTCCAACGCTTAGACATTCATGAATATTTAATCCATAACCTTCAGATCTATGTAAAGACATATATACATCACAGCTAGCGCGCAATGAGATCATTTCACTTTCCGATAATTCTTCCGTAATAATTATTATATTATTATATGTCCCAATCATTTCATCAAGCTCTTTAATAACAACATTGGTTCGCTTTCCAACACGAATTTTCATCACAAGTATTGCATTTTCATCATCTCCAAACGCATTCTTCCACGCTTCTATATGCGCCCAGGGGTTTTTACGCTCCGGACACGATATGATGTCCATCACAGCAAGACCGAGGAAAACATTAGGATTGATTCCCATTTGCTGTCGAAAATCTGACTGAACGACGGGGGGGACGTGCACCGCATGAGGCACAATTTCGACACGAAGATTGAGCGCTCGCCTGAACGTTTCGGCACAGAAACTTGAAGGGGTCCACACGCGATGGACAAGACGTTCCGCAAAGCGCCAGTCTTCAGGAAAAATTGGAGTTTCCCAAACCCAACGCCCAGTGCGATACGCTCTAGCTATAAGTTCTGGGCTGATCAGGCGACAAATGGTTGCATATGTATCGGGTTGACAGAGAAAATAGACGTTTTCAACGGCTGTACGCGGCGTTGCAATGGGTGACGGCGGCTTTCCCTTCAAGAATGGTCCGATGTCAACGATATCAAGTGTCGAATGAATTTTTTTTAAGGGCTCAACATCGTATATAGCGGCTCTCGAAAGACCATGATTCCCAGAGAAGTCGCCGAAGACGAGGGCGTGGCCCTTCGTCGGAACTATACCCTCTGCTTTTCCGAAGGGTTCTGTTATCCGTTTATTTTCTTGCACCCAACGACGTCGACGACTTGGCAATCTAAGCCTATACCATAGATGCCTTAGCGTCCATCGCCTGAATGCCCAACGAATACGCATTATGTAACTAATTGAATTATCCGGCGATCTCTGCGTCAATGGAATGATTCCGCCCATGCCGTCGTGGGCGCCCTTTCCGCTTCTGCTTGAAATTGCGTTTGATGCAGGCGGAAATAAATCCCGCCTTTCTCCATAAGTTCGGAGTGGGTCCCAGATTCCTGCACACGACCGGCTTCGATTACGCAGATTTTGTCAGCATTTACAATTGTGCTTAGGCGATGAGCTATGACGAGGGTCGTACGGCCTGCGCAAAGCATCCGCAGCGCATCTTGCACGGCCCGCTCGGATTCAGAATCGAGCGCCGAAGTAGCTTCGTCGAGGAGAATGATAGGTGCGTTTTTAAGAAATGCGCGCGCAATAGCGATTCGCTGTCGTTGTCCCCCCGACAGTTGCATGCCGTGCTCGCCGCATGGGCTCTCATAGCCGAGCTCAAACCCATTGATGAAGTCATGCGCATGCGCCGCTTTGGCGGCGGCTATGATTTCCACCTGAGTCGCTCCCGCGCGCCCCATGGCTATATTCTCTCCAATAGAGCCCTTGAAAAGGAACGTCTCCTGGCTGACATAGGCGATATGGCCGCGCAGTGAGGACCGCGAAACGTCGTCGATAGCTTGGTTATCGACAAGAATAATGCCGGACTCCGGTTCGTAAAAACGCAGAATCAGGTTCATTGCTGTCGTCTTACCTCCGCCCGAGCGGCCTACAAGCGCTGTTGTTTGACCGGGCTCCGCGACAAAATCCAGTCCACGCAAAACCGGCTCGCCAGGACGATAAGAGAAATGGACGCCACGAAATGCGATACGGCCCACCTTTACCTGCATTGCAGGTTCGTCGCCTGATTCTACCTCTTGTGACGGCTGATCAAGGAATTCATATAGCATGCTTACGCCAAGCAGCGACGAAGTGAGGTCGATGTGCAGTCGCGCGAGCCGCTTTGCCGGCTCGAAAGCAAGCATCAAAGCGGTAATAAAAGCAAAGAAATTACCCGGCTGCTGTCCGGTATTAATAACTCTTATTCCGCCGTAAATAACCACCAATGCAATTGCGAACCCCCCCAGAGTCTCGGTGAGTGGACTGGAACGCGCGCCGACCACAGACAATTTATTGGCGGCGCGCTCAAAACTCGCAATCGCTATGCGCTGGCGCTCTCGCATGTAGGGTTCAAGCGCATAAGCCTTGACGACGCGGACGCCCTGAACCGTTTCTTGTAGCGATTCCAGAATAGTCGAAAAGCCATAAAATTCATTCAGCATCACCTTTTTGACCCGCCCTCCCAACCGGCGAATTCCGACCACCACTGGAGGTGTGATCGCTAGCGCGAGACTGGCCATCAGGGCGTCCTGTGCAAACATCACGCAGCCGAGACCAACGAGAGTTAACACATCTCGCGCGAGCACATTAATCAAAAGGTTGAGTGCACCACTTGCCGATTGGGAGATGAAAGCTTGGCGGGCAATGAATTCCGTGGAATGGCGCACATTGTAAAAGCCGACACTCATTGCGAGCATTTTGTCGAAAATTTTATTCTGGACGTCAGCGACAATTGCATTAGCTACGCGCGCGAGAACCGCCGTTTGGCCATATGTGGCAAAGCCCTTGATGGCGTATATCGAAGCGATTGCTCCGCCTATCAGCCATATCGCATTCATTTTTTTGGCTATGAAAATCTGATTGATAACATCTCGCATCATCCAGGCCGACATTGACGTCATCCCTGCGATGATAATCGTCATCCCGATAGCGAAGGCGTAGCCACGCCAGTGCTTCAAACCCTGTTCATGAAGCAAACGCCCGATAAGACGCATGTTTGCAGAACTAACGAGCGAAGCAAACCGCGAAAGAAAAACAGGTGGTCGTCTCAAGATCATTTCGAAATCCAGTGTCTCGTTGTCAAGCAACAATAAAACGGGCGATAAATTTTGCGTTGGCTTAGGCGGGTCTCCGCGTTCGAATCATTCACTTTCATAACTGTAAAACCTTCGTGCGCTCCCGTCTTCTCTCACTGACCTGCATCTGAAATTTCATCGAGCGCATTATGTCCCGGGTTTTACGCCGTAAGGCGCGGGATGGGCAACACGCTATCGGCGACAGGCGGTGGTCGGAGGTCGTATCCGATAGCGTCTGACGCGAAAGGTGGGCCGCGTAGGCCGCTGGCGTTTGATAGCCCAACGCTGAGTGCAGGTATTGTCGTTGATCCGGTCCGCGATCGCGGCGTTGGTGCTCAAGTCCGAAGAGAGGGCTTTCCTCGTTTCTTTGGGTTGGTCGTGGTGCCCAAGGATCAAGATGCTGGTTTTGATTGCGGCGTTCGCATAAGGGCCGGCTCCTGTTCACATGTGGAGGAAAATCCTTTTGGTGTGTCACGAAAATAGCCATTGTTCTTATGTTTTTGATGTTCAATCTGTTCTACGTAATAATTGCTTTATAATTCAATATGATAGAGGTTACTCGGTGGAGATAATCAGCATTCCGGTGGAGAAAATCAGCATCTAAGGTGGAGAAAATCAGCGGCGCGGTGGAGAAAATCAGCAAGCTCCTCGTCTCCCTTGCGGTGGAGAAAATCAGCGGTCCGGTGGAGACATTCAGCCAGCTACGCTCGAAATTGCGGTGGAGAAAATCATCCACTGAGTGGCGGCTCTGGCGCAGTCATTTTTTGGGTAGTGCCGTTGTAGACTTTTAGTAAGGCCGCCGAAATGACCCGCGTCCTGTTCGCCTATGCGCAAGCCGCGGCGCACGCCTGCGACCTCGCCGCGGAATTGCAGCGGCGCGCCTACACGCTCGCCGCGGCGGCGCGCAAACTACGCGCTAAAGGCGCTAAGTCGGCCCTGCAGGCCCTGCTCGACGAGGACTCCCTGTCTTCCGCCGCCAGGATCCCCGGCCTATCCGAACGGGGCGTGCGCCTACTGTTCGACCGACTGGCCTCGCTCAGCGCTGTGCGTGAATTGACCGGCCGCACGACGTTCCGCCTTTATGGGCTCTGAAAAGATGGCGCGACCGCGTAAGCCCGATGACGATCTCGACCTCGATCTCGAAGATCTGCCGGCGCCCGCGCGTTGGCGCGAATGGATGGGGCGGATTGAAGCCGTCATTTTCGCGTCCGCGGAGCCGGTCTCGCGTGAGAGACTGGCGCTTGTAGTCGGTAAGGCGTGCAAGGTCGAATTGATCATCGACGACCTCCGCGAGGAATTGCGCGGGCGACCCTACGAGCTTGTGTCTGTGGCCGGAGGCTGGAGTTTTCGCACGAGGCTCGGCTTCGGCGCGGCGGTTCGGGCGGCGCTCGGCGGCCCGAAAACGAGTGAATTGACGAGATTGAACGCGCTGATCCTGATGGGGATTGCTTATTTTCAGCCGATCACGAGGGGCGAGCTCTCGCAGTTCCTCGGGCGAGAAGTGTCCAGAGACGCGATCGCGGCGTTGCGTGGCGAGGGGCTGATCGCCGCCGGGCCACGAAGCTCTGGCCTCAACCGCCGTCCGGCGCCCGCCTGGATGCGGCCGACGCTCGTCTCGATCGCCAACGCAACGCTGGCCGATATCGATGGATAGGGTCGCTCGTCTTACGGAAGGAGAGGGTCGACAGGTGCTAGCGTCGCGCCCGAACCCGCGCTCGCCGTTGCGGTCTTGACGACGTAACCTCTACGGCCCTTTCTTTTAGCCCAAACCCAAAGCGCCTCGGCCGCGAGCTCGGGGCTCGGATGAAGCTCGAGAAGCCGCCGCCCTCTGCAGCCAATTCGACCGAATTCCCGCACAAGCGCCGTATCGCTGAACAATGTTGGCTCGAGCGCGAGGACATAGAATCGCGCCATGTTTCGACTTCTGTCGCGCCGTTCGAGCACGAGCGAGCCTTGGATCTCGGAAGTTGCGGTGGGCCTCGTCATGGGCGCGACTTTCGCGCGGTACGCCGCGGAGGTCTAACGCAAAGAACGAATCGATCCGCGGAATCGATTCAATTTATTGATGGATTGGATGTGTCGGTTCTCAGCGAGCCTCAGACATCTCGGCGTCCGACAGGCTGACCGCGAAAGCGAGACAATACCTCGCCACGGTGAAAACCGCTCGTGCAT
>Ga0302319_10027002_pt1 | contig 10086 bp, 9 predicted proteins | sample Bog_T0_2_FD_203319 | JGI IMG/M metagenome (GOLD analysis project Ga0302319, IMG submission 203319) | Peat permafrost microbial communities from Stordalen Mire near Abisko, Sweden - Bog_T0_2 | ecosystem: Environmental > Terrestrial > Soil > Wetlands > Peat | place: Sweden: Abisko, Stordalen Mire...
CAACCGCTTCCATGCGGGTTGCGTCATCGGCGACGCCCCGCAGGATTTGAAATACCAGGGCGAGCCGACCCGCCTGAGCATCGGCGATCACAATGTTTTTCGGGAACACGTCACGGTCAACCGCTCGACGACCTTGGAGGGCGCCACGGTGGTTGGGTCGAATAACTTCATCATGGCCGGCGCGCACATTGCGCACAACTGCGTGCTCGGCAGCCACGTCATCATGGCCAATGCCGCGATGCTGGGCGGCCATGCGACCGTTTATGACCGCGCTTTCATCTCCGCTAGCTGCCTGGTGCACCAATTTTGCCGGGTCGGCACGCTGGCCATCATGCAGGGCGGCTCGGTCCTCAGCAAGGATCTGCCGCCCTATACCGTCGCGCACGCCGTCAATCGCCTCTGCGGCTTGAACACCGTCGGCCTGCGGCGCGCGGGATTCTCACCGGAAGCGCGGCTGGAACTGAAAAAGCTGTATCACGCGCTGTTTCGCGGTCGCCAGAGCCTCAGCGAGGCCGTGGCCGCCGCGCGGGAAAGTTTTTCCAGCCCCGGCGCGAAGGTGATGCTAGAGTTCATTGCCGCGGCCAGGCGCGGGGTCTGCGCGAATAGCGGTCAGATGCCCGGCGTCGCTGAGGAATGAGAGGAAAGAAATGGAATGATATGAAATATCGGATTGTTGGCGCGGACGGCAAAATGTACGGCCCCATCGAACTGGAACAAATCCGGCAATGGCTGGCTCAAGGCCGGGCGGATAGCCGCACGCCGGTTTACTTGGAGGGCGCGACTGAATGGACCTATCTGGGCTTGCTGCCGGAGCTCGCCGCGGGGTTTGCCGCCCCGCCGCCGGCCCCGATCACGGCCGCGCCAAGCGTGGCATCGGCGCGCGGAACCAATGGTTTTGCCCTGGCCGGACTGATCTGCGGGCTGCTCTCGTGGGTGTGCTGCTGCTGCCTGCCCCTCAACCTGCTGGGCCTGATTTTTTCCATCATCGCGCTGGTGCAACTCCACGCGCAACCCCAGCCGCAGGAGGGGCGATTGTTTGCCATTCTGGGCCTGGTGCTTTCCGCGGCAAACCTGTTCTTCGGCCTTGCTGCGATCCTGTTGCAACTGGCGTTGAATCCCGGCACGTTCACCTGGCAAACGGGACAGTTTTAAATCCGAAATCCGAATGCTGAAAGAAACGCGAAATCCGAAATCCGAAATGACGCTTGATCCCCCGGCGGGGATCAACCTGCAAGACCGGAAATTTCGCGCCACCGTCCGCCGCGCGAGGGCACGCGGCCTACGGGCGCGCATATTTCCGCTGGCAGGCCGCGCGCCCTCACGCGGCGCTTGGTCGCTTGAAGTTCCATGAACTCCGCGCCGCCAAAGATTTCACCGTCCACCGCCTGCTTTGTGGCGGTGGTCTTGGGTTTGACGGCGGCGGGAGTCGCGGCGATCGTGTATTTTTTCAATCCGTCGGCGCACAGCTTTTATCCGGTCTGCCAGTTTCACCGGCTGACGGGGTTGAACTGCCCTGGCTGCGGCGGAACGCGGGCGCTGTACGCCCTGCTGCACGGCAATCTGGCTGCGGCGCTCCGCGACAATGTGCTGCTGGTCGCCGGCCTGGCGGGCACGGGGCTGCGCGGCGGCTGGTTCGCGCTCAACCGGCTGCGCGGACGGCGCAACGGCGAGTTCTTTCCGCCCCGCTGGCTGCTGCCGCTGCTGGTGGTGATGGCTGTGTTTGGCGTCTTGCGCAACCTGCCCGCGTTCGCGTTTCTTTCGCCCTGACATTAATTAATGCTTTTTCCGCCGACAGACTCCGTTGCCGCACCTCCGCGAGTGGTCATCACCGGCGCCGGCGTGATCACCGCCTTGGGCCGGGGCTGGAAACCGAACGCAGAGGGTTTTCGCTCGGGTCGGCGAGCTTTCCGCCCGGTGTCGCTGTTCGATGTGAGCCGCCAGCGCGTGAAAGTGGCGGCGGAAGTGGACGTGCCGGAGCTGGCCGCGCAGGGGTCGGATACGAGTTCGTTTCCGGCCACCAAGCTGGATGGCCGCCAGCTTGACCGCCTGGATCGCGCTGGAAAAATGCTGGTGCTTGCGGCGCAGGAGGCCTGGCTGCAATCCGGCTGGCAAACCACCGATGCCAGCGCTGAGAATCTGCCGCTGGTGCTCGGCACCACGGCGGGCGGCATGGCCCTGGGTGAAGCCTATTACCGGCAGGCCGTGGGTCAACCCTCGCGCCATCGGCAGCAGGCCACCCGCGCGGTTTTCTATCAACCGCAAGTCCAGGCGCGGATGGTTTTCGACGCCCTCGGTTGCAGCGGGCCAATCACCATAGTTTCCAACGCCTGCGCCTCCGGGGCCAACGCCGTCGGCCACGGGTGGAATTTGATTCGCGGCGGCCAGACCGAACGCGTTTTGGCCGGGGGGTATGACGCGCTGGGCCAGCTGGTCTTCTCCGGCTTCGATTCCTTGCAGGCACTTTCGCCGACGGTGTGCCGACCGTTTGACGCGCAACGCGACGGGCTGGCGCTGGGTGAAGGCGCGGCGGTCATCGCCTTGGAAACCCTCGCGAGCGCCCGCCGGCGCGGCGCGGAAATCCTAGGCGAGCTGATTGGCTATGGCTCGGGGATTGACCGGCATCATCTCACCCAGCCGCATCCGCAGGGCAGCACCACCCTGGCCGTAATGCGGCAGGCGTGCATCGGGGCCGGGGTGACGCCGGACGAGATTGACTACGTGAACGCCCATGGCACGGGCACCGTGCTCAACGATGGTTCCGAGGCGCTCGCGATCAGCGAGTGGGCTGGCGGCCGCGCCGCCACGCTGCCGGTCAGCTCCACGAAGGCCAGCATCGGCCATCTGCTCGGCGGCGCGGGCGCGGTGGAAGCCGTGGTCTGCCTCATGGCCCTGCGCGAGCAATGGCTGCCCCCGCAATTGATTTTTGAAACCCCGGATCCGGCCTGCAAATTTCCCATCGTGCAACAGCCGCAAGACGCGGCCCTGCGCCTGGCCCTGTCCAATTCCTTTGGTTTCGGCGGCGTGAATGCGGCCTTGATTTTTCGGAGGTGGGCGTGAGCCGGATTTTTGTCGCAGGCCTGGGCGCCGTCTCGCCCGCAGGCTGGAACGTGGCGGCTTTGCGGCAGGCCTTGGATCAGGGCGAACCGCTGCCGGTGCAATCCCTGGCCCGGCCCGGCTGGGACCCGCCGCTGCCGGCCCGCTTGGTGCCGAACCCGGCCACGCGACCGGAATTTCTGGCGCACCCGCGCCTGCGCCGCAGCAGCCCCATCACGCATTACGCCGCCGCCGCCGCCTTGGAAGCGGTGGGCAGACTGCGGGCGAACGCCGCCGCGAAGAATTTTCGGCTGGGCGTCGTCGCCTGTTTGCAATCCGGCTGTGTGCAATACTCCTGCCGCTTTTACGATGAGACTTTGAAAGATCCCGCCACCGCCAGTCCGCTCGTTTTTCCCGAAACGGTTTATGCCGCGCCGGCGAGTCATGTCGCGGCGCTGCTGGAAAATGTCGTGCTGGCCTGTTCCCTGGTCGGCGATCCCTCCGCCTTCTTGCAGGGCGTCGCGCTCGGCGCCGAATGGCTGTGCGAAGACCGCGTGGACGCGTGCCTGGTCATCGGGCCGGAGGAAACCAACTGGATCACCGCGGATGCGCTCCGGCAGCTGGATCGGACGGCCATTGTCGCCGCCGGCGCGGGCGCGTTGTGTTTGTGCCGCGATCACGAGTTGTCCGCCGGCGTCGAATTGGCGGCCATCACGGACGCGCATACGTTCAGCGCGCGGTTGAGCCGGGCGGAGGCCGCTCAAGCCATGCGGCGGCAACTCGGCCCGCAGCTCCCCGGCGAACTGCTCGCCGACGGCATCGGCAACAGTCCGCGCACGGACGCAATAGAAGTTGCCGCGTGGAGCGATTGGACCGGCGCGCGCATCAGCCCGAAGCGCATTTTGGGTGAAGGCATGATGGCCGTCGGCGCCTGGCAATGTGTGGCGGCTTGCGACGCCGTGGCTGGCGGGCGTTTTGCCGCGGCCAGCGTCAGCATGGTGGGTTCCAACCAGCAGGCGATTGGGGCGCGCTTTGTGCATTAGCTCTTCTGAGAGAATTTTTGCATTTCGCAATCGTCCGTTTGAATTTCCACGGCAACATACCCCATAGCCTGAACTTCTTCGCCCGCCCCAAGCTCGAACCTGGCAGCCCAAACGCCGCGGCGGCGTTGGCCAAATCCCGCTTGCCCCGCGATGATTTCAGGACTAACGTGAACCGTATGAGCACGGTTGAAATTGCGCTGAGAAAGGTTAGAAAGTTGTCGGCACGCCAAGCCAAGGAATTGTTGGGCTGGCTGGCGGAGCGCCACCATCGAACACGGTCGCCGTCCCCTACCGCACGCCGCACACCTTCCACCCGCCTTTCGACGAAGCAACTCAACGCTTGGCATGACTCCGTCCGCGGAACGACGGATTGGGAGCCGCCCCGGATGCCGGCTGATTTGGTCAAACCCTTCCGATTTTGAACTTCGTGCTGGACACGAATGCCGTCAGCGAAACGAGAAAACCACAGCCCAATCTTGGATTGCTCAATTGGCTATATGCTCGGGACGCGGCTCATCTATTGGTCATCACCATCACGCTGGCCGAAGTGTGGCATGGCTTTCATTGTCTGCCGCCAAATCACGCCGATTACGACAGCATCAAACGATTCGCCACCGATCAGCCACGGAAATATCGCGTTCTGAATTTCGACGCCCGGGCGGCGGCGATATGGGGCGAATTAACTGCGCAAGCGAACGGGACGCTTCCGCTAGGCGATTCGTTTATCGCTGCAATTACCCGGGCGCGCGGCCATCACATCGTCACTCGTGATACCGTGCCGTTCGAGCGCTTGGGCTGCAAAGTGGTCAATCCGTGGATTTGAATCAAACTCATGGCGGGACCAACCACTATTCAACCGCAACCCAGCGTCCCGTCCGTGGAAGGAAAAATCCCGAAGCCACCGGCGGCGTTGACCAGCCCCAACGGCGGCAAAGTCATTATCATTGGCGCCGGCGTGGCCGGGCTGTCTTGCGGGTGTTACCTGCAAATGAACGGTATCCAGACAGAAATTCTGGAGGCGGGCGGATTGCCGGGCGGATTATGCACGGCCTGGCACCGCGGGCCTTATGTCTTTGACGGGTGCCTGCGCTGGCTCATGGGGGCGCAGCCGCCGTCGGCTTTTCATCAGGTCTGGACGGAGCTGGGCGCCATCGCCGGACGGCAGGTATTCATCCACGACGAAATGCTGCGTATTGAATGGGCGGATGGAAGCTCGCTCGGCGTGCCCACGGATTTGGACCGGCTGGCGCGCGAATTCAAACGGCTGGCTCCGGAAGACAGCGCGCTGATTGACCAATTGGCGCGGGATGCCCGCCGGTGCGCGCCGCTGGAGCCGCCGCTGGAAAAGCCGATCGAACTGATGAACCTGCTGGAGAAAACCAGGCTCGGCCTGCGCTATTTGTTCATGGTGCCCGCCGTGATGCGCTACAAAAACCTGCCCATCACCCGCTACGTCGCCCGCTACAAAAACAAACCCCTGCGCGAGGCGCTGCAGCTCATTGTGGGGAACGAAGACATGTCGGCGCTGGTGCTGGTGATGCTGCTGGCGTTTCGCACGCGGAACAACACTGGCTTCGTGGCCGGCGGCTCGTGGGACTTTGCCATGGCCATAGCGGATCGCTACCGGCGGCTGGGCGGCTCGCTGCGGCTGAACACCTGCGTGACTTCGGTGAAGGTGGAACAAAACCAGGCCCGGGGAGTGCATTGCGCCAGCGGGGCTTTCGTGCCGGCGCGGACGGTGGTTTCTTGCGCCGATGGCCACACGACCATTTTCAAAATGCTGGAGGGAAAGTTTGCGGACCGAAAAGTCCGGTTTCTCTACGATCATTGCCAGACGTTCCCGGCCATCCTGCAAATTTCGCTGGGTGTGAAGATGGTATTCCCCGGGGCCCCGCACACGCTCAATCTGCCCCTGCGCCAGCCGCTATGTGTGGATGACCAGACACGGCATGAGCGCTTGGAAGTGGAGTTGTTCGGCGCGGCATCGGGTCTTTGCCCGGAGGGGACCACCGTGATGACCGTCCGCATGCCAACCCGCCACGAGCACTGGATGGGCTTGAAGAAAGACGAGGTGCAGCGCTACCGGGCTGAGAAACGGCGGCTGGTGCAGGAAGTCATCGCCGCGCTGGAACAACGGTTTCCCGGTTTGACGCCGCAAATCGAGCGTTCCGACATTGCCACGCCCGCCACCTTCATGCGTTACACCGGCAACTGGCAGGGCAGCTACGAAGGCTGGCTGCCGACGCCGCGCATTCTGGGCCGGCGGATTCATTTCACCCTGCCGCGATTGAAGAATTTTTACATGGCCGGACACTGGGTGGTCGCGGGCGGCGGCTTGCCATCCGCGGCGATGGCGGGACGTTACGTGGCGCAAATGATCTGCTCCCAGTTTGGAAAAAAATTTGTTCCGACCACGCCGTGAGTGCGGGTCTGAAAGGCAAGTGGAGCCGGGCAGCCCAGCCCGGCGGAGAAGACCTCGTGCAAACCGAAGCGCGTTGGAATTTTTCTGTGACCCACCCGACCCGCGTTTTTTTCCGGGCGGCAGGGATGCCGCCCTCCACGTCAGGCAGGGATGCCTGACGCCACTCGGAATTAAAGGCTGACCTGCCAGGCAGGGCCGGTTATGCTCCCGGGATGACCGTGCAAATCCCGCTTTGCGTCAATCCGGATCGAACGCTTTTCAGGACGGACATTCTGCTGGAAACCACCTTGCTGTTTTTAAAGCAGAGGCCGCTTTCGGCCGGTTGGATTCCCCTCTGGTTGCTGGGTGGAAAATGCGCGTTGGAACGGGAGCTGGCGGCCAGGGTGGCATTGGATTTCAACTCCCTGCCCACCAACCATGAACTCCTGTCATTCCTGAAACAAGAGCGCGCTGGCGGGCGCAAGCTGGTGCTGGTGACCGACGCCTGCCAGAAGACCGCCGCCGCCATGGCGGCCACGGGACTGTTTGACAGCGTGATCAGCGGCGATGAGCCGCTGAAAACCGACCGCAAAAAAAATATGGCCGCGCGGTTGGAAAATCGTTTTGGGGCCAAACAGTATGATTATGCCGGCAGCGGCCGGGGCGGCCGCGAAGCTTTGAATGCCGCCAGGAGGACGATCATCATTACCGCCTCAAACCGCTGCGTGCAAGCGGCGAAAGCCCGGGCGGGGGTCGAAAAAGTCATCCTCCAGCCCGGCCCGCGTTTTGGCGATTGGGCGAGGGCGCTGCGCCTCTATCAATGGCCCAAAAACCTGCTCCTGTTTACCTCGCTGGCCGGCGCCCATGTTTGGAGCGACACGGCCAGAGTGCTGCATCTATTGGCCGCTTTGGCGGCATTCTGCCTGTGCTCATCAAGCGTTTATGTCTTGAATGACCTGCTGGATTTGGAAGCCGACCGGCGCCATCCCCAGAAGCGCCGCCGGCCCTTTGCCGCGGGCGCCATTCCATTGGGCCTGGGTTTGCTGGCCGCCCCGCTGTTGTTGCTGGGGAGTTTTATGATCGCCGCGCATTTGCCTCGTTCCTTTCTGGGCGCCTTCACCCTGTATTACGCGCTGACGCTTGCGTACTCGCTGCGGCTGAAGCAAATCGCCATCCTCGATGTCTTGATATTGGCGGGGCTTTACAGCCTCCGCGTCATTGCCGGCGGCTTTGCGGCGCAAATCCCGGTCACCGACTGGCTGCTGGCATTTTCATCGTTTTTATTCCTTAGCCTGGCGTTCGTCAAGCGCTTCACGGAACTCCAAATGGCAAAGCAGGATGAGCGCGGCGCCGGCGTCAGCGGGCGCGGCTATTTGACCAGCGATGCCGAACTGATCAGCAGCATGGGGGTAGGCTGCGGCTTTCTGTCCGTGCTGGTGCTCGCCTTTTACATCAACAATCCCGCGGTGGCCCAATTGTATCACCGGCCGGCGGCGCTCTGGCTGGCGTGCCCGGTCTTGCTGTATTGGGTGAGCCGCATCTGGCTGCTCGCCCACCGCAAATTGCTGCACGACGATCCCATTGTCTTCACCTTGTCTGACCGGCAAAGCTGGTTTGTCGGCCTGCTGTTCTTGCTGGTTGCGGCGGCCGCTGCTCCCCTATGAAACTCTCGCCACCGTCCGGCCAACTGGAAAGCTGGGGACGCTATCCCAAGGCCGTGCAACGGGCCTGTTCCTTGTTCTGGAGCACCGACCCGCTGCCCGAAACGCCTGGCCAAACGGTCCTGCCCTATGGTTTGGGCCGCAGCTACGGCGATAGCTGCCTCAATGACGGAAACGTCCTGTGCCCCACCCGGCAGCTCGATCACGTGCTGGATTTTGACCGGGAAACCGGATTGATCCGCTGCGAGTCGGGCGTCAGTCTGGACGAGGTCCTGCAATTGATCGTGCCGCACAAATGGTTTTTGCCAGTCTCACCCGGCACAAAATTTGTCACCGTTGGCGGCGCGATCGCCAATGACGTCCATGGGAAAAACCATCATGGCGCTGGAACCTTTGGCTGCCACGTGACGCGTTTTGAACTCCTCCGTTCCGACGGCGAGCGGCTGCTTTGTTCGCCGGCGCAAAACCGGGAATGGTTTGCGGCCACGATCGGCGGTCTCGGGCTGACGGGGCTCATTACTTGGGCTGAGTTTAAACTTCGACGCGTGGAAAATGCCATGATTGACATGGAATCGGTGAAATTCCGTAATCTTGAGGAGTTTTTCGCCATCTCCGCCGACTCGGATCGCCAGTATGAATACACCGTGGCCTGGCTGGACTGCCTGGCCGGCGGCAGTTCGCTCGGGCGGGGGATTTTCATGCGGGGGAATCACGCCGGCCCGGGCCGCCAGACCTGCGCGCCACACGGGCCGCCGCGGCGCACAGTCCCCTTTGATTTTCCCGGGCTGGCGCTCAACCACGTTACCATCCGCGCCTTCAATCTGCTTTATTACGCCCGGCAGTGGCGGCGCACCGCCGCTGCCACCCTGCACTACGACCCCTTTTTCTACCCGCTGGATGCGCTCAACCACTGGAGCCGGATCTACGGGCGGCGCGGTTTCTTTCAATACCAATTCGTGGTGCCGCTCGCGCCAGATCACCAAGCCATTCGCCGGATTCTCACCCGCATCGCCGCCTCGGGCCGCGGTTCGTTCCTGGCCGTGATGAAAACCTTCGGCCCGGTCCAATCCCCCGGCCTGCTGTCCTTTCCCCGTCCCGGGGTTACCTTGGCGCTGGATTTTCCGAATCAAGGCGCCGGGACGCTCTCTCTGTTCGATGAACTGGACCTGATTGTCCTGGCTGCCGGCGGGCGCATCTATCCGGCCAAGGACGCCCGCATGTCGCCGCGGATGTTCCAGGAGTGCTACCCGGAATGGAGCCGGTTCCGACAATGGGTGGATCCGCGGTTCTCCTCCAGCTTTTGGCGGCGGGTCACCGCCGGTTTTTGAAGACCGGGCATCTCGGCGCCGCATTGTAGCGCATCCTCATCCTGCCCTCTCCCCCGGGGAGAGGCAAAAGCAGCAGAGTCCAATGGCCGCAAAAAAGCACAGAGCGCACAAAAACGGCAACGGGTTGAAACCGGCCGTCAGAGGAATGTGGGACAGGGGAATGGGACAAAGGTGAAGGATGGGCACTCAGGTGCGGGCTCGCACATTTTTGGGTCAGTTCGTGAGGCCATACCATAACCGGAAAAAATGCGGCAGCGACAGAACCGGGAAAAGCGCCTGATAACGTGAGTTTGCGCCAGAATTCTGCAGCACGTTCACGGCGGCGGGACTGGCATTGGACCAGTTCAACAAATTGAGGGAACTTTGAAATTGCGCGGCGACACTGCCGGGCGGATTGCGGAGCAGGTATTGAAACGCGAACTGGCTGGAGGAATAGGGCAGCCCACTCAGCGTCGCATTGGTTGCATCGGGGGCCAATGGATTGCCGCCCACGGCAAATTCCAAAAGGTTGGGCACGCCGTCGCCCTCCGGATCAGCGTTTGTGCCCGCGATGGAAGCGAGAGAAGCATTGGTGCCGAACCAGGCGGCGGCCCAGTTGTTGTACAGCGCAGTCTGCGACA
>Ga0302319_10027003_pt1 | contig 10086 bp, 10 predicted proteins | sample Bog_T0_2_FD_203319 | JGI IMG/M metagenome (GOLD analysis project Ga0302319, IMG submission 203319) | Peat permafrost microbial communities from Stordalen Mire near Abisko, Sweden - Bog_T0_2 | ecosystem: Environmental > Terrestrial > Soil > Wetlands > Peat | place: Sweden: Abisko, Stordalen Mire...
AAACTGATCGTCGGCATCGCCGCGTCGTTTGCGGAACGTTATCTGTCAACGCCGCTGTTCGTGGGCCTGTAGGCGCGCACAGGTTGCTGCACGGCCGGCCGTTGGCGCACCCGCTCGATCGGCGGTCCGACCTGCTTGCGGAACGTCCAAACGAAGTCTGGTCCAGGGACGTCACAAAGCTGATGCGGTCAGCCAAATGGAGCTGCGACTCTCTCCGGGTCATCCTCGACATTGTCAGCCGCCATATGGTCGGGTGGGGCGGCGCAGTTGGTCGGGCGAGTACCCGTCGGCAGGTCCTACCCGCGCTGGCAGTCGGCAATCCGGATGACAGCATTGTCTGCGGTGGTACAATCGATAGAATTGCAGGCGGAACGGGGCCTATGGCCGGCCGCCGGACGTGCATCCCTTATTCGTCACGCCTGGGACGAGCCAGCATGACCGCTATCGCCTCTGCCAGGGTCGTCCGGCCGGCCAGCAACGCGGCAACGCCGGCACAGATCGGCAGCTCCACTGTGGCCGCGCGCGCCAACAGGGCCGGTGCCGTCGCGACGCCCTCGGTGACAGCGCTGCGCCCCGCTTGCACATCTGCCAAGGTTTCGCCCTTTCCCAGCGCCAGCCCAAGAGAAAAGTTACGGCTAGCCGAACCAGTGCACGTCAGCAGCAGATCGCCCAGGCCAGACAGTCCCATCATCGTTTCCGCCCGCCCGCCCAGTGCCACCGCCAGTCGCCGAAGTTCCGCCAGGCCCCGTGTGATGAGCGCGGCTCGCGCGTTTTCCCCCAGGCCCGCGCCGATGACGGCACCGGCTGCGATCGCGATGACGTTCTTCGCCGCCCCGCCCAACTGTGCCCCGATCGGGTCGTCGTTGCCATAAAGCCGGAAGGCCGGGGTGCCCAGCAGCTCTGCTAGCGAGAGCCGCAGCGCCGGATTGGTGCTGGCCAGAACGGCGGCGGACGGCAGGCCCGCGGCAACCTCATGCGCAAAATTGGGACCCGTCAGGTAAGCGGTGCCGGCGGACGGGTGCAGCGCTCCGACCACCTCCAGCGGCAGCAGCAACGAGCCGGTCTCGACGCCCTTGGCGCAGACGACGAGCGGGGTAGGCCCCGGTGGCAGTTGAGCGACAACGGCCCGCAGATGTTGCATCGGTACCGCCAGCAGCAGCGCTCGGGCAGCGGTCGGAAGCACGCCGGTGACCCGGATCCGGCCTGGCAGGAGGTGGCCCGGCAGCCGGGGATTTTCGCGGGTCTGCTCGATTGCGGCGGCATTGGCCGGATTGCGGGCCCACAGCACCACGTCGTTGCCAGCCCGAGCGGCCTGGATGGCCAGCGCCGTGCCCCAGGCACCGGCGCCGATGATGGCGACGTTACTCATCGGCGAGCCTGGTGACAGAGACCGCGGCGCCGGGTTCGCTGGCGCCAAGACCGCGGAGCAGAGCGTGCAGAATTGGCGGGGTCTCGGTTTCGAACCGGTAGGGTGGATTAATCACCAGCAGGCCGCACCCGTTCAGCCGTTCGGGGTCCAGCGGCGCGCGCAGCAGCAGTTCTGCGGTGACGACATCGCGCATGCCCGCGTTTTGCAGCCTGGCATGAAAGTCGCGCACGGGGGCGCGATGCTTGATCGGGTACCAGGCAGCAAAGACACTGGTCGGAAAGCGCGTGCACCCGGTGGCGAGCCCGGCAGCGAGGCGGGTGAACTCGTCCGGTTCCTCAAAGGGAGGGTCGATCAACACCAGTCCGCGTTTCTCGGGCGGGGGCAGCAGGGCGCCCAGGGCCTCGTACCCGTCGCGCTGGTGGATGGCGATCTGGCGACCGCGGGCGAAGCGGCGGCGGAGGGCGGCGTACTCCTCAGGGTGAAGTTCACAGCAGGCCAATCGGTCTCCCGAACGCAGCGATGCGCGGATCAGCGCAGGCGAGCCGGGGTACAGGCCAAGTTGACGCACCAGGCCCAGATAGCGGTCGAGCGCGGGTTCCGGGGCTTCCAGCAGGCGTCGGATCCCACCGTCGGCCTCGTTCGTACGCCGAGCCGGAAGGCCGGTCAGGTCGTACGCGCCGGCGCCGGCATGGGTATCCAGCGCGAACAGCGAGGCCGGCTTGCGTTGCAGCGCATCCAGCAGCCAGATCAGCAAAGCATGCTTCAGGCAGTCGCCGAAATTGCCGGCGTGAAAGGCATGGCGGTAGTTCATGCGGGAGAGCAATAAGGCTTGCGCCCGGCGCTCTCAATCCCGGTCACGTGGTGTCTGCAATACCTTCCCCAGTTGCCGCTGAGGCGCAACCTGAAATTGCACAAATGGGTGGCGGCTCCGGCCCGCCAGGTTGTGCTGATCGCCCTCAACCACATCGACCTGGAGGACTGAACTGACGCCCGCTTGCCGTGCGACGAACGCCCCAAAATTTCCGCTCCCAGGCTACATGGCGGCGAGAGCCCCGCGCCGGCCGATGAAATCCAGCGTCGCATCGGCGGCCTGGTCAGCATGGGTCGCCGCAACATGGTAGGAATTGCCCGGCAAGACGAGCAACTCGGATTCCGGAATCCGCTGCTGCCAGGCGCGCGTTTCCGCAACCGTACCGAGTCCGCTTTCCGCCGTCGTGATCACCAGTGTCGGACAGGTGATCTTCGCCAGGTCGGTTCGGATATCGGCGCTCGCGATCGTGCCCATGAAGCCAAGCTGGGTCGATACCGCGGTGCGGCCCATGAATTGGGTCCACCATGCCACGCCCTCGGGCGGAAAGTCGCTGCCAAGGCGGCCGGCCATGTTCTGACGGGCCCAGTATTCCACGCCATGGGTCTGGAAATCGCGGATCAGGTCCGGCACACGTTCGGCGGCGCCGGGACGCAGCGGCGGCGGCGTGCCGACGACCGTCAGGGTAATCAGCCGGTCTGGCTGGCGCGCGGCAAAACCGCGCGCGATGGTGCCGCCGATCTTGGCGCCCACCAGGTGGAAGCGCGCAATGCCGAGGTGGTCCATCAGGCGGCAGAAGTCCTCGGTCAGCCGGTCCAGAGTCCAGGGATAGTCCGCCGGCATCGCGGTTGACTGGCCGAAGCCGCGCATGTCCGGGCGCACGACCCGGTACCGGCGCGCCAGTTTCGGGACCCAGGCATACCAGGACAGGCCACTCTCGGCATTCCCGTGCAGCATCAGGACGGCCTGCGGCGTTGTCCAGGGGTCGGTGAAGTCATCGACCTGGTACTGCATGTCCAGATCGGGGGTAGGGCTGAAACCGGGCACGGACGCTTCCTCCGCTGCGAAGCCACGATGACGTCAGTCCGCACGGACGTAGCGCTTGCAGCGCAGCACGAGCGGATCGCGAAAATGCGGCCGCATCTTTGCGGTCCACGGCGTGTTCGCCGCCCTCTTCCAGGCGTCCGATGCCGCGACATCGGGCGAGGCCAGATGATACAGGGCCAGATATTTGCGCTCCACCTCTGCCTCGCCGGCCTGGAATCGACGGGCGCTCAGCACGCCTGGCACCGCGGCAAGCCGCGGCAAATGTTCGGTGTTGTACCAGTCCGTGAATTCCGCTTCGGCGGCTGGATCGACGTTCATCGAGGCGACCAGCAGCCCCCCCGCCCCCGACGGGGCCACGACATCACCGGGAACAATCTGGCTGCCGACGAAGCGCAGAAGCCGCTCGGCCGTCGCGGTCACCCGCTTGGTCCAGATCGACCCGTTCGCCCCGCCAATCGCCAGATAGGCAGGGCTTTGCAGAACGCCAAATGCCTCCAGATCATAAGTCGCAACGGCAATCTTCGGATTGTCCACGGCAATCCAGCGTTCGGCGTTGATGAAACCCGGCACACGCATCCGTTCCGGAATATGCTCCAGGTCGTACCAGTCGTTGAACTCGTCCTCGTGCGCGGTGGAAAAGTCGAACGAGGCAAACAGCAGTCCTTTCGCAGCCATAGTGGCGTTCCTCCTGGGTTGGTTGACGCCGATCCTGCCACGATCCAGGCCGGGGTCGCCAGTCCCGTTCCAGCTTGGTGCGCCGCCGCTGCGACGTCGGTCATAAGGACCCCGCACCCCGAATGGCTCCGCGTCCGGAGTTTCGCTCTTGACCTGCCCCACGGGCTCGGTCCCCGCCAGCGATCACCCTTGCCCAGGCCGGCTCTACTGGAATATTATCCTTATACAAGGATATTAGTCAAGGACCCTATGATGCCCGGCTGATATGAACGGCCCCTAGCTCCGCTTCATGCACAACGCCGTCCTGGCGTCACGGCCTCTTGATCCCGACCGCGATATCGCGGAGCTCAAAATCGAGCGTCAGGCCCACCAGCGACACATTCCATCCCCACCAGCATCGCGGGTGAGGATCTGACCGAAGAGGAACGGGAGGCGATGGCCTGCTTCGCCGCAGCCATTACCCATGTGTCATGACGGCCAGCGGGCCGAGGGCAAAGCGGCAGCACCGGCCCGCCGCTTCCCACTATTCCCGCAAACGCATGACGCGGAGAACGACACAGCGCGGCTTGACGCAACGTCACCGGCCCCCCAAGGGATCGGATCGGCCCGCAGCATCGCCCTCTTGGCGTTTCCCGCAGGGTCACCTACCCTTGCAGCAGATGAGCGAGGATGCCCATGCCCTTTCTGACCGAACCAGAGCCCGAACGCGGGGCGCGTTTGCCCGTGCTTCCCGGCGTCAGCCGGATTGTCGCCGCCAATCCCGGGCCGATGACGTATTACGGCACCAACACCTACCTGATCGAGACGCCGGACGGCATTGCGGTGCTGGACCCTGGTCCGGAAGACCATCCCGAACACGTCGACGCCGTCTTGCGCGCGACGGGGCGGCAAGTGGCTCTGATCCTGGTCAGCCACACGCATCACGACCATGTCGGCGCGGTGCCGGCGCTGCAGGACGCGACCGGCGCGCCGACGGTGGGATTCCGGATCAGCGGACTCGAAACATTTGAGGCCGATATCAAGCTGGCGGATGGCGACACGATCGCTGGCATGACGGCGATCCATACGCCGGGTCATGCACTGGACCACCTCTGCTTTGCGCTCCCCGGGCAGGACGGAACACAGGTTCTGTTCAGCGCCGACCACGTCATGTCCTGGTCCACCAGTGTCGTCAGCCCGCCCGGCGGCAACATGGGCGATTACTTCCACAGCCTGCGCCTGTTGTTGGACCGGACCGACGACGTGTTCCTGCCTGGCCACGGACCGAAACTGCATGAACCGCGCGAATTGGTCCGCGAGATGTTGACGCACCGGATGGCGCGAGAGCGGGCGATCGTGACAAAGTTGAACGAAGGGCCGGCGGGGACCTTCGTGCTGATGGACACGCTGTACGCGAAGGTCAACCCGCGGCTGCGCCGGGCGGCAGAGCGGAATGTGCTGGCCCATCTGCTGAAGATGGAAGCCGAGGGGACGGTGATCCGCGACGGGGAGATGTGGCGGGCCGCGTGACGCCGGCGGGTGGTGGCCGGTCCCGGTGTCAGGCGGGAACGGACCTGTCGATATCGGCGCCGGCACCGCCCCACTCAGTTTTCAGTGCCGCGTCTGGCTGCATCGAGAATCCACCTCGCGTCATCGGCCAACGAGCCGCCGACGTGGATGTGCATTGTGGTCATGGTGATCGCCCATCCGCCGCTAAAACAGCACAATATCGTAACATATAGGTTCACTCCCGCCATTGCCGCGGCTCGTGGCCACGCAGCACGGGGGTGTGGGACATCGCGGTGCGCTCCGCGTCGGTCATTGCCAGCCAGTTTTGCAATTGCTCCAGCACCCGTCGGGTCGGGACGGCCAGATCGATCGCCAAAGCCTCGCGCAGCCGGTAGAAGCGCAGATCCTCGAGTTCGCCGTCCCCGCCCAGGCTGCCAGACACATACGCCTCGTCCACGACAAAAAACCGGGCATTGAAGCGGATCGGGCGCGCGACCGGCGTCACCGCCCGCATCAGATAGGCCAGCACGTCAAGCCGCGGCGGCGAGCCGAGTGTCAGCCCCGTCTCCTCCAGCAATTCACGAGCCGCGGCGATGCCCAGACCATGCGCCAGACGCGGATTGGCACTCTTGCGCAACGCCCATTCGGTGCGCGGCGACAAGGGGGTGGCGCAGGGCGCCGTGAGGTCGGCTCTGTCCACAGCACCACCGGGAAACACCAGGCGGTTGGGATTGAACCGGTGGCTGGCGCCGCGCATGCCCATCAGCAACTCGGGGTTATCGCCCTGGCCGCGCAGCACGATCAGGCTGGCGGCATGACGCGCGCGCACCGGTTTTATTGTGTGGTGGACCTGATCCTCAGGCACGATGGCATCCTTCAGCAAACAGGATCATTCGGTGATCCAGCCTCGGTCGCGCAGCATCACCGGCGTGTGGGCGATGGCGTGGCGTTCCGCCTCCGTCATGGCCAGCCAGTCCCGCAGCCGTTCCAGCACCCGGCGCGTCGGCATCGCCAGGTCCAGCGCCAGGGCCTCAGTCATGCGGTAGAAGCGCAGGTTATCCAGCTCGCCGTCGCCACCCGGCTCGCCCGAGACTCGATCGGCCGGCACCACCAGGAAACGCGCATTGAAGCGGATCGGCGATCCGGGCGGCGTGACGGCGCGCGCGAGGTATTCCAGCGCCGCCAGATGCGGCGGATCGCCGAGTGTCAGGCCGGTTTCCTCCCGCAATTCGCGTGCGGCGGCGATGGCCAGACCGTGTGCGAGATGCGGGTTGGCGCGTTTCCGCAACAGCCGCTCCGTCCGGGTGGACAATGGCGAGGCGCAGGGCGCGCTCAGGTCCGTTCGGTCCACCGCGCCGCCGGGGAACACCAGGCGGTTCGGCATGAAGCGGTGACGGCTGCCGCGCATGCCCATCAGCATCTCGGTTTCGGCGCCGATTCGATACACGATGAGGCTGGCCGCATGGCGGGCCCGCACCGTCTTCGGCCGAGGCGCCTCCGACTGGTCCGGCAGGGTCGCGTGGCGGGCATGGTCTTCAGGCAAGATCGAACCCTTTCGTGCGGAGGTAGGCCGCGAAGCCGAACCGTTCCGGCACCGACAACTGGCGGGCGACGTTCTCGCTCCAGCCGACACCCTCGCGCGGTGGATAGACGTCGTTGTTCTTCAGGCTGGCGGCCGCCACCGGTTCGCGGGCCCGGCGGCGTTCGTCGTAGGTGGCGACGTGCTCGGGCAGCGCGCTGTCATCGTAACGTTCGCGATGCACCACCGTGCATGGCGGCAGGCGCATCGAGACCGGGCGACGGAACACCGGCCAGCCGACCGTCAGTCCGGCGACGGGGTAAACCCCCGCGGGCAGGCCCAGCAGCGGCGAGACGCGCTCGATATGGGAGCGGACGTAGCTGATCGGACAGGTGCCGAGGCCGACGGCATCCGCTGCCGCCATGAAGGCCGCCAACGCCAGGGAACAGTCCACTGCCGTGTTCAGGAACGTATCGAGGTTGTTGTTGGCGTGTGGCATCCCATGCATGTCGCAAAGACGCTGCCCGCGCCGCATGTCGCCGCACCAGACCAGGAAGACCGGTGCGGTGGCGATCCAGTCCATCGTGCCGATCCAGTCGGCGATCTGCTTGATCCGCGGCTTGTCGCGCATCGCCACGACGGAATATTGCTGCAGGTCGGACTTCGCCGGTGCCGACTGCGCGGCGGCCAGCAGGGCATCCAGCAGTGAATCGGGCACGTCCCGGTCGGTGTAGCGTCGCACCACCCGGCGGTCGAGCAAACTGGCGATCGCATCCGGCACCTCGGCGCCTGGCATGTCGATGCCGAAGCGTGCTTGCAACAGGGCTTGTCCATCGGCCATGGCATATCTCCTCCGGCGCCAACCTTGCCGGAACGCTTTATGAGCGCAAGCGGCTGCCAACCCGCCGTGCCGCTGGTTCAACTGTGCTCAGCCAGCTTCGAGCAAGCCTGGCGCGATCAATGAAAGTGAGTTCGTCTTCGATTATGTGAATGTCATCACACAAAAGTGGAAGTGCGGCCTGAAATTCGGCGAAGCGTTGGGCGATGTGGGCGCCGCCGGGCGGGGCAGGACGTACGTCCGGCCAGACAGTCAGCAGAAAATCTCTTACGCGGCGAATGGCGGTCGCTGGCTTGTTGTCGTGCGCCGCGGGGTCCTGTCCCGCGATATCGCTGATAAATTTCTGATAACGGAACCGTTTCGTATCAAGGATAAGACATCGCCTGTTCCGGTGACTCAGGTCGCCGAAGTGGCACGCCCCAAGCCAGAGTCCGAGTTCTAGTGGCATATTGAAGCGCGGCAACCCGCCATCGCCCAACTCGATGCGCGATACGTCATGAACAGCAAGGCGGCATGCGCGAATGAGGCTGACGATGAGCGCGATCCGGGGCGTTCCGCCGTCGGTGATTTCAAGCGCGGAGCGGGGGGTAAAGCCGCACGCAAGGATAGCGAAGGCAACGGCGTGGAACATTGGACGGTAGTCGTCATCGAAAGGACAATTGATGAAGACCTGATCGTCGTACGGAAGGTCGCTCGACCCGATGGAGGCACCGGGATCAGACATCAGGCCCTGGCTGGGTGTCGCCCCACGACCGCCCGGACCGCATGATCGATCTGCTCATCTGTCAAGCGCCGGCGGCCGGGATCGATATCGCCCCGGCCGCGCGCGCTCGGGAAGTGCATTTCGATGGCCGAAAGGATTTGTTCTGATGCAGCATTGTATCCAGAGTCAACGGGTTTCCATTCGATGACGGGAATCAGGCGGCGGTTGATAGTTGGCACCGCCTGATGCTCCCCGGCGACAAATTGCCAGAGGCAGGGGCGGAGAATAAGAGGCACCGTCAGAGCATTGGCCTCTTGCGCACGATGGCGGATATTGGGAAGTTCACAATCCATAATGTAATCGGAAGCAATATAGTCAGGACTCAGGAGCAGGACGAAAACATCCGACCTGGCAATCGCTTGGCTGATTCCCACGGACCAGGTCTCCGCCGCGCTTTTGTCCCCATTGAACCAAATCTCAGCCGCGTGCCCAGATCGGACCAGCGCCTTCAAGTGAACACGCATCCGTTCTGCCATATCAACGTCGTGATGCGCGAAGGACACAAACACACGCAGGCCGCGCCGGTCAAGGGATGGCCGTATCCCGAGCTTCGCATCATCCCGCGCCTGTGCCGTTCCCACGATAAGCAATCTCCTGTCAACAATCGACGATCGTTAGCTGCCGCCGTGGCCGCCTCTCACAAGGGACACCGCGATCCCGCGCACCGGATTACACATAGGCCTCGCCGCCGAATCCCGCAATGCGAAGTTTGCGGACCAGCGCGCCCACCCTTGCCGGAACGCTCCGGTCGCGCAAGTCTGGGCGCCAGACCTTGGAGGAAACACACATGTCGGCCTCGTACGCCACCCATCGCGCCCAACTCAAAGCCATCCTGCTGTCCTGGGGCATGCCGGAGGAGAACGCCGAGACCACGTCCGACATCCTGTCCTGGGCCGATCTGCACGGCGTGGACAGCCACGGCATGTCGATGATCCCCGGCTATGACGGGCTGCGCCGGCGCGGGCGGGCGAAAATGGATGCGCGTCCGAAGATCGTGCGCGAGACGCCGGTCTCCGCCGTGGTCGATGGCGGCGGCGGGTTGGGCCATGTTCCGGCGCATTTCGCGATGAATGTCGCGATCGACAAGGCGAAGAAGGTCGGGATGGCGATCGCCACCGTCAACAACTCCGCGCATTTCGGTGCGACCGGATATTACACGCTGATGGCGGCGAAGGCCGGGCTGATCGGGATGGCCTGCACCTCGGCCTCCGGCATTCAGGTGGCGCCGACCTTCGGCAAGCAGGCGCGTCTGGGCACCGATCCCTGGTCCTTCGCCGCGCCCAGTGCGGATGGCGTGCCGTTCCTGCTGGATATGGCAACGACAACGGTGGCGGCCGGCCGCATCCGTAACAAGGCCAACGAGGGGCTGCCGACACCCGACGGCTGGGTGCTGGACAGCGAGGGACGTCCCAGCAACGACCCCCTGGCCGCGCGGGAGAAAGGCGGGTTCCTGACCTCGCTGGGCGGGTCGCCGGAGAACTCGTCTTACAAGGGCTATGGGTTGGCGGCGATGGTGAACATCCTGGGATCGTGCCTGTCGGGGGCGAGCCTGATCACCGATCCGCTGCACACCAAGAAG
>Ga0302319_10027005_pt1 | contig 10086 bp, 9 predicted proteins | sample Bog_T0_2_FD_203319 | JGI IMG/M metagenome (GOLD analysis project Ga0302319, IMG submission 203319) | Peat permafrost microbial communities from Stordalen Mire near Abisko, Sweden - Bog_T0_2 | ecosystem: Environmental > Terrestrial > Soil > Wetlands > Peat | place: Sweden: Abisko, Stordalen Mire...
CGATTGCCGCGATCAGAATCAAGCTTTGCCACTGCCGCACGGGACACAAGTGGCGCACGACACCCGTATACATGTTGAATTCTGCGATATCACCCGTCTATCCATTGCCCAGGCGGAGGCCTTGGCCTCCTCGTGGCTGGAATCGAGTCGGCAAGGCAGACATCTCTGGATCCGGTTGAGCGGACCGGTAAAAGAGCCGGAAGCGACTCTCGCCCGGGCTGGTGAGGGTGTGTTGGTGCTCGCGACACTTCACGCAGAACCTTCCGGTTTTTGGCGAGCGCAAGCCGATCCTTTACGAAAGACTGTGGGAGGAATCGTGGGTTTGGTTTCAGTGGATGAACTTGACTGGCGAGAATGGTGATGAATGTCAGGGCATACTTTCTTGGCGTAATCTTGATCGCCTGGACGGTTCCGGCACACGCGCAGGAATCGATCTCTCCGGCCGCCATCACCAAGTCTCCGGCGGCCGGCCCCGTTTCCGCCCGGCCGTCATGGCGTGACCGATATACACTGGGTCCAGGTGACATCCTTAACTTCAGCCTCTATAGCCGGCCTGAGCTTGATCGCACTCAGGTCTTCGTTCAGCCCGATGGATGCATATCTTACCTTCAGGCGCAGGACATTCGGGCCGATGGCCTGACCATCGACGAGTTGCGAAGCAAAATTGAAGTCGAGCTCTCGAAAAGCTATAAGAACCCGCTCGTTTCCGTGATTCCCTTTGAGTTACACAGCAAAAAATATTTTATCCTCGGCAAAGTGGTCGACAAGGGCGCCTTCAGCATGGATCGCCCTACTACGATCCTTGAGGCAGTGGCAAAGGCCCGCGGCATCGAAACTGGTCTTTTTGAGCAAAATACGGTGGAACTGGCCGACCTGCCACGCTCCTTTCTTGTGCGCGGCAACCGGCGGATGAAAGTTGATTTCGAGAAACTCTTTTTTGAGGGAGACCTGACGCAGAACATTGAACTCGAGCCGGGCGACTATCTCTATTTTGCCTCGGCAAACACCAATGAGGTCTACGTCCTTGGTTCCGTGGCGGCACCTGGCGTACAGGGTTTCTCCCCCAAGATGACGGTGATCAGTGCCATTTCTCAACGACAGGGTTTTACCAAGGACGCCTACCGGGAGCATGTGCTGGTCGTGCGCGGCTCGTTGAACCAACCCAAGGTCTTTGTCATCAATGCCGATGATATCCTCCACGGAAAAGCTCCGGATTTCCCGTTGCAGCCGAAAGATATCATCTACGTTAGCGATCACCCGTGGCGTCTGGCTGATGAACTACTCGATACCGCCATCAGCGCGTTCATCCAATCGGCGGTGACGACCTGGACCAGCGGTAGTGTCGGCCCGTTCATTACCAGCCCCATTATTCCAAGCGCTGACATTCACGACTGATGCGCGCCCGGCTTCTAATCACTTTGCCTGGCGCCCTGCTATTGGCCGGTTGCCTGGCCACGGGGCCTGATTTTGATCCATCTGTCCCGTCGAAAAACGCTGCCATACCTGGTTCGTTCCAATCGCTGGGAGAGAGCAATAGCATTCCTCCCGAAGACCTGCAGCCCGATCCTTCGCCCTTTCGGCTTGGCGTTGGAGACCGGGTGGAGGTGGAAATGCTAGACGAGGTCAATACCCGTCAGCTCTGCCTCGTTTGTCCCGATGGCATGCTTTATTATCAGGCGCTTGCGGGAATGAAGGTCTCTGGCATGACCCTCCCTGATTTAAAAAATGCGCTCGAAACGAAGCTGAAACAAATGTATCGCAGCCCGCAGCTCTCGCTGACGTTGCGAGAGGTTTCCAGTCAACGCGTTTGGGTGCTGGGTCGGGTCAATACGCCGGGGCTCTATCCTTTGGAAGGGCCGATGACAGTGCTGGAGGCCATCTCCAAGGCGGGCGGCCTGTTTACCTCACGCTTTTCCGGAACAACCGAAGAACTCGCCGACCTCAAACATAGTTTCCTCGTGCGTCATGGCGAATTCGTACCGGTCAATTTCTACGCGCTGCTGCACGATGGAGATCTTTCCCAAAACATCTACCTCAAAGACGGCGACTATATTTACCTGCCTTCGTCGCTTTCGCAGGAAGTATATGTGCTTGGCACTGTCGTCCAGCCGACGGCGATTGGTTTTTCCGACCAAGTCACGCTAGTTAGCGCCATTGCCGGAGCGAAGGGCCTCGGACCGCACGCCTTTGCGCAGAACATCCTGATCGTACGCGACTCCCTGACCGATCCCAAGGTCGCCGTGGTCAATTGGTATGACATCATGAGTGGAAAGGCCCACGACATCGGACTCGAGCCACACGATATTGTCTGGGTGCCAAATGCGCCCTGGGAGCGAATCGAGGATTATGCACATCTTGTTATCAATTCTTTTGTCCGCACAGTCGCAGCCAATGAAGGCATTCATGCCGGTTCGTCTACGGCCAAGTCCGTCCAACCCGCCGTCAATATTGGCAATTAATTATAACGCTGCCACCACCAGCGATACGCCTGCATAATCGTGCCCGGGTCACTCGTCGGGGAACGTCCAAGCAAACATGCCGCCTGCCGCCAGGCCACTCGGTTGGTTTCTGCTGAGCCGAGCAAGAGAACCAGTACCCGCTGCAGCGCTCCCCGGGGATAATCAAACAGGTCCGGCAGTCGCGAACCAATGCGCAGTCGGTCGCGAACGCGCAAAGCCATATTTTTGAAACCTGACGATTCGGGAAAAATCCGGCCAGCCTCGGAGACATACGCAGCAGGATCGGGCCACGACTTCTTGAGCCGGATTGACTCCACCCAGAGAAATGTCCGCAGCCATACGGCAGTCATCTCCTTTTGTCGTTCTCGCAAAACCTGCGCACCCGGGAATTCATGGCGCGGGCGAAGTTTGAAATTAACTCCCTGGCCATGCCATTCCTTCAGCAACGGCCAGTCGGGAGGGATCTGCGCCAAAGATGCCTCCAGTTGTGCGTGTCGCGATTGGCAGGACCAATCGTAACGCCCGTTAAGTGCCAGCGCGGCATCAGCCAGTGCCAGCCTTGCCTTGGCGTGGTTGCGTTCGATGAACGTCGAGTCCCCACTCGAATCGTTCTTGCTGAGAATCTCCCGACAAAATAAGAGCCCGCTGCCGCGGTTGAAAAGCAACCGGGCGACTTCCGTGGCGGGGATTCCCATCGCATCCCGCAAGCTGGCCGGAAGCGATGTGCAAAAACTGTCAACGCCCCAAACCAGCCGGTGTCCGAGCAAGAGATCGTAGTAAAACATCGACGGCTCTCCTTGTTGCAAGGCCGAGGCGGGAAGAATCTTGAATTCCACCTCAATCCCTGTTTCGCGATGCCCTTCCTCGGCCCACTGATTACACCATTCCTGCAGTCCTGGCGGAGCACGCCGACCGGTCGTAATCACATAAAATTCAAGGTCATTGTAGAGAGCCGCTCCCCTAATTTCCGGCCCGCGATAAACGCCACCTTCGCCCCGGCCATATCCGCCGCCCAGCAGGAGAACGACGAGTTGTGTTTTGAATGGAGATTCTTCGAGCGAATGGCGCAGCTTGCCTAAAAAAGCATCGAGTTTTTCAATCAGGGCCGGTTCTTCGTCGATGAAATAGCGATCTGCCACGACGAGGGCCCTTGCAATTTAGGCCAGGTCGAAGATGCGGTGCAAACGCACCAGTTCCAAAACGGATTGCACCGCCGGGCGCACGTTGACCAACCGCACCGGGGCATGTTTCTCCGGCAACCGGCGATGGATGCTCAACAGAGAACCCATGCCGGAACTGTCGATGAATTCGACCTGCGAGAGATCCACGATCACGTCGCCCACATCCGGGCGCCAGATCATGGCCAGTTCCTCGCGGAGCTCCCGCGCAGTCGAAGCGTCCAGACGGGTCGAGTGGATTTCCAGCTTGAGATCGTGACCTTGGAAATTTGCCGTCAACGCGGAGCTCATGCCCGAATTTATAGCCTAGTCTTCTCCGACTTTAAAGTTGTATATTTGCGTTTCCGATGCGACTTCTTTATGTCCATGAACGATTGGGGAGCTTGGGAGGAGCGGAAGCGAATGTTTTAATCACGGCCACGGAACTGCGCGCACGCGGGTGTATAGTTGGCCTTGCCGCGCAATCGGGCACGGGAAAGAACGAAGAATCTTGGGGAAAGACTTTTTCCGCTGGCGTCTTTGTCGAGGGCACGAAGGCAGTTCTCACCGCGCTGGAAAAATTCCAGCCTGACGTGGTTTATATTCACAAATGGGAAGACCTGCCCACGCTCCGGCTCCTACTGAAAACGGGCCTCCCCATTGTCCGGATGGTGCATGATCACGACACCTACTGTCTGCGCAGTTACCGCTACAACGTCTTCACCCGCGCCGTCTGTCACCGTCCCGCAACGCCCTACTGCATCGTGCCGTGCCTCGCGCCGATCAAGCGCAATCGAGAAGGACGATTTCCGCTCAAGTGGGCGAGCTATCTCGACAAGCTCGAGGAGATCCGGCTCAACCGCCAGTTCAACCGTCACCTGGTTGTCACCAGGTACATGCGCGATGAGTTATTGCTCAATGGCTTCGACGGGGATCGCATCGAGATCTTTCCGCCGGTTCCGCGACCGGGCCGCCAAATTCGCAGTAACTTCTCGAAACGAAACCTGATCCTGTTCGCGGGGCAAATCATCCGCGGCAAGGGCGTCGATGTTCTCCTGCATGCCCTCGCGAAGGTCAAGGCGCCTTTCGAAGCTGTGATTTTTGGTGACGGCAATCAACGCCGCGCATGCGAGAAGCTATCGCAGAAGCTCGGCCTCTCGAGCCGCGTGCACTTCAAGGGTTTTATCCCACAGGAAGAACTCGTTGCGTACTACCAGGACACCTCGGTTGTGGTCGTTCCCTCCGTCTGGCCGGAACCGATTGCCACCATCGGTCTGGAGGTGATGCGCTACGCCTTGCCGGTGGTCGCCTTTGATGCGGGAGGCATCGGCGACTGGCTGCACGATGGCCAAAACGGCTATCTCGTGCCGTGGATGGACACCGATGTTTTCGCTTCCCGGCTGGATACCATTCTCGCTGATAAAGCAATGGCCCGCACCATGGGTGAGCGCGGGCTGGAAATCGTGTCGCGCGAATACGATTTTGAAAATTATATTTCCCGCCTTCAGGAACTTTTTGTCCGGGTCGACAAATCAAAAGAGGCGCCCGCCGCGAGGACGTCATGAACCTGAGCCCCGAAGATGAAGAAATCGCCGCGTACTGGGGCCATGCATCCACGGTGCGGGGGCGATTTACGATCCGCCTGCGGCTCGCATTCAAGCGCTTTGCCTGGGACTTTGTCGTTGGGGGCAGCGCCTTTTTGAAACGGGTGCTCGATATCATCGCCGCAGCCGCCGCGCTGCTGATGCTCTCCCCCATTTTTCTTGTCGTGGCACTGCTGATAAAAAAGGAAGATGGAGGGAAGATCTTTTTCGGCCAACCGCGCGTCGGCTACCGGGGCCGCCTGTTTCGTATGTGGAAATTTCGTTCGATGGTGCCTAATGCCGATGCGCTTAAGGCGCAGCTTCTCGCCGCGAATGAAATGCAAGGCGGCGTTATCTTCAAGATGAAGAACGATCCGCGCGTGACCCGGATTGGTCGTTTCATCCGCAAATACTCCATCGACGAACTGCCGCAGTTCTGGAACATCCTGCGCGGGGAGATGTCCCTGGTCGGGCCGCGCCCGCCGGTGCCCAAGGAGGTGGCGGAATACGATGTCGAATCCCGCCAGCGCCTTATGGCCAAACCGGGCCTCACCTGCTTCTGGCAGGTGGGCGGAAGAAGCAACATCGACTTCGAGGGGCAGGTGCGGCTTGATCTCGCCTACATCCGCTCCGAAAGTTTCTGGCTCGATATTTTCCTCTTGTTGAAGACGGTTCCGGCCGTGCTACTGGGGCAAGGAGCTTACTAATCATGGAAACGTCTGCCGTCCTCGAACTTCTTGCGCCCGACTACGGACGATTCGACACGATCTGGCGTCACCCGCTGCCCTTCGTTCTCTGGCCGATTGGCCCTAAATCGCTTCTTGCCCACTGGATGGATGAAGCCGTGCGCCGCAGCGTTTCCAGGGTCGTCATTTATGCCCCTGACCGTCCGGCGGAGATCCGGCAACACTTGGAAGGCGGCCACTACTGGAGCAAAGCGGTCGAGATTATCCCTGTTGCCCGCGAAGGCATATCTGCACCGAATGCAATCCGACTTGACGGGTTGCCTTGGTCTTCGGTACCAGAACCGGTGAGCAGTGCCGAAGGCCTTTTGCAGCGCTGGCATGATCTTCAAGCGCAATGGCTAGAAGCGCGCCAGTCGAAAGACGTGGCCATCGACGTCGAAAGAGAGCCCCAAGGCTGGGTTGGTCCGGGTGCGATCATCCATCCCAACGCCGAAATGCGGCCTCCCTATTGGATAGGATCCCGCGCCATCATCGGCGCAAAATGCCGGATTGGCCCGATGGCCATTATCCATCCCGGTTGTTTGCTCGATACCCGTGTTGAGGTCAAGCGTGCAATCGTGCTCCCGGATACATACCTCGGGCAAAACACGCGGCTTCATGAAGCTGCGGCGCAAGGTAACGTCTTGATCGATATCAAGCGTGCCTGCCGGGTGGATGTTCCCGAAAGTTTTATCCTCAGTTCCCGTCATCTTAGAGAGAATAAGCCTTCGCTTGCTGCACGTGTCTCCGCATTGGCAGGTTGGATCATGTTGGCGCCGGCGGCATCGCTCTGGCCCGGGCAGAAATGGGCGGAACAATCCTGCCTTTCGGGCTTGGAAACGATCACGCTTTACACGGGCACCAAAGGGCCTCTCGTCCTGCGGCGATGGCCCTGGCTCAAGGCCCTCTCGGCGGGGAAACTCCGGTGGTTCGGCCCGTTGCCCAGGTCGGAAAAGCAAGTCCACGCCTTACCCGAGGATCTGGCGCAGCGGATCGCGGAACATCTGCCCGGTTTCTTTTCCTGGGCAGATACTCAAGGTTGTTACGGGCCGGAACAAGAAGACGAATGGATTCACGCAGCGTTCCAACTCCTACATGATGATGGCAGTGTCCATCGTCTCCTGCGCCGCAAAGTCTTCGCCCTTGCGTTCACTATCCCACCGATTGCTCCATGAAGGATGCCCTCCGCTATAATGAGTCTGGCGAATGCTGGCTGCCGGGCCAGTTGGACCAGATTGCTCCAGCGGTGGCCCGATTAGGCACCTATTTGAATGTACGCGGCATTGCCGATGATGTTTGGAAAGGCATTGAGTTGGCCGTCTCGGAAGCGCTTAACAACGCCGTCATGCACGGTTGCAAGGGCCACGAGGAGGAAAGCGTAACCCTTCATTGGACCTGGTCCGACGATACCCTGGTCGTCACCGTCCATGACCCGAGCGATTTCATGCCTGAAGCGGTCAGCGCCGATCTCCCGGATGATCCCCTCGCCGAAACCGGTCGCGGGCATTTTCTCATGGCAACCCTCATGGACGAGGTCGCGCACATCCAGATCGACGGGCATCATGCCATCGAGATGAAAAAACGCCTTGGCCCCGCGTCATGGTCTCCCCACGTCCTGGCCGAAACCGAGGCCACGCTCACTTCTCTTACGGCGGAAGTCAGCAGTTGCTACGAAAACCTCTCCGCCGTGTTTCGCTTCTCCGAGATCCTGGCCACGGCGCGTAATTTTACCGAATTTTCCGAGGCGGTGCTGGGACGGCTCAACAGCCTGGTCCGGGCGCAGCAATCTTATATCCGGCTGGAAACCGAGGACCACTGCTGGTTATGGCAAACGGTCTCCGTGGGAAAAGCCGTCGCCGATCTGCCGACAGACCTCGATAAAAAATTGGAATGCCTTGAGGTCAAGGTTTTCAATTCCCGCACCGGACAGGGGATTGAAAATAGTTCCGCTTTGTCGTCCGACGATCCCTTGTGCCAGGTCCAAGGAGTCATCCGGGTGTGCCCCATTTTTTTCCGCTCGGAAGTACTGGGTTGTCTCATTGTCATCCGGCCCAATCGGGATGAAAATTTTATGACTGCCGAGGCGGCATTGATCCGCGTGGTTGCCGACTTCCTGGGCATCGCTTACGTCGCCGGAATCTCCCAGGAGCAAGGCAAGCTGGAGGAAATGTCCCGGCGCGAATTGGAAATAGCCTCCACTATTCAGCAGTCTCTCCTGCCCCACGATTTTCCCACCCAACCTCCCTACCGCACCTTTGGACTGTGCCGCAGCGCCCGCGAAGTTGGTGGCGATTACTTCGATATCATTCCGCTGGACGATCGCGGCATGCTCCTCGTCATTGCCGATGTCATGGGCAAGGGAATGCCTGCCGCCCTCCTGGCCACAATTTTCCGCACGGCTGTTCGGGCGCGACAGGACCTGGCAGCAACGCCGGGCAAACTTCTGACTGAGGTCAATCGCCAGCTTGCTTCAGACCTGGACAAGCTCGACATGTTCATCACGGCCAAGCTCGCCTTCCTCTCTTTTGCTGACCACACACTCCACTACGCCGATGCAGGGCATTGCCCGATTCTCATCCGTCGCGACAACGAACCGACCCTGCAGCAGATTCAAGCCGATGGCTTTCCTCTTGGGGTTTCGAATCGCTACGATTATCCAGCGGAGATATTCCAAATTGAAGCGGGCGACGTCCTCGTCATGGTCACCGATGGTGTTTATGAGAATCTGGGAACAAACGGCTTGGATCACTTGATGAAGCAGATCCTCAGCATTGAAGTTCTCGATCTGCCCGCCTTCTGCAACCAGGTGCTTGGTCTCAGCGAAGGCGAAGGTGAGGAAAGGCCACTAATGGATGATCGCACCATCCTCGTCTTGGAAAGGGGGAGATAGAAATTTTCCCTATGGCCAATGACAAAACCATTCTTGTGGTTGACGATGACCCCGGAGCCAGGCGTTTGCTCCAATTTGTCCTAGCCAAGACTGGATGCGAAATCCTGACAGCCTCAGACGGCGCGCAAGCCCTGGACATCGCCTCTCGCCAGACCATTCAGCTGCTTGTCACCGATGTGATGATGGCCGGCGTGGACGGCCTAAAGTTGACCCAGGCTTTGCGGCAAATGCCGGCTTATGCCACCCTGCCCATTATCATGCTCAGCGCCCGATGGAAAAGCGAATACCAGGATGAAGTGGGGCTCGCCGACAACGTCACCCTATTAACCAAGCCATTCAGTCCGATCGAACTGATCTCCCAAATCAATCTCCTACTTAAAATGTGAAGGCACCTTCCCTCGATCTTTTTGTCTTTGCCGATGCGCTGGGCTGGGAACTCGTCGAGCGACGCAACTTTCTCGCCGATCTCCTTCCCAACCGCCATGCCTGCCAGACGCTTCTCGGTTACTCGTGCACATTCGATCCGACCATCCTGACCGGATTGTTGCCAGTCGAGCACGGCCACTTTTCGTTCTTTGTCTACGATCCTGTACACTCACCGTTCGGCTGGGCGAAGAAGTTCTCTTGGTTGCCACAAAAGATCGCCGCCCATCACCGCGTCCGAAACCGTGTCAGCCGCTGGGTCGCGCAACGGGCTGGTTACACCGGCTACTTCCAGCTCTACAGCGTCCCCTTCAACCGCCTCCCGTTTCTTGATTACACCGAGAAAAAGGACATCTATGAGCCGGGTGGCATCATTGCGGGCCGGGAAAACATTTTCCGCACCTGGGAGCGATCCGGTTTGCCCTGGGTCAAATCCGACTGGCGAAAAGGCGATGTCGTTAACATCGCTCACATCAAAGAGGAAATCGCCCAAGGCACTGTGCGGCTGGCTTATCTATTCACGGCTGGGCTCGATGCCGTGATGCACGCCCACGGTACCCGCGGGCCCGCAGTTGATACCGCTTTCGCCCAATTCGAGCGATGGATGCGAGAAATCCACGAATTGGCACTACGGTCTTACACCAACGTGCGCATCCATGTCTTCAGCGACCACGGCATGGCTGACACCCGCTCAGCCAGTCGAATGATGCTCGAGTTCGAGTCCCTGGGACTTCGCTATGGCCGCGACTATGCCGCTGTCTGGGACTCGACCATGGTGCGCTTTTGGTTTCCCGGCGGCGATACGATCCGCACGACGGTGACAAACTGGCTCTCCCGGCGTGAGGAAGG
>Ga0302319_10027007_pt1 | contig 10085 bp, 10 predicted proteins | sample Bog_T0_2_FD_203319 | JGI IMG/M metagenome (GOLD analysis project Ga0302319, IMG submission 203319) | Peat permafrost microbial communities from Stordalen Mire near Abisko, Sweden - Bog_T0_2 | ecosystem: Environmental > Terrestrial > Soil > Wetlands > Peat | place: Sweden: Abisko, Stordalen Mire...
AGTTATTCTTGACCCAAAAGCAAATGCGGCGATTGACGAGACCGTTTTTCTCGTAGAGGCTCTGCAAAAGCCAAACGTACTTCTCGTCGCACCAATAGAAGACGTGGACATCGGGACTGCTCGCGGCGAGAGCGTTCTTGAGCGATTGCTCGATGAATGACTCATATTCTTTGTTGCCCTTGTTGTCGTTTACCATCTTGTCCGGCGTGTACTTGCCCTTGGCCCCGATGCCTTTCCGGTAGTCGAGGCCGATGTTATATGGAGGATCGCAGTAGATCATGTGTGCCTTCTCTTTGCTCATGAGCTTCGTGATGGTATTTGGATCCAGAGCGTCGCCACAAATGAGGCGATGCCCACCGAGCTCATATATGTCACCGGGCTTTGTCTCGGGAGTCGTGATCTTGGCCAGTTCCTCCTCGACATTGAAGCCGTCGTCGGAGACATCAAGCACATCATCGAAGAAATTGTTGAGGTCGTCGGGAGTGAAGCCGACATCAAGAAGCATATTCGTGTCGAAGAGCTTCAACAGCTCCTCGTCCCAGTTGCCGAGGTTCTTGTTCAAACGAAGATTGAGTTCCTGCTCGCGCTCGATCTCGGGGATGTTCAAATACACCACTGGCACCTCGGTAAATCCGAGGATGGTCGCGACCTTCAACCGAAGATGTCCGCCGATGAGGATGTTCTTTCGTTCGGGAGCACCGTTAACAATGAGAGGATCGCAAAGGCCGAAGCGTTTGATGCTCTCGGTCATGTCGGCGATGACCTTGTCGTCCCATTTGCGTGGATTGTACGTTGCTGCCTTTAGTTCTTTGGTTTGTATGTGTTCTATTTTCATAATATTTATTGTTATTGTAGCTTATCTATTACTAGTATGTGATGTATAGTATCATTTTAAGACAAAAAAATATGCCAATATCTTTCTACCATACCTTAAACGGCAAACGGAGCCGCTTGAGCTGGATCTCGGCAACCACTCTGCTCACCTTGAAGGCTTTCGCTATATCCGCAAGATACGGAGATGGCGTCGACTTGTACAACTCCCGGACCATCACCTCCGGCATCAAGATGTCCCCGGCGAATTGATCGCAGAGGTTTTCGTCCCAGCCAGTTCCGTCCTTTGAACAAAATACCGTCTTCGCCTGATTCCTGAGAAGAGTGATATGTCCGAATTCATGCGCGGCCGAGAAGCGCTGGCGTTCAATGGTCTCTTTTCCGTTGATGACGATGAGCCATCCGATATCCATATCCTTCTGGCTGAACGCCGATACTCCCTCAGGAAATTTGTAGTCCATGCTGACGACAAAATTTACATCTCCCAAGTATGACTCGATGACATCCTTTATGGGAATGGGCGCTTTCAAAGAGCAGGAGTCTTTGACCTCCTCTAGAATTTCATCGATCTTGTTTTTGGCGACAATGTGCCATTCGTCGGGGATTCTCATAGTGGTTAGTTCTTTAATTGCTTCTTAACGTGGTCGATGAAGCTCTCGACGGTATGGATCTGTTGCTCGTTCAAGTTATATTTCGCTCGTAGAAATGTTGGCGTGCTTGCGGACTTGATATAGTCGGCTTGGGTGATACCGGCCTTTGCTAGTATGAACTCAAGCGGTTCATTCAATCCATCGGCGATTTTCTTGAGCGTCTTGATAGAAGGAGAGTCGTCGGCGTAGGTTCCTTTTTCCAATCGAGAGATGTAGCCTCTCGTGAGCTTGGCATCACCGGCCAATTTTTCCTGAGTGAGTCCCTTGTCTTCGCGCAATGCTTTGATGACGTTGTGCAATTTCATTTTCAATTATTTATTTATATTTTTATAATTCAGCTTGTAGAAAGTTTACCATACATCACTATAAGGGTACAATACAGCACATGTGGATAAAGAGGGAATATACTCACGCCGGGCGGGGCATTGTTTAAATAGCTATTATTAGAGCCATTATTTGGTAGTATTGACTTATGCTATAGGTATGATATAATAGGAGAGTAAGATCTTTTATAGCATAACTTGCGTTCGCCACAGCATTTAGCGGCTTGAAGTATGGGCCATTGAATGCTGTGGCGAAGAGTCCAGCAAAAATAAATCTGAGCATGCCTCAATGAGGCTCGCTCACAACAAAGAAAGGACAAGCTATTATGAATAGCACGTTCGCAATGAGTCAAGGCGCAGGTCAAAAGTTGGAATTCGCTTTCCAACGCAACGATGGAAGCACTGCCGATTTAGATTGGTTTTCTACTGGTGACAACCTCAAGTCAGTCATTCTGCTCGCTCGTGGCGAAGCGGAATTGACCCTCAAGGTCAAGCCCGCTCCCGAGCCGGAAGTCGTGATCGACCCCATCATCCGCGTGGATCGCTCCACCCGTCCGTCATACCCCGATTGGGTGAAGACGGTCATGCATCCGGAGTTGGAAAACACTGGTCCTGCTGAATACGACATCACCAAGACGGAGATGTGGCTCCACGACGGCCAGAAAGATGGGAAGTGGATTGAAGGAAACAAGATCTACGCCCACCTCAAGGACACCGGCGACCTCAAGAACCACTGCGGACTGCGCGACCTCGAGGAAATCCAGAAGAAGGGCATCGTCTTCTTCCGGAAACACTTCAAGGGCAAAGCAGTCTTCGCATGGCAGGGAGTTGTGCGGTACCGCGACGGCGACCTCTATGTCCCGTATCTCTGCGAGAATGGTGACAAGGTGGTCCTCAGCTGGTACTGGCTCGGCCACGACTGGTTCAGCAACTACCCGGGTCTCCGCCACGCAAGTTAGCACTCAAGCCTCGGTCACTTCGCACTCTGTGCACTTTGACCTTTGCTCTTGTCCCGCGTTTTTTCGGAAACGCGGGACTTTTTCATTATGATATACTCATGTCGGTAGTAGGCGAATCATGCTGGCGGTCAAGGCTTCCGGCGGCCGAATCCAGTATCCATGAGCTGAGAGCGAGAGCGGTTAAGGCTTCTCTCGGAGGGTTCATGCAGACACTTCAAAAAATGAAGCTACTTGGTGCAAGGTGCTAGGGCATTATGATGCCGAATTCGATTCAACCCTGAGAGTATTCGAAGGGTGGTGGCACGGAAGGCGCTTTGCACGTATTGTGCGGAACCGCAACGGCAACCTCAATGTCCCGTATCTCTACGAGAATGGTGACAAGGTGGTCCTCAACTGGAACTGGCTCGACAACGACTGGAACAGCAACAACCCGGGTCTCCGCCACGCAACTCGCTTCATTTCTCTCCTGCTTTCGCGGGAGAGTTTTGTTTTGAGAGCTGTCCCAACCATCCACCAAGGTTTCGGCCGATCTCATCAAGCTTCACGGACAATGAGATATACTTTTTGTCGTCGAGCGATTTTGATTCCCATAAAATCATGAGCAATATCTTGAGCGCATCGAGCTTTTTTATCGACAAACGCACATACGGATGCTTTTCCTGCGGATTAAGGAAGCTGGCGGCGGCGATGGCCTCGATAATTTCAACAAATAGTGAATCTATCCGATATCCGAACGAATTCCGCTCTGGCTTCGATATATCCTTACAAAAACTATGCCACAACAAATAACTATCTTTGATCTTATTCAAGACAGGCAAAATCCGTTGGGGGGGGCTTTCATAGTCTGCGACGGATCCAGTTTAGTCATAGCTACCATGATATCATCTCTCTCGAAAATCTCCTTGCGGCTTGGAAGGAATTTATCCGTGGCAAGCGCAAGAGAAAAGACGTAGAGGAGTTCGGGCGCGATCTCATGGCTAATATTATCGCGCTTCACCGAGATCTTGGCGATAAAAACTATCGGCATTCGGCGTATAAGGCGTTCAAGATAAATGACCCGAAACCGAGAGACATCCATAAAGCGAGTGTGCGGGATCGGTTGCTCCATCATGCAATCCACCGGATGCTTTATCCGTTCTTCGATCGTGTATTCATATCTGATTCCTCGTCGTGTCGTATCGGAAAAGGGACTTACATGGCGATACATAGATTCGATGCTTTTGCGTATAAGGTAACACGGAATCACACTCGTCAGGCGTGGGTACTCAAATGCGACATCAGGAAATTCTTTGCTTCAATCGACCAAGCCACGCTTCTCATTATTTTGGAAAAATATATTCCGGATAGTGATATTCTCGATCTACTATCGGATATCATCGGTAGCTTTTCCTCGACGGAAAGGGGTATCGGTCTACCTCTCGGTAATCTGACATCGCAATTGTTGGTGAATGTCTACATGAATGAGTTTGACCAATTCGTAAAGCATACAATCAAGGCCAAATATTATATCCGCTACGCCGACGACTTCGTCATTTTTTCTGCTGACCGTACCTGGCTTTCTGATATCATCCCGGCTATCAAGAGACATCTGTCCGATACCCTGCGTTTACAGCTTCATCCAAGCAAGATATCGATAAAGACCATCGCCGCCGGCGTCGACTACCTCGGCTGGGTCCATTTTTCCGATCATCGCGTTCTGCGTACCGTCGCCAAGAAGAGGATGTTCTGGCGATTAAGAGCCTGCGGCAACAGACCGGCGGTGGTGCAGTCATACCTTGGGCTCATCAAACATGGCAACAGCAGGAAGCTGAAAGATCGAATCGAATCCGGATATTCGGGACAAAACCCAAATGTCTTGGACTGGGACACACCTGATTTGTCATCCTAGGTTTTGGTTGAGCCGTTATCTTTCTATATCCTTATTTCCACCAGCCCTAAAATATTGGCTTTGTTTGGGTTTTTATACGGAGATGAGACACGATGCCGGTGCCGTTGGGACTGTCTCATTTGTCTCAAAAGCGGAAAGTGAGCCCCTATGCGGGTGCGTCGCGGTACTATTTGTGTTATCGCCAAGGAACCCTTACACTGTCGTGCATCACACAGTCAGAGACGTTGATGGGGCACAGAAATTAAATTTTTCTACTATCGTAAGCCCAATGTAATAATGCTTGGCGTTGTCGAGGTCGACAAAATTCGTCTTGTTTGCGGCAGTGTAGTCTTATTTGTGATATGTGACGTCTCATGGCTTTCCAACGTTTGATTTGTCGTGCGTCTTCGTTTGGAATACGTCGCCCCATATAATAGCGGCAATACCATTGAAACCATCCTCGTGGATCGTTTTTATATATCCAACCTTTATTTTTCCAGACAGAGAGTGGTTGACTGGCATTTACACCAAAATAGTTTAGTTTCGGATTATGTTTTTTGTTCTCATTTGGTGCAAATTTTGCTTTTATAAACCAATTTTTCGGAAATTCCCTTGTACAGTCACGCATATAAACACCTCCAAAAATCCCAAGTTCAAGCATTTGTTTCGGTGTTAATTCCGGTTTAAATTCAAGGTTGAAGTTTTTTCCGATTGATTCACTGAGAATATAAGAATATTTTTTCTGCATCATATCTGTCACGACTATTTCGTTTGATTTTCTTTGCATGGTATTTACTATCATACAACAAAAAAACCGCTTATGGCGGTCTTTTTGTGTTTATTAGAGATAAACAATTCTGAGAAAATATTTTCCTAGAACGACTATTTGCGTCGACGCGTTCGTATTTGTTTACACAAATCCTCACATTGCGACGTAAATAGTTCTGGGTAGAACTATTTAACAGCGTCCTTCAAAGCCTTTGCTGCGCGGAACTTTGGAACCTTCATTGCGGCAACCTTGATGGTTTCGCCTGTTCGAGGGTTTCGAGCGTCACGTGCTGCACGCTGCTTTACCGAGAAGATACCTAGACCGGCGACAGAAACTTCTTCGCCTTTTTTCAAGGTATTAACAATAGAATCGAAAACTACGTCTACGGCTTGTTCAGCCTGGACTTTTGTGCCGCCCAATATTGCATGGACTGCGTCTACGATTGCTGCTTTATTCATTTTTTTAATTGTTGAATATTAATAATAATGTCTAATCCCTGCAATCATTATATATGAAGCCGTTTTTTGCGCAATGGTCGAAAAATTGTGAAACGAAAAAAGGAAAATAGCAAGAAATTCTATTTTTTTAATGTTTTCTTACCGTGCAAACTCAATCGCTCTTGTCTCGCGGATGATAGTCACTTTGATTTCACCAGGGTATTTGAGATCTTTTTCGATTTTGAGGGCTATATCGCGGGCCATGGTGCGGGCTTCGAGGTCAGTGACATTGTCAGGGGTAACAAAGATGCGGATTTCGCGGCCGGCCTGGAGAGCGTATGATTTTTCAACGCCTTTGAAGCCGTTAGCGATGGCTTCGAGGTCGCCAAGGCGTTTGAGGTAGTTTTCAATGCTGTCACTGCGGGCTCCGGGACGCGCGCCTGAAATGGCGTCGGCTGTCTGGACAATGCGGGATTCGACAGTTTCATACGGATATTCTTCGTGATGGGCCTGCATTGCCTTCACAATATCCTCGCTCGCGCCAAATTTTTGGAGGATTCTGCGGCCGATTTCGACGTGGGTGCCGGCGACTTCGTGGTCGAGAGCTTTGCCGAGGTCGTGGAGAAGGGCACCGGCCTTTGCAACTGCAACATTTGCGCCGATTTCCTCGGCTATCATACCAGCGATATGCGACATCTCTATTGAGTGCTGAAGAACATTCTGGCCATAACTAGTGCGGAAATGGAGCCGACCGAGAATAAGGAGGATACGTGGATCAAGTCCGATGACACCACATTCATATGCGGCTTGTTCACCTTTTTCTTTGATTGTTTTATTTATGTCAGCTTGTGCCTGCTCGACGATTTTTTCGATTTTTGCAGGTTGGATGCGGCCGTCGCGGATTAATTCCTCAAGAGCGGCTTTTGCGACATGGCGTCGAACTGGATCAAATGATGAAATAGTAATTGCACCCGGAGTATCGTCGACTATCACTTCAACCCCCGTCATACGTTCAAATGCCTTGATGTTACGACCTTCTTTGCCGATGATTTTACCTTTTATTTCGTCGTTTGGAATAGTGACACTTGTGGACATAACATCTGCGGCGACGGAACTAGCGAGACGCTGGATGGACATTGCAAGAATGTCTTTTGCTTTGTTTTCGAGAATTTCTTGGCCTTGGGAATCCATCTTCTGCATACGGACGATGAGATCTGCCTCAGCATTTCGTTCGATTGTCTTCATAAGCTCGGTTTTTGCTTCTTCATCGGTCATACCCGCAACTTTTTGAAGCGAATCTTTCTTTTCTTGTTCCAATTTGTCGGCGCGTTCTCGGATGACGCGGATTTCGGCAACGCGGCTTTTGATAATTTCGACTTCTTTGTCGATATCGGTTTGTCGTTTGTCGAGAAGGTCTTCTTTTTTGATAAGACGAGTTTCAGTTTGCTGGGCTTTTTCTTCTTTTTCCTTGATTTCCTGTCGCGACTGTTCAAGAAGGGTATCGGCTTTTGTTTGTGCTTCTTCAGTGATTTTTTTAGCTTCTTCTTTTGCGGTGAGGAGCATTTCCTTTATTTCCAATTCCATTGAGCCTTTTTTACCGAGTGAAATGATAAGACGCAGGAAATAGCCAATGAGGATTCCAAGAACACCCACGGCTCCTAATAAAACAATAATTAATTTTAATGACATATGCGGGTAGCTTCGCCTTTCGAGAATGTGACCAGAGTTAATGTATAAGTAGGTGCAGTTATTGTTTTCATGTACGGAATGATGCGGTATGATTGCGGAATGAGATGCGGGAGTATCGGGAGTACGTATTCATTAAGGGAATTTTTCTGAAAAACTAAGCCGAAATTAAATCTAGTAACAGATTTAATATATATCAGTTTTTTTGATTTGTCTAGTTTGAGGACAGCTTTTAAATAATCGATTTATACAAATAATATGAATAATCAAATAAAAAATAAAGTAGTTATTATTACCGGAGCAAGCGATGGAATAGGCGCCGCGGCGGCTCGAGAACTTCATTCGAAAGGTGCTCGCGTGGTAGTCATTGGACGTTCTCCAGAAAAAACTAAAAAAATTGCCGAAGAATTAGGTGTGCCGTATTACACGGCGGATTTTAGTAGATTTGATGATGTACGGAAATTAGCGGCGAGTATAAAAAAAGATTATAGACATATCGATATTTTTGTTAATAATGCAGGTGGAATTATGGGAACTCGTCGCGAGATAACTGTTGATGGAAATGAAAAAACAATTCAAGTGAATCATCTTTCGCCATTTCTTTTGACGCACTTGCTTATGGATATACTTGTTGTGTCGAAAGCAATAATAATAAATACTTCGAGTATGGCGAATAGGTTCAGTGGAAAATTATATCCGAACGATATGAAGTTAGATCATGGATACGGACGATGGTCTTCGTATGGAAAATCAAAGCTTATGAATATTCTTTTCGCAAAAGAATTAGCGACTCGTTTTGCAGATAAGGGCATTCATGTCGCATCATTTCATCCGGGAGTCGTACGTACAAGTTTTTCAATTGAATCGGGAGGCTTGTCGGGATTTTTGTATAAGTCTTTTATGAATCGGTTATTGATTTCGTCGGAGCAGGGTGCGGACACTCTCGTGTGGTTGGCGACTTCAAAACCGGGCATCGATTGGACATCTGGTGCGTTTTATACAAAACGAAAAATACATAAAATTAATTCACAAGGTTATGACAAAAAATTAGCGCACGAACTTTGGGAAGAGTCGTTGAAGGTTGTTGAGAAAAAGTAAATTAAAATCTAGAGAACTTTGTCGATAATCCCGTATTTTTTGGCGTCTTCGGCGGACATGAAGAAATCACGGTCGACGTCTTTTTCGATTTTTGCGACAGGTTGGCTGGTATTTTTCGCTAAAATTTTATTGAGATTTTCGCGGGTCTTCAAAATATGTCGAGCGCTGATTTCGATGTCTGATGCTTGGCCTTCTGCACCACCAAGCGGTTGGTGAATCATGACTTCGGAATTGGCGAGAGCGTAACGCTTGCCTTTTGTTCCGGCTGACAAAACGAGCGCGGCGCCTGATGCGGCAATACCGACGCAGGTTGTCGCGACATTATTTTTAATATGGTTCATAGTGTCGACGATTGCTAGAGTTGCAGTGACTGAACCACCCGGAGAATTGATGTATAGATTGATATCCTTTTTAGGATCTTCGGATTGTAGAAAAAGAAGCTGAGCAATAATTATGTTTGCTGTGTGATCGTCTATTGGACCGCCGAGAAAGATAATATTGTCTTTGAGAAGACGTGAATAAATATCATAAGCTCGTTCGCCGTAATTTGTCTTTTCGATGACTGTTGGTATTAGCATGGTTTTATTTGTTATTGATTTTTGCATTATTACACATTTTTTTTGAAAAAGAAAGTTGTGCAATTGTTTCACGGGTATATACTTGTTGTATGAGATTGCATCGGTTTTTCTCCAACGATCCAGTTGTACCCACGATAGAGAGCGGAAATCAAAACGATAGAAACGATCTCATCACCCGAAGTTCTGCCACAGCCCAGTGGAAGAAGGTTTTTCGGTTTGGTCCCGGTGACCGCGTCATTCTCTTCGACGGCTCCGGACGTGATTTTATCTGTGAAATCCTTGAATACAAAGGCGGGAATGGAGATAGCGATGAAGAGACCGTACTTAAAATTATCGAATCGCATGAAAACAATGTGAAACCACGTTGCAACGTTTCACTGTTTGCGGCAGTCGTGAAGAAGGATAATTTTGAATGGATTGTCGAGAAAGCTACGGAGCTTGGTGTATCCGATATTGTTCCCATAATTGCCGAGAGAAGTGAGAAGAAAAATCTTAATACTGAACGTCTTGAAAAAATTACAGTCGAGGCGTCGGAGCAATCAGGAAGGGGAACAGTGCCGCGCGTTCACGTGGTTATCAGTTTAGAAGACGCACTCGCAGAAATTAAAAAAAGAAAACAGCCGGCAATCGTTTTTGATTTGTCCGGCATAAAGTTTTCTCAAAAAGATTTCGATGTATTTGTTGATTCGGATATTGTTATTTTTATCGGACCCGAAGGTGGTTGGTCGGAAAATGAAATCAACCTTTTCAAACAAACAGGCGTGCAAGTAGTTTCTCTTGGCCCTCAAATACTTCGCGCTGAGACTGCTGTCATTGCGGCGTTGAGTCGGTTGGTTTTTTAGCAATCTGTTTATTTTGTCTCCGATGTATTTCCGAGATCCTCCAAA
>Ga0302319_10027014_pt1 | contig 10083 bp, 16 predicted proteins | sample Bog_T0_2_FD_203319 | JGI IMG/M metagenome (GOLD analysis project Ga0302319, IMG submission 203319) | Peat permafrost microbial communities from Stordalen Mire near Abisko, Sweden - Bog_T0_2 | ecosystem: Environmental > Terrestrial > Soil > Wetlands > Peat | place: Sweden: Abisko, Stordalen Mire...
GGTTTCACGAGCAGCGCCGTGATGATGTGTGCACCGCCGAACTCCGTCGTGTGCCGCTTCCGCAGCCGCCGCAGCAGCCCCACCTTCACACCGGCCGCAGCGAGATCGGCGAAACACGCATCGACGTTCAAACGAGCCGCCTGCTGCGTGACCTTCACGCTCAACATGACCAGCGGGTCCGAATAGATCGTCGCCACTGTGCCGACCGGCAGCGGGTTCGCGGCGTAGTCAGGCAGCACGCCGCTCGCGACCAGCGCCTTTTTGGACTCGTCACGCCATGCGTCGCTTTGCGAATCAGCGCGGGACGATGCCCAGTATGCCAGCACCTCCCGGCTCTTGGCGGTTTTCGCTTTTGACAGCAGCTCGGCATAAGCGCGATCCAGTTCGGCGCGCACTTCGGCGTTGGGGTCGGGCTTCGCGGCAGCCTTGGGCGAGCGTGCCCGCGAACGAGGCTTGGCGAGGGTGTCGTCGAGCGGCATGGGTGCCCTTACGCCGCCGCGGGCGGTGCCGGTGCCGGTGCCGGTGCCGGTGTCGCGGCCGGTGTGTTAGCCGTCACGGCAGCCGCCAGGGCGGCGGACTGGGCTGTAATGGCGGTGTGCAGTGCGGTGAGTTCTGACAGTTCGGCCGGCGTTGCGCCTGCCGTGCCTGCGGCGGCCGTGGCGGTGGCGAGCTGTGCGGCAAACCCGTCGATCAGCGCCGTGGCACTGCTGACCGTCGTGGTGAGCGCGGTTACGTCGGCCTGGAGTTCTGCGATATCGGAGTCGAAAGTCGAGACGGTTGAGGACATTTTGAGTATCTCCGTTTGCATCGTTGCCAGAGTGGCAATGATCTGGTTGAGCAGTTTGGTGGTGTTGCCGAACAGAGCCATTACGGGGGGCCGCGCCGATACCAGAGGCCGCCGGAACCGCTGAAGCCGAGCAGCAGATCGAGCAGCCAGATGAGCAGGATCAAGCCGAGCACCACCTGTATAATCCGCGGGAACGGCGGGGGCAGAGGCAGTATCGTGACGATCCAGTACGCCACAGACAGGACCAGCAGCAGGATGATTAGCTGCACGAGGATGGGTATCATTCCACTGTTCCCTGAAGTTCGGCCTCGATCGCGATCAGCCGCCGCTCGTGGTCGACCATCGCGGCCGCGAACGCGTCGGCGAGCCGCATCTGCCCGTCCATCACCAGCAGCACCAGATCGGCGGTGATGCCCTCGACGGCGCGGGTATCTCCGGCGGCCTTGGCTCTCGCCAGGATGGCTTGCAGATTTTCCAGACTCATGGAGAACGCGGCGAGGTCGAAGGTCATCGGATCTCCGTCACGGCGCGAAGGCGTGGTGACACGCCGGGCACTCGACGGTCTTCTCGGTATGCCGCACCGGCCTGGGCGGCGGCGGCTCCGGATCATCGAATAGCGCCGACAGTTCGCCGGCATCGAAACCCGTCAGACTGAGGTCGAAGCCCTCGTCGCGCAGTTCGCCCAGTTCCAGAGCCAGCAGCTCCTCGTCCCAGTCGCCATCGATCGTCGATTTGTTGTCCCAAATGATGTAGGCGCGCCGCTGCTTCGCGTTCAGGTGGCCAAGATCGATGACCGGCACGAACTCCATCTTGCGCTGGATCGCCGCCAGCCGGCGGCGGTGGCCCGCGAGGATGTTGTTCTTCCTCCCGGCAACCAGGATGGGGTTGGTCCAGCCGTTCACCTCGATCTGGCGGGCCAGCGCATCGACGGCTTCGCGGGTGTGGATGCGGGGGTTGCGCTCATCCGGTATCAGGCTGTCAACGCGCGCCACGCGGTATTTCGGGAAGGCTGAGCCGGCCGCCTCGCGTGCGCGCACGCGCATAACGGGAAGTATTCCGCCGGGCGGCGCCGCCGCCGCCGCCGCTGTGGCTACGTCCGTCGCTACAGGCGTAGTGTCGTGTGTATCTACCTTTGGTTTGTTGGGCGTACCCTTTCGCCGCCCGCCTGTCTTGACGCCGTTTGCCATCTCTACTTCCGGATTTGGTGGTTACGCTGTCAGATAGCGGGCGCTGCTATCGCCCGGTCTGGCATGTGAGTAACGATATTCAGAACGGAGGGCGCTGATCCGCGATCCGTTTTGCGGCACTCTCACGCGCGCCGACCTTCGCGACATAGCGGCCAACCATCTCCGAGGATTTCCATCGGCCGGACGCCATGATGGCGGGCAGAGTTTCCTTGTAGCGCAGCATGTCCTGGGCGCTGCCGACACGTGTCGAATGGCCGCTGATCCGAGCGCATTCCTTCGCGGGCAGACCGGCGCGGCGAGCCATTGTCTTGAAGATGCGGGCCACGTCGCCCGGATCGAGTGCTCCGCCGATGCTGCCGCTGTATCGGACGGCTCGGAACAAGGCGCCATCCTCAATGCGGGCCGCTTCAACCCATGCCGTGACGTATTTCGCCGCATCTTGCGGGACCGGCAGGATCGCACCCGCGCCCTCCTGATCGCCCTTGCTGCGCCTGATCAGGATCGTGCCGAAACCGTCCGGTTCCATGGAGAGGTCTTCGAACCGCAGCGCCGTCAACTCACTCCGTCGGCAGAGGGTCACATAGGCGAGGACTAGAAGCGCCCGGTTTCTGATGTCGCGAAGACGACTGCCGCGCGCTTCAAGCAGCTTGCGGACTGTCCCTTCGTTCAGCGGCTCGGCCTGATGCTGAGCACGGCCCCTCGCGTTGTGCATCCGCTTCAGCGCCAGCTTGACCGCCTGGGCCGCGCATGGGTTGACCACTTCAGCCGCGCGGTGAAAGGCGGAGACGGAGGAGACATAGCGTCTGACGGTTGCCGTGGCCTTGACGACGGCCATGGCGTCGATGAACGCCACCACAGTCTCGGGTGAGGCTGGCATGGCCTGACGCCCTTCGGTGTCGCACCAGTTGGTGAACGCGGCGATGTCGCTGCGTATGGCTCGTTCGGTCGCGGGGGCGAAGGCACCGCGCGCGTCCTCCGCATACTTGACCAGGTTGGTCCAGATCGCGGTTTCCCCGATGGTGGCCGGAACGTCGCTGGTGGTGTTCATCAAGCGGACTCACAGGGTCACGGAGCTTGATAGTAGTGCATGATAAGTGTTATTATCGGGCAAAACTATTGGCGGTTTTCGGTCTATTTTGCTAGGTCATCAGGGCAGGCAACGGGAGGGAGCGGAATGGCCCGATTTGGTGCGGCTTTGAAAGACGCTGAAGAAGTCAGAAGCGCCAGGGAACGGCTTGAAGAGGTCGTGCTCAAGGCGATGGTCGATCACGCCGGTAGCATGAGCGCGACGGAAACAGCCATTTGGGAGCGTGTGCGCAGGGACCGCTCCCTGATGGAGGCGCTGATATACCCCTGGAAGCACCGATTGATGTCGGACCTGCTCCACCAGGTGCGCCAAGACTGCCTAGGGTATAATCCCGCCGTTGGCACCGGTGCGACGATACACATCCCTTCGGAGGATCATAATCGTCCGGCCGATACGCCCTTAAAGAAACGCGCGCAGATCGTATCCACCGGATGGGATCGTGAGCACAAAGGCCAACTCACCCGCGAACGCGACGCTGAAATCGCGCGCCTGACCGAAAAGCGCGCATGGCGGGACGCCTGGAGAGCCACCGCCGCCGCCCACATCGTTATCAACGACCAGCCGTTCTGGACCGTCTGCGTCAACGAGGCACGGGGTTGGATCGAACGGACCGGGCATTCAACGCGGTTCATGGAACTGGTCATCTCAGGTGTCCCGGACGACGGGCGCCCGATCGAGTTCTATCGGCGGCCCGAGGAGATAGACGACCTGTGGAAGCAGGCGGAGAACGCCTGACCCACACAGCATTGTGATCTACTTCACAGCCTCCACGGACGCTCTCGGCACTGTCACCGCGACGCCACGGCCGAGGATTTCGAGCAACAGCCGCACCCGCTTGCCGTCCGACCACTGGCAGATGCCGGTCAGGCCGATCATCGCGCCGGAGGCGAGCAGCACCGACGCGCCGGGGGGAATCGGTGTGGTGTGGTCCGGATCGGTCGGCGGAGGCGGGTAGATGCAGCCGTTGGCCGAGCAGAGGGACTGGATATCTTCGATCACCCGGTCCGGCATGGCGCTCGGAGTGTCCGGCCTGGTGCCGAGGATATAATCGACCCCCGGCAAATGCCCGATCCGGTGCCATGGGTCGGAGAAGCGGTTGAACCGCACGAACATGTACGTCGGGAACAGGGCCTCGATCCTGTCGGGCCGGGCCGGCCTGATGCAGCCGCCGTCGCGCCGGGCCGGAGTCGCAGGCTTCCAGAGCGTGGGGGCAAAGAGGTCGAAGCCAGCGAGCCGTATCTCGATGTCGGCCGTCAGATCCTCTCCGGGCAGGCTTCTCACGCAATGCCATCGCTGAAGGTCCGCCGGCGCGGCCGGAATGACGGGGGGACGCGGCTTCGGACCGGAGCCGGGACGGGCACCGCCGGAGTTCTCCCGCGGACCGCCATGCCCGGACTTGCTGAATAGACCGTCCATTCTGGAATCGCTCCCGCACGGCAGCGAGGCGCCGATCGGCGCGCCTGCTTCCGGGATGCGGTCTATTTGTGCAGCTTCGATGCCTTTGTCCAACGCATTCGTGTGCAGGCCGTGAATTAGCGAATGGACGCGAGGCGCCGAAACCGCCGGAACGCGACGTTTCCATGCAGCAGGCTTGTCGATTTTTCAGCCGGAAATGCGAACGCGCGCGTCTACTTTTTCGACACAAAAATTGCGCGAATTCGCAGCAGAAATTTATCCGCGTTTACGTCGGAAATTGTCGGTGAAAATGTCCGCGTCGCGATGCGCGGCGAACGCGATCAGCGGCGCTTGTAAGGTCCGGAAAACAGGTCGCCGAGCGCCCGGCGCATCAGGTAGGTGATCCGGCGATTGGCCCGGTGATGCTGGGCGTCGTACGCCAGGTGGCACCGCTGGCAGAGTGCCTTCAGGTTCTCGTCGGCGTTGTTCGTGGGATCGTGGTCGAGATGGGCGCAGGTCAGGACGACGCCGTCGAACCCGTGCGGGCGCTTGCAGGTCTCGCACAAGCCGCCGGCGCGCCCGAAGCGGATGCGCTTGCTGATCTCCGCCCAGTCCGGCGGATAGAGGCAGCGAAGGTCGGCGCGGATCGGCATCAGCCGCGGATCTCGTCTATCACGACGCCGGCGCCGAACAGCTTGAGTCGGACCTTACAGCCGGTGCCGCGCGCGACAGCAGCCGCCCGCTCGCGGTAGCTCTCGATCCTGGATCTGTCGGCGCCGATCAGCGGGACATAGCCGACGCCGGGAATTTGGATGGCAACCACGCCTTCTCCGCCATCCGCTTCCTCGGCCACCCACGCGTAGATGCGCTCAATCTTGAGGCCGTTGCCGGGCTTCCAGTCGGGCTTGTCACTCATGATCGGCGCCCCCCGCTTCGACGGCGACCCACCGCGCCGCGTTGCCCACCGGCATGCGCAGATCGCCGGCCTCGATCCGCGCCACCATCGCCTTCAGCACCGGCAGCAGCTGCGCGGCCGCGGCGTTGGAATAGAGAACGTGCTCGTCCGGCGCGTCAGCCGGATTGAACACCACCACCACGGCCTTGAGCACGCCGAGCGCATCGATTGCCTCGATCGCTTCGTTGGCGATGTCGTCGACATCGTAGTCCGTCATCGCAGGCCGATGCGCTGGACAGGCGACTGGCGGAGCGCGTGCCAGATCGGGTCAGGATCCGCCGGCGCCGGCGACGGCTCGGGGTCGCTGAACGTGGCGCGGAGCGCAGACAGCGAGGCGTGCGCCTGGTCGGCCGATTGCTGCGCGACGGCGAGGCGCAGCGCAGCGTAATCGAGTTCGGCACGCAGCACCGTAATCAGCGCCTCGGGGTTGAAGTCCGCAACGGTGCCGGGGGCGGTGTAGCCCGGGCAAGCGTCGATTTCGGTCATGGCGCGGTCCTTCCTTAGTGGCTGATAACGAGAAGTTCCGCCGTCCAGCGGATCACCCGGCAGGTCCAGCACTGGACGACGTAGCGGACCACGGTGGATCGGGTGGAGGCCGAACGGGAATAGACCACCCGCGCCGACCGCACCGGAGCGCCGGGCGGCACCACCTCAATGACAACGCCCTCCTCGCTCATGCCGGCGCGGGACCGGCCGCCCGCCAGGGAGGTGAGGACGGCGGTGCCGAGGTCTATTCCGGCAGGCGGCGTGTTGGCCCGCAGGAACGCCTCCAGGGACAGCGGGGGGCGCCCGGGGGCATCCGGAGCGTCTACTTGCGCCGGAGAGGCCCGGAGCGCCGTCACGTCAACTGGTGTCCGGGGCGGTCAACGCCTCCTCCGCCTCGATCATCTGATCCTCGAAGCGGTTCGGCCGGGCTACGTAGTCGTGGAACTCCGGCAGATCGGCGTCCGCGAGCAGGCCGGCGGCCAGCAGGCCCTCCTCGGCAGCGATCCATCGGAGGGCATCGGCGGCCTTCCAGGCCCTGCAGGCGGCGTCAAATCCATCCCGGAGCGGCGGTTGCGGCCCGGTTTTAGACACTGCCCAGCAGCCATGAAGGGCTTCCAGCCGGGCATCGAGCGCCAGATCGGCTTCGGAGCGCGGCGGCGGGGGCTTGGATGAGGCCGGGGAAGCGGCGGCGGCAGGCGGAGGCGCCTTCGCGGCCTTCATGGCCTCATCCATCGCATTATCGAAGTAGGCCAGCGACGAAGGCTTGGTGCCGTTCGGCCGGGACCGGAGGGTTTCGATCACTGCCCGCATCATGGCCACCGGCACGCCCTTGTCGAGCCACCTTTGGAGGGCACCCAAGTCCTTAGCGTTCTGATGGCGCCCCAGCCTTGCCAGTTCCACCAGCTCGGCGACCAGCTTGGTGAGGGGCGTCGATACTTCACCACTTGGAATATTACCGGACTCCGCAGGGGACATTTCTCCGGACTCGGAGTCCGGAGAAATTCGAATATTACCGGACTCGGGCGCGCGGCTCTCAGTTGCTGCTGCTGCTGCTAAGTTATGGATATCTTTAGCATTAGCAGCAGCAGCAGCCGCGCGCCCGAGACGATCCGAGTCCGGAGAAATGTCCGGAGAAATGTCCGGAGAAACCCGAATATCTCCGGACTCTGAGTCCGGAGAAATGTCCGGAAAAATTCGAATATTACCGGACTCTGAGTCCGGAGATATTGGTTGCTCTGAAAGGCCGCCATCCAGCACCTGGGGCATGAACGGCTGGCGCTGATCGATGGTGCGGCGCGCGGCGCGCGTGGTCACTGGCTTTCCGCGGGCGCTCTCACCGGGTGTCAGTCCGATGCCGAGGGGTATGCCGATATCGACGCCTTCGATGTCGATCAGTCGGCCGCGGGCGACGAGCGCGGCAAGCCAGCCGTCGATGTCGATTTCCCGCCGGTCGAAAATTTCCCCAGCCATCAGGATCGCCAGATCATTAGGGGCCGCAAATCTCGACCTCGACTCTCCCATGTGCAGACGGAACCCGTCGCCCTCCTCGTGGATCGCTACGACGAGCCTGATCCAGAAGTTGTTGGCGGCCAGCCCCAACGCATAGGCCGGGTGCTGGTCCGCGTATTCCCAGGCCCGAGACTGCGCAACGCGTCGAGACAGCCGCCGTGGTTGCGGTTCGGGTTGGCTGTCGGAAGCGCCCGTCCGCGATGGTTCGACCAATGCGGGCGAGCGAACCAAGTTCATCGCACGGTGAACTTCTGACTTCGCCACCCCCTTGCGAGCCGCTATCTCGTTTGCCGTGAGGCCAAAATCGACGAGTTCGCAATACAGCCGGCCCTTCGCCAGTGTCTCCGGGTCCGGTATTGCAGGGCGACCTGGACCGCGGGCGCTGGTGCTCGACATCAGCCGCGACCACCCTGCACGACCACGGGCTTGAAACGCCGTGTGGGTGTCTTCGCTGCTCGCACGGTCATCGGCTTGCCGCGCGCGGTCTCTCCTGGCGTCAGGCCGAGGCCGCGCGGCAGGGCGATCCCGGCGCCATCCTCCAACTCCTCCAGCACGCGGCGCCGGATCAGGAGCGCCAAGCCTTCCTCGTTGCCCTCGAACGCGGTCGCGAAGTCGGCCGCACTATCGTAGCCGCACTCGGCGAAGCGCAGACAGCGTCCGTCGCCCTCCTCACGGACCGCCATGACGACTTCGAGCCAGAAATATCGGGTTGCTCCGCCAACCTTGCGCAGCCGGCCATTGACGTGCATCGCGATCCACGCCCGGCGCAGCAGCGCGCCCTCTCCCATTTTCTTCGCGACGAGCGCGGGTTGAGGTGCGGGATTGGCCGCGGGTGCTTCCGGCCCGGCATCTGCATAGGGGCGGGCTATGTCCATTGACCGGTAGACGTCGGAGCGTGCGACCCCCTCGCGCAGTGCGATCTGTTCGGCGGTAACGCCGAATTTGGCCAGGTCGAGGTAGTAGAGACCCTTGCGCAGCGTCTCCGGGCTAGGTCTCGCAGGCCGGCCGACGGGGCGTGATCCGCTGGCGCTCGACATCACCCAACCCCGCACACAAGGCCGAGAATCTCGCAAACTTCACGCAAAAATAGACGGCGGGGAGTAGACGGGAATCGGAAAATCTGTATAACGGACATCGCAATGAGTGCCTACCGAACCCGCAGTTGGAGAAAACCAACTGCGGGTTGTCTTTTTGGGTTAAGACTTATGGCTATCGGGCACCAAAACCGCGAAAGTCGCAGTCAGGGCCTCGTTTTCAGCCGGCGGAACCGATCCCGTTAGAATCGTATTGATTGAGCGCAAAATTGTGCCAGCACCCGCCACGCATCCGGCGGTTGAGCTGGTGGCGATGACCAGGGGCGTCATGCTGCCCGATCCAGCGGTTGCGGGCCGTAGCCCAGCGACGCCAGGGCGGCGCCACGATGCTGTTCAGAAATCTCCCCGGCGATCGACCCGTCGAGATTGTAGCGCGGTCCGCCGGCGGCGACCGCGGCGACATAGCGTGGCCACGCGACCCACCATTCAAGCAGGCGCAGCGCCCGCTTCTTGCCGAGCACCTTGCCAAGCGGCTTGTGGATGTGGATCGCCAGCGGCACGGGATGTTCGATGTCGAACAGCGCCGGGAACCGCTCGCGGCAGCGTGCCAGGTCCGTCTTGCGCCATTCGGCCCGCTGGTTCTCGGCCGCGACGGCCAGTTCCTTGGGTGAGGGGGGAGGCGGCTTCATCGCCTTGACGATGGCCGCGACCTTTGGCGGTGCGGGCTTGCTCAGGCGCAGGGTGCCGGTGATGGCGCGGCGCGGACCGGGACTCGGGGCGCGCGCGGGCGTCATGCGGCGCGGTCCTGTGATGGCGGTGTGTCGGATGATGACGCGGGTGGCCTCGCCGACTTCGGCGGGCGCCCAGCGCGCTTCGGCTTGCCGGATGCGATTGGCGCAACCGGCTCCGGATACGGGGGCGAAGCCCCGGCGTGCTGATCCACGAAATCGTCTGGCATGACCGCGCCTTTGGTGGCTTCCCGGATGAGACGCAGATTCTCCGGGGTGGGGAAGCGCAAGCCGTGTCGATAATTGTGGACAAGCTGTTTCGAGCCAATGCCGGACATCTGACCGAACTGGGCCGAGGTCAAGTCGTGTGCGCGTAGGTAGTCATCTAGCTTCATGAGAAATCGTAAACATGATGTAGACGATTAGTCAATAGAACATCGACCGACGGCGGCGCGGACTCACCCTCGCCTAACCGCGACGGTAGCACTAGAGAGCCCGTTAGATCAGATCCAGTGGAACCCGTGTGCCATGACGCCAAGCATGGCAGCGAAGCCGCCGATCGTCGTCACAAACCCCCCAAGCATGATGCCCAGCAACCAGCGATAATCCGATCGATGTTCGGTCCGGATGTCGCGCATCTCGGATCGCATGTCGCGCATCTCGGTTCGCATTTCGGCGAACCCCTGACGCATCTCGGTTCGCATTTCGGCGAACCCCTGTTTGGTGGATGACGCGATCTCCTCCAGCACGGCAACGCGGTCGGACAGGTCGTTCGGTGTGATGTCGCTCATGCCGCCATCATAGCAGGGCGGGGCGCGTGTATGGAAGTTGGAATTACCAACATTTTTGCCTTGACTGCGAATGTTGGTTTAGGCAACATGTCCTCCATCGAGCCACCCCGGCGCCGACGAGAGG
>Ga0302319_10027016_pt1 | contig 10083 bp, 7 predicted proteins | sample Bog_T0_2_FD_203319 | JGI IMG/M metagenome (GOLD analysis project Ga0302319, IMG submission 203319) | Peat permafrost microbial communities from Stordalen Mire near Abisko, Sweden - Bog_T0_2 | ecosystem: Environmental > Terrestrial > Soil > Wetlands > Peat | place: Sweden: Abisko, Stordalen Mire...
TTACGATCTACTCTTCTTGTGCCTGACGAATGCGCGGTTTAAAGTAGCCGATGACGCTTTTCTCCGGATTTCTGATACAAATTTGAATATGAGTGCGGCTCATAATCTTGGCCCCAGGATATAATTCTGGACCTTCCACGAGTATGCCGCGAACGGAATCAAAGGGAGGGGCTTCTTTTTCAGAAGAGCGCTCTCTTACATTGTGAAGAGTATTGATTACGGCGCAGTCCAGGTATCTTTTAACGAAATCTTTATCTCCAACAAATCCCTCCCTATTTTCGGGAAGTGATTTTTCCGTGCTGTACTTTTGGACGAGTCTGTAGACTTCGTATGCTTCCCTAACCAAGCGCAGGCTTTCCGTATCCGTCAGGTCAAGGCAATTGCCCGGATCAAGAATGGCACCGACAACAGCGGGCTGGTTGATCTTATGTTTGGAGTTTTGCGGACGCCTTTGAATCGATTCAGCCCACTGCAGTGCGCGGTGCGGATCATTCTCCCAAAAGTATGCTCCCGTACCGAACCAATCGTAATCGTTGTCACTGATCGACACAGACTCTTGGCCGAGGAGAACCCTCTTCGCCAAATCATGGTCGCAACCATGGTAGGCAATTATGAGAGACGATAACCGCATCCCTCAACCGCCATACTTCTTGGTCAACTTACCGGTTTTGGTAATAAAGCCATTCTGAATTAAAAATTTTCGAGCCGATGCTTTTGTTTTTAGAATCTTTTGAGCGTTTCTCTTGAGCAACTTAATTTCGTGATCGATCTCTTTGCGAGAACGAGGCATCAAGGTCGAAATCATGACACCTAATGTGCAACAAAGACGGATAGGTTCCAACATCTTTCACAACATGGCCAGGGTGCCGGTGGTGACGCCGAGTTGGCTGCGGAGGTTGAGTTCGCGGATGATCATGGGGCCGGTGCTGGTGCCGGCGAGGAGGCGTTGGTAGCCGCGGAGGATGCGCTCGGTTTCCACGCCGTCTTCGAGGAGGAGTTCGATGCGGAAGGCGGCGGGGGCGAGTTTGCGGAATTGCTCGAAGTAGGCGGCGCCGGATTGGGCCTGGGCGTGGAAGAGGGTGTTGCGGCAGCCGACGTCGGCTTTGAGGGGGTGGTCGAGGCCGACGCGGTCGCGGAGTTCGACCTTGTGGGTGTCGCAGGGGCGGCCGCAGTTGGTGTAGTCGGTGCCGTCGGAGAGGAAGGCGGCGAAGACGCAGTGCTCCATGTGAAACATGGGGATGTGTTGGTGGAGCGTGATCTCGAACCAGGCGGGCGGCGCGGCACGGAGGAGGTCGAGGACCTGGCCGGCGTTGAGGTCGTAGGAGATGGTGAGGCGTTCGAGGCCTTCCCTCATCAGGATTTCTGCCGTCAACGGATTGGCCACATTTAAGGAGAAGTCGCCGATGCGGCGCAGCGTAGAGGCGCGGAAATAATCGAGCGCACCGAGGTTGCGGATGAGGACGCCGTCGGGCTGTGCGTTTTCGATGAGCTTGAAGAAGCCCTGCTCGCCGGCTTTCTGGATGCGCGGGGTGGCGAGAAGGATGTGGGAAGTCGCGGCGTCGGCGCGATAACCGCGGGCGCGGACGAGTTCGACGGCGTCCTTGTAGCGGCGGATGTCTTCGAAGTCGGCGTAGATTTCGGTGATGCCCATGCGGAGGGCGGCGGAGATTTGGTCGAGGGTGCGGCAGAGGACGGTGAGGAGGGGCTTATCGACGGCGGGAGTGGTGGCGCGTTTTTCTGCGAGGGCGGCGAGGCGTTCGGAGGCTGAAGGTTTTGACGGAATTACGGAACTCCTGCGGAGGGCAGTATCCAAATTGACGGAATTATTTTTTTGGGGGAAAGCGAGAGTGGGAGGCTTGGAGGAGAGGTGGGGTGCTGCGCCCGCGATGGCGGTTGAGGAGATGGCTAGGTCCTTCGACTGCGGCTCGGCGGGAGCGGTGGGAGAAGAGGGAGTTTGCCGCTCGCCTGCGCTCAGGATGACGGAGCTTTTGGTTTGGGAAGTGCGCTCGATTTGCGTCACTAACTCGCGGCGGAGGCGGTTGAGCTCGCTGACGGGGATGATGACCTGGCCTTCGAGGCGATTTTCGAGCGTCCCGAGTTCGAGGGCGGTGTCGCCGAGGCGGCCGAGTTGCGCGCGCAGGGTTTCCTCGGTGAGAGGGCGCTTTTGCGCGAGTTGCAGCGGCATTTGCGATGCGACGATGGCGGTGGCGTTTCCGCAGCGGGCCTCGATGCGCAGCGGCTCGCCCGCGCGGCCGGTCACGGTAATATCCAGCGCGTGCCTGGGTTTTGGGATTTCACCGGACCAGCTTTTGCGCAGTTCGCGATCGAGCTGGGGATCGTCGGTTTTCCAGAGAAGGTGGCCGACCTTGATGACGTTGAAATCGAGTTTGCCGTACTCGAAAGCGAGCCGCACTGCCCCATCGCGCAGCGGCAGGACTTCATAAACGCGCCCGCCTTGCTCGTGGTCGGTATCGCCGCCGCGGTCGATGACGATGCCGTCACCGGGCTTGAGCGGGGCCTCGGGTTTGACCTCGATGTAGCCGCGTCCGATGGAGCTGATCGCGCCGAGGAAGGCGCCGCGTTTTTTGCCGTAGCGGGCGTGGACGAGCTTCTGGTGATTGACGCCGTGGAGCCAGCCGGAGTAGAGGCCGCGGGAGAAGGCCATCTCGAGTTTGTAGCGGTCAATTGATGACGTGCCCGTTTTCGAATCGTTTGAATCAACGAGCCCGCCGCTAGGGACAGCGGCGGCTACCCCGGATTTTGAAACGGTCGCGTAGGCTTCATCGATCGCCCTTCGATAAACCTGCGTGACGGCGGCGACGTATTCGGGGGTTTTGAGGCGGCCTTCGATTTTGAACGAGACGATGCCGAGTCGGACCAACTCGGGGATTTCCTCGACGGCGGCGAGGTCCTGGGGCGAGAGCAGGTAGCGTTTGTCGCCCAAATCTTTTTTCACGCCGTCGACGATCATCTCGTAGGGGAGACGGCAGGCCTGCGCGCATTCGCCGCGATTGGCGCTGCGCTGGCCGAGGGCTTCGCTGGTGAGGCACTGGCCCGAGTAGGCGACGCAGAGCGCGCCGTGAACGAAGACTTCCAGGGGGACATCGGATTCGGGCGTGGCGCGGAATTTCGCCAGCTCGCGCAGGGAGAGTTCGCGGGCGAGCACGGCCCGCGAGATGCCGAGCCGATGCGCGAAGGCGACGCCCTCGGGCGAGGTGAGGGTCATCTGGGTGGAGGCGTGGATGTGGACATTCGGCGCGACGTCGCGGGCGAGCGCGACGAGGCCGAGGTCCTGCACAATGGCGGCGTCGACCCCGGCACGCTCCAGCAGGCGGAGTTCCTCCTCGGCGGCGGGAAGTTCGTCGGTGAAGATGAGGACGTTGAACGCGGCGTAGCCTTTGACGCCATGCTCGTGGAGGAAGTCCATGAGCTTGGGCAAATCATCCGCGGTGAAGTTGGTTGCGCGCATCCGGGCGTTGAAGGCGGGCAGGCCGAAATAGACCGCGTCCGCGCCATTGGCCACCGCCGCGCGCGCACATTCCCAATCGCCGGCGGGGGAGAGGAGTTCGGGTTTGAAGCGGGGCAGGGTTTCAGTTTTGGCGATGTCGGACATGGATGGGGTAATCGGCCATTCTCTCACCACAAGGTCGGCCACGCGATGCCTTTTTCAAGCAGGGACTGAGGCGGTGCGTGGTTTGGTCCAGACAATCAATCACTTGGGCTCGTAAAGAACAAGCGAGTCATCGGGCGAGGCGGTGATGGGCTGATAATTCGCGGCGATGGCGTCCTTGACCCGTTGGTAAACGTCGGGCCGGTACATCTCGATGCCGTAAAAGGTGCGATCCAGGAAGAGCTTCTCGACCCGCCGGGCGCGAAGGGCCTCGATCAACTCGTTCATGTCCGGGGTGCGCAAAAGTTCGATGTTGCCCGGAATGGGAAGGGTCCGCGTGGTATCCGAAAGGTAAAAGTAGATGCCGCTGTGGTTCGAGAGAAAAAAGACGTTGGCCTCATGTGGCTTCACCTGCTGCGAGACGAAGGCGGCGTTGGCCATCAGCGGCGTTTGCTCCGTGCTGCTCCAGTCGCGGATGACGTTCACGCTGTTGCCGAGAAGCAAGGTGAGTCCCGCGGCCAGGAGAAAGCTCCACCAAAATAACGCGAGCTTGGCCGGCACGAGAAAATATCCCGCAGCGACCGGAAGCCGACGGGCGCGAATTAGAACCTCACTTTCCGCGCACAAAATGCCGGCGAGGAGCGTGGCGGGATAGGCGACGGCGATGAGATTTGTTTCGGCGGAACGGCCCATGAAGTAGCTGAAGATGCCGATGCCAAACAAGGAAAGCATGACGATGACGGGCGTGAGCCGGTTGACTTTCCTGCGAGCACCGGCGTGGAGAGCGACGGCAAGTCCGATGAGGTAGACCATCGCCAGCGGTATCCACACATCGGGCACGAGCAGGGCGAGGCAAAAATAGCCCGTGCTTACGACAAATTTCTGGAACTCGAAGATCATGCCGGGATCGGGCCAGCGGCCGGAAGCGAGGCGCAGGTAGAGAAAAAAGGCCGTCCAGGCCGCGATGAACGACGCGACCTGCATGAAGGCGTGACGCAGCATGACGACGAATTTTCGCTCCGCCGCAGCCATGAGAATGAGCGTGGCGAGCCAGCTTCCCCAAAGGACCAGGCCGGAATCGAGATTCCAGACCGGTGCAAGCGTGGCGAGCAACGTGACGACGGCATAAAGCGCCGCGCCGCGCCGGCGGAAATAGAGCGTGGCGGCAAGAAGCGCCATCGGCGGAAAGAAGACGCGCGCGGTGAGGTAGCCATAGTCGATGTCCGCGTTGCTGGCGACGTAGCCGATGCCCAGGAGCGACAGTCCGCAGAGGAAAAGGACGCCCGGCCGGCGCACCACGAGCCGGGCGGTCAGCAGAAGGCAAAGCGTGGCCACGACGTTGGGCACGGCCACCACGGCCAGCAGGGTGCCGAGTTCACGGGGGAAGAGCCGGATGATCGGCGCGAGCATTTCGATGTAGCCGCCATAGATATGGGGAAAATCGACCAGGACGTGATGTCCGTTGACCACCTGGCTGAGCGCATCGAGCACGGAGTTGAGGTGGTAAAGGTAGTACATGTTGTTATCGATCCGCACCGGCGCGTAAAAGCGGCTGGGGATCAGCAACGCCCAGAGCGCCACGAGCAGGAGCAGCGCGCGATTCGCATTGTGGCGCGTCGCGGGGGCGGTGAGGAAAAAGACCGCGGCGCCGATCATGGCGAAGACAAACAGAAGCCATTGTGGAGTAACGAAGGGCTGGGGAAGGTTGAAGGGCAAAAGTAAAAACGAAGGCGGCACGTACGGAAACACTGGGTGGGGGCAATAGAACATCGGAAGCGCGGAGGCCGCGACGATGAGAAAATAGAGGGCGAGACCGGTCCAGATGACCAGGTCCAGCCGTGCCGCGGAGAGGTCCCTTGTGCATCGGCGGGCGATCCACCAGCCGAGCGCGAGAAGGAACGGCAAGGCCGCGCAGCCGATCTCGTACGCCATCGTTTTGGCCGGTTGGCCGGCATAGAAGAAGCCGTCCGGCACAGTCGTCTGGCTTTCGAACTGGGCATCGCGGGGAATCGGCGGGACGGTGAAATGGCAAATCGTGGCAATCGCACCGAGCCCGAGCAGGGTCACGCCGACCCTAAGGATGACCGCAACCAGGAAATGGCGCCCGCGGTCCGCTGGCTGAAGTCTTGCCGGAGAGGGAGAAGGATTCGGCGGCAAAGCGGATCGAAAATAGCGGCACAGGCATCCGATTGGCAAGAAGTCGATCTCCGGGCTAAACATGCTGTCGAGATACGCCGCAATTAGATTAAAAAAACGATCTAGTCTTTTTCCTAATTCGCGGGCATGTTCGACGACCATCGAAATTTCCAACCCATTACAGGACCCTCCGCCATGAATATCCATGAGTACCAGGCAAAAGAGCTGATGCAAAAATTTGGCGTCGCCACGCCCCAGGGCGCGGTCGCCGGAACGCCGGAGGAGGCCGAGGCCATCGCGCGGTCGCTGAAGACGTCGGACCTCGTCATCAAGGCGCAAATTCACGCCGGCGGACGCGGCAAGGGGACGTTCAAGAACGGCTTCAAGGGCGGCGTGAAGCTGGTCAAGACGCCGGAGGAAATCAAGGACCTCGCCGGGAAGATGCTCGGGCAGACGCTCGTCACCGCTCAGACCGGGCCGGAGGGCAAGCTGGTGAGCAAGGTGATGATCGGAGTCTCGAAGAACCCGGCGCGCGAACTCTACTTTGCCATCGTGCTCGACCGCGAGGCGCAGGCGCCGGTCGTCATCGCCAGCACCAAGGGCGGCATGAACATCGAGGACGTCGCGCACGAGACGCCGGAGCTGATCCTGCGCATGAGGATCGATCCCGCGCTCGGCCTGCAACCCTACGAGGCGCGCAAGCTGGCGGAGTACCTCGACCTCAAGGGCGATTTCCTCAAGCCCGCCTGCGCAATATTCCACGCGCTCTATAAGCTCTTCATCGCGTGCGACTGTTCGCTGGTCGAGATCAATCCGCTCGTTACCACGGCGGAGAAGGAAGTGCTCGCGCTCGATGCCAAGTTCAACTTCGACGACAACGCGCTCTTCCGCCATCCGGACATCATGGCCTATCGCGACATCACGGAGGAAGACCCGCGCGAAGTGGAGGCGAGCAAGTTCGGCCTGAACTACATCGGCCTCGACGGCAATATTGCGTGTCTGGTCAACGGCGCAGGCCTCGCCATGGGCACCATGGACATCATCCAGTACGCGGGCGGCAAGCCGGCGAACTTCCTCGACGTCGGCGGCGGCGCGACCGAGGAGCAGGTGACGGAGGCCTTCAAGATTCTCGTCTCCGACAGCAACGTGAAGGCAATCCTGGTCAATATCTTCGGCGGCATCATGAAGTGCGACACCATCGCGCAGGGCATCATCAACGCGGTCAAGGCTGTGTCGCTGCCGGTGCCGCTGGTCGTGCGACTCGAGGGCACCAACGTCGCCGCGGGCAAGAAGCTGCTCCAGGAATCGAACCTGCCGATCATCGCGGCGGACGACCTCGCCGATGCGGCGAGGAAGGTCGTCGCGGCCACGAAAAAATAAGCGCTCCATGAAAATCCTCGAAGCATCTTTCTTTGGTTACCCGGTCACCGATCTGCCCCGGGCGCGGAAGTTTTACGAGGGCATCCTCGGGCTCAAACCCACCAGCGAACCGACGACGGTTCCGTGGATCGAATACGAGCTGGGCAATGCGACGCTCGGCCTGGGAAGCTACGACGGCTGGAAACCTTCCGCCGATGGCGCGATGCTGGCGGTGGAGGTCGATGACTTCGAGAAGGCCTTGGCCGATCTGAAGCAGGCCGGCGTGCCGTTTAGTTTTGACGGGATGGAGACGCCCGTCTGTCATTTCGCCATCGTGCGCGATCCCGATGGCAACGCTTTGATGATTCATAAGCGCAAGCCCGGAAACAACTGATTCAGGATTCCACCTCTTCTTTCCTCCTTCTAACTTCAACCTTCATCTTATGTCCATCCTCGTTGACAAAAACACGCGCCTGCTTGTGCAGGGCATCACCGGAAAAGCCGGCGGATTCCACGCCAGGCAATGCGCCGAATACGGCACCAACGTCGTCGCGGGTGTGACCCCCGGCCGTGGCGGCGAGACGTGGGAGAGCAAGGTTCCCGTCTTCAATACGGCGTGGGAAGCGCGCGAGAAAACCGGCTGCAACGCGACCATGATTTTCGTCCCCGCGCCTGGCGCCGCCGACGCGATTCTCGAGGCCGCCGACGCGGGCATCGAGCTGATCGTCTGCATCACCGAGGGCATTCCGGTCATCGACATGATGCGCGCCAAGGTCGGCCTGCGCGACAAGAAGGTGCGCCTCATCGGCCCGAATTGTCCCGGCATCATCACGCCCGGCCAGTGCAAGATCGGCATCATGCCCGGCTACATCCACAAACCGGGCAAAGTCGGCGTCGTTTCGCGCAGCGGCACGCTCACTTACGAAGCGGTCTGGCAGCTCACCTCGCGGGGCCTCGGCCAGAGCACCTGCATCGGCATCGGCGGCGACCCGATCAACGGCACGAGCCACACCGACGCGGTCCGCATGTTCAATGAAGATCCCGACACGGAAGCGATTATTCTCATTGGCGAAATCGGCGGCACGGGCGAGGAAGATGCCGCCGCTTATATCAAGGAATACGTGAAAAAGCCGGTGGCCGCGTTCATCGCCGGCGCGACCGCCCCTCCCGGACGCCGCATGGGCCACGCCGGCGCGATTGTCTCCGGCGGAAAAGGCACCGCCGCGGGCAAGATCGAGGCGCTCAAGGCCGCCGGAGTCGGCATCGCCAACACCCCCGCCGAAATGGCCGACGCGCTGATCAAGAAGATGAAGTAGAGTGTTCGGCTCTGGGACGCGGAATTTTTTTGGAGGGTCAGGCTCCTGCCCTGACCCTGATCGGTAACCGTTTCGCTAACCCCATCGGCAGTTTCGTTCCTCGCTCCCAAGTTGCATTTGGGAGCGTCTCCTGCTAATCGCGAAATTTTATTTCGCGCTGACTAAATTATCCTCGCCCTTTGAAGCAACGAAGTTGCGCAGACAAGCGCGTTCCCAAGTGCAACTTGGGAACGAGGAGATTCTTGCAGGGTCAGACTCCCGTCCTGCCCCCTAATTTGGCAGCCTTTGCTGACCCATCGGCAGGGCCTTATCCTAAATACGCTATTTGGCTTATCTTTTTAAGCCATCGAGACGATTTAGCGTTTCCAAGGCTAACGCCCTTCGCCTTTTTTTGCGAAGATGACGGCATGAAAGCCAGTGCCATTTCGAATCACTTGGGTCGAATTCCCCGAAGCTTGCTTCGGCTTGCCTTTCTCTGGTGGCCCGGACACCTTGTTGTCCGGGTGGCCGAAGGTCACAGGAGGCCGCCGGTTGATTCGCGAATATTTCGGCGGCCTCCTGTGCGCTCGCGATGCCGCGCTCGCGCACCCGGACAACACAGGCACGCCTGGCGTTGTCCGGGCCACCCTGCAAATGCCCCGGAGCTTGCTCCGGGGTTCTTTACTGCGATTCATAACCCGGATCGGAAAACCTTATCCGAATCCCATTCGCCTGATTCGCTTTTATTTTTTCGCGCCCGCGTTCTAGCCTTACGCCGCCGCCTCGGCCTTGAGCTGCTTCAAGCGAAGCTGCCCGCAGGCGGCATCGATGTCGTGCCCTTTTTCGCGGCGGACGGTGGCGGTGACGTGCGCGGCGGTGAGGATGGCGGCAAAGCGGTCGATGACGAAGTCGCTGGGGCGGCGCCATTGGAGGCCCTCGACGGTGTTGTAGGGGATGAGGTTGACCTTGGCGTGGAGGCGGCGGGCGTGTTTGGCCAGCAGCGCGGCCTGCTCGGTGGAGTCGTTGATGCCTTCGATGAGGATGTATTCGAGGGTCATCATCTTGCGTTTCTTCGACTGGTAATCGGCGCAGGCGTCGAGCAGCTCGGCGAGGGGATATTTCCTGTTCACCGGCATGATCTGCTGGCGCACGGCATCGGTCGCGCCGTGCAACGAAAGGGCGAGGCGGATTTGCAGCGGCTGGTCGGCCAGCTCGCGGATTTGCGGAGCGAGGCCGCTGGTGGAAACGGTGATGTGGCGCGCACCGATGCCGACACCCCACGGCGCGTTGATGATTTCGAGCGCCTTCATCAGGTTTTGGTAATTGGCGAGCGGCTCGCCCATGCCCATGAAGACGAGGTTGTTGATTTTCGTTTTCGTGGCCCGTTCGGTCTCGAGGATTTGCGCGACGATCTCGCCGGGGGTGAGGTTGCGCTTGAAGCCTTCGAGGCCACTGGCGCAAAACTTGCACCCGTAGGCGCAGCCGACCTGGGTGGAGAGGCAGAGGGTGAAGCGGTCGGAGCGTTCGCCGAAGAGGTCGGGCGAGGCGGGGATAAGGACGCTCTCGACGTAGTCGCCGGAGCGGAGTTGCCAGAGGAGTTTCCTCGTCGTGTCGTGCGAGCCCTGAAGTTTGGCGAGCTTGAGCGCGGTGAAGTCGTAGGCGTCGTCGAGCTGCTGCCGCATG
>Ga0302319_10027019_pt1 | contig 10083 bp, 6 predicted proteins | sample Bog_T0_2_FD_203319 | JGI IMG/M metagenome (GOLD analysis project Ga0302319, IMG submission 203319) | Peat permafrost microbial communities from Stordalen Mire near Abisko, Sweden - Bog_T0_2 | ecosystem: Environmental > Terrestrial > Soil > Wetlands > Peat | place: Sweden: Abisko, Stordalen Mire...
AGCGCACGGTGGCGGAGTTGTTGAAAAAAGTCGGCTACGCGACCGCGTGCATTGGCAAGTGGCACCTTGGCGATCAGCCCGAGTTTCTCCCGCCGCGCCGCGGTTTCGATTACTATCTCGGCCTGCCTTATTCGAACGACATGGGGCCGGGTGAGGACGGCTCAAAGAGCAGCCTGGGCGAGCCGCTTCCCAAGCGCGTGCCGGACAATGACCAGTCCACCCCAGCCGACACCGGGCTGGTCGGACCGAATCAGCCTCCGCTGCCGCTCGTCGAAAATCACACGGTCATCGCGCGCGTGAAGCAGGACGAGCAGCAGGGCCTCGTGGAGCGTTACACCACGGCGGCGGTGAAGTTCATCAAGGCCAATCAGGAGAAACCGTTCTTCCTCTACCTGCCGCACAACGCCGTGCATTTCCCGATTTATCCCGGCAAGAAATGGGCGGGCCAATCGGCCAACGGCAACTACAGCGACTGGGTGGAGGAAGTGGACTGGAGCGTGGGCCAGGTGCTCGATGCGTTGCGCGAACTCCATCTCGAATCCAAAACGCTCGTCCTCTTTACCTCCGACAACGGCGGCACTCCGCGCGCGGTCAACGCGCCGTTGCGCGGCTTCAAGGGCTCCACCTGGGAAGGCGGCATGCGCGAGCCGACCATCGCGTGGTGGCCGGGAATCATTCCCGCCGGCACATCGAGCGACGCGATCGCCGGCATGTTCGACGTGCTGCCTACGCTGGTGAAACTCGCGGGCAGCCAGGCGCCGGCGGATCGCAAGCTCGATGGCGGCGATCTCTGGCCGGTGCTGGCGGATGAGGCGGGCGCAAAATCGCCGCACGAGGTCTTCTACTACTACAATGGCCTCAGGCTCGAAGGCGTGCGCTCCGGCCCGTGGAAGCTCCGCTTTGCGCCCATCCCAAAGAACGCGAAGACCCAGGACGCCGCCGCGCGAGAGCAGCTTTACAACCTCGACTCCGACATCGGCGAGTCCACCAATGTCGCCGAGGCGAATCCGAGCGAGGTGGCGCGTCTCCGCGCGCTGGCCGATGCGATGAAGAACGACCTCGGCCTCGACGGCATGGGGCCAGGGGTGCGTCCGCTCGGGCGGGTCGCGAACCCGCAACCGCTCATCGGCAAGGACGGAAGGATCCGCGAGGGATTCGAACCGAAGTGAACATGAAACCGAGCGTATCCATCGCGGCTGCCCTGCTTCTCTGCGGCGCCGCGTCTCCGCGCGTTTTTGCCAAGGCGCGGTTCAATCGCGATGTGCGGCCGATTCTCTCGGAGAATTGTTTTGCCTGCCATGGGCCGGATGCGAAGCAGCGCAAGGCGAAACTGCGGCTCGACGCGCGCGAAGATGCCGTGAAACCGGCGGAGTCGGGTGACGTGGCGATCGTCCCGGGAAAGCCGGAGCGGAGCGCGCTCGTGGAGCGGATCGAGTCCACCGATGGCGACGATGTCATGCCGCCGCCGAAATCGCACAAGCAGCTCACCGCCGCGCAAAAGGCGACGCTGAAGCAGTGGATCGCGGAAGGCGCAGTCTATGAGGCGCACTGGGCCTTCACGCCCATCGCGAGGCCTTCGCTGCCGGCGGTGCGGGACACAGCGTGGCCGCGGAATGCCATCGATTTTTTCATCCTCGACCGGCTGGAGCGGGAGCATCTCTCACCCGCGCCGCCGGCGTCCCCGGAGGCGCTTTTGCGGCGCGTGAGCTTCGGCGTCACCGGATTGCCGCCCGCGCCGGAAGCGCTGTCGCTATTTGCGAACCAGCACGACGACGCGAGTTACACGGCATTGCTCGATCGACTCCTCTCCTCGACCGAATATGGCGAGCACTGGGCGCGGCACTGGATGGATCTCGCGCGCTACGCGGACAGCGCGGGGTATGAGCTCGACTATCTTTTCACGCACGCATGGCGGTATCGTGACTGGCTGACGCGATCGTTGGCCGCCAACAAGCCGATGGATCGCTTCATCCAGGAGCAAATCGCCGGCGATGAGCTCTGGCCGGACTCCGCGGACGCGGCGGACGGCGCGCTTTTCCTGACCGTCGGTCCGATGCGCTTCGAGGGCGGCATTCAGCGGACGAAGGAAGTGGAAAACGCGTGGCTCACCGATCTGGCGGACACCACGGGCGCGGCTTTTCTCGGCCTCACCATGGGGTGCGTGCGCTGCCACGATCATAAATTCGATCCGCTGACGCAGAACGATTATTACGGGCTGGAGGCGATCTTCGCCGACAGCGAGCTGAAGGAAGTGCGGGAGGGAAAAGGAGGCCCTCCGAACGATACGCGGCCCGCCTTCATCCGGGTGACGCCGCGCGAAGAACCGGAAGTGATCCAGGTCTTGCGCAGGGGCGAAGTGGAAATGCCGCTGCGCGAGGCTCCGCCAGCGCTGCCCGCAGTGTTGCCCGGCGGCGGCCCGCTGCCGGAAGGAAAGCTCCACCGCGCCGCGCTCGCGAAGTGGCTGACTGCGCCGGACAATCCGCTCACCGCCCGCGTGCTCGTGAACCGCGTCTGGCAATGGCACTTCGGCCAGGGGCTGGTCCGCACGGCAAATGACTTCGGTCATCAAGGCGAGGAGCCGTCGCATCCCGAACTGCTCGACTGGCTGGCGAGCGAGCTGATCGCCAGCGGCTGGGACTTGCGTCACCTCCAGCGGCTCATCCTGGAATCCGCGACCTATCGCCAGTCGAGCATTCTTCCGCGGGAGGCCCGGAACGCCGATCCGAATGATCGCTTGCTGAGCGGCTTCCCGCGCCGGCGGTTGGAGGCGGAGGAATTGCGCGATGCGATGCTCGCGGTGGCCGGCGAACTCAACCCGAAACCGTTTGGGCCGCCGGTCGTGCCATCCGTGGAGCCGTGGGCGCTGTCGGCTTTGCGCAACAAGAACTGGAATCCCGTGAAGGACGAGCGCGAATGGCGACGGCGCAGCCTCTATCTCGTGGTGCGCCGTTCGATCAAGCTGCCATTCTTCGACGCCTTCAACAGCCCGGATACCATGAGCAGTTGCTCCGGGCGCGACTGCACCATCGTGGCCTCGCAGGCGCTCGCCTTGCTCAATAGCGAAGGCACGCTCACCCATGCCCGCGCGCTGGCCGGCCGATTGTGGATGGACGCGCAGGGCGATCCCGCCAAAGCCGCGGCCCTCGCCTGGCCGCTGATGTTTTGCCGTCCCATCCGGCCGGAGGAGAGCGAGCGGGCGCTGCTCTTCTTGCAGAACCGTGAGGCCGAATGGGCCACGAGCGGTCCGCCCGACTCCGCGCTTCCCACCGGCATCCCGCCGGATGCGCCGATGCCTCCCGCGCGCGGCGCCGCATGGGTCGAATGGTGCATCGCTTTACTCAACGCCAACGAATTCGTTTATGTGGACTAAACCCAAATCATCATTGCTCAGTCGCCGGGATTGGTTGCGTCATGCCGGAGGTGGGCTCGGCGGGATTGCGCTCACCTCCCTGCTGGCGCGGGACGGATGGCTGCACGCCGCGGAATCGCCGGCGTCGAATCCGCTGGCCCCGCGGCCGCCCCATTTCCCGGCGAAAGCGAAGGCCGTAATCTATCTCTTCATGCACGGCGGCCCCAGCCATGTGGACACCTTCGACCCAAAGCCAGCGCTGACCAAATTCGACGGCCAATCGGCGCCGGAAGAATTCCATCAGTTGAAGCTCCAGTTCACCGATGTGAAGAAGCAGAAGCTCATGGGCAGCCGGCAAACCTTCACGCGCTCGGGGGAGAGCGGAATCGAGATCTGCGACTCGCTCCCTCATTTGCAGGGCTGCGCGGATCAGCTCTGCGTCATCCGGAGCATGCACCACGATGTCTTCAATCATACGCCGGCCATCTGGCTCTTGAACTCCGGCTCATCGCTGCCGGGCCGCGCCTCGCTCGGCGCCTGGCTTTCTTACGGGCTCGGGAGCGAGACGAGCAATCTGCCCGCGTTCGTGGTCATGCACTCGCGCCCCCTGAAACCCGGGCCCGGCGTCTGGGGCAGCGGCTTCCTGCCCGCGGTGTATCAGGGCACGACAGTCGGCACGGGGCCGGCCCCGATACCGTATCTCGCGCCGCCCGCGGAATTGGGCGGAGGCAATCAGCGCGCGGTCCTGGATTATTTGCAGGAGATGAATCGCGGCCATGCGGCGGAACGGCTCGACGGCGAGCTCGACGCGCGCATTGCTTCCTACGAACTCGCGTTCCGCATGCAAAGCGCCGCGCCCGAGGCCGTGGACATTCGCCGCGAAAGCGCCGCGACCCGCGCTCTCTACGGTGAGGGCTTCGGCGAGCAATGCCTCATCGCCCGCCGGCTGGTGGAACACGGCGTGCGCTTCGTCCAAATCTACCACGGCGGCGATAGCGAGGACTGGGATACGCATGGTGACAATCACAACGGCCAATCGAAGCGCCTGCGCGAAGTGGATCAAGGCTGTGCCGCCCTCCTGCGCGACCTCGCCAGCCGCGGGCTGCTCGATGAAACGCTCGTGGTGTGGACCGGCGAGTTTGGCCGCACCCCGACCACCGAGGGAAAAAACGGCCGCGACCACAACCCCTACGGCTACTCCATGTGGCTGGCGGGCGGAGGCGTCAAAGGCGGCTGCGTCTATGGCGGGACCGACGACTTCGGTTTCCGCGCCGTCGAAAATCCGATGCACGTCCACGACCTCAACGCCACGCTGCTTCATCAACTGGGCCTGAACCACGAACGCCTCACCTGGCGCCACGAAGGCCGGAATTTCCGCCTGACCGACGTCTTCGGAAATGTCGTCAACGAGATCCTCCTTTAATTTTCCATCTTCCATTTTCCATTTTCCATTTCCCATGCTCACCCCGCAGCAAATCGCGGCCTATCACCGGGACGGCTTCCTCATCGCGCGGCGCTTTTTTGACAAGCAGGAGATCGATCTCCTCAGCCGCGCGGCGCACGAGGATCGCGTGCTCGACCAGCACTCGTTCAGCCGGGATGACGGCACAGGCGCGAGCGTCCGGCTGTCCCTTTGGAACCATCCCGGCGACGGTCTCTACGGGATGTTTGCGCGCTGCCGCAAGCTGGTCGACTCGGTGGAGCAGTTGCTCGACGACGAGGCGTATCACTATCACTCCAAGATGATCATGAAGGACGCGCGGGTTGGCGGCGCGTGGGCCTGGCATCAGGACTACGGTTACTGGTATCAGAACGGCGTGCTCACGCCCAATCTGTGCAGCGTCTCCATCGCCGTGGATGCGGCGACGAAGGAAAACGGCTGCCTGCAAGTGCTCAAAGGCTCGCACGCCATGGGGCGCGTGGACCACATTCTATCGGGCGATCAGGCGGGCGCGGACATGGAGCGCGTGCGCGAAGCGATGAAGCGCTACGAACTGGTCTATTGCGTCATGAAACCGGGCGACGCGCTGTTCTTTCACTCCAATCTGCTCCACGCTTCGGCGCGCAATGATTCCGACAAGCCGCGCTGGTCGATGATCTGCTGCTACAACGCGAAGGGAAATAATCCTTACAAAGAAGCGCATCACCCGCGCTACACGCCGCTGAAAAAAGCGCCGGATGCGATGATCAAAAAAGTCGGCCTCAAGCGCTTCGGAGATGACCGTTCGAACGTGGCCTTCCTGGAGCCGAAGAAGGATGCGAGCGCGGCTTCGCTGAAGAAGAAGCCCGTTGCGAAATGAGGGATGTTGATCGCCGGGAAATTACCGCTCCGGGAACAGCGAGGACGCGGAAAGAAAACAATCCAGTTTTTCCCGCCGGTGTGCTCTCATCGTGCGGCGCCGTCCCGCTCTCCATGAAACGCACGCTTTTCAACGCAGCCTTTGCCATCCTGCTCGCGATTCCGACTGGCGCATCTCGCGCCGCCGATTCGCAGCCGTCGAAGCCCAACGTCATCTTCATTCTCGCCGATGACTACGGCTGGCGCGATCTGAGCTGCTACGGGAGCTCATTTTACGAGACGCCAAACCTCGATCGCCTCGCCGCACAAGGGATGCGCTTCACCCAGGCCTACGCGGCGTGCTGCGTCTGTTCGCCGACCCGGGCCAGCATCCTCACGGGAAAGTATCCGGCGCGCCTGCACATCACCGATTGGCTCCCTGGCCGCGGGGACAACCCACATCAGGAGCTCAATCACCCCGTCATCGTTCAGAATCTGCCGTTGGAGGAAACCACCCTCGCGCGGGCGCTCAAAGAGGGCGGCTACAAGACCGGGCTCGTGGGCAAATGGCATCTCGGCGGCCCGGGTTTCTATCCGGAGAATCACGGATTCGACCTCGATATCGCTGGCAGTGAAAGAGGGGCGACCAGCACTTTCTTCAGCCCCTACAACCTGCCGCATCTCTCCAACGGACCCGCGGGCGAATATCTGACGGATCGGTTGACCGATGAGGCCTTGAAATTCATCGAGGATTCGAAAGGCGCGCCGTTCTTTCTCTACCTTGCCCACTATGCCGTTCACACTCCGCACCAGGCCAAAAAGCCGATGGTCGAGAAATATGCGGCGAAAGCGGCGACGCTGCCGCCGGGTGGCCCGGAGTTTATGCCCGAACACGACCGCGAAGCGCGGCAGATCCAGAATCAACCGGTCTATGCCGGGATGATCGAAAGCCTGGATGACAGCGTGGGACGGATCCTGGACAAACTCGCCGAACTCGGCCTGGACAAGAACACCGTGATCTTCTTCACCTCCGACAACGGCGGCCTCTCCACGTCCGAGGGATCGCCCACCTCGAACCTTCCCTTGCGCGGCGGCAAAGGCTGGAATTACGAAGGCGGCATCCGGGAGCCGCTGCTCGTGAAATGGCCGGGCGTGACCCAACCGGGCGCCGTGTGCGACGAACCAGTCATGAGCACCGATTATTACCCGAGCATTCTGGAGATCGCCGGCCTTCCGCCGCGGCCGGCGCAGCACATGGATGGAGTCAGCGTCACGCCCCTGCTCAAAGGCGGCGCGCGCCCCGCCCGCCCCTTCTTTTGGCACTACCCGCACTATAGCAATCAAGGAGGCCGCCCAGGCGGAGCCGTGCGGGTGGGCGATTACAAGCTGCTCGAATCCTACGAGGACATGCGGGTCGAGCTTTACAACGTCAAAGAGGACATTGGCGAAAAGAACGATCTTGCCGGGAAGATGCCGGAAAAGGCCGCTGAGTTGCGCGACAAGCTGCACGCCTGGCGGCAAGACGTGGCCGCGCAGATGCCAACGCCGAATCCCCATTATGCGCCGCCGCCACCCGCCGCCAAACCCGCCCCGAAGAGCGCCCAGGAGGCGAAGCGCGCGCTGGACTCGGAACTCGCCTTGGCCGACAAGAGCAACGACTAAGCCATGAACAACGACTGGAAACCCGAATTTCGCAAGGTGTGGGACCGCGGCGTCGCCGCGTGGAAATCGGGCCGCACTTCGGCTCGGACAATGTTCGCGCCTGCCGACGTGGATTTTCTCGCCGGCATCGGCTGCACCGCGCAGGAGCTGTTCGATTTCGTGGACGACTCGCTCCGTTACGATGACCTCGATTTTGACACCGCGCTCGCGGTGACCGCCATCCGGCGGGAGTATTTCCTGGACGCGATGCACGGGAAGCCAACGGGGCGGGTCGTGCAGATGAGCGAACTCCCCGCAAAATCCGCGGCCGTGGACGGCATCTCATGGCTCCCGCGCCTCATTGTAAAAGCGCGCGTCAAGCTGCGCGGGGAAATGAACCCGGACCTCATGTACGGCTGCGCCGGCGACCGCCCGTTTTTGCGCAGCCATGGCATGACGCTGCCGCAGTTCCTGCAGCTCGTGCGGGACAAAGGCGACGACGACCGCGCGATCATCGACGCGCTCAAGAAGGCCTCCGCTCGTCATTAAGTCAGGACGCTGGCCGCCTCATTCCCATGAGCGCCCCCCCTTGCTTTCGCCGCCAGCCTCCTCCTCTCTCGTCAGCCGGTCCGTGCCTTCGATGTCTTCACTCTGCGTCTCTGCGCCTCTGCGTTTTTCCTAATCACCTGCCTTCAGCCTGCCCGCGCTTTCGAAATCTTCATGGGCAGCGGCGAGAAGGATTCGAGACCTGACGCCTCTCGATTGCTTATTTATCCGCCTAAACGAATTGCCCGTTGAACATCAATGGGTCTGAACTTATTCGCCCTACGATCGCATCCTTTCGCGCGGCAAGAAGCGTTGCATCAAGCCCCGCCAACGCACACACAGCACCCACTCCATCCAGTGCAAACATTAACGCAGCATGGGATTTGTTTCCACTGCTTGTAATCACGTCAAAAGGAAGGAAGACCGAATACTCAACGTCTTTTGTCCTTTTGAATACCGTAGGCCCTTTGATTTCATTTGATCTCGCCCCGTTTTTCGCGCTGACATTTATGGTTAGTGCGAACTCGGAGCCATATTTCGTCGTGAACTCCGCGGAAGTTTCAACAAGTGAGGATATCTCATCTGCGAGGTATGCCTGAAACTGGAGGGAGAAAGGGAAACTCACACCTGGTCTGATGTAAATTTGGCGTATATGAATTCTCATGATTATAAACTCTTTTGGTTGCTCCCGCTTCGCAGGCGGGGTGTCTGCGGGTCCGCTGCCTTCGGTGAACCCAACCAGAAAGTGCATGACACCTTTAATGACGCCCGACACCAAGACACCAACACACCAACTTCGCAACCATTTTGCGCTTGCGTCCCACGTTTCTTCCGCTAATCTCAAGCGCTTTTTAACGTTTCGTTTTTCATGAGCACTCGATTGAAGAAAATCGCCTTGCGGGTTTTTATCGCTCATTTCGCCGTGGCTGTGGCCTCATCTGTGTCTTTGTCGGCATCTGTCTGCCATGCGCAAACGGGCCATGGTCCTGGCGGCAGTGGCATCTTCATTGAACCGTCGGTGGCGCCGAGCTACAACAATAACAACAGCGGATCGAACTTTAACGGAGGGTCCTCCAGTTTCAGCAGCGCCTCGAGCTGGGGCAATGGCAACAACGGCGGTGGCTCGTCGAGCTTCGGAAGCGCGCGAGGCTGGGGGAATCGCGGAGGCGGTGGAGCGATTGGCAACGGGGTCACTAATGGGAATATTTCCAGTTTCAGCACGGCCTCGAGTTGGAGCAATAATTCCGGCGCCGGGGGAAGTAGCAATGGAGGGAACAACAATGGCGGAAACGGCGGCGGGTCGGGGAGCTTCAACAGCGCCTCGGCCTGGGGCAATAATTCCGGCAACGGGGCGAATGGCGGCGGATCGGCCAACTCCGGGAGCGCCGATAACCCCAACTCCGGAACGAACGGCGGCGCGAATCAAGGAAACGGAGGCGCCCCTCAACCGCTCAGCGCCAACGATCAGGCGGAGAATCAACAAATTGCGGCGCAACAGAAAGCGGATTTAGCCAGCGGTCAGGCTAATGCGACCCCGGCGACCCTCCAGGATCTGGCGCAAAAGCTTCAGGATTGGCAAAATTCGCCCGGTGGTCAGACCGCCGAGCAAGCGCTGGGCACACCCTATTCACAATCTCAACGCCCTGTGCTTGGTCCAGACGGTAACATCTACACGGCGCAACAATTAAGCTTGTTGCAAGACACTCAATGGCTCCAGTTGCTCAAGTCTCCCAACGCCATTTATCCCCCGGCTCAGGCTCAGGCTCCTGTGCAGCCAGTTCCCGTGCAGCCAGCTCCTCAACGATAAGCCTTGGTTCTCACAGCGAGGGCTCTTTGGCTCTCCAGGCGCTGTCTGAAATCCGTTTTTCATGGCTCCCCGGTCCATTTCCTTATTGACCGCTGTGTTGGCGTCGTGCGCCATCGGCGCTTGGACGCGCGCGGAAAGCGCCCCCGTAACCACCGAGGTTTTGGCCTCGGCGGCCACTCGCCCAATTCGGCAAGAGTCCTGTGAGTACTACCTCGGCGATACGAAGATCACCATCATCAAGCATTCTAAAGACGGACCGTGCAAACTCACCTTCTTTCACCCGCATGGCGATGAGGAAATTAGCTTGGAAGCCGCCCTGGATGTCATTCGACGCAATGGAGGCCGGGTCTTGGAAATAAAAAACGGCGACCGCGATCTGACCTTTTCCACCGGAGGAAAGAGATTCCTCATTGATCCCAACCGACTCTTTACCGAAGAAGGCATTAAAAAGGACCTGCGCGA
>Ga0302319_10027021_pt1 | contig 10082 bp, 12 predicted proteins | sample Bog_T0_2_FD_203319 | JGI IMG/M metagenome (GOLD analysis project Ga0302319, IMG submission 203319) | Peat permafrost microbial communities from Stordalen Mire near Abisko, Sweden - Bog_T0_2 | ecosystem: Environmental > Terrestrial > Soil > Wetlands > Peat | place: Sweden: Abisko, Stordalen Mire...
AACTTCCTCGTGAAGATCAACGCCAACATCGGCAACAGCGCCGTCGCCTCGAGCATCGAGGAGGAAGTCGAAAAAATGCGCTGGTCCACCAAATGGGGCGCCGACACTGTGATGGATCTTTCCACCGGAAAAAACATCCACGCCACGCGCGAATGGATCCTTCGCAATTCGCCCGTCCCCATCGGCACCGTGCCCATCTATCAGGCGCTCGAAAAGGTCAACGGAAAGGCCGAGGATCTCACGTGGGAAATCTTCCGCGATACCCTCATCGAGCAGGCCGAACAGGGCGTGGACTACTTCACCATCCACGCCGGCGTTCTCCTGCGCTTCATCCCCATGACCGCCTCCCGCATGACCGGCATCGTCAGCCGCGGCGGCAGCATCATGGCCAAGTGGTGCCTCGCCCATCACCAGGAAAACTTCCTCTACACCCACTGGGACGACATCTGCGACATCATGGCCGCCTACGACGTCAGCTTCAGCATCGGCGACGGCCTCCGCCCCGGCTCCATCGCCGACGCCAACGACCAGGCCCAATTCGGCGAACTCAAAGTCCAGGGCGAACTCACCGAACGCGCCTGGGCCAAAGGCGTGCAAGTCATGAACGAAGGCCCCGGCCACGTGCCCATGCACATGATCGAGGAGAACATGGCCAAACAACTCGAGTGGTGCCACGAAGCCCCCTTCTACACCCTCGGGCCGCTCACCACCGACATCGCCCCCGGCTACGATCACATCACCAGCGGCATCGGCGCCGCCATGATCGGCTGGTACGGCTGCGCCATGCTCTGCTACGTCACCCCCAAGGAGCACCTCGGCCTGCCCAACAAAAAGGACGTCAAAGACGGCGTCATCGCCTACAAAATCGCCGCCCACGCCGCCGACCTCGCCAAAGGCCACCCCGGCGCCCAATACCGCGACAACGCCCTCAGCAAAGCCCGCTTCGAATTTCGTTGGGAAGACCAGTTCAACCTCAGCCTCGATCCTGTCACCGCCCGCGACTTCCACGACGAAACACTTCCGCAGGAAGGCGCCAAAAGCGCCCACTTCTGCAGCATGTGCGGCCCGCACTTCTGTTCGATGAAGATTACCGAAGACGTCCGCAAATACGCCGCCGAGCAAAAGATCTCCGAAGAAGAAGCCCTCAACAAAGGCATGGAGGAAAAATCCCGCGAGTTCGTTGAAAAAGGCGCGGAGGTTTACGCGAAGGTATAAGCGCTTGCAAAATCCTCCAGATCGGTGAAGACAAACTGTCATGACCTACGAGGAGCTTCCGGACGAATGGAAAGAGTGGCTCGACCTCACGCCCATCGAGCGCTTTCGCGAGAGCGAGAAGATCTTCGCCAATTATCTCGCAATGGGAGGCAGCCTTGATCCCGACCCCGATCCGACAAGTCCTTTCTACGCTCCGGAGGAATGGCGTCCAAGCGTTGCTTATGGGCGGGCAGGCCTGCGTGTTCTACGGCGCGGCGCAGGTTAGCAAGGACATCGACCTCGTTCTTTTCGCTAACGCGGCAAACTACGAACGCCTGTTGGCGGCCATGCGCGAGTTGGCTGCGCGCCGCATCGCGGTGCCGCCGTTCGATATTCCCGCGCTCGAGCGAGGGCACGCCGTGCACTTCCGCTGCTCTGCAACCGGCGTCGAGGATTTACGCGTGGACGTCATGGTCCGGTTGCGCGACCTGCCGCCATTCGAGGTGCTCTGGGAGCGACGGACCTCGTTTGCCGACGAGACCGGCCTGATTTTCGACCTTCTCTGCATCCCCGATCTCGTGCAGGCGAAAAAGACGCAGCGGAGCAAGGATTGGCCCGTGATCGAACTGCTCGTGGATATCCACTACCGTGAAAATGCTCTCGCGCCCCGGCCCGACTGGATCACATTTTGGCTCACCGAATGCCGCTCACCCGAACTGCTGATCGAACTCGTCCGCCGATTTGCTCCCGAGGCGCAAGCCCTCACGTCTGGCCGTCCGGTTCTTGCCATCACGATGGGAGCCGCCGACCGCGATACCCTGGCGGCCGCCCTCGATGCCGAGGTTCGTGCGGAAATGGCGATAGATCGCGCCTACTGGGAACCCCTCAAACGCGAGTTGGAATCCATGCGCCGCGCCGAACGTCAAACCCCGTCTTGAGTTGCTTGGTCAGGCTCCGCTACCTTCAGCGCTATGCCGCCGATTAGGGGATTTCGGAAGACGAAGCCTTGAAGAAAGGGATGGAAGAAAAATCCCGTGAGTTCGTCGAGAAGGGCGCGGAGGTTTACGCAAAGGCCTAAATCCAGTATGCTGCGCCCATGAAAGCTGCATTCGCTGAGCCCGAGATCGTCACCAGAAACGGGAAGCCGGTTTCCGTGATCCTTCCGATCAAATATTACCGGGAGATCATGGAGAGACTCGAAGATGCAGATGACGTCGCCTGGTTAAAAAAAGCGCGTCGCAAGCCACTCCACTATCGTCCGCTCGAAGACGTGCTCGCTGATCTCGCGAAGAGTTCGAAGGTAGAATTCTCGCCATAGTCCCCGAAATAAAACTCCATGACTGCTGGATCATCACCGAATACCGGGGACCAGTTTAATGGGTTCATCATCCCGATTACGGAGCCGCCTGTTGTCGAGATCGATACGGAGGCCACGGCTGCCTACATCAGTCTGCGTGAAACGGCCATCGCGCGGATCGAACCCTTCAACTCCGAGCATGCCTTGATCATGCTGGATTTCGATGCGGAAGGCAACGTGGTCGGCATCGAAGTCGTCGGCCAGCAAGAATTCAGTATCCGCGAACTCATCAAGCTGCTCCCGGTGCAGACGACCGAAGCCGTTCTTGATCGCACCCGATACGTGTCGGCCAAGCTTCAGGCCGCGTGAAGATTGGCCACGACGTGTCGGTTTACGCGCAGGCATGAAAACAAGCCATCCTCCGAGACGCCTCCCTGGCAGAGACTTCGCTTGCAGATTCGCAATCGCCTACCGACCGCTCTCCCTTTTGTCATCGTGAGCTTGCCGAACGATCTCCAATATCCTTCTTCCTCTACGACTCCCATCTAAAGCGAGCGTCAATCTGGGATGAAACTTCCCATCATGGTTGTTAAATTGGTGTGGCTCAACTCTTGTGCTCCTTGAAAAAGCACTCCCCCATTTTCCCGAACAGCAGCAAATTCGACGTCTTCCGGCGAGGGCCGGCCCTGCGTCAAGAAACGACACGCCGTGTTGCATGCCGCTGGACAGAGATCGCCGAAAAAGCATGATTTGCGATCTCAACCACACCCATCTCATGAAACTCCTGAAGCATCTATTGCCCGCCACCATCGCCCTCTTGGCCTTCCCCATGGCCCTCTTGGCCTTTCCTCGTGTGGCCCGCTGCGCCTCCCCGGAAGCCGATGTGAAAAAAGTGGTCGAGACGTTCTATCGGGAATACCTGCGCTTTTTCAATAAGCCGTCAAAGGGAGACGGTGACGCCCAGTTAATCGCCTGGGTGAACGCCAGTCCCTGCACCAGCGCCGGGTTCAAAGCGGTCTTGAAAAAAACGCTCGTGGCCGCCCACAAGAGAGACCCGGAAGTGGGACTCGATGAGGATCCGATCCTTGCTGGTCAGGACTATCCGAAAAAAGGATACCGCGCCAAAACCATCCACGTCGTGCAAGACAAGGCCAATGTGACCATGGAAGGGATCGGCCCGGATTCCTTTCACATCTCCGTCGAAATGATCAACGTCAAAGGGCAGTGGCTCATCAACGGAATTGCCGATATCAAAGCGGAAAGGAAGTGAACCCTTCGATGTGCCCGGCCCTCGCACGCCTGCTCGATGCGGAAAAACTGCGGCACGGCGCGGAGGTTTACACGCAGGCGAGGGCCTGCTAACTCAGCAGAGATGTCGCGCGAAGAACTTCTCCAACGAATCTGGATCGACCCTCAGCGTTGCTTCGGCAAGCCGTGCATCCGCGGCCATCGCATCTGGGTCTCGCTCATCCTCGATCTGCTGGCCGGCGGCACGTCAACGGCCGAGATTCTGGCGGACTATCCCGGCCTGGTCGAAGCGGACATCCAGGCTTGCATTGCTTACGGCGCCGAGATGTCTCGTGAACGTTACGTGGCCGTGCCGTTCGAGCCCGCGGCGTGAAATAGAATATCAGGTACAACGCACGGACTGAAGGACGCCGCCACCCATCAACATTCCCGGAGACGTCGGCAAATGCGCCACGGAGAAGAGCATTGCGGCGGAAACGGTCCTCATGCGGGGATGAGTTGAAAGCCGAGGAGCGGACCGAACCTAAAAAAGGTCAATGGATCGCCACAAAAAGCCACAAGAGTCACGAGAGCAGCGGAGTGCGGAGATCGAGGAATTCACCTTGTGGGTTCCGTTTCGCGTCGACCGGTCGGCTGCGTGCGCTCCTTTCTTTGTGCCCTTTGCGCTACTTCTCTGTCATTTCCAACGTTGCATTTGGGCTGAACGCAATATCGACCGGGCCTACGTACGGCGTACGGGGTCAGGTCTAGAAAATAGAATTTCGCCCCAGAAAAATCCAAAAAAGGCCGGTCCTTCGTCCCTTCGGCTTTTATTCGATGCTTTTATTTTATTCGGGGTCAACTCTTGCCACTTGACATTTTCGTCAGGTTTCGGGATTTGGCCCCATCTCGCTGGTTGAAACCCGGTGAGATCGTCGCCACCCGCTCCGCGTCTCGATCACTGAGGGCGTGGCCTGCGTTTACCGGTTGACAGGGTGAACTGCATCCGTTTTTCCCATCTGCATGAACTTCCGTCTCCTCTCCCCGATCCTTCTCGTCGCCGCGTCCGCCTTCGCCGCCGATGGGCCGACGCTTCCCTCCATTCCAGCGGAGCCCATCGCGAAGAAGAAAGAACTGCTTTTCTCCGCTGACTTCGAGCGGGCCGAACTAGGGAAACCCGGCCCACCGAATGATCTATCCTGAAAAGGCTGTATCACCCCGGCGAACCAGCCACGCTCCCGCCAGGCGCAGTTCCTCGCCAGAATATTCACTCGCATGGTATTTTGCCATACTTGGCCATGAAACAAACCCTCGCCGTCATCGAACAGTTCCACATCAGTGGTGTCATTGGGCCGTGTGCCATTGGCGGAGCGGTGGGAGCGGCGTTTTACCTGGAACCAGTGGCCACGCTGGAGGTCGATGTTTTTGTGATTTTCGAACCGCCGCCGTTGATTCTAACTCTGACGCCGATTTATGAGGCGTGTGCGAAGCTTGGCTACCGGGCGGAAGGGGAGGCGATCCTCATCGAAGGCTGGCCGGTGCGGTTTCTCGCCGCCGACCGACCCTTGATCACCGAGGCGGTGCGCACGGCGCTCAGCCGCGAATCCGCCGGGTTGACCACGCGCGTGATGACCGCCGAACATCTCATGGCCATCGCGCTCCAGACAGGCCGAGCCAAGGATCACGCGCGTCTGGTGATGTTTGTCGAAGCCGGGATTGCTGATATGGATCGCCTGCGAGATATTCTGATCCGGCACTCGCTGCTTGAACGCTGGACTAAATTCGAGCATCGTTTTCTCCTGCCGTGAGCACCGACTTCCAGCAAATCGCGAAATCCAAGAATGCGGCGCGCCAGCGTCTGCGAGAGCTGCCGTGGCTGGAGAAACTGGAGATGCTCGACCGGCTGCGAGATCGGCATCTGTTGCTCCAAGGCGCCAGCGTGGTCCATCTAAACGAGAAGGAAAAGTGACATTCGGCGATTTCAGCGCCCTCGTTTGAAATTGAGCGAAGCGTGACAGCGCCATCCGCTCCGCGACTCGATCACCGATGGGCGGGCGTGATCAAATGTGGTGCGTCTCAAAGAATGCGATTTCCGGTTGAGATAGGTCTTGTTCTCGGTGTCGTCCCTCGTGCTCGTGCTGCTCGCCCATTTCCATCCCCCGCTTGTCCCCTCCGCCTCCTCGGTCCTCGATCCGGAATCGCTTCGCTCCGAGGACGAGGACGAGGACGATTTCCCAAGGCCATCCCACCCTCGATTTCTTTGCGCCACTTTTGATCACCCCCCGGGGTGCTTTTACAGGTTGACAGGGGAAGCCGCATCGGTTTTCCCATCTGCATGAACTTCCGCCTCCTCTCCCCGATCCTTCTCGTCGCCGCGTCCGCCTTCGCCGCCGATGCCCCGACGCTTCCCTCCATTCCAGCGGAGCCCATCGCGAAGAAGAAAGAACTGCTGTTCTCCGATGACTTCGAGCGGGCCGAACTGGGGAAGCCCTGGGCGATCGTGGTGCCGACCTTTTCCGTCGAGAACGGCACGCTGAAGGGCACGCAGATGCGCTACGACGCGCCCGCCGTGGAAGCCGCTGCAGGCGTGCCAGCGAAGCCGGCGGTCAAGGGACATCAGGCCGTCATCGGCAATGACATCCCGACCAAAGACAGCATCATCGAGTTCCGCTTCAAGCTCGGCGGCGCGCAGTCGGTCACGGCGGAGTATGATGACCGGAAGTTCAACGGTTCGCACTACGGGCACATCTGCATGGCGCGCATTGCGGCGACAGGCATCACGCTCACGGATCAGAAAGGTCTCGCGGTGGCCCGACCCGAAGGCGCCACCGGAGAACCGCCCGCGCCCGCCGGCCGGAAAAACGTCACCTTCCCGCTCAGCCTCGATCCCGGGGCGTGGCACACATTCATGCTGGAGACGGTGGGCGACACCATGCGCGCCACGATCGACGGAAAGCCCGTGGCCTTCCTGCAGTCCCCCGGCATCGCCCACCCCACGAAATCGAAGGTGGAATTCGGCTGCATGGGCCAGGACGGCTTCTTCGACGATCTTAAAGTCTGGAACGCTGAACCGGCGAAGTAGGGCGCCCCAGACCCGCTTTATCCCTCATTGCGCTGCGGTTCGTGACCCAAAAATGGGGGTCAGGCGAGAATGCCGCTTATTTAAGGTCATCTGAAGAGGGAAACCGCAGATCACGCAGATGGGCACGGATGAAAGCCTCCGTAATCTGCGCCCATCTGCGCAATCTGCGGTTAAAACATTCGTTAAGTAAGCGCCATTCGGGTCACGTCTCAATTTTTGATTCCGACGGCGCCTGGGGTCACGTCTAAATTTTCGACATTGCGAAATGGTTTGCGGGATCTCCGCGCCCTCATTCCGCCGCCGGCGGGCGGAAGCGCTCGGCGACGCGTTCCACGCCACCACGTGAGCCTTCCTCCGGCTGGAAGGTGGAGTCTGCGGCGTTCCAGCCAGTCTTGAGCGGATACGGCTGCAGCGGGAGTTCCCACTCTTTCTTGCCATCCACCACGCGCCGCCCGATGAGCGTGCCGGGTGTGGCGCCTTGTTCGCGCCAAGCTCGCACCGTTTCGAGCAGGCTCGGCGGCTGATTCACCCCTGGCCCACCCCCGTGCGCCATGCCGGGAATAAGGTAAAGCCGGAAAAACGACTGCACCTTTTCCAAACCACCGCAGCGCTCGATCACGCGCTCGTAGTAGTCGATCGTCGCATGGCAGGGGACGACCGAATCCGCCGCGCCGGTCGTGGCGATGAGTTTTCCGCCGCGCTTTTCAAACGCGGTCAGGTCGGGATTCTCCGCATTGAGGTACGGCGCAAGCGCGGCGGTATAGGCATCGATATCCGCGCCGAAATTGATTTCCTCCAGCGGTTTGTTCGGCCCGAAGACCCACTTGAAGAGATACAGGTGCCCGTGTGCGGCCTCGAGGGAACTGCCGAGCGGAATGCCGTTGAAAATCCGTTCGCCGGTCACAGCATGGCGCGGCCCGTCGAAGAGCTTGCGCAACGCCGCGGCGTGTTCATCGGTCAGCGTCGTGTCCTTTTGCCGCGCCAGCGTGATGACCGCTTCGATGTCCTGCGGGGAACAGCGCGGATCGGAGACAAATTTCCCCGCGGAAAGTGGAATCTCCCGTTTGGTTAGGTATTCGTTCGCCGCCCCGACCACGCTGGCCTCCTGCGTTTTGCTAAAGGGACATTTCTTGAGGATCTGGTCGTTCCACAGAAAGTAGGCGTGCAGCGGCGTGCGGCAGTGCGCCGGTACGGCGGCCAATATGCCATCGTAGTCTTCGGGATAACGCTGGGCCTCCTGCAGCGCCTGCTGGCCGCCGGTCGAGCCGCCGCTGAAATACGAAAACTCCGGCTCCTTGCCATAATAAGTCCGCGCGATCTGCTTCCCTACGACCGTCATGAGATGGGTGGCGCGGAAACCGAAATCCTTCCACACCTCGCGGTTGCCGACGCCGGAGTCCGGATTCGGCGCGGTGCCCATGTCCGTCGTGGCCACGGCATAACCGGCGGCGCTCGGTCCAGCCAAACTGCCGGAATTGATCTTCCCGGCGGCGCCGCCATTGCCCAAGCCGACAAAGCGCCCATTCCATTTCTCCGCATCGGGCAGGGAAACTTCGACGTTGATGTTCGAGCCTTTGGCCGGCCGGAGCACGAGTTTCACAATGGTCCGCGGCGACGCGATGTCGCGCTCGACTTGCGTGATCGTCGCGGCGTCAATCTGGAGCGCCTTCAGCGTCGCAAGCCGGTCGTCGGTCGTGGGCGAGCCCTGCTGCGCGAATGCGGAAAAGCAGCCGAGCAGCGCGGCCGCGCAAAGAAAGGGGATCTTCGTGGTCATGGGGTGGCAAGAGGGGTTCTGAGCCAGCCTTGCCGAACCCGCCGCGCAACGCAATCACCCGCTGGCTAAAAGACGCACCGCCAAGCCTCTCAGGGCTGGTCGGGAATCGATGAGGTCCTAAGGGGCATCGATGCTTCTTTGGCCGCCAAATACTGCTGGAGACGTTCGCTTAAAATACGCCGCACGGTCTGCTCTACGACGTCCGCCGAAACGCCTTTTTCAAGGCACTCCGTGGGACCGGTGCGCCAGAATTTCCGCACCATTTCCTCCGCGTTTGGCATTCCCGAATAAAAGAGAATGGGCCGGTGTCGAAGGGCCGGTTCCTGCCGGAAAATCCGCGCGAGGGTGAAACCATCGACGCCGGGCATTCTGATGTCCATCAACACCAAGTCGGGCCTGAACAATCGCGCCCGATTCACAGCAGTCTTTGAATTCGTCTCCACGTCCACGGTGAAGTCACCGGATCTCTCAAGCAAAGACCGCATGAATTCGCAAACGGGGGCCTCATCGTCAACGCAAAGAATTCTAGGTCTTAGAGGGTGGTGCATGGAGGTAAAAGCAGCATAGGGGGCGCCAAGGGACGACCTCCCGCATTAGTCGCGGGCGACGCTCTACTCGCAGCCTATCTGCACTGGTCAGGCGTCATGTTTTCAACATGTGACACAGCGTCGTTCGGCGCCCTTCTCAGGGCGTCGAACCCATCCCGCAAACCATTCCGATTTGTTCAGGTGAGAGCGGGCGGACCGCGATTGCGAGGCCGTGAGGAAAACCGTAATCCACAAATGACACTCCGGCGAATTGCCGAGGAGCCACGGACATGTTCTCTTACCGCATGCCCCAACCTTTTCCCACGATCATTCCCGGTTTACGAAGCCCTGCGGACCAGATCCACGGTCTCGTTTATTTCGGCCGAATGCGCGACAAGATCCGCCTGGCGGGGGCAGGAAAACTGCCCGAGGGCTGGCAGCCGTCTCGGGGTTCGGCTGCCAAGGGCAGCTTTGACGCCCGTTGCTGCGAGTTCCTGCAGCTCGACTACGCAGCCCTCGAAGTGGAGGTGTTGAAATCTGACAAATCCGACGAGGAACTGCTGGCTTGGGCCTACGCCCACGGGCGCCAGCCGAGCGAGACAGAGATCGAAGTCTGGAATGCCTTCATGCTCAAACGCGGCTGGCGCGACGCGGTGACGCAGCGTCTGAACGGACGCCTCGCCGAGATCGGCCTTCCGCCCGGCACGGTGCTCACCATGTTCGAATTCATCGACCTCGACGAAGGCCGCTTGAAACTGCCCTGAGTCCGCCCTGAGCTTGTCGAACGGGTGCTTCTTTGCGGCCATTCCATCCCTGCTTTTAGGTTTTACGGTTGATCGGGGATTTCAGCCTCGACCAGTTGGGCCAGCAGCATCAGCGATTCCTGCCAGCCCATGTAGCATGCCTCGGCGGGGATGGCCGCGGGAATGCCTTCCTGCGTGATGTTCAATTCTGTGCCGCAAAAGACCTCTTTCAAGACGA
>Ga0302319_10027023_pt1 | contig 10081 bp, 8 predicted proteins | sample Bog_T0_2_FD_203319 | JGI IMG/M metagenome (GOLD analysis project Ga0302319, IMG submission 203319) | Peat permafrost microbial communities from Stordalen Mire near Abisko, Sweden - Bog_T0_2 | ecosystem: Environmental > Terrestrial > Soil > Wetlands > Peat | place: Sweden: Abisko, Stordalen Mire...
CCGTATTTCCGCGGTAAGTCGATGCGCGACGTAGTAGAACAGGCCTCGGCCGATGGCATTCACGTAACACTGGAAGGCAGCGGAGTCGCACGCGCGCAGTTGCCCCCGCCAGGTTCACCACTGCGGCGCGGAGAAAGGATCAGGATCGTTTTCGCACGCTGACTTATGACACTAAGCGAGTTGCTGGCGGGAATTCCGTTAACGTCGGAGTTGTCACCAGCCCTTGCACGTCTTGAGATCACTGGCCTTGAGTACGATTCGCGCAAAGTGGCACCCGGAAACCTGTTCTTCGCATTTGCCGGCGCGCGTGTCGATGGGCGTGAGTTTGCCAATCAGGCTGTTAGCAAAGGCGCGGCCGCAGTGGTAAGTGAGATGGAAGCTCCCGCAGGACTGGGTTCGAACTGGGTTCAGGTGCCGCACGGCCGCCAGGCGCTGGCAATAGCTTCGCGCCGGTTCTATGGCGCTCTGGATACGAAGATAGGTCTTACCGGAATTACCGGCACTAATGGTAAGACCACAACCAGTTACCTGATTGACTCGATTTTCCGTGCGGCTGGCTTTACGACGGTTTTGGTAGGAACTATAGAATACCGGCTTGGCCCTAAGGTTCTGCCGGCCGCTAACACTACGCCGGACTCGCTCGATCTCCTTCGCCTTCTTGCCGAGCTTGATGCCATCGGCGGTACTAAGGCGACCATGGAAATCTCGTCACATGCGCTGGCCTTATCTCGCGTGTATGGGCTTGAGTTTCATACGTCGGTGTTTACCAACCTGACACGCGATCATCTCGACTTCCACCACACGATGGAAGAGTATTTTGCCGCGAAGCAGTTGCTGTTTACCGGCTCGGGTGGCCCGCCGCCACGCTATTCCGTCATCAACCGCGACGACGAATGGGCCCGCAAGCTGCAGACCGGGACCTCCGAAGTGTTGTGGTACGGGCTGGGACCCGACGCGATGGTTCGTCCCCGGCACGTCAGGTCCAGCTTCGATGGATTGCGCTTCGAGGTGAACGTCGGCGGCATGAAATTCGACGTGAGGTCGCCGCTCATTGGCAAGATTAACGTCTATAACATCCTTGCGGCCTGCGCTGCCGCGATGACGTATCAGATCCCACCGGAGGTGATTGCTCGCGGCATTGCGAATTGTGCGGGTGTGCCTGGAAGGTTCGAGCGCGTAGACGAAGGGCAGCCGTTCGCCGTCGTAGTGGATTATTCCCACACCGACGATGCGCTGCGCAATGCGATTTCGGTTGCGCGCGGGCTCAATCCGAAACGGATAATCACCGTCTTCGGTTGCGGCGGCGACCGGGATCGCACGAAGCGTCCGATTATGGGCCAGGTGGCCGGGGAACTGAGCGATCTGGTGTACGTTACCAGCGATAATCCCAGGTCGGAAGATCCGCTGCAAATTATGAACGATGTGCTGGTCGGCTCCGGACGCACCGATACTAAGACGATTGCCGAACCGGATCGCGCGGTTGCAATTCGTAAAGCCATCTCTGAGGCCAACGCCGGCGATTTTGTCTTGTTGGCGGGTAAAGGCCACGAGACCTATCAGATCTTTAAGGACCGCACTATTCACTTCGACGACCGAGAAGTGGCGCGGGAAGTCCTCCGGTCCTTTGGCTTCCGGAGGAAGGAATGACTGTCTCAGTCCCTTTCATCGCCAAGGCTATCGGCGCCGCGCCTCCGGCGACTGACATAACAGTTTCGGGTTGGAGCATTGACTCTCGCACCCTCAACCCCGGCGATGCCTTCTTCGCGCTCCATGGCCCAACACATGACGGTCATGACCATGTGGCTAAAGCCTTCGAGCAGGGCGCATCGCTGGCTATCGTAGATCGCCGAGTTGAAGTCCCAGGGCTGCAGCTTGTAGTTGCCGATACAACGCTGGCTCTGGAGCAACTGGGGAAGGCCGTACGCGACCGCTGGACCGGCACAGTAATCGCCGTGACCGGAAGTGCGGGCAAGACCACAACCAAAGACACCATTGCCGCTTTGGTGTCAACACGCTGTAAGACAGGTCGAACCCTGGGAAACTTCAATAACCACTTGGGAGTTCCACTCTCGATTCTGCGCCTACCCAATGACGCGCGAATCGCTGTGCTGGAACTCGGCATGAATCACGCCGGTGAGATTCGGCACCTTGCTCGAGTAGCAAGGCCCTCGATTGGAGTGGTGACCAACGTCGGCTGGGCGCACACTGAGAATTTCGCCACTGGCATTGAGGGCGTTGCTCTGGCCAAGCGTGAGTTGATTGAAGAGCTCCCTGCCGAAGGCATCGCGGTTCTCAATGCCGACGACGCTTATGTGAAAGACTTCGCCCGCGTCCACCCTGGCCGAAGCATTCTCTTTGGATTCGCGCCCAATGCTGAAGTGCGCGCCGAGAACGTCGAACTCACGGCTGCCGGTGCCCGTTTCCGCTGCCTGGGAGCCGAATTCGAATCGCCGCTCGCCGGTCGCCACGGAGTGAGTAATGTGCTGGCAGGCATCGCCGCGGCACGTGCTGTGGGCATTGCGCCGGAAACTCTGCGCGACGCGGTTCGAACTCTGGCTGTGGGCAAAATGCGTGGTGAGCGCATGGAACGCAACGGCATTACGATTATCAACGATTGCTATAACGCAAACCCCGAAGCCATGCGCTCCATGCTGGAACTCCTTCGGGACACGCGTGCCCAGCGGCGGATTGCCGTGCTGGGTGAAATGCTGGAGCTTGGCCGCGAGGCCGAGACCCTGCATCGGGGCATTGGACATTTCGCCGCCGATCAGGGTTTAAATGCCGTTATCGGCATACGCGGCGCTGCCCGCTTCATGGTTGAAGAAGCCGTGAACGCCGGGATGTCGGACAGCGCCGCGCTTTTTTTCGATACTCCGGAGGCCGCCGGCGACCACATCGCCGAAATGGCGAAGCCGGGCGACGCCATTCTCTTTAAGGGATCTCGCGGCGTACAGGTAGAGAAGGCGCTCGACAGAGCCTTCGGCGAAACGAGGAAATAACTCCCCATGCTCTACTGGCTCCTCTACGAACAACTGTACCCAACGATCAAAGCTTTTAACGTATTCCGCTATGTTACGTCGCGAGCTATGTTCGCCAGCCTTACTTCTCTGTTCCTGTGCGTGGCACTGGGGCCCTGGCTGATTCGTAAGCTGAGGGAGTTTCAGATTGGCCAGCATATCCGGGAAGATGGGCCAAAGGGACATCAGAAGAAAGCCGGTACGCCCACGATGGGTGGGGTGCTGATTATCATCAGCATTGTCGTGCCAACGCTTCTTTGGGCGGATCTCAGGCACGCTTATATCTGGATTGCTTTATTCGGACTCATCGCCTTCGGCGTGATCGGCTTTATCGACGACTACGCCAAAGTGGCCAACAAGCGGAATTTGGGTCTGACGGCAAAACAGAAGTTCGGATTGCAGATGCTTGTGGCCGCTTTGATTACAGCGGTTCTGGCGCTGATGCAGTTCTACGGCGCGTATAACACGACGCTGAACGTGCCGTTCTTCAAGCAATTCCAGCCTACCTTGCTAATTACCCCGCTCATGAACAATCCGTTCACCTATCCGCTGGCGTTCCTGCCATTCTTCATCTTCGTAGTCCTGGTCGTCGTCGGTTCCAGTAACGCTGTCAACATTACCGATGGCTTGGATGGTCTTGCGATCGGCCTCATGGTTATTTCGGTGGGAGCTCTTACCGTTCTTGCCTATACCAGCGGCAATCGTGAATTCGCCTTTTACCTCCAGCTCGCGAGAAACCCGCGGACGGCCGAACTGACTATCTTTTGCGGTTCTATGGTGGGCGCCAGCCTTGGCTTCCTTTGGTGGAATTCTCACCCGGCGGAGATTTTCATGGGAGATGTGGGGTCGCTCTCTCTTGGCGGGGCGATGGGCGTCGTCGCAGTGCTGATCAAACAGGAGATTCTACTGATCTTCGTCGCCGGCATGTTCGTTATCGAACTGCTGAGCGTAATTTTGCAGGTGGGCAGTTACAAACTCAGGAAGAAACGAATCTTCAAAATGGCGCCCATCCACCACCATTTCGAAGCTTTGGGCTGGCAGGAATCGAAGATCATCGCCAGATTCTGGATTATAGGTCTGGTGTTAGCGCTCTTCGCTCTGACCACGTTGAAACTGCGATGAATACCCTGGTCGTAGGCATGGAGAAATCTGGCCAGGCGGTGGCCGCGTTCCTGAATTCGGTGGGCGCTCATGTGACAACGACGGACCTGAAGCCTCATGACACCCCCGGATTTCGCCTGCAAAGCGATGATTTGTTCGCAGAACCTTGGAATCTGATTGTTCTGTCTCCTGGGGTTCCGTCTGACTTGCTGGCTTTGAATCAGGCGCGCGCCCGGGGTGTCAGGGTTATCGGCGAGGTTGAGCTGGCCGGGCCGTATTTAAAGGGTCCTGTCATTGGGATTACCGGGACCAATGGCAAAACCACCACGACCGCTCTCACTGGTCACATTCTACAGACCGCCGGAGTGCCCGTTCAGGTTGGCGGCAACATCGGTACGCCGGTCATCGCTTTGACAGCGACATCACGTCCCGACCAGTGGAACGTCCTGGAACTCTCCAGTTTCCAGCTTGAAACCATCGAGACGTTCCGCGCGCACATCGCCATTTGCCTCAACGTGACCCAGAATCATCTTGATCGCCATCGCACGTTTGAGAATTATGCGGCCGCCAAGTCAAATCTTTTCCGGACTCAACAGGCAGGTGACCACGCGATTCTCAACAGCAACGATGAGACCTGCCGCACCTTCGCGGCGATTACTAAAGCCGAGGTCGAGTGGTTCAGCGGATCTGAAATCGAAACCCTGATGCCCCTGGCCGACGTCCCTCTCCGGGGCGCTCATAACGCCGAAAACATCATGGCCGCCGCTGCCGCCGCTCATCTTGTCGGGATCAACAAGCCCGCGATCGCCGCTGCCGTAAAGACCTTTAAAGCCGTGGAGCATCGCCTGGAGTTTGTCGCGGAAATCAACGGCGTGAAGTTCTATAACGACTCCAAAGCTACCAGCGTGGACGCCACGATCAAAGCGCTCGACTCCTTCGAGGGCAATCTCTGGGTTATTCTCGGCGGCAAGGACAAGGGCAGCAATTACACGGTGTTGCGCGACCGTCTGGCTCGCAAAGCCCACGCCGCGCTTCTCATCGGATCCGCCGCGCCTAAGATAGCCGAACATCTGAAAGGCGCGACGCCCCTGATTCAATCTGAAACCCTGGACCGCGCGGTCGGGGACGCATGGTCGAGAGCGACACCCGGTGACACCGTTCTCCTTGCGCCTGCATGCGCCAGTTTCGACCAGTTTCAAAGCTTCGAACACCGCGGCCGGCACTTCAAAGAACTCGTAAACAATCTGGCAGGAAACAATGGCAAGAACTCTTAAGACCGACTGGATTCTTTTTACTACCGTAATCATGATGGTGCTTTTCGGCTCCGTTATGGTTTACAGCGCATCGTCTGTTGTAGCCGATATCCGCCAGGGATCCAGCTATTACTACGCCATCCGTCAACTGGTCTGGATCGCGATCGCGATTCCGATCATGATGTTCTTCAAGCGCTTCCACTACCGTCGTCTTCAGACCCCCGCCGTCGCCTTCACCATCATGAGCATCGTCATGATCCTGCTTGCGGTAGCTTATGTCGCCGATCCGAGCCAGCATCGGTGGATTCGATTCCCGGTCTTTGGCGGCATCCAGCCGGCGGAACTGGCCAAGCCCGCCATCGCGCTGTTCCTTGCCTATTTCATCGCTATGCGGTCGGGTGCGATCAACAGTAAGTACACGCTGCTGCCCGCGATTCTGGCTATTGGCTTTATCACTGCCGCCATGGTCAAGTCCGATCTCGGGACGCCGATCGTTCTTGTAAGCACGGCGGCTGTCATGTTTCTGGTAGCCGGTCTCGAAAAACGCTACATTATGATCGCGGGCGTGGTAGGCCTCCTCGCCTGTTGTGCGGCCGTCGCTGCCCAGCCCTATCGGCTGGTTCGCGTCGTCACTTTTGTCGATCCTCAACTCAAGCTTGTCGACAGGATCGACACTCATGGCTGGATTCGCACCCAGATGAAAAAGTCCATTACCGCTCGGGATACCAACTACCAAATCGAACAGGCCAAGATCGCGGTCGGTTCCGGTGGGCTTATAGGTGTAGGTCTGATGCGAGGTGTACAGAAACTGTTCTACCTGCCGGAATCCCACACCGACATGATCTACGCGGTGATAGGCGAGGAGTTTGGTCTCTTCGGTTCAACCGCGGTGCTTGTTGGTTTCATCATTGTGCTTTGGCGCGGCATTCGCGCCACCGTGCTGATCCCCGATGAATTCGGTCGCTATCTTGCCCTGGGCATCACGACGATGATTGTCATTCAGGCCTTCTTCAACATTAGTGTGGTTCTCGGGATCGTACCGCCCAAAGGCATTCCTCTGCCCATGATCAGTTTTGGCGGCAGTTCGCTGCTGGTGACTCTGGCTTCGATGGGTGTGCTCCTCAACGTCGCGGAGCACGCGGGGTGAGATGTCAGAAGGTTCTCTGCTTTTCCTCATGGCCGGCGGCGGCACCGGAGGCCATGTGATCCCGGCTATCGCGGTCGCGCACGAGCTTGTCAACCAAGGGCACGACGTTCTCTTCGTAGGTACGGAGCGCGGTGTCGAAGCGCGTCTGGTTCCCGCCGCAGGTTTCAAACTGGAAAAAATTCGCGTGGGCGGAATTAAGAATCTGGGCTTCGCGACCAAAGTGGCCAGCGGCTGGCGGCTCATGGCGGAAACCCTGGGCCAGTTGAATAATTTTGGTACGTTGAAGCCCGCTGCGGTCTTCAGCATGGGCGGATACGTCGCCGGCCCTCCGGTGCTCGCCGCGCTCATCAAGCGCGTACCGGTGGTCGTGATGGAGCCGAATGCCGTTCCTGGTGTCACCAACCGCTGGATCGCGGGCCGTGTCAGTCGCTCGCTGATCGCCTTCGAAGAGACCCGCCGCTTCTTTCCCGAAGGCCGTACGGAACTCACGGGGCTTCCCGTCCGAGAGGAGTTCTTCGCCCTCCGAACGAAACCGGAACAATCCGAGTTCACGGTTCTCATTACCGGAGGAAGCCAGGGCTCGCAGCGCCTCAACAACACCGCACGGCAGAGTTGGCCGCTCTTCCGCGATGCCGGCCTGCCCATCCGTTTCATCCACCAGACCGGCCTCGCCATGCACCAGGAGATGGAAGCCGAGTTCGCCCAAACTGGTCTCAATGGAGAAATCCGCCCTTTCATCTCCGACATGCCGTCGGCATTTGCTGAAGCGGATCTCATTGTCTGCCGGTCCGGTGCCGGGGCCGTGGCTGAACTCGCGGCAGCCGGCAAGCCGTCGATCCTGATCCCTTTCCCTTTTGCTGCCGACGACCATCAGCTCAAAAACGCCCAGTCCTTCGAAAAGGCCGGCGCCGCGGTTCTCTCGCTCGATCGCGACTGGACGGCGCAGACATTCTTCGATGCTGTGGGCCGCCTGAACAGGGACCGTGCGCGGTTAAGAGTGATGGGCAAGAACGCCCGCAAGCTTGCGCATCCCGGAGCCGCGCAACGCGCCGCCCAAATATTAATTGACATCGCGCAAAACCGCCGAAACAATAAAGACTGAATATGTTTTTTTCGAAACAGCACCTCCACTTTGCCGGCATAGGTGGAATCGGCATGAGTGGAATCGCTGAGGTGCTGCTGAATCTGGGTTACACGATCTCCGGTTCGGATCTGAAACTGTCGCCGACCACCGATCGCCTTGTTCAACTGGGCGCTAAGGTTTACGAAGGCCACGACGCAAAGAACGTCGCCGGCGCGAAGGCGCTTGTGGTTAGCTCCGCCGTCGATGAATCCAATCCTGAAGTGCAGGAAGCGCGCCGTCTGCAGATCCCCGTGATCCCGCGCGGCGAGCTTCTGGCCGAACTGATGCGGCTCAAATACGGCATCGCGGTCGCGGGCAGCCACGGCAAAACTACCACCACTTCGATGGTCGCCACCATCCTTAGCCATGCCGGTATGGACCCGACGGTCGTTGTCGGCGGCAAGGTCTCATCGATGGGCGGTTCGAATGCGCGCGTGGGTAAAAGTGATTTTCTGGTTGTCGAATCCGATGAGAGCGATGGCTCGTTTCTGAAGCTCTCGCCTATCTTCGCCATTGTCACCAACATCGACCGCGAACACCTCGACCACTACACCGGTATCGAGGCGATACGCGCCGCGTTCACTGAGTTCGTTAATAAAGTCCCGTTCTACGGTGCGGCTATCCTTTGCCTCGACAGCGAAAACGTGCAGAGCATTCTGCCCTCGGTTCGCCGCCGCACCATCACTTATGGCCGCAGCGCTCAGGCCGATTACAGACCCTCCGACCAAACCAGCGGCGATTTTCACACTCGCTTCCAACTCCGTTCGCGGCATGCCGATCTCGGCGAATTTCAACTCAACGTTCCCGGCGATCACAATGTACTGAACGCCACCGCGGCCATCGCCGTCTCGCTCGAACTCGGCGTCGCACCCGATGTGGTTCGCGAAGGTCTGACGAAGTATACCGGTGTCGGCCGGCGCTTCGAAGTGCGCGGTGAAGCCCGCGGCGTAACGGTGGTTGACGATTACGGCCATCACCCCACTGAAGTTCGCGCTACGCTTGCTGCCGCGAAAACGGTCTGCCAGAAGCGCATTCACGTCCTGTTTCAGCCGCACCGCTATACAAGAACGCTGCATCTGATGGATGACTTCGCGCGTTCCTTCCACGATGCCGACCGTGTGATCGTGCTCGACATTTACGCCGCTTCGGAAAAGCCCATCGAAGGCGTCACCTCCGGCGCGCTGGTCGACCGTATGCGGCAGTTCGGACATCGCGGAGCCGAATACGCGCCCTCCAACGCGGCTGGCGTCGACGCTGTTTGCCAGGGCGTCGAGTCGGGCGACCTGATCCTGACTCTGGGCGCGGGCAGCGTCTCGCAACTCGGAGAAAAAATCCTGGAGGCTCTGCGTGCCTAAAGCACCCGCTCCGCCGAAACCGAAGTTCAACGCGCGTCTGTGGCTGCGGATCGCGCTGTGGGGCGCCATATTTGCGGGCCTTGCCTATGGTGCGAAAGAAGTGCATTCGTTCCTGCTCCGCGATCCCCGCTTCGAGTTTCGGAACCTCGAAATTCGCGGCGCGGTTTATACCGATCGCGCTCGCATACAGGCCGTCTTCGCCCCCGATGCGAATCGCAGCGTGTTTCAAATCCCGCTCGCCGAGCGACGCCGGCATCTGCTTGCAATCGACTGGGTCCATACAGCTTCGATCGAGCGAGTGTGGCCAAACCGGCTCGTCGTCGCCATCACCGAGCGGCGCCCGGTCGCGTTCGCCAAACTGCAGATCGCCGGCTCGAATCGGCATTGGCTCGCGCTGATCGATGGCGAAGGCATCCTGCTTTCAATTCCGTCCCGCGTTCGCTTTCGTTTGCCGGTGCTGAGCGGCGTGGAAGAGGAGCAGAGCGATGAAGAACGGAGGGTTCGTGTGGAAGCCATGCAGCATCTGCTTACGGATCTCGGCTCGCAAGCCAAAGACATCTCGGAGATCAACGCCGCCAGCATTCATGACCTTGCCGTGATCGCGGACATCGATGGCAAAGGGCTGGAACTGTGGCTGGGCGATCGGCATTATCGTTCTCGGTATACCAACTTTCTAAGCCACTATCAGGAGATTAAGGCGCACTCGGAAACGGCGCGGATTTTCGATCTCAGGCTGGACGACAGGATTTCAACACGATGAATCATCAATCCATTTTCGCGGCCGGCCTGGATGCGGGCAGTTCCTTTACTCGTTGCGTTATCGCGCTCTACGAAGGCGAACGCATCCGTTTCCTGGGCTATGGCTCCGTACCCTCGGAAGGCTGGTCGAAGGGCCGCATCGCCAATCCCCAGGCGGTTTCCGAATGCGTGCATGAAGCTGTGGTTCAGGCCGAAACCATGGCTCAAACAGCCATCGAAAACATAGTTGCGGGCATGGGCGGCCCTACGGTTCGCGGCGCCAATCATCGCGGCAAGTGGGATCTGGGGCGTCCTCGCGAGATCACCCAAAAAGACATCAACCGCGC
>Ga0302319_10027024_pt1 | contig 10081 bp, 10 predicted proteins | sample Bog_T0_2_FD_203319 | JGI IMG/M metagenome (GOLD analysis project Ga0302319, IMG submission 203319) | Peat permafrost microbial communities from Stordalen Mire near Abisko, Sweden - Bog_T0_2 | ecosystem: Environmental > Terrestrial > Soil > Wetlands > Peat | place: Sweden: Abisko, Stordalen Mire...
ACACATGATCGTCCCTGCCACCGGAAAGCCACACGGCGCCTGGACGCCGGACTACTTCGCCTCGGTCGGGATGACCATCACCGGCATGCCGGCCCTCAACGCCATGCGGGCGGTCTGTGAGGCCAAGCCCGGACTGCTCACCAGCGCAGACCTTCCGCTGCGGGCCTTCGCCAGTCGGTTCGGCGGTCGGGCGGGTGTTTCCCGATGAGTTCTCGTTACCCGTTCCCTTCCTCCCCCAACGGCTGGTTCAGTGTCGCCGCCAGCGCGGAGCTGGCCATCGGTGACGTGCGGCCCATCACCTTTTTGGAGCGCGATTTCGTTCTGTTTCGCGGCGAGGACGGCACCGCCCGAGTATTCGACGCCCACTGCCCCCACTTGGGGGCCCACCTGGGCGTCGGTGGCCGCGTGTGCAGCGACGGGATCGTCTGTCCATTTCACGGATGGCAGTTCGCCGGCAGTGGCCAGCTGGTCGATGTCCCGGGGCTGGATCGGGTGCCCCGAGCGGAGGCGAATGCGTGGCCGGTCTGCGAGCGGAACGGCCGCGTCTTTGTCTGGCACCACGCCGACGGCATCCCTCCGACCTACGACGTCACGAACTACCGACTTGACGAAGACCAGTGGACACCCTGGAAAACGAACTCCTACCGGGTACGGGTCCACGTGCAGGATCTGACGGAGAACATCATCGATCGAGCGCACTTCTCGGTGGTCCACGACATGGAACCTCCGGAGACGCAGCATTTCGAAGTGCGTTTTGACGGGGTCGCCATGGTGGTCGAACAGAGTCTCAAGGTGACGGCTGTCGATGCGGCTGGATTTGAGATTCAGACCACGTCGACCACGTGCGGCCCCGGCATCGTGGCCGTCGAGGTCAGCCAGGACCCCATCGAAATGCTGACCTACATCACACAGACGCCGGTCGACGAAGAGCTCACCGAGGTGAACCTCTGCTTTTCGATGAAGAAGCTGCCGGACGAGAAGGCCACGGCGACCATCAGTGAACTCAACGACCTGACCACCAACCAGCAGTTCGCTCAGGATGTCGCCATCTGGGAGAACAAGGTGTACCGCCAGCGGCCGATCATCACCAGGGTCGACGGACCGGTGGCCCAGTACCGCCGGTGGTTCCGGCAGTTCTATCCGGAGGACCCGTCGGTCTCCGAGTGATCAGCGGCGATCGGACCGGCCGGCCACCGGTGGGAGGTGACCAATGATCTCGCCACGATCCAACGTGGTTGACTGAAATCTTCAGGTTCCGTCGCAGGCGGGACATGAGCCTCATCGAGTGGAGGTGCCAGTGGCCGAATCTACGCAGCCCGTGGCGCAGATGGTGGTGTGTCACTTCATCGTTTCCGATGACGTCGAGCGTTCCCGGCGCTTCTATACCGACATCCTGGGTGGCAGGGTGGTCTTCGGACCCGAGCCGACCAATATCGCCCTCGCCAACGGCTTCATCATCATCAACGGCGGCGGCGGCCCCACCGACGACAAGCCCACGGTCACCCTCGAGACGCCCCGCGACCCCGACCGGGTCAGCAGCTTCCTCAATATCCGGGTCGCTGACATCCACGCCGCATACGCCGAATGGAGCGCCCGGGGGGCGGACTTCCTGACGCCGCCGATACAGCACCAGTACGAGATCCGTTGCTACATCCGCGATCCCGACGGTTACATCATCGAGGTTGGGCAGACCACCGACCCGCAGGGGGACTGGTGGCCCGCCGACTGGCCATCGATCGGCACGGACGGGCCATCCGACTGAACCGGTCGCAGTGGTGACTTCAGTGCGGCACGTGTACGCACCGGCGTCGACCTCTCCGCCGCATCGGAGTCGATCGGGGACCGCCGGGCTTCCGTGCCGCACGCCTTGCGATTGAGGATGGAGTACGGGGCCGCGTTCGGTATGAAGCCTGTCGCCGACGTCGCCGAGTGCTGCGCCATCCGGAACCAGGATCTGCCGTTACCCTGGAGGTCAGCTACCAACTCCTGCATCAGGATCTCGGAGCGCCGTTCGGCCAACTCGTCGGTCGTCCTCCCGCCGAGCGCTGCGTTGACGTGGACGTGGACGTTTCACACGTTGACGTTTTTCAACTGAGGACAAATCGATACTTCTCCGCAGGTTCAGATGATTTGCGGCGGGAGTCAAAACCCCCTCTGAACTGGGTTGATTCTTTAGTGGGGTGTTCTGTGAAGGGTCTGACCAGGACCGACTCGCCACCTGGTGGGGCAGTTTCATCCGCCAGCTGCCGGATTTTCATCTTTTTGGGTAAATGCCCTGGTCAGAGTGGGTTATGGCCTGGTGCTGTGCGAGCAGCTCCGGGCCGGGGTGGGCGAGTCCGCCGCCGTGCACCCGGCCTCGGGGTCGCTACGGTGACGTGCATGTCCTCGCCAGACACCCGCGCGATGCGCCGCCACGTCGAGTGGCCCTTTCCTGACGGACGCTTCCCGGACGAGCTCGGTGCCGTCATCCAGCGCACGGTCCTCGCGGGCGAGCGGCCCGCATTGCTGGTTGTCCACGATGATGAGGGCGACTGGTTGGTGGGCGACGGGGCCAACGATCCGAACCTCCCAGGGGCCTCGGTCGCCGCGCACATCTCCCATGCCATCCGTCAGAACTCGTCGATCGCTGAGCTCGCCGATCTGCCCCTCGGCTGGTCCGCCCGTCGCGTCGGCCCTGGAGCCGCGTGGGAGCGTTCCGCGCACGTCTACGAACCGGATGACGATTCCGTCCTTGGTGGCGCGCTCCGCCTGTCCGGTGCCGACTCCCTCCGTGACCTCCCGCGTCGCTGGTGGTTCCCGCCGATCGCCGGTCTGCGCGCGAGTGCACGGGCAAGCACCTACGAGCCATGGGACCTCGATCGCCAACCAAGGCTCGCCGTGCAGCAGGGTGCGCTCGATTGGCTGGAGAATGACCAGGAAAAGACCGAGTGGGCCATCGACCAGGCCGACGGCGAGGGACAGCAGTGCCGGCTCGGGACTGATGAGCTTCTGGCCATTTCTAACGGGCTGCCCCTGCCGTTGACACTGGAGGTGCTGGCTGCCCGGCCGGACCTTCAGCGCCGGATCCGGTCGGCGACGGGGTCGTATTTGGATCTCGGGGACTTTTCCATGGCGACGTCTGGTGGCGGTTCCCGCCTCATCCACCTGCTCTCGGATCAGCAGTCCTGCCGCCACTGGCTGCTCTACACCGATGACGCCGGTCGGGGGCCCGTGCTCACCTCGGCCGCCCCGCTGGGCATCGACTGGCCAGAGTGGTGGGAACCTCACATGGGGACGCCACCGTCTAACACCGTTCCGCTTGACGGATCCTTCGACCTTGACGTCTGCGCTGACTCCTTCGCCGAGTTCCTCTACCGGTACTGGGTCGAAAACGAGCTCTACTTCGCTGTGTCCGATGGGTCTCGACTGACTGGGCGCGTGGCCGAGTACGCGAAGCAGCTGAGCGCAACTGCTCAGTCCTAGCCACGCCACCTGGCGCAAGCCTTCATGTCGGATCCGCTCGTGCGGCACAATCTTCAGTCATGGGTGCATGGGGTCCAGGTCTCTGGTCTGACGACACGGCTTGTGACGTGCGGACTGCGTACCGAGAAGCCTTGGAGGACGGTCTGGCCGATGCCGAGGCTCAGGCCAAGGTCCTCTCCGACTTCGCGGCTGATCTCGCTGACGCCGACTCCGCCTCGGTGGTATGGCTTGCGCTCGCCGCGGCCCAGGCCCGACTCGGCCGGCTCGACCCTCGTGTCAGGGATCACGCGGTCGACGCAATCGACTCCGGCTCGGACATTCGGCGCTGGGAGCATGACCCGTCGATGCGGAAGAAGCGTGAGACGGTTCTCGTCAAGCTGCGCCAGGAGCTAGTCGGCAGGCAGCGGCCGCCGACGAAGGTACGGCGGCCGGCCCGAGTCACCACCTCGCTGATCGCCGGGGACGTGCTGTCCTACCGCGCGCCGTCCGGCCGCCACTACCTCCTCGCGGTGAGAGCGGTGAACGCGAGCCGATACGGGACCTTCCCGATCGTCCACCTCCTCGACTTCGAAGGAACGTCGCTACCCGCACGCCTTGACGGCATCGGTGATCGCCAGGCGGGCGTGAAGGCCGCGGGTGGGAGTCCGGCCGGACCATGGTGGAAGGTCAGTGGGCAGGTGACGCACAAGCGCGGCCACGACTTTGCTGACCACGGCTTCACTCTGGAGGGTCGCGTAGTAGCACCAGGGGGCAGCGAGCAGGAGCGCCTGCGCGAGCACCCAGGGTCGTACAGCAGCTGGGACTTCTGGCGGCGCTACCTCGACCGTCAGGACGAGTTGCTAGGTCAACGCCTGGCGGCCGACTGACCAACCGGTCGCCGGCGGCTCGTGGCCCGCATGCGCCGAGCTTGCCGCGTGCAACCATAGAACCGTGGCCGGCTACCTCTCCATCGTTCGCTTCGAGATCAGACCGTTCCAGGGCAATGCTCGCGAACTGATCCCCTTCGTCGATGACGTGTCGCTCGTGGACTTGATAGCGGAGTTCGAGTCGCACATGGACGACACCGCGCTCGGTGGCTACGCGGGCCCAGTGCTCGAGCACTTTCGGCCTCTCGAAGATCTCGAGGGCTACCTGTTTGGCCACGGTTGGCCCGAAGACGGACGCGCCGCGCTCCTCGGGTGCAGCTGCGGGGAGCTCGGCTGCTGGCCGCTGTACGCGCGGATCCGCCTCGACAAGGGCCACGTGATCTGGGACCAGTTCACACAGCCCTTCCGTCCCCAGCGGGACTACTCGGGCTTCGGCGCCTTCGTGTTCGGCGAGCGTCAGTACCGTATGGCGGTGGCCGAGGTTGCCGCTGCGGTGGCGTGAACATGGACGTGCTCCACAGCTACACCTACGAAGTCGATCCAGAGTTTCCCGGCAACGGCGACTGGGGCTGTCCGGTGGTGGGCTACGACGCCACCGGGGAGCCCTCGTCGACCTTCGACTCTCACTGGGGGACGCCGTTCGTGGTCCGCCTCTCGCCGTCCGAGGGCCAGGAGTGGGTAGCGATGATGCCTGGTGGAGGCCTGGGTCGACTGCGCGAGGCCTTCACCACGCTCGTGCCGTACCTGTTCGGCGTGGTGGTGGACGGGCGCGTGTACCTACTGGACGTGCGCTCGCCCGGGGCGTCGGCCCAGATCGTGCGCGATCCGGTCGAACAAGTGGTCACCGTCACTGACCCACCCCTCCTCTTGTTCGTCGGCTACGCAGACATCGTGGCGCTCGGCCCGGCCGGGATCGCCTGGCGCACGCCGCGCCTCTGCCTCGATGACCTGCGCGTCCTCGAAGCCGGTTCAGCGGGCATCGTCTGCTCATGCACCAATCTCGCCAGCACAGCCTCCATCACTCTTGATCCCGTCACGGGAGAGCAGTTGGACGGGCCACGGTGGGACTCGTTCTGACCGTGAAGCATTGATGACACAGGCTGACTGCGGAGTGCAGGCAGACTGACGCCGTGCCACCGAAGTACGAACCGCTGACGAGGTACCTCGAGGCTCAACCTGCCGACGAGGTCGTCCGGTTGGCCCTTACAGAGATCGCACGTCTGGTCGGCGGACTGCCACCCAGCTCCGCGCAACGCACCTGGTGGGCCAACACCGATCGGCACTCTCAGGCGGTTGGATGGCTACAGGCCGGCCGCCGCGTCGTTCAGGTGCGCCCCGGCAACTTGGTCGTCTTCTCGCCGTCAGCCGGGCGCAGCGTGGTCGGTGCGACTTCAACTCGGACAAGCTCGCCGGCGCGCACGACACAGGTGGCCACCGGATCGAGAGGCTTGCCCCAGGTCGCCGACGGAGTGGCTGCCCTGGAGCGGGTACTGGGCGCGGCCGGCTTCCCGTCGATCGTGGCCGCGGTGGCGGCCCACACGGTGTTCCTCCATCCCGACACGGTTGCCCAGACCGGCGGCCAGCCGCTGTTCCCTGTGGTGCGCAACCCGAACCGCCGACGCGAGCTCGTCGAGCTGCCTGATGGACGGGTCGCGATGTTCGACGACAACACCACCCCCACGCTCAGCTTCCTCTGGTCGGCGCGACGCACCAAGGGGCCTGACCTGCAGTACAACCACGTGTGGGGTGACCCGCGGAACCTCGACACGTACACCGCCCTGTGGAACCTCTGCGTCACCCCGGCGTACCTGGCCAAGACGACCGACGGCTCCAACCATCCCGAAGTCCTCGCCGCCCTCCGCTACCGGGTCGTCGACCTCTATGGCATCTGGCCGGCCGGTCTCGAGCGCCCGTCCAAGCCGGACGGCTACGACGACCTGATGTGGGCACCTTCGCCGGAGCTGGTACAGAACCTGGAGGCCGAGCTGCGAGGACGGCTGGCCCGGTCTGCGTCCAGTCCCCCGGCCGAGGCCGCCCGCACCCTCGGGTGGCTGTTCAGCGGGTGGGTGCCGGAGGGGACGTCGCTCAGCTCACAGCCAGGACGCTGAGGCGGGGTTCGCTCTGGCCAGCCGGGCAAGGTCTGTACGTTTAGGTCCGCGGAGCCCGAGGCTGCGACGAGGGCGGCGCCGTTACGGCTTGATCAGACTCAGGTTGGGGATGTGGTCGAAGCCCCCGTCACCCGACGCCAGTTCCAACCCGTGCGCCAACGCCGTTGCCGCGATCCAGCGGTCCGCCGTGTGGATCTTGTCGTAGATGGCGTGCCCATTCTGCTTGGCCCAGACCGTGAGCCGGACGTACTCATCCTGCACGGCCTGACTCACCTGGAATCTGGTCACCGCCTGAATGCGGGTGATCAACGCAGCCGTACGAGGTTGACCCCAATTGCGCAGCCCAGGCCAGGCTCGAAGCTCGACTTCGGTCTGCACGGCGATGGCGACTGTTCGACCAGTAAGTGCCGCAGCCCACGATTTGCCTTGAGCTGACTGAGGAGAGGCCACGTAGATGTGGGAGAAGGCATCCGTGTCCAAGAGCACTGGAACAACGGGGGCGCCGCCAGTAACGGTCAAGAACGAATCTCCGCCAGGAAGGCCTCGACCTCGTCCTCGCCGACACCCGCGATGCCGCCAGCGGGCATGACGCCTTCTGCCTGGATGACGTCCAGCGGGTGCGCAGTCCAGTCAGCAGGCAGGTCTTCCGAGGTCAGCGTCGGCTCCACGATGCGCAGGAGCTTCTCCTCGGCGCGTTCGGCAATGCCGGTGGCGACCACCCGCCGCCCGATGAGATGAGCTGCGGCATCGAGGTCGACGACGTCCTCGAGGCTGATGTCATGCCCGACGTCGTCGCGCACCCGGAAGCGCCGGGCACGGAGGTCGACCTTGTCGAGTCTGCCCGTGACCGAGATTACTTCTGTCTGCCTCTCCAACGTCATGTCCCAGATCGTCTCGTCCAGTTCGGACACTGCAATGACCTGGCTGACAGCGGTGAACCCATCGCCCCAGCTCGCCACGACCCTCTCTGCGCCCGTGGTCTCGAGGTGGGCGACGAACTTCCCGATCGAACGTGAAACCAGAGGACTGGCCCAACTGAGCGGCTCGTTGCTGGCTATCGCCCCGAACGCCTCCTCTAGTCGGCGGGCGACGATGTCGCCGTCGCTGTCGGGCATCGGGAGTGCCGCCTCATCACCCACGGACAGCTCGAGAACCGTCGACCCTTCGCCGATGCCGGTGAGTCGGATCTCGCTGATGCGGTCGACGTGGTTCGGTGTGCGGCCGGGACCCTCAGCTCCCGCGACCTGGCGAGCGATGCGGGTAGCCGTGAGCTGCAGCGCGCTACCAAGCTCGGTGAGGTCGCGCAGCGTGATCTGCCCCTTCGGGCTGCTGATGCCTTCCAAGCGCAGTTCGAAGTTTCTGCTGGTCATGCTCACCTCCCCGTTGGCTGCAACCTCAGGCTACTGGCGAGGCGCGACTGCGCAGTGCTCCACGCACAACCTGTGGCCACTCTCGCACGGTACAGCCCACGCAGGCTCGAGAATCTGGAGGCATCAGGGAGATCACCGGAGCCCCGGATCAGCCAGGCTCCCGGCCCATCCCAGGGGTCGGGTCCTGGGGCACCAGGGTGTGCTCAGCCACCGTGCCCGCAGCGGCTGAGTAGTGCTCACGCGATCGTTGGCTGGGTGTAGGGCTGGGCCGGGGCGGCGCAGTTCCCGGCGTTGGCCGCGCCTTGGGCATCCTGGTAGCCCTGGTTCTCGTAGCCGTTGGCCTGAGCGATGGCGGTGTTGGCCGTGCCGATCGCCGACGAGATGGCCTGTTGGGCGGAGGCGATGGTCTGGTTCACCGTGGACTGCGTGGGTGCTCCGTCGTCGTAGGAGGGCAGCGCGGCCTGGGCGTTCTGCAGCGCCGTCGCCGCACCCTGGAGGTTGCCGATGTCGTTGCGCACCCCGGTGACGTCGCTCTCGGTGGTGTCGGCATCGGAGGAGACGCTATCGCCGTCGGAGTCCACCGTGTCGCCGTCAGAGGCGACGGTGTCAGCGTCGCTGCACACCTGGTTGTTGTCGGTGCCGTTCTGGGACTCGGTGATCACCTGCTGCTCGAGCGCGGCCTCGGTGGCCAGGTCGGCCTGCTCCTGGCCGAGTTGGGCACTGAAGGCACCGAGGCTCGAGTTCATCGACGACACGTCGCTCTGCAAACCGCTCAGCTGGCTGGAGACCTCCGAGGAGGCCCTGTCGATCGCGGCGCGCTCGGCCGCGAGCTGGTCGGCGGCCGCGGCCTGGCTGTCGGCCGAGCCGGTGTTGCCCTGGAGCTCGGCCAGGGCCTGGTTGAACTGCGCAGCGGTGGCCGAAGAGAAGGTGACCGGGGCGAGGGAGCCGTCGGTCTGGGGGAAGTTCACCGTGAAGGAGCCGCCCGACAGCGTGCCGAAGACCTCGGTGCCGCCGTTGAAGCTCAGCGTGATGGTCGAGCCCTGGAGCTGGCCGGAGACGGTGAGGGTGTCGGTGTGGACCGTCTGGTTGGGCGGACTGCCGGAGAGGGTCTCGACCTGGGCGCTCCCGGTCAGGTCGGTGCCGGACTCGGTCCACTGGATGAAGACCACCGCTCCGGGCTCGTTGGCCAGGTAGCCGTTGCCGACCGCCGGTTGACCGGTGGACGCCGTCGAGGCCCCCGCTCCCCCGGTTGCCGCCTTCGTCGACGGGTTCCCGGACCCGTGCAGCGCGACCAGCACGCCGGTGGCGCCGGCGATCAGCACGACGGCGGCGATGAGCACCCACCAGCGGGGCCGGGTGTACCACTTCTTCGTGGGTGCGGGAGGTGGCAGAGGAGGAGGTCCCATCGGCCATCCGGGTACCGATCCGGGGGGTCCGACCGGTGGTATCGATTCCGTGGGGTCCATCGCTGTCCTCGTGCTCCGCCGATGCCCAGTGTCCCACGGGAACTGTACGACGGGGGTGTTTCCGGCCCGGTGGAGGTGAACACGGAGTGATCCGCCCGTCCCCCGAGGTTCTCCCGCCAGCGGGTCGCTGGCGCACCTCGTGGGTAATGTCCCTGTGGTGCGGGCTGAAATCGCAGGGAAGCTCTCGACGTCCAGTCCGCTGCCTCAAGACCGGCTGGAGGACACCCTCACTGACGCAGTGTCCTCGGCGCTGCGATACCTTCCGCGGGAGGCGCTGAACCATTGGCTGCGACTCGTTCTTCCGGACTCATGCATGCAGCACCTGACGCCTCCGGCGCTCGACTCTGCGCTCACTCAGTTCTGGCCCACCCTGCCTGGCGGGGCCGAGCCCGATGTCCTCATGGTGATCGGATCGCTACTGATCGTCATCGAGGCCAAGTACCACTCGGGCTTCGGCACCAACTGGGAGCAGCCTCAGCTCGTCGTCGAGTTCAACCAAGCCCAACGGCTCGCCTCGAGCCGCGGCTTGGAGGGTCCTGTCGTGGTTGCCATCACCGCCACGGCTACTGAGCCGATGGAGATCGGGCAGGCCATCGAGCTGATCGAGCCGAGCGGGCGCCTGTCGCCAAGGGAATCGGTGCGGTGGTGCACCTGGCAGTCCATCGCCAAGGCCATCGAGGTGAGCTCGGAACAGAGCTGGGGAACTGGTCACCAGGCAGTCGTCGAAGACGTACTCGAACTCATGACGAAGCGAGAGGTGAGGTACATGTATGAAGGATTCCAACTGTCCGACTGGTGGCTGTTAGGGG
>Ga0302319_10027030_pt1 | contig 10079 bp, 7 predicted proteins | sample Bog_T0_2_FD_203319 | JGI IMG/M metagenome (GOLD analysis project Ga0302319, IMG submission 203319) | Peat permafrost microbial communities from Stordalen Mire near Abisko, Sweden - Bog_T0_2 | ecosystem: Environmental > Terrestrial > Soil > Wetlands > Peat | place: Sweden: Abisko, Stordalen Mire...
CCCGAAAATTGTAACCCAGTGCAAATAAATGAGCTGCTGCGAGTGGGTACCCCTAGCAGGGTGGCTCGTTTCGAACCTGTCCCTTGCCGAGTCCGGGATCCTTTCGAACCTGTCCCTTATCGAGCCCGACCGCTGTACTGGCTGCGGAAGGTTGCGATGGGGTTGCGTGAAAAGGTGTTGCCCAAGTCCGGGCTCGGCAAAGCCTGCGACTACCTGCTCCGCCATTGGACCCCGCTGACCAAGCATCTGGAATACGGCGAAACTCGGCTCGACAATTACCTGGTCGAAAACGCCATCCGGCCATCGGCCATCGGCAAAAAGAACTGGCTGTTTATCGGCCACCCCGACGCCGGTGACCGCTCGGCCATCATCTACTCGATCGTCGTCTCCTGCCAGCGCCGGAAGATCGATCCCCTCGTCTACCTGCGCGACGTCCTCACCCGGCTGCCCACTATGACCACCAGGGACAATCTGGACGCCCTCACTCCGGCCAACTGGACACCGGCCTGAGAACGCGACTGTCGTCTCGATGGGCACCCTTGCGACGTCTCGCATGGCACCGTTGTGATTGCTCAATGAGCACCATCAAGATGCCAGCCCAAGGCACCCGACCGGACACTTACCAACGACGGCTCATCGTAGTTTTTCAACACCCTGCTAGCTCGGATTGATTTGTCATCGTTTTGCCGCGGCCCGTTAAGGCAGTTCGTAAATTGCGCACAGCGCAATGCCTGTACCCCCATCATCCCCCGTTACCTCGGCAGTATATCCCCCCGGGGGCAGCGTCACGAGCACCTCGGAATCGGCGGAATTCGGTTGAAGCACCGGCTGAGCGTAAACTGAGGCGGCAGCGTTCAGGAGCAACCGGCTCGAGCCCCATCCCGTGTTGGAATAGATTACGCCCCCGGTCGAATCGTGGATCGTAAGGGCCGGTTTCCGCAACACGCCGGACAACCCATCGCCCGCGAGTGCCGGCCCCAGGGCCTGGACCAGGACGGTGCGTGAAGTCGTTCCACCGACGAAAAAGCCTCCGATCAGGATGGCGTCGCCGGTGCCGACGAAGCTCCGGGCCGACATATTGATCAAATTGCCAGGGTTGGAACTCGAGGCGACGAGCAAGCTGGCTGGACTGCTCAGGACGTAACCGCTGGATGTTGCGACGGCACAGGCATAGTACCCATTCTCGGCTGCGCTGGCGCCCTGGAGGACAAGTTGTGGGCCGGTCGATCCGGAAACTCCATTGCCATCCATTAAGGAGGTCCAGGTCAAACCACCGTTATTAGAATACTCCCACTGATAGCTCGGCGAACCGGATGCCGAAGCCGCGAAAACCACAGTGCTTCCGGTGTTTATCGTCTGCGATTCCGGCTGGCTCAAAAATGAGGGCTCTTGAAGTCCGACCGCGTCGATCACCGTAACACTCGCTAGGTCTGCGACGTAAGCCCGGTTGGTCGAAGGATTCACTCCGACGATGCCCGTTGCGTAACCCGAGTTCACAGTGCTGGTGGCATTCGTGGCGCCGTTGATTACAGTCACTCCTCCATTACCCCAGTCTACGACGTAAATCTGGTTGGTCGCGGAGTCCACAGCAACGCCGCCCGCAAGGTCAGCTCCACTGGTAAGAACCAGATTCACCGTCGCCGCGGCATTCGTGGCACCGTCAATGACCGTCACAGTGCCGTAATTGTCGGTCACGTAAATCTTGTTTGTCACTGAATTCACGGCGATGGAATCGGCATTGTCTCCCTCCAATCCGGATGACTGCGAAGGGAAGGGCACGGTGGCCGTGGCATTCGTGGCGCCATCGATCACTGTCACGGAATTGTCCCCGTCATTGACGACATAAACCACACCGGTCACAGGATTCACCGCGACAGCTTCGGGGCCTGTCCCGACGGTCACGGTGGTGGTCGCATTCGTAGCACCGTCAATCACAGTCACATTGTTGCTCCCTGTGTTTGCCACGTAGACCTCGTTCGTCACGGAGTCCACCGCGATGGCTTCAGGACTTGTACCGACGGTCACCGTGGCGGTCGTATTCGTGGCACCGTCAATCACCGTCACGGAATCGCTCTGCTCGTTGGCAACATAGATCTTGTTTGTTGCTGAATTCACAGCGATGGCTGCAGGATCTGCTCCTGTGGCGACGAGGGAGGTCGCATTCGTGGCCCCGTCGGTCACCGCCACACCGGCAACGTTGATCGGACGGTTGACACAGGTGTAGATGGTATTCGTCACCGGGTTAACCGCGATGGCCCCGGGGTATCCCACCACACTCAGACTGGTGACCGCATTCGTCACTCCGTCTATCGCCACCACGCCGCCATCAGTCGAAAAATAGATCCTGTTTGTCGACGGGTTCACCGCAACAGCATCAATGTTCGCGCCCACCTCCACACTCGCAACCACGACCTGCGCCCGGGCTCGCGATCCGACTACAACCGCTAAGGCGAGCAAGACGGTCGCGAATGATAGAGCCCCTGGGAACATTCTCGGGAGGCTTGGAGCCTTGGACACGAGAAGCATCAAATCGCCTATTATGGTGCACTGCGGCCATAAGGCAATGTCAAACGCAGCGGCCCGGATTGAATCTACCGGATACACCATCTCAATTAAAAGACGCTAGGCCGAATATAGGCGCACTTTCCGTGCTTACACCGCTTATGCGGATTAAGAAACATTGTGCGGCGGGCGCGCAAAGTTGCCGTTGTATCAACACAGCGCTTGGTCAGACGCGCGTGCCGGCTCCTATCTGCCCGAGACTTCGGCAAAGATCCTGACCGTTGTGCGATCGAGCGCACTCAGGGCTTCATCGCCCCTTTTTGCGCGGTTGCCTGCCATGGGTAGCGACGCATCAGGGGCGGCGCACGACCGAGACGCCGGTGCCTGGGCTAGAGACATGTACATCGAGAATGACTCCTCTTTTGTGGGTAATCCAAGACCGGCATCTTTGAGACCGAACTGAGATTCTTGCGGCGAAATGAGTAACCCGAAAAGTGTAACCCGGTGCCAAAATATGGGCTGTTTCGTGACGGCTCCAGACGGGACTCAAATCGCGCAACGGGTTGGCTGAAAAACTCCTGACGACTCCGGACGGCTCGGTACGTTTGTAGCCATTTTGCCCATAACGCTTTAGGAAACCGCTGCTCTATCCAGTGAGCTACGGGAACATTGCCTCCAAGCCTTCGCCAGATTTTCCCGATGTCAATCCGGGTTGGAGGGCAGTCCGGGACCGTCCTTTCGAACCTGTCCCTTATCCCACCCGAACCTGTCCTTCCGGGATCCACCCGTATTTTGCGGGCACCCCCCCTTAGGCGTGTTGGATGCTTTCGAACCTGTCCCTTTTCGCGCCTCGATTTTTGCGTGGTTTGCGAACTGTCGAGGTTGGGAAAGCCTTTAGGCGAGATAAGGTCGAGAGTGTAGCCCGAAAATTGTAACCCAGTGCAAATAAATGAGCTGCTGCGAGTGGGTACCCCTAGCAGGGTGGCTCGTTTCGAACCTGTCCCTTGCCGAGTCCGGGATCCTTTCGAACCTGTCCCTTATCGAGCCCCACTGACTGGAGGGGTGTCCGTGCGGCATTTTGGGAGCATTATCACTGCGGACAGTCCGACCGGACTCGGATTCTGAGGGTTGATCTGTCACGATTTCTCAGAATTCGACACTTATGTGGCAATGACGACCAACCCCCAGGGCTCCGCCGCGATATTTGAAGATGCCGAATGCGTCCGGCTGAGCCTGGCCGGAAACCGGGACGCCTTCGGGAAGATCGTTGCACAGTATCAGTCCTTGATCTGCTCGCTCACCTTCAGCGCCACAGGCAGTCTCCGCGAGAGCGAGGACGTGGCTCAGGAAACTTTCCTGATCGCCTGGCGCCGGCTGAGGGAGCTTCGGGAAGCGGAAAAACTGCGGCCCTGGTTGTGCGGGATTGCCCGCCATCTGATCAGCAGCACGCTGCGTCGGCAGGAGCGGGAACCGACCCATGGAGCAGAATCGCTCGAGGACTTCCACAATGTGAGGGCGTCTGAAGCGTCTCCTTCGGAAGCGGCCGTGAAAAGCGAGGAGTCGGTGATCCTTTGGCGTTCGCTCGAACGTATTCCCGATTTATACCGCGAGCCGCTCATCCTGTTTTATCGTGAGCACCAGTCCACAGAGCGGGTGGCAGCCGCACTGGATCTGAGCGAGGAAACAACACGGCAGCGTCTCTCGCGCGGACGCAAGCTGCTACAGGAGGAGGTAACGGCCTTCGTGGAAGGCGCCCTGCAGCGCAGCGCACCCGGCCTGCCCTTTACGTCCGGCGTGTTGTCAGCGCTGCCTATTGCCGCGACCTCGGCCGGAGCCACGGCGCTCGCCACTGCGGCCAAAGGCGGCGGTATTCTCAAGGCGGCGGCAATGGGGGGCGCGGTCCTCATGCTCGTACCATTGTTAGGGGGCATATTGGGCGGCTATATCCGCTGCCGTGTGCTCCTGGACCCGGGGCAATCAGAGGGCGAACGCTCGAGGCTTAAGAAAGTGCTGCGCCGGATCTTGACGATCAGCCTGTTGGCCGAGGGGGTCCTTCTTTCGACGACAATATTCAGTCGCAGGTTTATGGTGCAAGCGCACCCCTGGATTTTTGTCGCATTCCTCAACAGTGTTTTCGCGGCGTATTCCGCGGCTGTGTTGACATTCCGGGTCTGGGAAAGGCGGCTGCGAGCACGCACCGCAGCGTCTGCCTTGATCACACCACCGCCACGTTCCAGGCGCTTGCGGCACGATTTTTCATACCGGAGCAGGATCTCTTTTCTTGGCCTGCCCCTGGTCAATCTGCAATTCGCGGGAGATGAATTGAAGGAGCAGGAGACCGTCCGGGGATGGATTGCCGGCGGCGGACGACCGATCGGCGGGCTTTTCGCCTTTGGTCCCGGCGTGGCGATCGCTCCGATTGCAATATCCATGGGCAGCTTCGCCATCGGCCTGCTCGCGGTAAGCCCCTTGGCGCTTGGCGCCTTTGCCTACGGGGTCTTCGCAGAAGGATGGGAGGGGGCCGGCACGTGGGTCGTGGGTTGGAAGGCGGCCTTGGGCGGTCTTGTTGCGGCCCGGGAATTCGCGGTCGGAGGCACTATGTATGCGCTTCACGCTGGGGACGCAGCCGCCCATCAGTTTTTCCACCATGAGCTCTTTTTCAGGACGGTGCGTGCGATGGCCTACAACAGGCTTCTGGGCATGCCCTACATCGTTTGGTGCGCGTGCCTCTTCTGCATTCTCATGCTATTGCCGCAGGTACTCGGGGAGTGGCGTCGGCGCTCGAGCCATTCAACCCCAAAATCCTAGCGGGCTGCTGTTCGATCAGATCTTACTTACCGCCCGACAATGCATTCCCCGCTCCCTCCCTGCCTGCCAATGTGCGCCAGAAAAAAGTACCCCAAACCGGCCGGGACGGCAGTCTGACCAAGGATGCAGGTCAGCACCCACCGGGAAAGCTTGCTTTCAATTCCATGCAATTCCGTCCGTAACTCCATCAAGTCCACCTTGGTGGCAAGAGTTTCCTGGGACGCATTCATTTCGGATTCCAAGACCCTGAGGATGGCGTGGCCTGCGCCGTCGGCAACTCGGATTTTTAGAGGATATCCAGGCTGGATGTCTTCATCCCTCCATAGTAGCAATCGACCGGGAGCTCGTCTGACATTTTGTACATAACTCACGAGCCCATCCCAAGCCAATGCCCCAGGCAACCAGCCCCTCCCTTTCGAATCCCGCGCGGGTCTACCTCTACGGGATGACCGTCCTGACCACCGTTCACCGCCTTTCGGGAGAATTCCCGGAGGCTGATGGCTATGGTGAAATCGAGGAAACCCATTTGGTGCCGGGTGGCGAGACGGGGAATTCCGCGCTGGTGCTCGCTCGCTGGGGACACTCTGTCAAGATCGCAGGGCCGTTTCTTGGGCGTGAGACCCGTGACGGCGTGGTCGCCTTCCTTGGGAAAAGGGGAATAGACTGCACGGGCCTTCGCTACGACGAATCCTTCGATGGTGTGCAGGATCTGGTAGTGGTCGGCGGTAAGTCGCGGGCCGTTTTTGGCTGGTTTGGCCGGTACTTCCGGGGTCCCAAGCGATGGGCTCGGCCGGAGAGGTCGGACATCAAGGCGGCCGACATAGTCGGCTTGGATCCCTTTTTCGGCGCCGAGTCCGAGGAAGTCGCGCGGCTGGCCACCGAGCTGGGCCGGCCCTTTGTCACAATCGACTGCGAGCCGGACGGCATCCTGAACCGCGGGGCTGCGGCGACTGTGATCTCGGCGGAATACCTGAGGAGCCACTTCCCCGCTGCCGCCAGGGAGGAACTCCTCCGGCGATACTCAAGGGAGAGCGGGGGCCTTGCGATCTTCACGTTTGGGGCTGATGAGATCCTATTCTCCAGGAACGGCGGCGAAGCCGGAAGATTCAGGCCGTACCAGGTGAAGCCGAAGAGCACGCTTGGCGCTGGCGACACTTTTCGGGGCGGGGTGATCCATGGACTGGCGGCTGGAATGGACGATGAGGGAATCGTCAGGTTTGCCGCGGCAACGGCGGCGTGCGTCTGCCAGCGCTTCCCCATGGCCTTCGATCCTCCCGGCCTGGAGGAGATTACCGCGCTTGCGGGCACCTGCGCATGAGCCTGCGTTTTGATCGACGGGCACTCTCAGCAGTGCGGAGCCGGAGCAAGCCGACTACGGGTAGCAGAACGAGAACGTCAGCTGCTGCTCGTTGCCCATCGCGGAAATCATTTCGTCGCTCCAGCCGCCGTACGGGGCGTTCTTGCCCACGGCCTTGACACAGGGATCGATGACGCCGGGCGGGGCATCGGAGGTCGGGTGCGCCCCGACGATCCGGGCCACCTCGCCCTTGCTGTTCAACACGAAGGTGACCGAGACAACACTGCCAGGGCTCGAGGGGACGCGGTTTTCGGAAAGTTGGGTCTGCCAGGCGTCCTGCACGGATTGGATCACCCCTTGGAGATATTCCCTGAAGTCCTTCCAATGCGGGTCCATCGCCATCGGGCCAATGTTGGGCGTACCGATCGTGGTGGAGACCTGCCATTCCGTGTGCGCCGGCTGGGGCGGAACGATGTGGGGCGCCAGGATGGAATCGAGCACGAGGCGTCCGTCGCGGACACTGTACTTTTCCCGCCAGGTCAAAGGCTGGGCCCCTGGAGCTGTTTTCTGGCTGCACTCGAGCGTCACACCCGATTCGGAGACTCCCACGACCTTTACATCCTGTCCCGCCGCGCGGACATAGTCGCCCGAAGAGTCTACAACGGGGAGGAGATTTGCCGGCATCTGGGCGCGGCAGAGGGTGCAGGCAGCGCCCAAAACAGCCCCGAATCGGATAAATCGGAGAATCGGCTGGGCTTTCAACATGGAATGGCCTGCGGGCATGACATTGGACGCTATCCTTGAATCGGCTTGGCGCGGCCGAACTTTAACCCGGGCGGTCGGCAAAATCGCCCAAAAGCAACCCATGCCCCAGGCTGTTACAGGCTGACAGGCAATAGGTTGAATTGCCGGCTAAAACCGGTCACAAATCCAATTCCACGGACAATTCCGGAAAGTAGCTCAGGCGGCAATCCTGCGACGCCGGCCGGCCAGAAACAACCCACCGAGGGCAAGTGCAAGGAGGGCCAGGGTGCCTGTCGCATCGGGAACGCCTCCGGTGATGACGGGCCCCGTGTACTTGAGGTCGACCTGTCCGGCATTCAAGGTGCCGTAATAGACGGTCCAGTCCCCCGCATCGGATCCGGTGATGTTCGCGAAGGCTCCGGATTCTGTCCCCCCGAAGCTGATAACATCGAACACATCGCCAACCACTGGGACGAAGCCCGCGAGCAGGTCGATGTTGAGATTGCCGTCCAGGGTGACGTCGCCACTCGCGTCGAGCGTGCTGTTCAGCGTCTTCGAGGCAATGTCCTCGTCAAACGTGCCGTCCAAGTTCTGGGTGTAACTGCCGGTCTCGGTCAGCGTGCCCGGGGCCAAAATGGAATCGCCGCCAATCACTGTCCCGTCATTGGTCACGTCGCCCACCACGGTCCCGGTCCCGGACAGGACGCCAAAGATTTCGATGCTTGCGGGATCAAGCGTGCCGTCCACCTGGATCTTGCCGCCGGTCTCATCGATGGCCCCGGCACTGAGGGTCCCACCGCTGCTGATCACGGTGGTGCCCGCGGTCTGCTTGTACGTCCCGGTCACATTAAGGCTGGCGCCTCCTCCGCCGACCGTCACGGATCCGGAATTTGTGGTGGAGGCGAAGCTGTCGGAGATCGAGCTTCCCACGGCCACCTGGATCGAACCCTCATTGGTGAGAGCTCCGCCGTTCAAAAAGTTGAGTGTTCCGCCGGAAACGTTCGCCAGAACCGTTCCCCCAACCTGATTGTCAACCGAGAGCCCGCCGTTGCCGATGATGCCCTGCCCCTGGATGGTCTGTTCGTTGTTCAGGGTGACGCCGCCCACGGTCTGCTGGACGTAGGATACGCCCGCACCGGAACCGTTGTAGGCCAAGGTGACCGTCCCGGTTCCCTTCAGCGTGGTGTCAGCGCTCAAATCGAGGTAGGTGTTTGCGTTGCTCCCCGCGGTGAACTGCAGGTTGCCGTTGTTCACAATCGTTCCGAACACGGTCGTCGAGGTGTTCGGACCCGCGGTGAAGCTGGTGCCTGTGCTCAGCGTGAGCGCGCCCTGGGTGCTTCCATCGAGCGTGATCGAGCTGCCGGGAACCCCGAGCGACCCGCCGTTCGAGCTCGTCAGCGTGCCGCCCTGGATGGTAACCCCGTTGACCAGCTGCACAGCCGACGTTGCGCCGTCGACCTTGATCGTGCCGCCCTGATTGTCGATCACCGAGCTGCTGAGGGAAAGTATGCCGCCGCCGGTCGCCTCAAGCAGGCCGCCCGTGTTTGCAAAGCCGCCACTCGGATTGACCGTGAGTGTTCCTCCGGAGAGGTTGGCGTCGATGGTGCCGCCGGTGGCGTTGAGCACGTTCAGGCCGCCGTTGCCGATGATGCCCTGCCCCTGTATGGTCTGTTCGTTGTTCAGGGTGATGCCGCCCACGATTTGCTGCACGTAGGCAACGCCCAGACCGGAGCCATTGTAGGCCAGTGTGACCGTCCCGGTTCCCTTCAGCGTAGTATCGGCGCTCAAATCGAGAAAGGTGTTCGCGTTGCTTCCCGCGGTGAACTGCATGTTGCCGTTGTTCACAATCGTTCCGAGTACGGTCGTCGAGGTGTTCGTCCCGGCGGTGAAGCTGGTGCCTGTGCTCAGCGTGAGCGCGCCCTGGGTGCTTCCATCGAGCGTGATCGAGCTGCCCGGAACGCCGAGGGATCCGCCGTTCGAGCTCGTCAGCGTGCCGCCCTGGATGGTGACCCCGTTGACCAGCTGCACGGCCGACGTCGCACCGTCGACCTTGATGGTGCCTCCCAGATTGTCGACCACCGAGCTGCTGAGGGAAAGAATGCCGCCGCCGGTCGCCTCAAGCAGGCCGCCCGTGTTGGTGAACCCGCCGCTCGGGTTGACCGTGAGGGTTCCGCCGGACACGTTTGCGTCGATGGTGCCGCCGATGGTGTTGACCACGTTCAGTCCGCCGTTCCCGATGACTCCCTGCCCTTGGATTGTATCCTCATTGGTCAGGGTGATGCCACCCACGATCTGCTGGACGTAGGATGCGCCCGCCCCGGAGCCGTTGTAGGCCAGGGTGACCGTCCCGGTTCCCTTCAGTGTGGTGTCGGCGCTCAAATCGAGAAAGGTGTTCGCGTTGCTCCCCGCGGTGAACTGCAGGTCCCCGTTGCTGACGATCGTGCCAAGGAGGGTGGTCTGCGTGCCAACGCCGCTCAAATAGGTCCCGTTGATCGTCAGCGCACCGGCGGTGCTGCCGTCCAGGGTGGCGCTGTTTATCGTCTCAAGGGTTCCGCTGTTGTTGTTCAACGTTCCACCCACGATCGTGGAATTGGTCAGATTCACGGTGCTGCCGCTGCCCGCAGTGATGTTGTGCCCGGCATTGGCCACGATGATGCCCTGGAGATCGAGCGTGCCGCCGCCGGTGGCCTCGAACAGCCCGGAGTTGGTGGTGCCGCCGGAGCCGTTG
>Ga0302319_10027031_pt1 | contig 10079 bp, 7 predicted proteins | sample Bog_T0_2_FD_203319 | JGI IMG/M metagenome (GOLD analysis project Ga0302319, IMG submission 203319) | Peat permafrost microbial communities from Stordalen Mire near Abisko, Sweden - Bog_T0_2 | ecosystem: Environmental > Terrestrial > Soil > Wetlands > Peat | place: Sweden: Abisko, Stordalen Mire...
CAGCTGGCGGCGGTCACGGCGGCGGCATGGACGGCATGTACTAAGGGACTGGCCGTCCAGGCAATAGCGCTTCGCGCAAAAGCAACAACTAAGGCCTCCAGCTTCGGCTGGGGGCCTTTTTGTGTTCCTCCAAATTACTCCACGCAAAATGCAACAAAGCTTTTCAGGAGAGGGATTTTGGATGAAGAGTTATACGGAGTATCTGGTTTTTGAAACAAAGCGACGCAAAGAGATGGTGCACATCACAGACCGGGTAGAAGAAGTAGTACACCGAAGCGGAGTCAAGGATGGATTGTGCTTTGTTTCTCCGATGCATATTACCGCGGCAATCTATGTCAATGACCTGGAGAGCGGACTGATCGAAGACATCGGCAAGTGGCTTGAGGAGTTGGCGCCGATGCGTCCGGATTATAAGCATCACCAGACGGGCGAAGATAACGGCGACGCGCATCTGAAGGCGCTTCTGCTGCACCATGAAACGACGCTGCCGGTGACTAACAGCAAGCTCGACCTGGGCACCTGGCAGCGCGTCTTCTATGCGGAGTTTGACGGACAGCGCCGCAAGCGGGTGATTGTGAAGGTGCTCGGAGTCGAGTAACTTAGGCGTCTTCTGTTTTGCAGGCGAAGCAACCTGTCCTGACTGAACAGCCTCGACCTGGTTCGGGATCAACCGATTCCAGGTCGAGGCTGTTGTTTTTGCTGCTTTGAGTGCTGTTTGTCGTGACTATGCCAGGTCGAAGCGGTCCAGGTTCATCACTTTGGTCCAGACTGCCGCGAATTCGTGAACGAACTGCTCCTGCGAGTCGCTCGACGCGTAGACTTCCGCCAAGGCTCGGAGTTCAGAGTTTGAACCGAAGACAAGATCGACGATGGTGCCGGTCCATTTGATTTCTCCGGTCTTCCGATCGCGCCCCTCCAGCACACCGTCCGAATCAGGCACCCTTTGCCACTTCGTGTTCATATCGAGCAGATTGACGAAGAAATCGTTGGTTAGCGTCCCGGGCTGCTTGGTGAAGACACCATATTTGGACTGTCCAAAGTTGGCATTCAGCGCGCGCAGACCGCCGATCAGAACGGTCATTTCTGGAGGGTTCAGGGTCAGCAGGTTCGCGCGATCTACCAGAAGCTCAGCGGCGCATGCCTCATATCCCTTACGGATGTAGTTGCGGAACCCGTCTGAGGTGGGCTCCAATGGGGCGAAGGAGTGCACATCCGTCTCTTCCTGAGATGCATCGGTCCGTCCAGGGGAGAAATGAACCTTTATGTCATGACCAGCCTTCTTTGCAGCTTCCTCGACGGCTGCACTGCCGCCAAGAACGATCAGATCGGCGAGGGAAACCTTCTTATTTCCCGACTGCGAACCATTGAATTCGCTCTGAATCGCTTCCAGCTTTTGAAGGACTTTCGCCAGTTCGGCGGGTTGGTTAACTTCCCAATCCTTTTGCGGTTCAAGGCGTATGCGCGCTCCGTTCGCGCCGCCACGCTTGTCGCTGCCACGGAAGGTTGAAGCGGACGCCCAGGCCGTCGTTACCAGTTCCGAGATGGAGAGACCCGATGCCAGGATCTTTGCCTTCAGCGCGACGATATCTGCATCCCCGATGAGTTCGTAATCGACGGCGGGAACGGGATCCTGCCAGATCAGCCTCTCTGAAGGAACAAGTGGGCCAAGATACCGCGCGATCGGCCCCATGTCGCGATGCGTCAACTTGAACCAGGCCCGGGCGAATGCGTCTGAAAATTCGTCCGGATGTTCGAAGAAGCGACGTGAGATCTTTTCGTAATCTGGGTCGAACCGCAGCGAGAGATCCGTGGTCAGCATGGAAGGCGCGTGGCGTTTGGATTTGTCGAAGGCGTCCGGCACAGAGTCTGCGCCGCCATTTCCTTTGGGCTTCCACTGATGTGCGCCCGCCGGGCTCTTGGTCAACTCCCATTCATAGCCGAACAGGTTCCCGAAGAAGTTGCTGCTCCACGCGGTCGGGGTTTGTGACCAGATAACTTCAAGACCGCTGGTGATTGCGTCGGGACCGGCACCGCTGCCGAAGCTGCTCTTCCAGCCGAATCCCATCTCTTCGACCGGCGCAGCCTCAGGCTCGCGACCCAGATACTTTTGGGGATCGGCAGCGCCGTGCGTTTTGCCGAAGGTGTGGCCGCCGGCGATCAGCGCAACGGTCTCTTCGTCGTTCATTGCCATGCGAGCGAAGGTTTCGCGGATATCCTTGGCCGCGGCGATCGGGTCTGGCTTGCCTTCCGGGCCTTCCGGGTTGACGTAAATTAAACCCATGGTCGTAGCGCCGAAGGGATTTGCGAGTTCGCGGTCGCCGGAATACCGCTTATCCGTGCCCATCCACTTGGTCTCAACACCCCAGCTGACGTCCTGATCGGGCTCCCAAACATCCACGCGTCCGCCAGCGAAGCCGAATGTCTTGAAACCCATCGATTCGAGCGCAACGTTGCCTGCCAGGATCATCAGGTCGGCCCAGGAGATTTTCTTGCCATATTTCTGCTTGACTGGCCACAGCAGACGGCGCGCCTTGTCCAGGCTGACATTGTCCGGCCAGCTGTTGAGCGGCGCGAATCGCTGTTGGCCTCTGCCGGCACCACCGCGGCCGTCGGCGATGCGATACGTGCCCGCCGAATGCCACGCCATGCGGATGAAAAGCCCACCATAATGGCCAAAGTCCGCAGGCCACCAGTCCTGCGAATCCGTCATCAAGGCATGGAGATCCTTGACTACAGCATCCAAGTCGAGGGTCTTGAACTCGGCAGCGTAATCGAACTCCTCACCCATGGGATTAGAAAGTTCAGAGTGTTGGCGCAAGATGTTCAGGTTCAGTTGATTAGGCCACCAATCCGCATTTGTTTGGGTTCCAGCCGCTGCGGTGTGACCGGCGCCGTTTAGGAATGGGCACGCTGTTTCGTTTGACAAGTTTCGCTCCTTCGGATCTTTACAGTCGGTGTTGGCGCTTCCTGTCGGTCGCGTCACGATAAGGATTGCCAGTTCTGAAACGTGTTTCTGTAAATCTTGCGCGAAATTTGCATCAAGCCGCGCAGGGTAACCTTAGACCCTCCGCCCTTCATTTGCAAAATCGATTGTTTCTACTGTGATGATTGAATTTCGCTATGATTGGGTAGCGAATCAGCAGGCAATGCGCATCAGCGGGTAAACAAGTTAGCGGGAGGTGAGCCTTGAATTTGAAGGAGCTGCGGTATTTTGCGGCGGTGGTCGAGTTTCGTCATTTTGGCAGGGCGGCGGAAAGTTGCAATGTGACCCAGCCGACCTTAAGCAGCCAGATTCGCAAGCTGGAGGATGAGCTTGGCGTGACGTTGCTGGAACGCACCAACAAAAGGGTCGACGTCACGTCCGTGGGGCGGCAGATTCTGGAGCACGCGAGGCGCGCGCTGGCTGAGGCTGGACAGATCGAGTCGGTGGCACGGGCGGCGCGGGATCCTCTTGTAGGCGCGCTGCGGCTGGGGATGATTCCGACGCTTGCACCCTATCTGCTGCCGCTGATGCTTGCGCCACTGCGCAAAGCATATCCGGGACTGGCGATTGAGTTGTGGGAGGACCAGACCCGGTTGTTGATGGAAGGGTTGCGCAGCCATCAGTTGGATGCGGCACTGGTGGCTTCTTCGATGGGTAGCGCCGAGTTTGCGGAGACTTCGCTGTTTGCCGAACCCCTGGTGGCTGTGCTGCCACCGGGGCATACGCTTGCGCGAGAATCGACCGTGGACGAATCTGCTTTGGCTGAGGACTTGCTCGTGATGGCCGATGGACATTGTCTGGTGAATCATTCCCTGGCTGCCTGCGGCGCGAAGGCAGGTTTGCAGTCCGCGATGCAGGCGGCGACGCTCGAGACGCTGGTAAATCTGGTGGCAGCTGGGTATGGGACGACACTGATTCCGGCACTGGCTGCTCCGGCACTCACGAATCGTGGGGTGGAACTGCGGCCATTGCGGCAGAACTCGACGCGCATCATTCGATTGGCAAGCAGGCCGGGATTTCCGCGCCCGCAGGCGTTGCGAGCGATTGAGAAGGTGGTGCGGAGAGCCATGCCTTCCGATTGGCGGGTGTAGTTTCCCACGAACTGTTTATGGGGAATCGGCCTGGGCTGAAGAGCGGATGCTGTTGTCGCTTCGAGTTTCTCTGTGCGCGAGTCGATCAATATTGAGAAGGCGGATTTCACTCCTACATCGATTTCGTTTTTCGGCAAGGCGCAGTTTCATCTGACTGATTTCACTATTTGATTTTTGTAACTTCATTGGATATGCTTCCTTTTGTCAATATTGAAAAGGAGCAACAGAATGACTGAAACCAAACTAGGTGGCCGATTCACATTCCCTGGAACCTCGTTGACCGTGCAACGGATCGGCTACGGCGCAATGCAACTGGCGGGCCCAGGCGTGTGGGGACCACCCAAAGATCCCGAGGGTGCTGTCGCAGTGCTGCGGGAAGCCGTTGCTGCCGGCGTCAACCATATCGACACTTCGGATTACTACGGCCCGCACCATACCAACCAGATCATCAAGAAGGCACTGCATCCCTACCCGGCAGAGCTGGTGATCGTTACCAAGCTCGGTGCCCGTCGACCGGCGGACAAGTCGTGGCAACCGGCCATTTCGCCTGAGGAGCTAATTGCGGGCGTGCATGACAACCTCCGCAATCTCGGGCTGGAAACGCTCGAAATCGTCAATTACCGCGTGATGGGGTTGGGACTCGGAACCTGCGAGGGATCGATCGCCGAACAGGTGACTGTTCTGGCCGACCTGCAGCGAAAGGGGCTAATCCGCTACATCGGGCTGAGCAACGTGACGGCGGCGCAGGTTGCCGAAGCGCAGCAGATCGCTGACATCGTCTGCGTTCAGAACAACTACAACCTGGCGTATCGCCATGACGACGCTCTCATCGACGACTTAAGCCGCCAGGGAATTGCTTTCGTGCCGTTCTTCCCGCTGGGCGGGTTTTCGCCACTGCAGTCAGCGACGCTGAATGGGGTCGCGGGCAGGCTCGGCACCACGCCGATGCAGGTGGCGCTGGCATGGCTTCTGCACAGGTCGCCCAACATACTGTTGATCCCCGGCACTTCTTCCGTTGCGCACCTGCGTGAGAATCTCGCCATTGATCAGCTGACGCTTTCACCTGAAACTCTGGGCGAATTGGATGGTATCGCTGCGGAGATTCCTGCGGCGGCCCATTGATGACCGCAGACTGCCCGGTTCCCTCTCCCGGATTTACGGGAGGGGGAACCAGAGAATGAGGAATTAACATGTCTCCCACTGATATTCCGCTAACCCGCGAACGAATACTGGCCACGGCCGAGGAGGTAATTCGCCGGTTTGGCCCGGCCAAGGCGACCGTTGTGGACGTGGCCCGGGCACTTGGCGTGAGCCATGCGGCGGTGTACAGGCATGTGGCGAGTAAGGCCGACCTTCGAGACCTGGTTGTCGGAAAATGGGCTGAGGCAACGATGCCGCGGCTGCGAGCAATCGCCCATGGGCAGGGTCCGGCACCGCTTCGATTGCGGCAGTTATTCGACGCACTGATTGCCGTCAAACGCCGTCGGGCAGCGGAGGATCCGGAACTGTTCACCGCATATCGAATCCTGGCCGCCGACGCCCAACCTGTCGTGTCCGCTCATATTCAAGAGCTGGTGGAACTGGCCGCGACGGTCATTCGATCCGGTTTGGAAGATGGTACGATCCGCTCCGTCGACCCTGTTGTTGCGGGCAAAGCGGTGCTTTTTGCAACATCGCGGTTCCACCATCCGGCTCACTCTGCGGAGTGGGCTGACCCCGGAATCGACGCGGCTTACAACGAAGTCTGGCAGTTGCTGATGAATGGACTCTGTGTGCCGGCTGAGGCGAGTTCTCAATAATTGTTTCGGATTATTTGCTTGACATGGATTTCGATACTTGTTTAGTCTATGCCTGAAGTAAACAGGCCTATGACTGACAACGCTTCTCGCGATTTGTTTCCCGGCGCACTTGAGATGATGATTCTCGAGTCGCTGCGCCGCCAGCCAGCGCATGGATATGCGCTGGTCCAGCACATCCAGCAGCGTTCCAATAACCTGCTGCAGGTGGAAGAAGGCTCGCTGTATCCGGCGTTGCAAAGGCTTCTGAAGGCAAAGCTGGTCAAGGCGGAGTGGGGTGTCTCGACTACCAATCGCCGCGTCCGGACATACCAGATCACGGCATCGGGGCTTCGGCATCTGGAGCAACAGATTTCCAGCTTTGAACGCATGTTTGAAGGCATTGCGCTCGTTCTCAATCCAGGCAAGTCGCCCGCGAACTGAAAGGTGGGGCCATGAACTGGTTGCCGCAAATCTTCCGCCGCCGCAAACTCTACGACGATCTCTCCGAAGAGATCCGCTTGCATATTGAGGAGCGCGTGGAGCAGTTGATTCGCGAAGGCATGAGCCCGAAGGAAGCCGCGCAGGTAGCCCGCCGGGCATTCGGCAACCGAACTTTGCTTGAGGAGCGCAGCCGCGAAGTGTGGCAGTGGCCGACGCTGGAATCGATGTGTGCGGATGTGCGATTTGCGTGGCGGCAACTGCGACGTTCTCCGGGGTTCACGGTTGCCGCGATTGTGACGCTGGCGCTGGCGATCGGCGCGAATGCGGTGGTGTTCAGCGTCATGAATGCCTTTATTCTGCGCCCGCTGAATGTACCTGATCCGGAGAGCCTCTACGCGCTCCAGCATGGAGATGCGGCCTCGGGATATCTCTCCTACCCCAACTATCTCGATCTCCGGGACCGCAATCGCAGCTTCACCGACCTGGCGGCCTACAACGCCGTAATGGCCGGGATCGATAGTGGAGACAAGCCTTCCATCGAGTGGGGCGAGGATACCAGCGGAAACTATCTCGACGCTCTTGGCATTCAACCTTTTCTCGGTCGTTTCTTTCACGCGAGCGACGAGCATGGGCCAAACAGCGCTCCGTATATCGTGCTGTCCTACTCGTTTTGGCACACCCACTTTCAAGATGATCGCAGCGTGGTCGGCCGTGTGGTGCGGTTGAATGGCCATCCATTTACGGTCATCGGCGTCGGGCCGCCGCAGTTTCACGGAACACTCCTGTTTTTCAATCCTGCTTTCTTTGTGCCGATGGTGGAACGTCCTCTGCTGGCGGGGGCGGACCTGAATGCACGCGGAGAGGACACGGTCTTCGAGACCCTGGGTCACTTGAAGCCCGGCGTCACTCAAGAGCAGGCAGTTGCCGACTTGAATTCCATTGGGGCTGGCCTCCAAAAAGTCTATCCAAAGGACGTGAGCAAGCTCACGTTTGTGCTGCGCCGTCCCAGCCTCTATGGCGATTATCTTGGTCGGCCGGTGCGTGCATTTATGGCAGGCTTGATGCTGCTGACGGGACTCATCCTGCTGGCCGCTTGCGCCAATCTTGGCAGCCTTTTTGCCGCGCGCGCCGCGGACCGATCGCGCGAGGTGGCCCTGCGTCTCGCGCTGGGGTCGAGCAGGAAACGCATCCTGCGCGGACTGTTTACAGAAGCCATCTTGATCTCCCTGGCCGGCGGAGGGGTCGGGCTGTTGGGCAGCGTGGCATTGCTGCGCGCACTCAGCGCGTGGCAGCCAATTCCCTCTTTCCCGATTCATCTGGAGGTCAATCCGGACGCCAAAGTTTACGCGGTGGCCGTCTTGCTGGCTCTGGCCAGCGGTTTGCTGTTCGGCGCTGTGCCGGTGAGGCAGGTGTTGCGGACGAATCCGTACGAGGTGGTCAAAGCTGGAAATGGCGCGAGCGCCGGCAAGCGGTTGGGTGCACGCGATGTGCTGCTGGTGGTGCAGATTGCCATCTGCGCGGTGCTAGTGACCTCGTCGCTCGTGGCCGTCAGAGGATTGATGCGCTCACTGCATGCCCATTTCGGATTCGATATCGAAAACATTATGCTTGCAGAAACTGACCTGAGCGCAGCCGGCTACAAGGACGATCGTGCCCCTGCCATGCAGAAACGGATGATCGAAGCCATGCGTGCGCTGCCTGGTGTGGAGTCTGTCGGCCTGGCTGATGCGTTGCCGTTGTCTGTCAATGGCGATTTCGATCAGCCCGTCTTCGCCGATCAAGTGTCCGATCTGCGGACTTCGAACGCAGCGGGCGATGTGAGGACTTACGATGTCTCCCCCGAATATTTTCACGCCTCGGGAACGGCTTTGCTTTCAGGAAGAATGTTTACTGCGCAGGACGACAAGAGCTCGCCCCGGGTTGCAATCGTGAATCAGGAGTTTGCACGCAAGTTGTTTGGCTCCGCAACTGCCGCGATTGGGGGGATGTACAAGCTGAAGGATGGAGCGCGCATTCAGGTGGTGGGAATTGCGGAGGACGGCAAATACAGCAGCCTCACGGAAGATCCAATGCCTACGATGTTTTTCCCCATCCTGCAGACGCCTTCTACATCCACAATTCTCATCGTCCGCATGCGTTCCAGTGCCGGTGAGGCCTCGTACAATCTGGCCGCGTCCATGAGGAATGCCCTGAAAGACTTGGACGCTGGGCTGCCGGTCACCATTGAAACACGCGACAAGCCGCTCGATTCAACTTTGTTTGGTCCACGCATTGCGACCATCGCACTGGGCGTGTTGGGCATGATGGGGGCGATGCTGTCTATCACGGGCATCTTTGGAATGGCTGCGTACTCGGTAAGCAAGAGGCTCAAGGAGCTGGGAATTCGCGTGGCGCTCGGAGCGCAACGCAAGCAGGTCTTGCAGGCCGCGTTGGGACGCCCATTAAGGTTGCTGGCAATCGGTTCGGCGGCAGGATTGATTCTCGGACTTCTGGCCACAAGGGTGCTGGCCTTCATCGTTTACCAGGCCACACCGCGCGATCCGCTCGTGCTGGCCGGCGTTCTCATCGCGATGGCCTTGTTAGGGCTGGTGGCCACATGGATCCCAGCGCGGCGTGCGCTGCTGGTCAATCCGATCATCCTGCTGCGCGAGGATTGAGGCGTTTGGGTTGTCTTCCCGTGGCTGGGATCGCGGTAGGAGGACCCGATCACGTATTCTTCCATAGTCTCTGGACATAAGAAGCGACTGCGCAAAGTGCATCGCATTCTGTAATCCGCGAAAGAAGGCTATGGAAGATTTCTGGACCAGACGAAAATTATTGAAGGGGGCGACAGCTTCAGCAGCTTCGCTCGCCCTTGCACGGCCGGCGCTTGGTGCGCTGGCTTACGGTGCTGGCACGTCTCCAATCCCCCCGCTGCAGGGTCGTTACATCACTCACGTCTCAGTGGTGCGAGTCAATCAGATCGAGGTCACGCCGACGCGTTCGATCGGGGAGGACGAGGTTCCGGACAACAGTACGGCCCATATTCGTTCGAGACGAGACGCCTTCGCACTCGGCTGTCCGAACGGCAGAATGACCTGGGCGATCAGTTGGCTGGCGCTGATTGATAACCGGCAGCAATACAAAGATGCCCGACGCCTGCTCGCTTCGTATCACGACCAGTACGGAGATGAGATTACGTTCATTCCCGGTGGCTATTTCGCGCCGATGTTTGACACGCGCGAAAACAACCGGAAGACGATTCACAAGGCCCTGCAAATGGTCTCAGAGATGGTGGGCAACAAGTATCGTCCGGAGTGCCTGGTTGCGGGTTTTATGGATGCCGAGAACCAGCGTTATCTTGCCAGCGACGAGGGCATTCACGTTTGCCAGGGACAGATTTGGAGCCAGCACGGAATCGATAATGGCGATGGCGATGGTGGAATCTGCTATCCGTACTATCCAAGCCGCGAGCATTACCTGAAACCGGCGCAGGGAGCGGCAGACTTTATCGACTGCGTGTGTCTCGATGGTTGGACCTGCGATTTTCTGACGGCTCGCCGCGAAGGTTTTCAGGGAGGGTTCAACAGCCGTGTAGGCGTTGGACCCATCGAGACGGTTGGAAATCTGGGACTGGAAGCTGGCCGCAGAGAAATGATGGCTACTACCGCGATGCACTTTGACCAGGGTCACGCGCTGAATGGGTTCGGATGGGTGACGGGGATATGGGAGGTATCTGTCGGGCATGATCAGGACCTTGCATGGTGGCTTCAGGCCGTCAAAGAAAGGTGGCCCGATACGCAGGTG
>Ga0302319_10027042_pt1 | contig 10076 bp, 7 predicted proteins | sample Bog_T0_2_FD_203319 | JGI IMG/M metagenome (GOLD analysis project Ga0302319, IMG submission 203319) | Peat permafrost microbial communities from Stordalen Mire near Abisko, Sweden - Bog_T0_2 | ecosystem: Environmental > Terrestrial > Soil > Wetlands > Peat | place: Sweden: Abisko, Stordalen Mire...
TCCTTACCCCGAGAAGGACGCCCTGGGACGCGACGTGGAATATCCGGATGCGGCGAGCTGGGACAGATACGGAGCACACAGCGGCTTAAGCCGGGACGATTGGCGGCGGGAAAATGTAAACCACCTGGTGCAGCGGTTGTCCGTGGCTATCAAGGCGGAAAAACCCTGGGTGCAGTTCGGCATCAGCCCCTTCGGCATCTGGCGCCCGCAAACTCCGCCGACGATCAAGGGTTTTGACGCGTACGACAAGATTTTCGCGGATTCGCGGCGCTGGCTGGCGAGCGGGTGGGTGGACTACTTATCACCCCAGCTTTATTGGTCGATCGCGGGGCGGGACCAGAGTTTTCCGGTATTGCTAAACTGGTGGCGGCAACAGAATGCCCACGGGCGGCACCTCTGGCCGGCGCTGGCGGATTCAGCGGTGGGCGGCAAATTCACAATCCAGGAGATTCCGCGCCAGGTTCAAATCATCCGCCAGCAGTCAGATGCCGGCGCAGCGCACTATCACCTGCGGAGCGTGCTTGATAACCCCGCACTGGCGGGATCCGTGCAGGCGCTGTACGCGACGCCGGCACTTGTGCCCGCCACCCCTTGGATTGACACCACCCCGCCGCCAAGACCGGACGTGACCGTGGACCTGTGGAGGGACACCGCGCGGGCGGACTGGAAAGTCTCCGCGGCTAAACCGGCGCGCTGGTGGCTGGTGCAAACGCGCACCCGGGGAATCTGGACCACGGACGTTTTGCCGGCGGGGAAGGACGAACTCTTCGTGGATCACTTCAGCGGCGACGCCATCGCGCTGCGGGCGGTGGACCGGCTGGGAAATTTAAGCGAACCGGCGCTGTGGACGCGGAGCCGCGCGCGGTAAAGTGGCAATTCCCCAGCAGTTGGTTTAGGTTGCGTCTGCAAGGAAGCGATCGCCCTGATCCCGGAAATAATTTGTCGTGGGCAGCCGCAGGCATAAGCCTGACCAGCGGAAGTCTCGGCGCCGGCGCCGGCGGACCGGGAAAATCCCAGCATTGTCCGCCCATGGGTAGAACACCCCATAGCAATACCGGGATCCTTTCAATTAATCTCAGCCCGTGGAAAATAAAAACCAAAGAACTCCACAACAAACAATATTATGAAAATAAAACCAATCATTACCATACTGCTCTTAGGAACTTCCCTTCTAGGCGCAAACGCGCAGAGCGCACAAAGTGCAAGTGCAGCGTCCAGCCAGAAGGCTGACCTACACTGGAAATACTCACAGTCAGATCAAAACGTCAATCCGAACCAAGACCCCAATGTCGTCAGGTACTCCCCTGTCCCTGAAGCCCAAACGATTCTGGTCGGAGCAGTTTTATTGATGCCGTTGGGCGTAAGCCTGCTGCGGAATTTGCGGCGGGGTAAAAAACCTGCGGCCTAATCAACTCAACAACTGAAAGGCGGTTCAAACAGCCCCAGCCTTTATCAAAAAAAGAATCCATAATATATGAAACCATTGAGCAAGAACCTTCAAATCCTCGGCGCCATTGTGCTCACCGCAGGTGTGGCCAGCCACGCCAAAGCAGATATTAACTATCAAATTTCTGATTATTCGCTGGAAAATGTCTCTGTCTCCATTGATGGCGGCAGCAGCTATCAGTCGGTGTTAGCCGGCGGCATTGGCATCACCGAAACCGGCTCCTCCGGCGCGACCGGTAACGCCCCGAGTAGTTATGTGGCTGTGTGCACCGATTTTAACAGCGCGCTCTACGTCGGAGATACCTACACTTATGCGGCGCCGGTTAGCACCGCGAGCCCGCCTGCCGGATACCCGGGCAATCCGGTGTGGACTCCAGATGGTCTTGAGAACGCAGCCACCCTGGCCGTCAAATTCGGCTCGGTTTTGACCTCAGGCAACTTCGATCAAGCGGCGGCCTTGCAATTGGCCGTCTGGACCGTGCTTTACGATTCGACTGGAGTAGGCACCGTGAATAGTGCGGGTGCCTTTCAAGTCGCCAGCGGCTCGGCGGTCTACACGGACGTGAATACTTTTCTCTCCGAGCTGGCTTCGACCGCGCCCGCTTCGTCTGAAATCCTCCTGCCCGATCCGGACGATTCCTCAAACGGGGGTCTCTTAAGCAACCATGGTGATAATGAGCCGCCCCAGGCTTTGTTGCTCGTTACCCCTGTTCCCGAGGCCTCCTCCATCATCACGGGCGCCATGTTGCTCCTGTCCTTTGGGCTGTGCAGCTTGAGGACGTTCAGTAAAATTCGCAGTTAACATCTAGCCACCCTCAACGAACGCGGCCAGTTCCGGCCGCGTTCTTTTTTGATTTGCACTCCCGGTCACTTCTCAACCGCCATCGATGATGAGCCCAGGCAGCTTATGTTTGGTCCGCTTTCAAATGGGATCGTTTAAGGTTACGGTGAGGGGCCATGACCGGCGTGATCGGCAGGCGCACGATGAAATTTGTTCCCTTGCCGATTTTGGTTTTGAAAGTCACCGTCCCGCCAAGCTTTTTGACGATGTTGGCATCGACCATGGAAAGTCCCTGGCCGGTGCCTTTACCAAAATCTTTGGTGGTGAAAAACGGGTCGAATATTTTGGACCGCGCGGCTTTCGGAATGCCAGTCCCGGTTTCTGCCACCCAAACTTCCACATGATCCTGGTCATGGCAGGTGCGCACCGTGATGAGTCCTTTGGTGCCGGGCCGCTGTTTGATGACATCTTCAATGGCAGGGGCCGCATTGACCACCAGATTAAGAATACATTGGTTGAACGCGCCGAAATTGCACGGAACCGCTGGCAGACCAGGCTCCAGTTCAAGTTTCACGTCGGCGACATATTTCCATTCGTGGCGGGCGATGGCGACCGTATTTTCGATGGCCTGGTTCAGTTTGATGAGGGCATTGTCTTTCCCTCCCGGACGGGAAAATTCCTTCATCGCGTTGACAATTTTCGAAACACGTTCGATACCTTCGAGCGCCTGATCGAGGGAGAGGGGAATCTCCTGATAAAGATAATTGTGAACAACGGCCGCCACCGTGTCCTCAATGCGCGCCAGCATTTCCGGCTTGATGTCATTGACTTTCGCCGCTGCCATCAGTTCAGCGTGGACTTGTAACACCGGATGAGTGGTTTCGAAAGAATCTTTGACGAGGCGACTTCTTGCGGGCGGCGATTCCATAGCGTTGTGCGAGCTCCGGATGCCGGGCAAACTCGCTTTCCACCAAAGCGGCGGCAATTTCGGTCAGCTGGCCGAGGACCGCTTCACTCGCTTGCTCATGAAGCGGTTTCAATTTATTTCCTCCATTTATTCCAAATGTACCCGGCTGGTTTGTGATTATTGACAAACGTAATCCTAATAATGCGTTCGGACAAAAATAGGTTCCTGAACACCATAAAGCAGTTTGAAATTTTGGATGCGCTCCAAGATCATGTGGCTGATGGTATGCCCGGCCGAAAGGATCAAAGTACCTTCCTTGGTGAACACATCCGAACTAAGCAGCATGCCCACGGCCAGATCGTTGGTCTCAACGGCAATCACCTGCAAGGCAATGTCCAATTTGCCCTCCGCGAACCCAAAGCACGCCCGTGCTGAACCGAGTAGTGGGGGGTCGTAGAATCCCTTCCGCAGCAGAAGTTCATCAAGTGCCTGATGCCGGGTGAAGCCGCGCCCCTCAAGTTCGAGCATATCATTTAGAAGCTTGAGCAATCTCGCTCCAAATGGAATCGCCTCGCCCCGGACGGAGTCAATGGGCGTACCACCACCGTCAAAACGCTTGTTCTGGTAGCTAACGATTTCAGCCACGCTGGCCAATCGCGGAATGTTGGAAAGCAGGCGGGCGGCAATTTTTGGTGCCGAATCAATCACTTGTTGTTCCGTGGCCGTTAGAATTTCACCGGCGCGGGCTTTGACCACAATCTCGGCCGGCAGCGTAACCAGGCCGATAGGTGAAAGCATCGCCGCGAGATGAATCTGCCAGGTTTCCGGCAGGGGCGTTTTTTCGGACACGCGGGTGATCAAGCGCCGCAACTTTTCGGTGTGCGCAAACGCCTTGGTATCGACCATGGAAAGGATGTCGGTGAGCATCTTTATGCTGCCGTTAAGCGTCTTGTCCAGCAACTCCCGCTCGGCGAGAATCAACCGGCGTTGCTGCAAAGCATTTTCAAGCGCTTTGGACAAAACATCGTTTGGACAAGGCTTTAGGAGGAAGCTGAAAATGTTCCCATCATTAACCACCCGGACAGCCTGTTCAATATCCACATTACCCGTCAGCATGATTCTGACCGTATCGGGGGCGCGCTGACGCACAAGGGAGAGAAACTCGATACCGTCCATCCCGGGCATTTGCCGGTCGGAGACGACCACGGCATACGGGCCGGAGTCGGCCAACTTGGCAAGCCCGGCCTCACCCCCGGCAGCGGTTTCAATATTGAACTGACGGCGCAGACTGCGCTCGAGCGAGGCGAGCAAGTTCGTATCATCGTCTACAAACAGTATCTTTTCTTTCATAATATTCTACCCGACGGTGACCAGGTTGCGTGGCTCTGAAAATTTGGTTTCCCAGATTTCGAGACGTTCGGTCAGGCCTAGTCTGGCGAGGCAGGCGCGGTCCAATTCATTCCCCGGCCAGTCTTTTTGGCAAAGGGCCGCATCATTGGCAAATATGTCTGCCACATGAACCGCGATGACCGGCGAAAAGCCGCGCGATAAAGCGTCTTTGGGGCGATGATGCAGGGTGACCGCCTCCACTACCGGCCCCAGCAATCCCCACACCCCGAGCAGATAGCCGCCAACCTCGGCATGCGTCGCACCATACTCGGCGTGTTCCGCCTCCAAGAGGTTCACCTTTAACTTTCGCGCGGTATTCAAAACCCGCGCGTATTGCGCTGGCAGGCCGGTTGCCAACACCAGCTTCCCCACGTCGTGTAGCAGACCAGCCAGAAAGCATTGGTCTTGAAAGATCGCGTCACGCTTTTCTGCCACCGCGATTTTGCGCGCAAAAACAGCGGTCTGATAACTATGCTGAAAGAGTTCCTGAATGGAAAATTCCGGCAGCGCATTTTGCTCAAATTGTGAAAACACTTGCAAACACAACACGAGGTCACGGAGGGTGTTTATTCCCAAATGCTGGACAGCGTCAGCCGTGCACGAGATGGGTTGCGGGAGGCCGAAGAACGCGGAATTCACCAGTTGGAGGATCTTGGTTGTCAGGCCAATGTCCTGCGCGACAATTTCGCTTATCCGTTGAATGTCGGTATCCGGTTTGCGCAGCTCTTGGATCAACTGCAGGTAGAGGGAAGGCAGGGTGGGCAAGGAATTCACTTGCGTGGCCAAACGCTTGAGCTGTTCATTCGCCAGCAAGTCGCGCACGGCGAAGGCGCGGCTGATCGCGTCGCGCAGTTCCTGGGGATCACAGGGTTTTGATAGAAATTGATGGGCAGGACCCACCAGCCGCATGATTAATTCAGATTCCGCGTGGCCGGAAAGCACGAGGCGCACGGTGGCGGGGTGGCGCTTTTGCACCTCCATGAGGAGTTGGGCCCCATCCATTTCCGGCATTTTCAAGTCGGTCACCAGCACATCCACCGGCACGGCGGCCATGAATTCGAGTGCCTTGCTGCCGCTGGAGACAAAGTTTATCTGCCAGGCGCTGCACATGGAACGCAGTTGGCGCTCCAGCCCTTGCAGGACCCTGAGTTCGTCGTCGACAAAGAGTAGTTGTTTCATGGCACTTCAGGGGATGCCGATGGCCTGGATACCGAAATAGGCAGGCGGAGAATAAAGCGCGTTCCCCGGCCAAGTTCAGTTTCAAAACTCACGGAACCCGCATGCTTCTTGACAATATTGGAATACACCAGTGACAGACCCTGCCCGGTCCCTTTACCAACCTCCTTGGTCGTAAAGAATGGTTCAAATATATGCGGACGAGCCGACTCTGGAATCCCCGTCCCCGTATCACTCACCGAGATTTCAACAAACCCATCTGCGCGCCGCGTGCAGATGGTGATGAGCCCTTTGCCGCCTGGCTGTTTTTTCAACGCATCGCCGATCGCGTGTGATGCATTGATCAGCAGATTCAGAACTGACTGGTTGAACTCGCCTAGATAGCACGGAACCCTTGGCAATTCCGGGTCGAGATCCAACTTGATGTCGGCCACATATTTCCATTCGTTCCGGGCGACCGTCACCGTGCTTTCAATGGCCTTGTGCAGGTCGATCATGGTCTTTTCCCTGCCGCCCGGGTGGGAAAATTCCTTCATTGCCTTGACGATCTTGGCAATGCGGCCAATCCCATCAATCGTCTCATCGATCGCCGCCGGCACTTGTTGCATGAGGTAGGGCAAATCCGCTTCGGCCAGCGCATCAGTTGCCCCAGCGAGGAAACCAGGTGTCAGAGCTGCGTTTTGCGCCGCCTTCAGGATTGCGTCATGGCTACTCAACAATGTTGCAATGGTCTCGAAGCATTCCTTGAAGAACCTCGTATTATCACCAATGTATTGGATTGGTGTGTTGATTTCGTGCGCGATCCCGGCCGCCAGCTGACCGATGGCCTCGAGTTTATGGGACTGGCTCAATTCCACCTCCAGGATCTGCCGCTCATGTTCCGACTTTGTTCGTTCAGCGATTTCGGCAACGAGTTGCTCTTGAACTCGAAGCAACTCATCCTGGGTTTCTTTAATGGAGGTGATGTCTTTCGAAATTCCAAAAGTACCAATAATTTCACCCGCCTTGTTCCTGAGCGGCATCTTGCTGGTTAGCGCCCACTTCACGTCGCCGTATTTCCCGACTACCCGCTCGACTTTGTCCAGAACCGGCTGTCCCGTTCGGATGATTTCCGGCTCATCGGCCACAAAACCATCCGCCTGCTCCCGGGTAATGAAATCAAAATCACCCCGGCCAATCAATTGCGTTACATCTTGCACCCCATAAAGACTGGCCACGCTGGTGCTGCAGCGAATAAATCTGGATTCTGTGTCCTTGAAGTAAACGTGGTCATGGGTATTCTCCAGCAGCGCGCATAGCAGATTCCGCTCAGCTTTCAATTCGTTGTTGGCACGCTGGTTGTCCAGGACCGCCTGTTCAAGCCGCTTGTTATTCCGCCGCAACTCCAATTGCGCAACCACCTGCCGGCTAAGCGCCTGCAACGATATCTTTTGTTCAGTCGTAATCTCCCGCGGGACGCGATCATTCACGCAAAGCATGCCCAACGCCTCGCCACCCTCGGCGATCAAAGGGGCTCCGGCATAAAATCGAACCTGAGATCCTCCCGTAACCAGCGGATTATCGGCGAACCGATCATCCTGCGTTGCATCCTCGACCACAAAGACATCAGGTTGCAGTATCCCGTGGGCGCAGAAGGCAATATCGCGTGGGGTTTCGTTCACTTCCGTACCGACTTTTGATTTGAACCACTGCCGATTCTCGTCCACGAGGCTTATCATTGCGATCGGAGTTCCACAAATGCGGGACGCAAGCAGCGCAATGTCATCGAATTCATCTGTGGGCGCCGTGTCGAGGACCTCGTATTCCCGCAGTGCTTGCAAACGTTCCGATTCATTGACTGGCAACGCTGCTTTTAACATGGATTGCCCTCCAATACTCCATGAGTGCACAACGGGAAGACATAAAGGTTTGCAACTGAGCCACCTGGATTCTCACAAGGTTGATTATCATGGGTTTTAAGTGTCATAATTTAAATTGAAGCGATTGCCGGGCCACATTAAACCTTTGAGGGTAATTACAATATCGTAGAACTGCCTGTCTTCACCTAGGTGTTTCACCTAGCCAGCGTAAGATCTTGGCGATACACGGAACGGTTTTTATCGCATGCCTGCCAGCGCAATTTCAGCGCGGCCTAAACCGTTGGTGCGGGAAGTTTTTCCAGGGTTGCGCCCTCTCGCTTGAGCAAGAGAGCTTCGACCCGGGGTACGAACATTTGCGTCTCCGCGGGCAGATGTTCCGCGATGGCGTCGTAACTTGTCGATTGGTATCGGCTGAGGAGCTTTTGCACCGTGCCTTCCCCGGCATTGTAGGCGGCCAGAACGAGCCGCCAATCCTTGAAATGTTCGTAGAGATATTTCAGATACCGCGCGGAAGCCGTCGCGCTGGGTTCCGGTTCGAAGCGTTGATCGCGCGGCCACAAGGAAAGACCAAACCGTTTGGCGGTGTCCGGCATCAACTGAAATAAGCCCGCGGCTCCCACCGGACTTAGCGCGCCAGGTTCAAAAGATGATTCCGCATCTGCTACCCAAACGAGTTGCGGCGGAATCTGCTGGGCAGCAAAGAGCGGCTTCAGCTCTGGCACATATTCTTTGGCTTGCGCCGGCCAGGCGCGGGATGAAACCTGATGTACCCATAACTTCCGTTCCCGCCGCGGCGAAGGATTGGGAACCGGCCCGGCCGGTTGGTTGGTGTCACGTGATGGCGGTGGAACCGTTATCCGGATTTCGTCCGCGACCTCCAAATAGTCCATCCTGGCACCGAGCCAGGCCGCGTAGGGTTGCGTCTCCTGTCGGCTTTCCAGCAATGGCAGGACAATTTGGGCGGTTTGGCGTAGCTGGGAAAGATCCACCACATAGTCGCCTTGAAGGCGCTGCTGGAGCTCGCGAAAAAACTGCCGCACGGTTTCCTCATCCGCTTCCGACAGCGCATTCAGAACGTTGGTGTCGAGATTGTCCTGCGCCCACTGTTGCGCCCCTTGCATCAGATCCGGCAGGGTGATCGCCGAGTCATCCGCCCGCGCGAGCAGGGAACCCGCCAAAAGGAGCACAATTATGGCATAGGCCTTCATGTTTTGATCCACCTTACCTGGCCGCGTCGCCAAAGCACTCCGCCGGCAAGCATCCTTGCTTGATCGTGCCGGTTTAAGTCTGACTGGCAAGCTTTACTGCCCGGTGTAAGCAATGCGCCAGATGGTGTTGTTACCATCCTCGGATACCAGCAACGCGCCATCGTGCGCCACGGCCACGCCCACCGGCCGGCCCCAAACATTGTTGTTATCCACCACAAAACCGGTTAGAAAATCATCATACTCGCCCGTGGGCACACCCTGGTCAAGACGCACGCGCACGACTTTATAGCCGGTGCGCAACGTGCGGTTCCAGGAACCGTGCAGGGCCGCAAACACATCGCCGCGATATTCCGCAGGAAACACCGCCGCGCCGCCGGTCGCAGTGTAGAAAGTCAGCTCCAGCGGGGCGGAGTGCGCTTGCAGCAACACGTCGGGCACGCTCACCTTGCCCACCAGGTCCGGCCTTTCGCCGGCGTGCCGCGGGTCCTCATGGTTGCCCAGATAATACCAGGGCCAACCGTAGAATCCGCCCCGTTTCACCCGGGTAATATAGTCCGGCACCAAATCATCGCCCAAGGCGTCGCGTTCGTTGGTGGCCACCCAGATCCCGCCGGTATTCGGATCCACGGCCATCGTCACGCCATTGCGAATGCCGGTCGCATAAGCCCGCAAGGGTTCTTGCGCCTCAGGATCGGTCACCAGGATGTCGGCACGATGGGTTTCCGGCCCCCAGGCAGCCCCGGGACCATTCGCCGCTTCCCAGGTGGAGATTTCCGAGGGGTCCTTTTTGCGCATATTCTCGGCGACATTCGAACCGGAGCCCACCGAGATGAACATGTGTTTGCCGTCGCGGGAAAAAGCGACATCGCGCGTGGAGTGCCCGCCGCTGCCATCCACCAGATGCGGGATGATCACCTGCGGGCCACCGCTCGCCTGGAGATCGCCGTTGCGATAAGGGAAGCGGACTACGGAATTGTTGTTGGCCACATAGACCCATTTCGGATTGTTTCCAGGCGGATAAAAAGCGATGCCGAAGGGCCGGTCCAGGCCATCCGCGAAGATTTGATCGTCCGAGGGGGCATCGGCCCCGTCAGGCGCGCGCAAGACATGAATGCGACCCGCGGCGGTTTCGGCGATGAAAATATCGCCATTGGGAGCGACGCGCATGAGGCGCGGATTCCTGAGAGTGCGTCTGAAAATTCATGAATGATGAGGCATCAAGCCAGTCGGCGGAGCTGAATTCGTATCATCGCGATATAAATCCAACCCTCGGCGCTAGCCTCGGTGGTTTCGTAATCGCGCACCAGTCG
>Ga0302319_10027043_pt1 | contig 10076 bp, 9 predicted proteins | sample Bog_T0_2_FD_203319 | JGI IMG/M metagenome (GOLD analysis project Ga0302319, IMG submission 203319) | Peat permafrost microbial communities from Stordalen Mire near Abisko, Sweden - Bog_T0_2 | ecosystem: Environmental > Terrestrial > Soil > Wetlands > Peat | place: Sweden: Abisko, Stordalen Mire...
GTCGGAGGACCGGGTCGTGTAACAATGCACCAGAACCATGAGCGACACCCTCCCGCGCATCCAGCCGGCGTACGCGCCCCAACCCAGCGGGGTCCCCTGGCCCACGACGCAGTGGCCCCGTGCGACTCATCCGCGCCAGGCGGAGCTCGAGGCCGTCGTCAACGAAGCCTTCACGATGGACGACCTTGCGGTCACCAACGCCGTCGTCGTCATCCAGGGCGGGCGGGTCCTCATCGAGCGCTACGCCGGGGTGAAGGAGTTCTTCGACAAGCCCGTAGAACCCGTGACCGCGGAGTCGACGCTGCTGTCGTGGTCGATGGCTAAGTCGATGCTGCACATGATCATCGGCACGCTCGTCGACGAAGGGCGCCTCGACGTTGACGAGCCCGCGCCGGTGCCCGAGTGGGCCGACGACGGTGACCCTCGCCACAGCATCCGGCTGCGCGATCTCCTGGCGATGCGTGACGGCCTGGCCTTCGTGGAGGTCTACGAGATCGGCGAGACCAGTCACGTCATCGAGATGCTCTTTGGTGAAGGCAAGTCCGACATGGCGGGCTACACCGCACGACTGCCGCTGGCGCACGAACCGGGCACGTTTTTTAACTACTCGAGCGGCACCTCGAACGTCCTCAGTCGGATCGTGGCCGACCAGGTTGGTTACGGCGACGCGTACCGCGAGTATTTGGAGCGACGACTCTTCGGACCGATCGGGATGGCGAGCGCCGTGGCGACGTTCGATCCGACCGGGGTCTTTGTCGCCTCGAGCTACGTTCACGCCACAGCGCTTGATTTCGCGAAGTTCGGGTTGCTCTACCTGCGCGGCGGTGAGTGGGACGGGAAGCAACTCGTCTCGCGCACCTGGACTGACACCGCGCAGGTCCCGCTCAGCGTGGACCAGGAGGACGGTTCCTTCTACTCCTGGCAGTGGTGGGTCACCGGTGACCAGTTCGGCACCTACTGGGCGAGTGGGTACGAGGGGCAGATGATCTGCGTCGTGCCGGCACTCGATGCGCTGGTGCTGCGCTTCGGTCATACGCTCGAGGCCAACTACCCCAACCTCGCCGAGTGGCGTAGTCGCGTCCTCTCCGTCCTTGAGCGGTCGAGTGAGTGACACACCCCGCCGAGACGACGTGCGCGTCGCGACCAATCAGCGGGAGAAAGCCACCATGTGGATGAACTGACCGGTTCTCTCGACATCGGTGACCTCATGGCCCTGGAGAAGGTCCTCGACCAACGAGCCCGTAGTGGCGGCTCGGGCGGTCACTATGGCGTGATTCTCGTGAGCATTGAGGGACTGAAGCACATCAATTCTGAACACGGCAAGAACACGGGCGACGAAGTCCTCCGAGTGCTGCGGCGCTCTCTCGGCGAGAACGTTCCCGACAGTCCGCTCGCTCGAGTTGACAGCGACAAGTTCGCGTTCTTGATTGACGATACCGAGCAGAGCGAGTTGTCGCGCATAGCCAATCAGATCAAAGGCAGCCTCAATGCGTCGCCGTGGAACGTCGACGGCCGTAGCGTCGCGGTGTCCGTCAGCGTTGTAGCGCTGACTGGACCGGTGGTGTCTCGTCTCGAGTCCCACGTGATTTGGGCAGCCCTACGGGCCCACCGGACGACGAAACTTCAGGGACTCGGCCGACGACTCTTCGATGCGGAGAACCAGGTTCGCCTGGAGCGACTGCAGGGGGAAGTCGGAGCGCTTCGCGCAACGCTCGCCTTGGCGATCTACCATCGCGATGTCCTTACTGGATTGCTGAATAGGTTGGGCTTCAAAGAGGTGCTGTCCTCGATGGAGGCGCCGTACGCACTTGCCTTCGTCGACCTCGACAATCTCCGAGATTTAAATGACACTCCTGAGCTCTTGTGGGACGCGGGAGATCAAGCACTGATCGCCGTGGCGCGAGTGCTGGAGTCGATTGCTCCTGAAGTTACTGCCATGAGGTGGGCGGGCGACGAGTTCCTGGTCGTGTTACCGGGTCTGACGGTGGAGGCAGCGAAGGAACTGCTCGAGTCTCACCTGCAGTCCTCAAGGGACAGCCTCCGTGTCGGTTCAATTCCGATCACCGTGTCCGGCGGTGTCGTCTCGGTGCAGGAAGTCGATGGCTACCAGTCGGCGTTGCGACGAGCTGAAAAGTTGGCGAAACAAGCAAAGAGGGACGGACGATCAAGAATTCTAGTCGCGCGGCCAGAGTAGGCGACTAACCGATTCCTCGTCGGAGGAGCGGTCCTATCGACAGAAGAACGACCAGTTCACACGTCGAAGGTCCGAGTTACGCACCCTCGTAGGGGAAACCAAGATCGGGGGCGCTGAAGAGCGCTTCGAACCGGAGTCCCTCCGCGGCCGTCATCGCCGCCGCGGTGCCACCGCGGTCGACGACCGCGAGGATCATGACGATCTCCGCTCCGAGTTCTTGGGCGACGTGCACCGCCTCGAGCAGGCTCGTCCCGCGGGTCACGGTATCTTCGGTGATGACGACGCGATCGCCCGCATGGAGCACCCCCGCGAGGCGACCACCCGCTCCGTGGTCCTTCACCTCTTTTCGCACACTGAACGCGTTCAGCGCGCGTCCCCGGGTGGCCGCAACCCCGGCCGTGATGAAGCTCACTCCGTCCGCGCCCATGGTGAGGCCACCGATCGCGTTGGCGTCAGTCGGAATCGCCTCAAGCACCAGCGTCGCGAGGTCCACCATCGCCTCGGGCGCACAGATCGTCTGCTTCGAGTCGATGAACCAACTCGAGGTTCTCCCCGACTTCAGCGTGAACTCACCGCGGCGCACCGAGTGCTCTAAGAGATGCGCGAGCACGGCGTCGCGCGACGCGCTCACGTCAACACCACTTCGCGCGAACCCGTACGCACCCCGCCCACGATCGAGGCGTCAACTCCGTTCGCTCGCGCGAGCGTCACCGCGGCGTTCACGGCACTCGCGTCGAGGGCGAGCACCATACCGAGGCCGCAGTTAAAGACCCGCACCATCTCCTCGGCGGCCACGGGGCCGCGGCGCTGGATCTCGAAGAAGATCTCGGGCGTCGGGAAGCTCTCCATGTCGATCACCGCGTCGAGACCTTCGGGCAAGAGACGCACCACGTTGCCGACGATCCCGCCACCGGTGATGTGCGCGACCGCGTGTAACGCGGCGCCGAGTTCGTCACGGAGTGCGAGCACCGCGGGCGCGTAGATCACCGACGGCAGCAGCAACTCGTCGCCCAGGCTGTGCCCCGCGCCGGGGTAGGCCGGTGCCAAGAGCGACGCGGCGTCGCGCACTAACACGTCTCGCGCCAAGGTGTAGCCATTGGACCGTAGGCCCGGCGAGTGAAAGCCGACCAACACGTCACCCGCTTGCACGCGCTCGGCCGAGAGCACGTTGCGGCTCTCGACGATGCCGAGCGCGAAGCCCGCGACGTCGAGGTCGTCCGGTTTCATGACCCCGCCGTGCTCGGCCGTCTCACCCCCGAGCAGCGCCGCGTTCGCCTGACGGCATCCCTCGGCGATACCGGCGACCAGCACCGCCAATTGGGCAGGGTTCACCACGCCGACCGCGACGTAGTCGAGCACGAAGAGCGGTTCCGCGCCGACGCAGACGAGGTCGTCGACGAGCATCGCCACGAGGTCGATGCCGACCGTGTCGTAGCGCCCGACCATCCTGGCGACTTCGAGTTTGGTGCCGACACCGTCGGCGGAGGCGACGAGCATCGGTTCGTCGTACTTGTTGGCTTCCAGTGCGAAGAGTCCCCCGAAGCCGCCGATACCGCCCACGACTCCCTTGCGATGAGTGCTGTCGACACTCGCCTTGATGCGACCGACGACCTCGTCGCCGGCTTCAATGGAGACGCCCGCGCGGGCGTAGGTCCTGGCGCCGGCGACGTCGAGCAGTCGACTCACCAGCGAGTGGCCGCCGCGCCGATGGTCACGGGGATCGGCGCCGGGTACGAGCCGGTGAGGCACGCGTCACAACACTCGCCCTCGAGCTGTATCGACGCGCGCAGGTTCTCGAGCGTGATGTACTCGAGCGTGTCCGAGCCGACGAAGTCGTTGATCTCTTCGATGGAGTGGTTCGCCGCCAAGAGCTCGTCGCGATTGGGCGTGTCGATGCCGTAGTAGCAGGGCCACGCGAAGGGTGGCGACGAGATGCGAAGGTGCACCTCCTTCGCGCCGGCGTCGCGCAACATGCTGACCAACGCCTTGGTCGTGGTGCCCCTCACGATGGAGTCATCGACGACGATGAGACGTTGTCCCTCGATGTTCTCGCGCAGCGGATTGAACTTGCGGCGCACCGCGTCGTTACGGTTGTTCTGATCGGGCGCGATGAAGGTCCGTCCGATGTAGCGATTCTTCACGAGGCCGTAGCCGAAGGGGATGCCCGAGGCTTTGGCGTAGCCCTCGGCGGCCGGCACGCCCCCATCGGGCACGCCCATCACGATGTCGGCGGGCACGTTGGACTGGCTCGCGAGTAGCTCGCCCATGCGACGTCGAGTGGTGTGGACCTGGTGTCCCATGAGGTAGGCGTCGGGGCGCGCGAAGTAGACGAACTCGAAGATACAGAGCTTCTGCTTGCCCAGGGCGGGTTCGAGCAGCTGGAGGGAACTCACCCCGTCCTTGGTGATGGTGACCATCTCGCCGGGGTCGATCTCGCGCACGAAGGTGGCGCCCACCACGTCGAGCGCCGGGGACTCCGAGGCGACGATCCACCCCTCGGGCGCGTCGGCCGGGCCGAGTCGACCCAGGCAGAGCGGTCGAAACCCGTAGGGGTCTCTGACGGCGTGAACCTGGTCGGACTCCAAGATGACCATCGAGAACGCGCCCTCGGCCCGCCCGAGCACGACGCCGAGCGCCTTCTCGAGGGCGAGGCCGGCGTCGACTTCGCGCGCGAGAAGTTCCGCGACCAGGTCCGAGTCCGAGAGCATCGAGGTGTACTCGATGCCGGCGGCGGCGGCGAGTTCCAAGGTGTTGGTGAGGTTCCCGTTATGACCGAGCGCAAAGCCCGACACCCCCGCGGAGCGATAGACCGGCTGCGCGGCCGTCCAGTTGGCCGAGCCCGAAGTGGAATAACGCGTGTGGCCGATCACCAGCGCGCCTCCGAGTGCGCGCAACGTCGATTCGGCAAAGACCGCACTGACCAGACCGTTGTCCTTGACGACGGTGATCTGTTCGTTCTGGAAGGTCGCCATGCCGGCCGATTCCTGGCCGCGGTGTTGCAGCGCGAAGAGGGCGTCGAAGCAGAGGTGGGCGACGGATCGACCCGGCGCCACGATCCCGACGACGCCGCAGGCTTCCTTCATCGTCCTACAGGTTACGGGTTACGAGGGCGAACACCGGCCCAGTCTCGCACAGGCGTCTAGGGCCAGTGAGCGGTTTTACTAACCTACGGCGATGCTGGATCTGCACACCCACTCGACGTTCTCCGACGGCTCGGACACGCCCGAGGAGTTGGCGGAGAAAGCCCAGCGGCTCGGCCTGCGCGCCATCGCCCTGACCGATCACGACACGACCCTCAGCCACGACCGGATGGCCGCGTCGACCAGCGAGTTCGGCGTCGAACTCGTCCCCGGGGTCGAAGTATCGCTGCGCGACACCGAGTTCCCGATCCAGCGCGGTGGGCGGACGATCGCGCGCAGCGTCCACGTCCTCGCCTACTACCTGCCGCTCGAGGCCGAGCACCCCCTCCAGCGAGAGCTCGCCGCCCTTCGCCACGACCGCGACGTGCGCAATCACCAACTGGTCACGCTGCTCCAGGAAAAGGGCTTCGAGCGGCTCACCCTCGAGTACCTGGCCGGCCTCTCCGGCAACGTCGATTCAATCGGTCGTCCGCACTTCGCGCGCGCGATGTTCGAACTCCACCCCGAGATCGTCGGCGAGCGCACCGACGCGCGGTGGAACGAGATCTTCATCGAGTGGCTCGGGAGCACCGGCTTCGCCTACATCCCGAAGACGTCGATGCCCCTCGAGCAGTTCGTCGACGCCGCCAAGGGCTCGGACACCGTGTTCTCCATCGCCCACCCGCTGGTGAACTACATCGACGAACCGACCCACAGCGCCATCGAAGCGACGATGCCACGCGTGATGGCGTCGCTTCGCGAACGGGGGTTCCGCGGCATCGAGGCGTACTACGGCGGGACCAGCGCGCCGACGAGAGCGTTGATGGTGAAGCTGACCCGCGACGCCGGCATGATCCCGACCGGGGGCTCGGACTACCACGGCCACTACAAAGAAGACGTCGCGCTCGGCGTCGGTCGCAGCGGCGACCTCCTCGTGCCGAACGAAGTGCTCGACGAGCTGAAGGCCGCGCGCTAACTCAGCGCGCTGAGCGCCGCTTCGAGCGCGCCACGTCGGGTGGCGGCGATGTCATCGACCGATAGATCGACCGTCGAGCCGATCACGAGTCGCTCGCCACCGCACGTACCCAACGACACCATCGGCACCCCCGCCGCCGCGGCGCGCGTCGCGAACGCGTCGAGGTCGCCCGTCGCGACAATGAAACGACCGGGGAACTCACTAAAGAGCTCGGCGAAGTCGTCGAGCTCGGCGACCTGCGCGCCGACGCTCGTGACGGCCACCATCTCGGCGAGCGCCGCAGCGATGCCCCCGCCACTGACGTCGTGCACCGCGGTCACGTCACTCGCCATCCCCGCGCAGATCCCCGCCACTTCGCCCACGACGAAGTCGATGGTCGCTCGAAGGGTCGAGACCTCGATCTCACTCAGCCGCCCGCCGCGACGACCGCGACGGGTGGCCCAGCGCGAGCCCCCCAAAGGGAACGACCGCTCGCCGACCGCGCGTCGCACGCCGACCAGGACCAGCGCATCACCCGCGCGCCAGTTCCAGCCCGGCGGCGGAGCGACCAGATGATCGAGCACGCCGAGCAGACCGACGACAGGCGTCGGATCGATGTCGACGCCACCACTCTCGTTATAGAGCGAGACGTTGCCACCAATCACCGGCAGCCCGAGGGCGCTGCAGGCGTCGGCCATGCCGTCGATCGCCTCGGAGAGTTGCCACATGACCGAGGGGTGCTCGGGGTTACCGAAGTTGAGGCAGTTCACGACCGCCTTCGCGGTAGCGCCCACGCACGCCAGGTTCGCCACGCTCTCGTAGATCGTGAGCGCCGTGCCGAGTCTCGGGTCGAGGGCGCACCAACGCGGGTTGGAGTCCGTCGAGAGCGCGATGCCCCGCGTCGAGACAGGTAGGCCCGGCCCGGCCAAGCGGAGCAGCGCCGCGTCGCGACCGGGACCGACGACGGTGTTCAAGAAGAGCTGCGAGTCGTACTGGCGATAGACCCAGCCCGGGTCCACCAGGAGTGACAAGAGGTCCTCGTTCGTCGAACCAACGGGCTCGTTGGAGGGATCGTCGTCGAGGACCGCGTCGAGTGAGGAGGGTCGCTCGCGCGTTCGGTCATACAGCGGCGCCTCGTCCGCCAGGGAGCGCGCCGGTACCTCGGCCAGTACCTCGCCGTCAAAACCGTCGCGAATTCGCAGCATCCCGACTTCGTTGCCGTCATCGTCAATGAGCGGCTCGACCACGTGACCGACCACCGTCGCGCGCACTTCCCAGCGTTCGCACACTTCGCGGACCGCTTCTAGGTTCTCGGGCGTGATGATCGCGAGCATGCGCTCTTGGCTCTCGGAGGTCATGATCTCGTAGGGCACCATGCCCGGTTCGCGCTGGGGCACCGCGGTCACGTCGACGTCCATGCCGACACCCCCACGGGCCGCGGTCTCGGAGGTCGCGCAGACCAACCCCGCGCCACCGAGGTCCTGGATACCCAGCACGTACCCGCGGTCGAGCAGTTCGAGGCAGGCCTCGATGAGACGTTTCTCCTCGTAGGGGTCACCGACCTGGACGCTCGGTCGCTTGGCGTCATCGAGGGCGCCCTCCTCGCCGGAGAAGCCCGCCGAGGCGAGCACCGAGACACCGCCGATACCGTCACGACCGGTACGTGATCCGAGCAGGACCGCCAGGTTCCCGACGCCCGACGCGATGCCCAGTACCAGTCGCTCGGTCGGCAGGGCCCCCACGCAAAGCACGTTCACGAGCGGATTACCGCTGTAGCACTCGTCGAAGGTCAACTCGCCACCGATCGTCGGCACGCCGACCGAGTTGCCGTACCCCGAGATGCCCGAGACCACACCCTCGACGAGCCAGCGTTGTCGCGCGTCGCTCAGTTCACCGAAGAACAAGGGGTCCATCACCGCCAAGGGACGCGCACCCATGGTGAACACGTCGCGCAAGATCCCCCCGACGCCCGTGGCCGCCCCCTGGTAGGGCTCGATCGCCGAAGGGTGGTTATGGCTCTCGATGCGGATCGCCACCGCGATACCGTCACCGGCGTCGATGACCCCCGCGTTCTCGCCCGGCCCGACCAGCACGTGTTCGCCGGTCGTGGGCAGTCGACGCAGGTGCAGCCGCGAGGACTTATAGGAACAGTGTTCGCTCCACATCACGCCGTAGAGCGCGAGCTCTAGGTCGTTGGGCTCTCTTCCGAGCACCGCCTCGATTTGGGCGAACTCGTCGTCACTCAATCCAAGCGCTCGGTGAAGGCTCTGGGGAGGGCGGTTCACGCAACCAAACTACTGGTCACGCTGCGCGTCTCCGGTCGCTCCTCGAGCGACCAGTCACGCGCGGACGCGTGGCGCGACGAAGCTCTCGAGCAGGACGCGACCGTCGGCGCTGCCGAGCAACGTCGACATCGCGCGTTCGGGATGGGGCATCAAGCCAACGACGTTGCCCCGCTCGTTCGCGAGCCCCGCGATGTTGCCGCGCGACCCGTTGGGGTTCTCCACGTAGCGCAGGATGATCTGTCCACTCCCCTCGAGTCGAGCGAGGGTCTCGTCGTCACAGACGTAGGCCCCCGAGAAGTGGTTGATCGGAATGACAAGTTCTTGACCGAGGGTGGCGTTCGCGGTCAAGATCGAGTCGGTCGAGGTGACCGTCAACGTGGTGGGTTGGCAGAGGAACTTGAGACCGGCGTTCTTCTGCAGGGCGCCGGGCAGAAGTCCAGCCTCGGTGAGCACTTGGAATCCGTTACAGATCCCCAGCACCGCACCACCGTCCTCGGCGAAGCGCGCGACCGCGTCCATCACCGGTGAGAATCGCGCCAGCGCACCCGGTCGCAGGTAGTCACCGTGGGCGAAGCCGCCGGGCAAGATCACGCCGTCGAATCCCGATAGGTCCTTGGTCGAATGCCAGACCAGCTCGGCGTCGGCGCCCAAGGACTCGACCCCAGTGAGCGCGTCGTACTCACAGTTCGATCCCGGGAAGACGACGACGGCGATGCGTGTCACGTGGCGTGGACCTCGGCCAGGCGAGCGACCGCGTCTTCAATCACGGGGTTCGAGAGCAGTCGCTCCGCCAGGGCCGTCGCCTTGTCCAGTGCGGCGTCCTCGTTCTCGGCCTCGACGTTCATGCGAAACGACTTCCCCGCCTGGACGTTCGAGACCCCCGAAAAGCCCAGCGCCGGCAGGGCCCGCTCGATGGTCGCCCCCTCGGGATCGGCGATACCGCGTCGCAGCGTCACCTCGACCACGACCAGAAAGTTCATTACTCTCGACCGTACCAGTCGTCCAGCGACTTCCCGCTCACGCGCTCGTAGGCCGCGACGTAGCGCGACGAGGTCTCGGCGATGATCGAATAGGGCACCCGCGGCGGCGGCGGTATGCGGTTCCAGCGCTGGGCGGTGAGCCAGTCCCGGAAGGGCTGCTTATCGAAGGCCGGCGGCGTCTCGCCCGAGCGCACCTGGTCGGCCGGCCAGATGCGCGAGGAGTCCGGCGTGATCACCTCATCGCACACGACGAGTTGACCGTCGACAAATCCGAGCTCGAATTTGGTGTCGGCGAGCACCAACCCGACCTCGTCGAACTTCACGGCGGCGCGCGCAAAGAGGTCCAGGCAGAGCGCTTGGGCCTGGGCCAATCGCTCCGCCCCGACGATCTCACTGGCGGCAGCGAGGTCGATATTGAGGTCGTGACCAGAGGTGGCCTTGGTCGAGGGCGTAAAGATCGGCTCGGGAAACGCGTCGGTCAGCCGCAGCCCCGCGGGCGCGGGCATGTGGTGCACGGTGCCGGTTTCTACGTACTCGTCGAAG
>Ga0302319_10027044_pt1 | contig 10076 bp, 6 predicted proteins | sample Bog_T0_2_FD_203319 | JGI IMG/M metagenome (GOLD analysis project Ga0302319, IMG submission 203319) | Peat permafrost microbial communities from Stordalen Mire near Abisko, Sweden - Bog_T0_2 | ecosystem: Environmental > Terrestrial > Soil > Wetlands > Peat | place: Sweden: Abisko, Stordalen Mire...
TGTTCGCGACATTAGCCGCGACGATACCGGTTTGCGTCGGATTCAGCGCGCTTGCATACGTCACCCCAAGGGTCGCATTCTCAATTGCTAGGGCGTTCGAGCCACTATAGCCAGCGGTGCCGGCTGACAGGTATTGCTCAAAGGTTCCCGCGATCGTTGCCGCCGTCCCCGGGTCGGTGCCATTGGCGAGGACTTCCGCCGGGATCAAAACACTCACAATGGCGTTGCCGAGGCTTACCACCGTGTCGTTCACTTTGTTGATCGTCCCGGACAGTTCCGCCATCGAGGTATAGTCAAATCCCGTGGGAGTCCCGCCGGAGTAGTAGGCGCCGGTGAACTGCTGTGCCAGCGTAATCACCAAGTTGCTGAGGTTCGCGGCGTTCTTCGTGAACCCGGTGGCGCCGACCACGTCGGTCGCGATCAACCCAACATTGTGCTCACTCCCATCCCCGGGAGCGAGCGACTGCGAGGCCGCCAGGGCAATATTAGCGGCAGCCGGGAGCGAAAGCGCAGTCATGTCCTTGGCCAGCAATCCCAAGTCAGCCGCGCCGCCATTGATCGCCATGCCGGAAGATCCCGTGATCGCCGCCGCAGCCGTACCGTTCGAGGTTCCGGTAATCTTCAGCACATCCTCGGCAATCGTATAGATATACCCGTCAGCGTTGGCAGCGGTCGCACCGCTATAACTAGGTCCCACACCTACAGAGGCCGCGTAGGCGATGGCGGGAGCATCGGTGGAGTGAGCCTGCGCCACAATCGCCGCAACAGTGCCAGAGGTGGCCGCCGCCGAGGTGGGCCGCACCGAACTCAGGCCCTGGGCGATATCGCCGACAACTTGCGTATCGGTAAAGCCAGTGGTCCCCGAAAGACCAAGGGCGACATCAAGTAGTTCGGGAGCCGCAGTGGTGGTGTCGGCCTTAAGTTGCGCAGCCAGCAGGGAGAGGAAGTTGTCCTCGCCGCCATTGTTCAAGTCATTGGTGGAGTCCGACACCGCACCGTCGGCAATCTGGGCAATCTCCAGCGGATTGAGCGCCGTGCTGCCGGCAACCTTGGCATTCGCGATCAGATTCGCCGTTAGGGTAACAGCAGTGTTTGCAGCCGTACCGGCATGCGAAAGGGTCGCGGCAATCGCCCCAGTCTCCGATCCATTTACATTGGTGTAAGCCAAAAGGATCGGGACGGCCACGCCGGTGAAGTTCGTGAGCGTGGATACCGTTGCAATCGCCGTCCCGGAGATGATCGGGGCGCCACCGACAATATTAAGGGTGTCAGCCTCCTGCATCACACCGATCGCGAATGCGGCGCGGGTGGCGGCGTTCTCCGCAGACCAGTTCGTCCCCGGCGCATCCACACCTTGGACATAGCTTTCAGCAAAGGCCAGTTGAGCTGCGGTGCCGGAGATAGCCGTCATGTTCGCTGCCGCCACGCCATTGGCGATGGCCTGCGCCTCGGACAGAAGGGACGCGGTCGGCGCGTTCTTGGCGCCGGCCTGTGTGACCTGGGCTTCAAGCCCCGCCGTGCCAGTGAAGGCTGCCGCAATCGTTTCGGTAACATTCACAAGGCCGTTAGTGGGATCCGCGCTGGCCTTTACGTTCGCATTGCCTGTAATCGTGCTCGTAAAGGAGAAGGCGTCATCGGTCGGATCCTCAATCACGCTCGCTGCGGCTTTCGCAATCGTATTCGCGAAATTTCCAGTGTAGTCAGTAATGAAGGTGCCGGCGAGAGTCGCGCGGGCGGCATCAGTGTTCTCCGCGGCTGTCTTGGCGGTGGTCGCAGCCTTGTTGTACAACCCGAGAATCTCGGGAGCCACATCGGCAATCGTCGTATTCTCACTCGATCCCGCAGTCGTACCAGTTACAACAAAACCCTCGAACACATCGTTCTGACTGGCAAAGGTCGAGGTGGGGCTGCTGGCGTAAACCATGATATTGCTAGCGGTGGTGGCAAGCGCGCCCGGAGTCGTCGCACCAGTGCCCGCCGCGGTGCCGGCGTACCCGCCAATGTAGCCCGCAAGGACCGACTGGCGGGTGGCGGAGGTCGTCTCCTTGGTTAGCATCGTATAAAGGAAGGACCCCTCATTGGTCCCGGTGCCAACCGCGGTGCCGTCGGTGACACCAACCGAGTTCATGACATTCTGAAAGCTCGCCCCCGCCGCAGACAGTTTGGCGGTAGTGGTCTCCGCGGCGAGCAGAGTCGCCTGCTGCACGCCATTGGGGTCCGTAACCGTAAGGGCGTTCGTCAGGATGGTGGCATAATCGTTCTCATCGTGAGTCAGAGCATCTCCAACAATCGTCGTCTCAGTCGCATCCTTCGTCCCCGCTGCCGGCCCGGTGTAGTAAGAGTCGTTGGCAAGCACATTAACCGTGGCAACGAAGTTGCTCGTGTAGGCTGTGCCAGTGAGCCCGGCAAGGACGCTTTCCGCCCCTGTCAGCAAATCCACCGCCCCCGATGCCACATTCGCCGCACCCGCCTTGATCGCACCCGCGCTAGTGCCCGCAATCTGCAACGTCGAGTCGATGTTCGCCAAGACGGTCGCCAGGCTCCCGGTGGTAATGACACCCTGGGACCCCGAATACCCAATCATGGCCGTCAAATCCGTCGCCGTAATGGACACCGAAGATGTGGACAGCGTAACCGCTCCAGTGGTCGGGTGGTAGTGCGAGTTGTAAGCGTTGAGAGCCGCGAGCGCCTGACCCGTCAATTGCGCGGATACGGTGGTGGAAAAGCCCGCGAAGGCGACAGCGCCCAAGGCAAGACTGAACAGAAGCCGCAAGGCTGAGGAGGGGGTGCCGGATGGTTTCATAGGGTTCGTTATGGTATGGCTGAGGTGATGCTAATTCGCTGAACGCACCACCTTTTCCCAAAATGACCCCTAAAGTCAATAAATATTTGATCGATTTCCCTAAACAATTCAATTTGTAACAAATGGACCCCGCTCCAGAGCCGATCCCCGCCAATGAATCACCCGCCCGAAGCCGCGCTGCCAGGCGGTGACCACCCCACGGACCGGTGGGCGGGGATACTGCGGTGGGTGGTAATGGCCATGATTCTTGGCTACACGCTTGGGCTGGTTGTTCTCATTCTCGCCATGGAGTTCATAGGAGAACGCTGGTGGCCGCTGGCGGTGCTGCTCTACCTGCCGCAAGGGATATTCTTGCTACCGTTGATCGTACTGGCTCCGGCGGCGCTGCTGGCGGAGGCGCCGATACGGGCCTACGCGATGCTTGCGGGCTGCGTCATAATATATTTCCTGCATGTGCCTTTTTTTCCTGGTCTCGGGGGGGGCAGCGGGCCTTTGAAACTTAAGGTGCTGACAAATAATTATGCGCAGAATCATGGATTGCGGATTGAGCCGTTCATCGACGCGGAGGATCCGGACGTGGTGGCGCTCGAGGATGCGCCGGGGCAGGCCCGGGTGCTCGCACGCGAATACCCGGGGCGGACGGTGCTCGGGGAAGGCCAGTTCGTGCTGATGAGCAAGGCGCCGGTGAAGAGCGGGGCGCTGCTGGCCTGGCCGAGGTGGCGGGGTGGGACCGCGGTGGCGGCGGTGTTCGAGGTGCCGTGGCAGGGGCGGGAGCTGGCGATTTACACGGTGCACCTGCCGTCGCCGCGAGGGGATCTTGCGAAGCTCGAGGGCCTGGGGTTGATCAAGGAGCTGGCGGGCAGAAACCGGCGGCGCTCCGACGATATGTCGTTCGGGGAGGCGATGACGGCGCGGGTGCAACTGGCCCGGGACCTGGCGGGGGTGCTGGCACGGGAGAATCGGCCTTTTATCGCGCTGGGAGATTTCAATATGCCGCCGGATGGGTATGTGCACCGGGTGATCGCCTCGGGGTTGACGGATTGCTTTGAGAAGGCTGGAAGGGGGTTCGGGTTTACGTTTCCGTGCGATAGGCACAACCCGTTGACGCTCGGCGGGCCGTGGCTGCGCCTCGATTATGTGCTGGCGGGACCGGGCTGGCGGGCGGAGGACTGCCGGGTGGAGGCGGGGAGACGCTCAAAGCATCGGGCGGTGGTGGCGACGCTCTACAGTAACTAAATTATGGAAAAGGACGTAATTGACCTGAAGGACGGAAAGGACTCAAGGGCTGGCGCTCGGAAGGGGGGGCCATCGCGCGCGGGGATGGTGGGGCTGGCGCTGGGCCTGGCGCTCTTGGTGGCGGCGTTGCATTGGGGCAGCGGGTCGCGCTCAAGCGAGCTGGGGGCGCATCCGGACGAGGCGGCGCATTTTGTCACGGGGTTGATGGTACGGGATTACCTGGCAAGCGGGTTCCACGAGGCGCCGCTGCGCTATGCGGATGAGTATTACCGGCATTACCCGAAGATCGGGCTGGGGAACTGGCCGCCGATTTTTTACCTGGTGCAGGCGGCCTGGACGCTGGTCTTCCCGGTGCACACGGTGCTCTGGCTGATGGCGGTGCTGGGGCTGGCGCTGGCGCTGGTGACGGCGCGGTGGCTGTGGCGGGAATTCGGCTGGGCGGAGGCGGTGGCGGGCGGGGCGATCCTCACGGGGCTGCCGCTGGTGCAGCAATACTCGAACATGGTGATGGCGGAGGTGCTGAGCGCGCTATTGATGTTCGCGGCGGCGGGGTTTTTTGCGCGATATCTCGAGGGGGAGGAGTGGCGCGGGGCTGCTGGGTTCGGCATATGCGCGGGGCTGGCGATCATGACGAAGGGGACGGGGCTGGCGCTGGTGTTCGTGCCGGCGCTAGCGATAATGTTTACGGGGCATTACGAGGTGCTGAGGCGGGGATCGCTCTGGGCGGCTGCGGCGCTGGCGGCGGTGATCGGGGGGCCGTGGACGTGGCATTTCAGGGATGTAGCACGCGCGGGGTGGCTGGAGGCGAAGCCGTCGCTGCATTTTACGAAGGCGGCAGTGGGCTTCTATGGCTGGGAGATATATGTGGCGCTGGGGGGGCTGCTAACGGTGCTGGCGTTGGCGGGAGCAGTGTCGCTTTTCCTGCCAAAGACGAGGAAGCCGGCGATCTCGGTCTGCTCGCTGGCGCTGGTGCTGGCGGTGTGGGGCTTCCAATGCCTGGCGCCGGTCGGCCTCGAGGCGCGGCATCTGACGCCGGCAATGCCGGCGCTGATGGTGCTGGCGATGACCGCGCTGCGGGCGATCCAAGAGCGCCGCGCGCGGTTGGTTTGCGTTAGCGCGGTGGTGGCGGTGTTCTTTGGGTGGCCGGCGGTTTTTCACCCGCCGATGCCGGCGCCAGGATATGGGTCGATCGGGCAACGGATCGCAGTGTCGCCATTCAGGATCCCGAGGAGGCAATGGGGAGGGTTCGAGCCTGTGGCGGAAGCGGCGATGGCCGGAGGGACGAATGCGCGAATCCTGATCGCCTCGGATTCGCGTGGGGAAGGGATGTTCATCGCGGACATTGCGGCGCGGGATCCGCACCGGCCCGGCTTTACCGTCGAACGTGCGAGCAAGGTCCTGGCTTCAAGCACTTGGAGCGGAAGCGGATACCAATCGCTCTACCGGACACCGGAGGAGGTGCGGGCGGCGCTTGCGAAGGCGGGGATCGGGCTGGTGGTGACGGATGCCTCACTGGCGTCGCTGCCGGAGCACGACAGGCTGTTGATGGAAGCCGTGGCCGGGGGAGGTTTTGCGAGGATGCAGGAGTCGGCGGCGGAGAGGGACGGGAAGGCGTGGCCGGGCGCGATTGTGTTATACGGGACGGCGGGGCGCTAACTGCGGCCGAGGTGGACCGGCCTAAAACAGCGTATAAATAAAAGGCGCGGCGGAAGAGGCCCCGAGGATGATCAGCAGGCCGAAGAACAAAAGTACGATGATGACCGGGATGAGCCAGTACTTCTTATTCTGCTTGAGCATGGCGAAAAGCTCCCCGAGGAGGCTCGAGCTTTTTTGGGCGCCGGCTTCTTCGAATTTGTTTTCGTCGCTCATGGCTAGTGTATCTAAAACTGGCGGTAGTACCGGTTCAAGTCAACCACCTTCTCGGTGTCGCGCCAGTAGGTGGCGGCGGCTTTGTCGAAGCCTTTGTTTTTGAACTTGCTACGACCCCGCACGACGAGGCCCAGCGGAGTGAAGATGAGGTAAAAGAAGAGGCTGAAGAGGGCATTGCCGATGACGAAGCCCATGCAGCAGGCGACAAAATACCAAAGGAGGTAGAACGGTTTGGCAATGGCCGGGAGAAACCAGAGCACGACGCCCACAGCGAAGCCGATGACGCCAAGCCAAAGGAAAAATGGTTTCGCCGAATGGCGGGAGAGCCAGTTCACCACGGAAAAGAAAACGGCAATCGCGGGAAAGCCGATGATGAGGCTCCTGGCGAAGGAACGCTTTTCCTTGAGGCCGGGGTCCCAATTGACCTCTGTGAAGGGATTCATCATGGCGTGTTAGTCCAGGGCGAAGCCGGCGAGGTATTTTTCGCGCTCCTTGTCGGTGAACTGGGGCTGATCCTCGCGGCGAAGCAGGCAGTTCTCAAGGACGAGCACGTCCATGTTCGAGGCCATGAAACAGCGGTAGGCGTCCTGCGGCGTGCAGACGATGGGCTCGCCGCGGATGTTGAAGCTGGTGTTAATGATTACGCCGCAACCGGTCTGGCGTTTGAATTCGCGGATGAGGCGGTAGTAACGTCCGTTGCGCTCCTCGGTCACGGTCTGGATGCGGGCGGACATATCGACGTGGGTGATGGCGGGCAGGACCGAGCGTTTCACGTTGACGCGCTTGCGCAGGTCGGGGTCCTTCATCGCGCTCAGCTGCCCGGCGGTCAACTCACAGCGCTTCTCCTTGCGGACATCGGCGACCAGGAGCATGTAGGGCGATTCCCGGTCGAGCTCGAAATACTCCGGCGTCTCCTCGATCAGTGCGCTCGGGGCGAAGGGGCGGAAGCTTTCGCGGAATTTGATGCGCAGGTTCATCCGGCTCTGCATCTCCTCGCTGCGGGCGTCCCCGATGATGCTGCGAGCGCCGAGCGCCCGCGGGCCGAACTCCATGCGGTCCTGGAACCAACCGACCACCTTGCCGGCGGTCATCGCCTCGACAGTCGCCGCCAGCAGATCAGGTTCCTGTTCAAAGTAAGTGTATTTGATCGCGCGGGAATCGAGGAACGCGCGAATCTCGCCGTTGGAATACCCGGGGCCGAGCAGCGAGCCGTGCATCGCATCGCCCCGCTGAGCGACGCGGCCGGCGCCGAGCAATCGGTAATACACGAACAACGCGCCCCCGAGCGCTCCGCCGGCATCGCCGGCCGGGGGAGGAATCCAGATATCGTCGAAAATCTTCTCCCGCAGCAGGACGCCGTTGGCCACGCAGTTGAGCGCAACGCCGCCGGCCAGACAAAGATACTTCGCGCCGGTCATCTTCTTCGCGGTGCGCGCCATGCGGAGGACGATTTCCTCGGTTACTTTCTGGATGGATGCGGCCATGTCCATCTCGCGCTGGGTAATCAACGACTCGGAGTCCCGGGGCGGTCCGCCGAAGAGGCGCGCAAAGGCGTCATTAGTCATTGTGAGGCCCTGGCAGTAATTGAAGTAGCGCATGTCCATCGCGAGCGAGCCATCGTCCTTGAGGTCCACGAGCTTATCCAGGATGAGGTCGACGTACTTAGGCTCGCCGTAAGGCGCCAGGCCCATAAGCTTGTACTCGCCCGAGTTGACTCGGAAACCGGTGAAGTAAGTGAACGCGCTGTAAAGCAAGCCGGCGGAATTGGGAAACTCGAGCGTCTTGAGCAACTCGATCTTATTGCCCCGGCCCATGCCAATGCTCGCGGTATCCCACTCGCCGACGCCGTCCATGGTAAGGATGGCGGCCTCGTCGAACGGGGAGGGATAAAACGCGCTGGCCGCGTGGGACTCGTGGTGGCCGGTAAATACGATCCTCCTGTCGAAGCGGCCGTCGAGGGACTTGCGAATCTCGCCGGGCAGATGAAGCTTCGTTTTCAGCCAAAGCGGCATGGCGGCCAGGAAGGAGCCGAGGCCTTGCGGCGCAAAGGCGAGATAGGTCTCCATCAAGCGCTCGAACTTGAGGAACGGTTTTTCGTAAAAGACGACGTAATCGAGGTCCTCGGGCGCGATGCCGGCCTGCCGCAGGCAGTAATGGACGGCGTTTTTGGGGAAGTTGTGGTCGTGTTTCTTGCGCGTGAAGCGCTCCTCCTGCGCGGCGGCCACTATGTCGCCATCCACCAGCAATGCCGCGGCACTGTCATGATAATACGCGGAAATGCCGAGGATTCTCGTGGACATGCGGTGGGTTCTTCATTTCATCGCCACGAAAGCGTTGCAAGTTCAAATTTGACAGCTATTGACCGCTCTACTATTTACGCACCTCCCCTTTCCGCGCCGGTGAATCGCTCGAAAAAAATCGCTCTGCTCGCGAAAATCATTCCGATTTTCATCTCCCTGCTGCTTTGCGCCGCGGGGCTCGAGTTGTTTGCACGGTGGAGTTTCGGGCGGCCCGGGATGCATTTCTCGACCGAAATGTGGAAATATGCCAAGCGGCTCAAAATGCGCTCAGCCGACCCCGAGATGTCGCACCAGCACCGGCCCGACACACACGCGTTTCTCATGGGCGTGGACGTAAAGATCAATTCACTGGGATTTCGCGACCGGGAATTCAGCGTGAAGAAGCCGCCGGGCACCTATCGCATCGTGGCGCTGGGGGACTCGACGACCTTCGGCTGGGGGGCGCCCTACGAGGAGACTTATCCCAAGGTTCTGGAAAGATCGCTGAACCGGAACCCGCCTTCGCCCAAGTGGAGCAGTTACGAGGTAATTAACACGGGCGTGGGAAACTATAACACGGCCCAGGAACTCGCGATGTTGAAGGACTACGGCCTGCGACTCGATCCCGACATGGTAACCATCGGCTGGTATATCAACGACGCCGAGCCGACGCCCGCGCCGAGCAGGAACTGGATTGCCTATCATTCGTATGGATACGTCTGGCTGACATCGAGCCTCGATTATGTTTTGCGCAATATGGGGGCGCGTCAGAGTTACAGCCAATATTATAACAGCCTTTATGAGCCCGGCCAGCCCGGCTGGCCCAAATGCCAGCGGGCATTCGCGGAGCTGGCCGCCCTTTGCAAAGGACGCGGGATCGCTTTGCATATCTTGCTCATCCCGGAATTGCATACGCTCTCCGGCAACTATGAGTTCAAGCACATTGACGATCTTATCCGGGAGATTGGGAAAGAAAACGGCGTGTCCGTGCTCGACCTGATCGACGCATTCCCGCCCAACGGGGATCCGCACCGGTACTGGGCCTCGCCCGAGGACGACCATCCGAATGGCGCGGCCAATATTTTGATGGGCAATAAGATCGCCGAGACCTTGCGCGCGGAGCATTGGATCCGATGAACAAACTCCTGGCGAAAGTACTGGTCTCACTTGCTTCCACGCTGCTCTGTCTCGCGCTCGTCGAGGGTTTTACTCGGCTGATGATCACGCGCGACGCGGACGGCGACCAGATATTCCGATCCCTCCGGCTCAAGCCATTTCACGCGCCGATCGAGAAGACAAAAGCTCTCCTCGATCTTTATGAGAAGAATAAGGCGTCCACCGTGATGACTTATGATTCCGACCTTGGCTGGCGGCCGACGAGCCGCGGCTCCAACGGCAACATCGGCGAGTTCGTCTCGACCCGGCCCAACCCGGAAAAGACGCCGCAACCTGGATGTCTGCGGATCGAGCTTTTCGGCGGTTCCTATACCCGTGGCGGCCCGCCTCGAAGCTGGTGGAGAGTGCTCGATCAGAAGCTTGCCGAGAAAGGCGTCCGCGCGGAGGTGCTGAACTTCGGTGTGGCAGGTTATGCGATGGACCAGGCCTATCTTCGTTGGAAGAAGGATGGCGCGGCCTATCATCCGGACATCGTCATATTCGGATTCTCCGCGGGTAACATGATGGACAATGTCAATGTCCTCAGGCTGCTGCAAAATCCGCAGACCGGCATCCCGTTTACCAAGCCTCGATTCATCTTTGATTGCGGCGCGCTGAAGCTCGTCAACAGCCCCACGGTGCCGCCCGGGATGCTCTTGCAGCATGTCGCCGATCTTGGCCACTGGCCGTTGCTGAAGTACGAGTATTATTACAATCCCGCGGATTACCAGCCG
>Ga0302319_10027045_pt1 | contig 10075 bp, 10 predicted proteins | sample Bog_T0_2_FD_203319 | JGI IMG/M metagenome (GOLD analysis project Ga0302319, IMG submission 203319) | Peat permafrost microbial communities from Stordalen Mire near Abisko, Sweden - Bog_T0_2 | ecosystem: Environmental > Terrestrial > Soil > Wetlands > Peat | place: Sweden: Abisko, Stordalen Mire...
CGATTACTACGGCCGGCACGGCGTGATGATGCCGGCGAATGGCCTTGATGAACTTCGCAAATTCGACGCCATCTACTTCGGCGCGGTGGGCGCGCCAGGCGTGCCCGACCACATTACGCTCTGGGGATTGCGTCTGGCCATCTGCCAGCCTTTCGATCAATATGCCAACGTGCGCCCCACACGGCTTCTGCCGGGAATTCAAAGCCCGCTTCGCAACGTTGGCCCGGCCGATCTCGACTGGGTCATCGTGCGCGAAAACTCCGAAGGCGAATATGCCGGACAGGGAGGGCGCTCGCACCGTGGCCTGCCCGAAGAGGTGGCGACCGAAGTCTCGATTTTCACGCGCACCGGTGTCACGCGCATCATGCGCTTCGCCTTCGAACTCGCGCGGTCGCGTCCGCGCAAGTTGCTCACGGTGGTTACCAAATCGAACGCGCAGCGCAACGGTATGGTGATGTGGGATGAGATCGCCGCCGAGGTCGCGGCCGAATATCCCGACGTCCGCTGGGACAAGATGCTGGTCGATGCCATGACCATGCGGATGACGCTCAAGCCGAAGTCGATCGACACGGTAGTGGCCACCAACCTTCACGCCGATATTCTTTCCGATCTCGCGGCAGCGCTTGCCGGATCCCTCGGCATCGCGCCCACTGCGAACCTGAACCCGGAGCGAAAATTCCCCTCGATGTTTGAGCCGATCCACGGCTCCGCATTCGACATCGCGGGCAAAGGTATCGCCAACCCCATCGGAACCTTCTGGACCGGATCGATGATGCTCGAACACCTTGGTGAACCGGCCGCCGCGGCGCGCCTTATGCGCGCCGTCGAAACTGTGATGGCCGATAGCTCACTGCACTCGCCCGACCTCGGCGGCACGGCGACCACCGAGCAGGTTACCAATGCCGTGTGCGAAGCCTTGCTGAAGCCTTAACGAGCCGCGCGAAGATCTCATCCAGCCACGCTTCGTGTTCGGGCTTCATCATGACCGAACGCAGACACAGGATCCCGGCGGTGTCCGCCTCCAGTTCGGGGGCGGCTTGCGCGAAGAAGGCGGCGGGCAATGTGGTCATCGCGAGGTGAAGGTCGTCCTTCGCGGCTTCATCGAAAATGCGCTGCGATTCGGCTGACGCTGCGCTCGCCGTCTTCGCACGCGGTGCCCAGACCACGATGTCCAGATCCGGATCGAACGGGACCATGAAACGGCCATCGTCCCTGAGGCGTTGCGCGAACTGAATCGCGGTACTGCGCGATGCCGACAGTTCCCTGGCGAACTCGCCTCCCCTCACCAACGGCAAGAGCTTCTGTGTGGCCCACAATGCGACTGCCGATGCGCCCGACCGTGAGCATTCGAGGCTGATCTCTCCCAGATGAAGCTCGTTGCGCGACGAGAAATATGTGAACGGAGAGTCGTGCCGGTAAAGCGCCCCCGCACCGGGATCGCGAAAAATCACACAGCCGCAGCCATAAGGCTGGAGGCCATGCTTATGCGGATCGATCACGACGGAATCGGCATTACAAATCAGGTCGTAGGCAGCGTGCGCGGGTGCCCCGAGGTTATCGGCCAGTGTGAAGTATCCGCCGTACGCCGCGTCGACATGCACGCGAAACCCATAGCGTTCGCGCAGTTTCAGGATTTCAGGCAGCGGATCGACCGATCCCACGCCGGTGGTGCCGAGCGTCGCGACCACGCAACCGAGATCTCCGCGCGCCGCCTCGGTCTCGAGCGCATTCATATCCATGTGGCCCGTGTTGTCGGTCGGCATTTTCGAGAACGGCAGCCGGAGCACGGCGCTGATGCGCTCATGTGTGTAGTGCCCCTGCGCGGACGCCACAATCCGCTTTCCCGGCTGTAATTGCCCGGCCACCCATAGCGCTTCGAGATTTGCCATTGTCCCGCCGCCAGTCAGATGCCCCAGATGCGTTTGCCATCCGAACATTGCGGCGATTTCCGCTACCGCTTCGATTTCCATGGCGGTGCTGGCGCGGCCTCCGTCAAGCGCATGGTTATTCGGATTGATCCACGTGGCCAGGGAATAAGCGGCGCGCGCAACGGGATGCGGCGGCTTCAGCATCTGCCCGGCATAGAGAGGATGGAAATACGGATAGTTATCGCGCATCCTGTCCGCCACTTCACCCAAAACCTCGGCCATGCGCTCGCGTGCGGGCACGATGGCATCGAAGTCCGGCAGGTGCGTGAACCCGGCATCGAGTTGTTTGAGGGCGTCGGTCAAAAGGGACAGGCTGTCTTTTTCAAGGGGCATCGGATCTACTCATCCTAGTAAATTGCGCATTAAGACGCTTGACAGATAATTTTAGATAGTTTAACGTTGTTCTGGATAGTGCAAGTGAGGGACACCGCTTCAGCCGCGTCGATGGCCATTCAAATCGCGCGCCTTCGCGGCCTGACCGAGATTGGCCCGGATGAAATCCTGCTGGGCTGTCTCCAGGCTCTTTCGCGGTTCGGCATCGCTCAGTTTGGCCTGTGGACGTTTGACCTCGACACCCTCGGTATCGACTGGCTCAATGCACCGAACAAAACGAACTCCCCGAAAGCCTCCTACTCCGATGCGGCTGTGGCAATCTTCGACCGGGCCGGACAGATCGCCCGCCTCGACGGCTGCTCCGATATCCACATCGAGCACCTCCTCGTCGCGTTCGCGAACGAGGAAACCGGGTTGATGGGCGATCTCCGGCGCAGGTTCGCCATCGACAGCGCGGCGTGGCGGTCCGCCGCCGCCAACCTAGCAGGAGTTCGTTTTGTAAATCAGGATGAGAGTAAGATCGCCGAGCTTTCCGTTTCGCCTGCTTCCCGCGAGTATCTGACTCCCGAAGAAGCCGCCGAAGCGCTGGGAATTCACGTGCAGACGCTGCGCGCTTATGTCCGGTCGGGTAAGTTGCCCGCCCTGCGGCTTGCGGGAGAGCGCTCGCTCCGCATCCGCCGCGCCGATCTCGATAAAGTTCTGGAACCGCTGGTCCCCGATAAGCAGTAACCGCAAAGGAGAAACGAAATGCCACTTTTTGTTGCCAAGAGAACGCTTCCCGGTATCACCCCGGCAGCCCTGATGAGCGCCGGCGTGCGTGCCAAAACCTGCTGCGCCGAAATGACCCAGGAGGGCGAGTCGGTGCGCTGGGTCCGCAGTTTCTTCCTGCCCTCAACAGAGCAGACCCATTGCTACTTCGATGCGGCCTCGAAACTGCTCGTCGAAGAAGCCAACCAGCGCGCCCGCGTCCCCTTCGACGAGGTGATTGAAGTGATCGAAATGACGCCGGACATGGTATGACCCGGAACGGACAGGCGGTGTCGGCCCCGCTTCTTACTTCGACTGCGCGTTGATGTGCCCTCGCACCACCCACGCCAGTCCCGCAAAGAACAACAGCGTCAGCGTGCTGTACGGGGCAAAGGGGCATAGGGTGTAATAGCCGAGATCGCTGACCATGCGCGAGGAATAGGGCAACAGGGTGACCAGTGCGCCTGCGAGGAGCGCGACGGAAGCGGCGAGAAGCAGAGAACTCAGAGTTTGCCCGGACATTGTGGGATCGGTCGAGAACCAGTGTATCGCCTGACCGATCCCACGAACTCACAGACCGTGTAACGGTTGCTTACGACGGCGCGCAAGCAGGATCAAAGCGCATCCGGTCAGCGCGAAGGAAGCCGGCTCGGGAATGCCGGACGGCGTCTCGTAGTCCGTGCCCGATGCCGAGGTGTAAGTCGCGCCGGATGTTACGCCATTCAGGTAGAACAGAACTGAGCCGCTGGAGGAAACGGAACCGGTGCCGGCCTCCTCCGGTACGCCTACGCTTAACGACAGGCTCCCGCCCAGCAGGGTCGTAGTTACCTGCGTTACTGTGAATGAACCCGTAATCACCTGGTCGGCCGGTGAACTGCCCGCGGCGATCGGATTCTGGTTGTAGTAGTTGCAGGGCGATCCGTTGCTGCCCCCGATTCCATAGCCACCCCCGTAGATACCCGGCGCGTAGAACTGGGCACCCTCCCCGGCGGAACCTGCTCCGCCGCCGTTATCGCACTGAACACCATACGACCATGTCGCCGTCGAGTCGAAGATCATGGTCATGTCGTAAGTGCCCGGCTGGAGCGTCACGGTGTCGGACCAGCTTGAGTTCACGTTGCCGTAGCTGTAATAGTCGCCATAGCCGGTACCTCCATGCCCCCAGGAAACGCTTCCCGACAATGCTCCGTAGGTTCCCGCATCGGTCACGCTTACCACGGAATCGGCATACTGGCCGTTGCCCGTGATGCCTCCGCTGACGGCCGTGAGCTAATCCGCATTGGTGGAAGTCAGGGTTTGGCCGGCAAGACCGAAGACGTCCGCCGACGCGGTTTCGCTAAGAGAAATCGAACTGGCCTGAACCATGGTGCAGACGCAAAGACCGGCGAGGGTCGCCAGTGCAGGTTTGTTGCAGAAGAGTTTGAAAGAGGATGGGTGCGGCATTTTTTGCTCCTGAACAAGACGCCGTGGAGATTGTCCGACCGTATCATTAAAATTATTTAACCAACCGATGTCATTAGAATGAAGTGGAGGGCGCAAGCTTGTTTCCACCACTGAAAACGGTTCTGCTTCTGGCGGGCGTGCTTCTGCTTAGCGCGGCCGATTCTTCGTGGCGATCCAAAACTATCGACCAATGGGATGCGGAAGATGCGAAACAGATCCTTATCGACTCCCCGTGGGTGAAATATGCAACTCCGGAACGTGTGCGCGACATGAGTCCCTCGGAGCGGCGGGAAGGCGGCGACTGGGACGAGAATATCGGCAAGGGCGTTGGCTTGGCTGGAATCGGCCTCTACGGGCCGCGAAGGGCGGCCGAAGCCATCGCGCGAGCCCATGTGGCACCGGAGTACAAACCGGTTCAGGTCCGGTGGGAAAGCGCGCTTCCGACCCGCGCGGCGGAACAGAAGATCGGCGAGACCGACATTCCGACTCTCGATGGCGATGGTTACGCGATCGCCGTCTATGGCATTCCGCTCCCCAGTCGCAGGAACCTGGCGCACGAATTAAAAGGCCTGGCAACGCTCAGACGGTACAAGAAAAAAGACGCGCGGCCTTCGCGCGTCCAGATTCTGCGCCAGGAGGCCGACGATACCGCCACCATTGTCTACTATTTCCCGCGTTCCATTGAAATCGCGAAGGCAGACGGCGGCATCGATTTCGTCGCCCAGATCGGACGCCTGGTAGTTTCCCAGTATTTCTACACCGACGAGATGTTCTTTCAAAACGAACTACAGGTACTGCTGCCGGATTCGGTTACCGCCACTACGGCAGCGCCAGGGCCACCAGTTCCGCGGGAATCCCCGTCGCGCCCACAGCCACAACAATAAACTGCCGGCCATCCACCATGTAAGTCATGGGAATGCCGGTGGCCATTGCGGGCAACCGCATTTCGTGGATCAGGGCCCCGGTCTTTTTATCCAGGGCGCGGAACGTTGTGCCGCCCCCGCCCGCCACTCCGTTGAAGAGGTTGGAGCCGTCGGCGGAAAACAACAGGGTCTTCGTGACCATCAGCGTTGCGCGCGAGGGCCGGCCCGTATTGCCGATATTGATTCCCTTCAGCAGCGGATGATTCCTGATGTATTCGGGCGTATCTCCGTTCGGGACCTTCCAGGCGATATCGCCCTTGTCGAGATCGATGGCGACGATGCTTCCCCATGGTGGTTTGACCAGCGGCAGCCCCTGAGGTCCGATGTTGATGCGGGCGGCAGGACGCCCTTCGGGATCGCCCGCACCGGCACCTCCACCGGCCGCTACACTTACCGAGCCAAGCGGGGAAGGCGCGCCGGGGGCGCCCCGCCCACCGCCGCGTCCCCCGCCACCTCCCCGTCCACCGCCACCGCCCCCCACATAGCCCATGTCGGAACGCTTGGGATCCGCTACGGACAGCCCGAGCGAATCAGGGTTATTGACCGAGGCTACGTAGAGCATCCCTGTTTCGGGGTCGAATGCGCCGCCCTGCCAGTTGGCGCCGCCCACATGGGAGGGCGAAAGCAACGTTCCTTTCTTTCCGTCTGTATCCACCACAATCGGCGGTGTGAACAGCGGTCCCAGATTGTACTGGCTCATGATCTTCTGCGCCTCGGCTTTGATTTCCGGCGTGAAATCGAGAGCGTCGTCCAGCGAAGTGCCCTGATGTTCGAAGGCCGGCGGCTTGGTCGGAAACGGCTGAGTCGCTGCCGTCTTCTCGCCCGGCACGGTGGACTGCGGCACGGGCTTCTCCACAATCGGCCAAACCGGCTGTCCCGTTACGCGGTCGAAAACGTAAGTAAAGCCCTGCTTAGTCACTGCCGCGACAGCTTTGATCTTCTTGCCATCCACCGTAATGTCGGTAACCACGGGCGCGGACGTGATATCCATGTCCCACACATCGTGGTGCACGAGTTGGTAGTACCAGATGCGCTTGCCGGTTTTAGCATCGAGACAGACCATGCTGTCGGAGAAAAGATTGTTGCCTGGATGCGTCCCGCCGTAGAAGTCGCCTGTCGGCATCTCGACGGGGATGTAAACGTAGCCGAGTTCCTCATCCGCGCTCAGCGGAGCCCAGGCACCGGTGTTGCCGGAATATTTCCAGGAGTCGTTCTCCCACGTATCGACGCCAAACTCGCCTTCGCGCGGGACGGTGTGAAACGTCCAGAGCGTCTTGCCTGTGCGCACATCGAAACCCCGGATATAGCCGGGCACATTCTCTTTCGACGGAGGCGCGGTACCCGATTGCAGCGCCGCGCCCACCACGATCGTGTTGCCCACGACAATCGCGGGGGAACTGGCGCCAATCGACCCTGGCCGTACTACTGCACGGTCGAGGCCTTTAGTCAGGTCGACGAGTCCGTTCGCGCCAAACCCCGCCGCGGGCTGGCCCGTTTTGGCGTTGAGCACGACCAGTTGATAGCCCGGCGAAATCATGACAACGCGGTCGTCGCCCTTGCCGTCGCTCCAGTACGCCAGACCTCGATTCTGCGAGCGGGCCACGACCGCGCCGCGCGGTCCTTCATCAAGCCGGTACATCCAGATCGTCTCGCCCGTCGCCGCGTCGATCGCAATGGCATCGCGCCGCGTGCCGGCGGTAGTGTAGAGCACCCCGCCTACCTCAATCGGCGTCGCCTCCCAGTTGAAGTCCGGGCGCTTACCGAAGTTCTGCGCCTTCCACTCCCAGACGATTTTGAGATCCTTTACGTTCGTCGCGTCAATCTGGTCGAGCGGCGAATATTTCGTGGTTCCGGCGTCGCCGCCGTAGAAGCGCCAGTCGCCGTTAGTGGCGCCACGCTGCGCCCCTGCCTGCACGGCCGTCATGACCGCCAAAACGGCCACAAAAATCCTCTGTCTTGTCATTTCTTTTCTTCGATTCTGATGTCTTTCGACGCTGCCGGTGAGCTGTCAAGGTCCTTGGCTCCGGCGGGAAATTCATTCTGATTCAGGATGTAAGCGGTGATATCGGCGTACTGACGGTGGCTGAGACTGCCGGGGTCGTCCGTCGGCATGGTTTTGATGATCCGGTCCAGCAGATCGCCCGCGCTCTTGCCGTACCAACTCTTAATGAAGTCTTTGCCGACGAGGGGCGGCGCGCCTTCGCCACCCGCAAGGTTTTCGCCGTGGCACTTGGCACATTCTTCAAGGTAAACGCCTTTGCCTCGCGCCGATTGGCCCTTCGTGTAGGCCCCGTCCCAAACCGATCCCGCGCCGGCGGCCAGACAGAGCAGAGGTGAGCAGATCAGGCAAAGCCGAAGTCGGCGCAGTTTCTTGCAAGCAAACAAGGCACCAGCAGTCATGGCAATAGTTGGCTACAGTTTATCCCATAGACGCGCGGGAAGCCCGATCAAAGGTTCGGCGGCGTTCCCCTTCGGGCGCAGCCGCTGGAATTTCACTCGATACAAACAATCCCGCGCTGAAACGCCACAGCGACGGCCTGCGCGCGGTCGCTGCATCCCAACTTCGCGAACACGTTGCTGGCGTGAACCCGCACCGTACCCTCGCTGATCCCCAGCCGCGTCGCGATCTGCTTATTTGTCTGGCCGTTGGCGATCAGGCGCAGAATTTCCGTCTCCCGCGCACTTAATTCCGGGCTCGGAAGCCGCTCGGCCAGACACGAGGCAATTTCCGGCGGCAACGGCCGCTGCCCCGCATGGACGGCGCGGATCGCATCGACGAGATCGCGCCCTTTCACGTCTTTCAGGAAGTATGCCCGCGCGCCCGCCTGAAATGCGCGGAACACATTTTCCGGACCGCCGAAAGAGGAGAGCATAATGACGCGCGCTCGCGGATGCTTCGCGAGAATCGCCGTGATTGCCTCAATGCCGCTCATGCCCGGCAGGCGCAGATCCATCAGCGTGACGTCCGGCAGATGTTTGTCGAACATCTCGACTGCCTGACGGCCATTGCCGGCTTCGGCGACATTGATCATATCCGGCTGGCTGTTAATGATGGAACTAAGTCCCACACGGACGACAAAGTGATCTTCGACCACCATGGTGCGGATGCGGTTTGCCTGACTCAAAGCGGCACCTCTACGCGTAAATCGGTTCCCGCGCCGGGTTTGCTTTCCAGCGTCAAATGCCCACCGATACGCGCGGCGCGCTCCCGCATCCCAATCAGTCCGAAGTGGCCTGTTTCGGTGCCTCCGGCCGTACTCGGCTCGAAGCCGTTCCCATCGTCACGCACGCGCAGCGAAAGATTGTCGGCGGCGTAGCGCAGTTCCACCTCAACGCTACACGCGCCCGCATGACGAGCGGTGTTCGTCAGCGCTTCCTGCAGGATGCGCAGGAGATTGCGCTCCGCCACGGGGTTGATCCGGCGCGGCGAGCCGATCACCTCAACATGCGTCGGCAATGAAGGGGCCACGCGACCCGCCAGTTCCGGCAGCGCCACTTCGAGCGGCTCGCTTTCGAGCGTGTCGGATCGCAGGTCCACAATCGCGCGGCGCGCTTCGGCCAGACTGTACCTCGTGAGGTTGCAGGCTTCTTCAATGCGATCGCGCAGTCCGCCGCCCACGTCCGGCAACTGCATGTGGACGGAATCCAGCTGCAACGCGATCCCCGCCAGGTTCTGCGAAAGCGTGTCGTGGATATCGCGCGAAATCCGGTTGCGCTCGGCCAGCACCGCGGCGTAGCGTTCATGCAGTTCGTGCATGCGCAGCCAGTACATCCCCCCGGCCAGCAGCATTACAGCCGCGATGATCGACGGCACGAAGAACGCAGTGCGATAGAACGGCGGCCTGAAGTTCACTTCGTACGCCGTCTGCGCTTCCTTCCAGTCCCCGTCCGTCTTGCGCGCCGCGACACGGAACCGATAGTTGCCCGGCGGCAGGTTGGCGTAATAGGTGAAGCGCCTGTTTCCCGCGTCGATCCAGTCTTTATCGAAGTTCTCCAGCATGTAGCGGAAGCGAAGCTTGCCTGGCGCGGAATAGCTGAGCGCGCTGTAGTGAACTTCCAGTTCACCCCTGTCGAGCGCCACCTGCGCCAGTTTGCCGAGCGGTTGCTCGCGGCCGTTGACAATCGCTTTCTCGATATAGATGGGAGGCACGAACGTGTCGGGTACCAGCCGCGACGGGTCCACGATTACGACTCCGCGCATCGTACTGAAGAGCATTTGTCCGCTCGACATCTTCCACGCCGCAGGTTGATTGCCCAGATTGCCGGCGCGCGTTTTCATTCCATCGCGCTCGCCGTATGCCACCGACGTGACGCGCGGGATTTCACCTCGTGCGAAGGCGCGCAACTCCGCCTTCGATACCCGGAAAATGCCGTCGGAGGAACTGAACCAGAAGTTGCCCGCGCCGTCGTCGACGATCGAGTAAACGAAGTGGTTGTAGAGGCCGGAGCCGGCGCGCCACGTGAAAAACGATCCATTCAGAAACCGTGTGAGGCCTTGTCTGGTGGCGAACCAGAGCGCGCCCTCTTCGTCCTCATGCATGGCGACCACGCGGTTTCCCGCCAGGCCGCTGGCGCTGTTCAGAATCTCAAAGCGTCCTCCCGAGTACTTGCTCACGCCGCTGCCGAATGTGCTGATCCAGAGCGCGCCGGTGCGGTCTGCCAGGATAGCGCGGACATGATTGCTTCCCAGCCCTTCGGTCG
>Ga0302319_10027046_pt1 | contig 10075 bp, 7 predicted proteins | sample Bog_T0_2_FD_203319 | JGI IMG/M metagenome (GOLD analysis project Ga0302319, IMG submission 203319) | Peat permafrost microbial communities from Stordalen Mire near Abisko, Sweden - Bog_T0_2 | ecosystem: Environmental > Terrestrial > Soil > Wetlands > Peat | place: Sweden: Abisko, Stordalen Mire...
CCTTCGGTGAAGTCATATTCACCGACTAAATTGATATGAGCCCAACTTAAAGTTGAAGTGGTAATAATTCTCTTTAACAGATTTTGACGATCATCTCCTGATCTTGCCTGAATAAGTTTTTCAGATAACAATAGAAGATTATAGGTATTTACTGCATTTGATATAAGCCTTTTACATCCTTCAGCAATTAATAATTCCCTTTTAGTTGGCCAGATAAGTTCCTGATTATTCCCAACCGTTATAGCTTTTGAAAAATTGTTGCTGCTTTCTATTTGAGAAAGCACACCAGATACGGATTTACGTATCATCTCAATATCCATGTATTGAAAGATATATGTTGTTTTAAAAATGCGTCCAAGATCTTTAATTGCTTTATAAAGCGGATGCTGTTTTGAGTAGGAATTTAATCGTTTAAATAAGGTTGAAGCCTTTGCGTAACTGAGTTTAATAGTGCAGACCAACCTTAAAATTTCATCCCATTGACTTTCCAAATGTGCCAGGTTGATCTTCTGACCTGGAATAATTTTAAAATTTTTATTCTTGTATGTACTGACATCATCAATAGAATATAATTGCTGATGGTGAAACCGGGCAAACCTTGGTCGGAACTCAATATTCAAAAGACCTGTTATTGCAAATACTGGTTCACTAAAACCATGCGTATCGGTAGAGTGAGCATTTGGAATGATAACTTCATTGTGGGTTAGTCCATCTAAAACATAATGTGATTCGGGTTCAGCGGCACTGAATACGGTTGAATAAAATAACTGACCTGCTTCATCCAGGAACGAATATTGAGAGACTCCCTGGTCATTTCCAAAATACTTAAACGAAGGTGAAGCAACAAGCGAAGCTACGGATACATCGAATTTTTGTCCATCGCTTGATGTATGTATAAAACCAGGTTTCTTTCTAAAATGTGCAGTAAGAGGCAATGCATTACTGAAGGCAAGTATTTTATCATTGGCATTTATCACAATCTCTGGAGAAAAATAGTGAAGAGCTGTAGTTTCTAACGAACTTGTCCGGATTCCTTTGGACATATATGAAAATTTTCTTATACCAATGTTACAGCCATATCCAATAATTGAAGCGAAGAAAAGATTTTTATCAGGTTGTTTAGGTAAATAACCCAAACTGTGATGTTCAAAAGCGGAAGTAAAGCCAGTTGCATTTTGCACAGTAGTGAGTACTTCTAATAAAGAAATAATATGCTCTTGGGGATAAAGCGATTCCCTTTCTGTTTCTTCTTCGTTACGTTTATCTTTCATTAAGTGCCAGTCACCATCCTTATCAAAGTAAACATGTTTATTGTTACCAGATGCAATGTTATCGTTGGTTTGATTAATTTGTGCATTGAGTTTTTCGTTTAATTGTAAAAGTGTTTGGTGGGCATTAGAGTGGGCTTTTAAACCAGCTTGATTAATTAATTTTTCCTTCTCTTTATTCCATATATTTTGAGGAATCAAATATTCTTCAAAGCAGCGATATTCATAAGATGAATCAATAGCAAGCGCACCTGACTTAATTCTATTCTGTATTTCCTGAAATAAAAATAACTTATACAAACCCACTCTCAGCTTACCATCCTCTGTCAATATTCTTTGTTTTTCTTCCAATTGCAAAAAATCAGTAGGCACATTGTCCTTTGCATTAATAATGCCATTTTTCCCCTGATAGTAAAAGAGAGCTGCAAGAATATTTTTATCTGATGAAGATGGACTGGCAATTATAACTTTTAGAATTTCACTAACTTTACCAGAGAGTGTCGATGATTTTCTTTCAATGGCTAAGTAATAATCTTCCCGGTTATTTACTTTTTGATTTACATCCTGTAAGGATTTGAGACGTTGGATATCTTCCTGTAATAGTTTTTGTGACAATCGTTTCTTTTTTAAAAGCTGGTCAATAAGAGTTACCTTTTCTTTAGGTTCTATAAAGGGATTGACAATAATATTTTCAATTTCCGCCAGTACATCAACATGTGTAATGCTACGATGTGTCACATTGCTAATAAGATAGGCAGTCTGCATCCTGTTTTTATAAAGTTCATCTTTTATTTCATTTTCACATCCATTGATACAGTTGGTAATGGCAGTATTTAACGTTAAAATGAGAGCATCACCAAACAAATAATATTGATGAATGACAAAAGATATTAATAACAGGTATCGAATAGTTTTTCTTGATGATATCTGCGGAACCTGATTATTAATAACGTATTCAGCATAAAATTGAATAGCAGCATCGGAAAGTTTCATACGTTTTGCAACCGGGTGTAATTGCAAATACATTTTTTTCAGGTGTTGAAAATTATGAACCCTTTTCCGGATTTGTTTCGTTTCCATGGACTGTGAAATCTTCTTGAAAAAGGTGATCTCATATCGTTTTATTTCTAAATTCATTTTTGAATCTTCCTGATAGGATTCATGCTCTTCAAGCAGTCTGTCTAAAAGGCCCATGTCCTCTGATGTGAGATGTCGGGTTAAAATAGATTCAAGGTCTTTTTCAAAATTAATTAACGCTTTCTCAAGAACAGATCTTAATATGTTATAAGTTGGAATCTCAATATGATGTTCCTGAAGAAAACTAACCATTCCTTCAAATATTAAATTCGGTCTGGTCTGTACATGAGCTAATCTTTCTGCTTCTGCAAGCAAAACTTCACTGGATGATTTATCAAATGCAATAAATCCAAAATATTCAAGAATTTCTTTCTGGTGACGATAAACCGTTGAATTCTCATACTCATTCATATCTACAGCATTTGAATCTACTGAAATCCTTTCGGCTACATATTCAATATCACTTTGATTAAATTTAGTTTGTATATAAAAACGACTGACCATTCTAAAATAACCGACCTGCAAAAGAAAACCAACTTTGCTTGAAGGAGTCTGTAGCATTTTAACATATTCAAGTGCCCAGCCTGGAGCTTGCAAGAAAATCAGACGTTGTTCTGAATTTAAAACAGGTGGGTTGTCAAACCGATGACGTGCTTCTTGCGATAGATATTCTTTTCTTGGCATAAATGGTGTAAAAAAACGTTCGTTTTAATAAACATATATATAATTGATAATTAGATTCAAATTTAATTATTTATTTTGTTATGTAATAAAACAATATATAATATATTTGCATTTAATGAATTTCATAAATAAATGATTAAATTGGGTTACGCCAGAGTTTCAACATTTGAACAAAATCTCGATCTTCAACTTGACGCACTTCAAAAGGAAGGGTGCAAACGGATTTTTACCGATAAGATTTCCGGGGTAAAATCAAAAAAACCGGATTTTGAAAACCTCATGGAATATGCCCGAATTGGTGATACGATTGTGGTTTGGAAGCTTGACCGGTTAGGAAGGAGTACTGTGCATTTAATTGAATTGATGCAAGAACTAAAAGAAAAAGGGATACACTTAAAATCACTAAGTGAATCTATTGATACAACATCTGCAACAGGTACGCTGTTTTTTCAATTCATGTGCATTTTAGCAGAACATGAACGGAATATAATCAGGGAGCGTACTTTAGCTGGGCTTAGCTCCGCCAGGGCAAGAGGAAGAACAGGAGGACGACCAAAAGGTCTGGCACAACAATATCAGTTAATTGCCCCGGAAGTAAAGGAAATGTATGAGAAAGGCAACAGGACAACAGAAGAAATCCGGAAGATATTTAATATTAAAAGTCAACCGACACTTTACAAGATATTGATTTTTTCAGGTGTTGATATCAAAGGATTCCTGAAACAGAGAAAAGTTGAGAATGATGAAAGCCATCAGAATGCAATTGATGTTTTAACCTCCTGAGAATTGAATATTTTGGTGCTAAGACTAATAAGTTTTCAAATATTAAAGTCGCGGTGATTTATGTACTTTCTTTTAAATTACCCCTAAGAAGAACCTCGTTAGGAGGAATTGGTAACATAAGCTGATCATTGCGATGGCATCTATAATAAACATATATACCTGATATAAAGAACATTATAAAACACTTCGGACAAATATGTAACTTATAAGAAAAGGGAATATTAAGAAGTCGGACAAATATGTAACTTTTCCGCGCCGGGGGTAGTTTTTTAATTGTTTGGATTGGATTTTTCTTTCAATTCTTCTTTTCCCCTGTGGTTTTCCGCCATTTCGTCAGTTTTTCGCCGTGAAAAATTGAATATTTTAAATACCTTTTATATTTGATTAAATAATTGTTTAATCATTTGGATAATTGTAGGCGCTTTGTGTGGCAATATTGATAAGGGTTATATCGTTTCACTTCGGACAAATATGTAACTTAAATCGGACAGTTATGTAACTCGCTTCGGACAAATATGTAACTTATGGTCGGACAAATATGTAACTTAGAATTAGACTTCGGACAAATATGTAACTTAAATAAGCTTGGCAGAACAAAATTCATTTAGCAGAACGGAAATAGTATAACCTGTAATATCTTTGATTCTTGATACATTATCCCTATAATACTCGTGTAGTTCCATTATCTTTTGAAGGATATGAGAAGTACTTGAATTATCAAAGATTGGCCTTATTTGGTCTATATGGCGATCTTCAAATTTAAAATGCATTCTTAATAAATTAAACACATGGTCTTTTTGCATCTCAGCCTCTTTCAATAGATCAGGCGTAATAACTTTAAAATTAATATGAGTTACTACATTACCCTTTTTAGTTGTAAAATCCTGGCTCTTGCAATTAAACCAGCAATCCGCTTTATTTTCTAACTCTTCCTGAACCGGTACCAATATCCTTTTTTCTATATCACAGTAGTTTTTGTATTTATTTTCAATACCTAACCAAATGCGAAATTCCTCTAAAGGCATTACAAAACCGCCTTTCTTTCGGTAACTACAAAGCTTCTTATATATTTTAGCTGTATATTTGTTATTTGCATTCAGGGCAATTTGATAAATAAATCGGGTATATTGAATGGGCCTGCCCTGGTCGTCTTTTTCAATTTCTATGAGATATTTAGCAACATCCTTTTTAAGGATGATTTCAATGTGTGAAGACCAATCACTCTTTACAGGTAGTTTTGCGTTAAAAAGACTTTGTATATGAATCCAAGGGGTGTTTGTATCTTTATTAATGAAAGGAATTTTAACCACTCTGCCGGCAAGTAGTTCTATTACCTTTTTAACATGATCATAATGTTGGGGAATTGAAATATCCTTTAAAGGTATTTTGATAGAAATACTTTGATCATCATCTAAATTTTTCCATAATGTAAGCTGTTTGTAGTCGTCATTCTGAAAACTAATCTTTATAGCATCCTGTAAATAAAAAATTAATGAATTAAGTAATCGTTCCTGGATAAGAGTATAATCATAGATAGAATTTGTTACCCGATTAGGTTGTATTACATAATCTTTCTTTTTTGGTAATTCAACTTCTTGAAGTCGTTTCTTTGTTAAATGGGTACTTGTATCCATAAATTGAGAAAATATATTTAGCAAAAATATTGAATATAAATAAAATAACATCAGAATCAATCAACAGTTTATACACAATTAAATATTTACCTTTGAATATAGTCTTATAATTTATATTTAATTGTATAACTGATATTTAAACTATAATTATATGTATTATACGTTTAATATACTTAATACTTATTATATGTATAATATATATAATATTAAACATACAAATATATGTATAATAATTTAATTATTGATACTATTTATTATATATATAATATGTTTAACATATATACCTTATATAATATATATATTAAATATTCTATATAAAATAGATAATTTATCAAATATATTTATAATATTTGCAATATAAATAATATATATAATATTATATGAAAAAAATAGTAATCGTAAATCATAAAGGTGGGGTTGGTAAAACAACTTCGGCAATTAATATTGCCGCAGGCCTAGCTAAAAAAGGAGAACGGGTTTTGGCTGTTGATATGGATGCACAAGCAAATATGACGGAGAGCTTTGGCCTTTTTGAAAACAAAGAAACAATATATGAATCTTTTAGCAAGGGATCAGCTCTACCTATCATTGAAGTTAAAAATAATCTTTCAATAGTGCCATCCAGTTTGGACTTTGCAGGTATCGAGTTGGAAATAGCATCAAAAATAGCAAGAGAAAAAATATTATTAGAAAAACTAATGCCCTTGGATTCTAATTATGATTATTGTATTATTGATTGCCCCCCCTCTCTTGGTCTTATAACTGTAAATGCATTGGTAGCCGGGGATGAAGTTCTCATACCTATGGTTGCTGAATATCTTGCGTATAGGGGAATTGATTCAATTGTGGGAATCATTCAGCAAATAAAGAAGCATTACAACCATAAGTTGTTTATTTCAGGGGTATTCTTTACGAAGTACAATGAAAAAATAGTATTATCAACAAACATAAAGGATAAGGTAAAAGAAATCTTTGGCGATTCCCTTATGAAAACTTTTATCAGAACAAATATTGCACTAGCAGAAAGTCAATCAACAGGGAAAGATATATATGAATATGATCCAAAAAGTAACGGTGCAAAAGATTATAATTCTCTTGTAAATGAAATACTTAAAAAAGAATAATATGTCAAAAAAGAACTTTGATAACATAAGAAGTGGTAACAACTTAGGTGGTGGTTTAAAAAATCTTTTAGGACCTAATGTTCTTCAGGAAGAAGAAAAAAAGGATCAGGAAAAGTTACCTGGTCATGAAAAGATTGTAACTCATAAAGAAGCCAGTAAAAGACCAGGAGAAAAAATATCCCATGAAAAATTAACCGATGATGTTTTAGTAAAAGAAAAAACGACTATACCCGGACAAAAGGAGAAAGATTCATTTTCAAGGAGTTTTTATATTTATGAAAGTGAATATATGACTATTGAAAACTTTGTCAAACATAAAATAATGCAGGGCGACATAAGATTCTCACAAAAGAATGCAATAACCGAAGCATTAAATTTGCTCCGGGAAAAGATAAAACATAATAATAAGGCTGATTCATTGACAAGGGATATCAAAGAGGATGATAAAATAAAGATTCATTCATTTAATATGTTAAAAGAGGATTTCAAATTTATAGAAGATGTGCTTAGAATACGCAGGATGCAAGGGCAGACGAAATTTACTCAGGCAAATGTATTAACAGAAGCTTTAATATTATTAAAGAAAAAATATTCAAATCTATAAATACATTGATAAAATTTTAATTATACAAATTTATGAACCGAATTGATTTGATAGAATTATCAAAACGTGAAAGTGAAAGAGTTGAGTGGAAAGAAAATGTTGCAGACATTGAGGATGTTATTAGAACAGCTGTAGCTTTTGCTAATGACTATTCCAATTTAGGAGGTGGTTATATTGTGTGTGGAGCAAAAGAATCAAAGGATGAACATGGGTTTCAGAAATTGATCCAAATAGGTTTAACATCCAGCAGACTTAAAGAAATTGAAGGAAAAGTACTTTCAGATTTAAGAGAAAAAACATTCCCCTCCATTGTACCTTTGACTGACGAAATTCCGATAACTGGGGAGAAAAGAATTTTGATATTTATAATACCGGCAACAGATGAAGCACATAGCTATCGTGCAACAGGTAAAGACTCTTCGACTTATTATGTTAGAATCGGCAGAGAGACAAGAGAAGCCAGAAACGGAATATTAAGAGAATTACTTGTTAAAAAAAATAAACTAGCCTATTGGGATAAAAGAATAAACTCAAATGCCACAATAGATGATATAGACCTTATTTCTTTAAGAGAATATTTAAAAGAGATGCTATTATGGGATAATAATAAGGCTTTGGAAGATTATTTATCAGCTACAGAAAGTTTATCCAGCTTTGTTCCCCCATTATCCGGCAAAGAAAAATTATCAGATATTTTAAGGCCAAGAAATTTCACTCTTTTATTGTTTTCAAAAGATCCTTTAAAATATTTTTCTGGTGCATATACAGTAGTATCAATTTACAAAGGAATAGATAGAAGTGAGCCATCTGCTGAAAGACATCAACTAACAGGAAGCATTATAGAACAAGCAAGAAAAGCCATTCAAATTTTAAATACAGAGTCATATACAGCATTTGATAAAAATGATAACATCCCAAACCAATTAAAATATCCAATTCGAGCATTACAGGAGGCTGTTATAAATGCTATTGTACATAGAGACTACGAAATTGAAGAACCAGCCAGAATTACTGTTTTTTCAGACAGAATTGAAATCCACTCTCCCGGTTCACTTCCACGAGCAATTGATAAAGATAAATTTATTATGGGAAAAGCAAATCCATTTTGGAGAAATCAAGCATTAGCTTATTTCTTTAATAAATTACAATTAGCTCAAGCTGAAGGTCAAGGTATTCCTACGATTATTAGAACGATGAAGGAAGAGGGGTGCCCTTCCCCAAAATTTGACATAGATATAGAAAGTGTTACATGTATTTTGCCAGCTAACCCAAGACATATATTAATAAAAAGTCGTAATGAAATTGCAAATGATATTAAAACTCCAACAACTAAGGAAGCAAAAGAAATGCATAAGTGGTCTAATATGATCAGATTCTTTATTTTTAAAATGAAAGAAATGACTAATATGAAAAAAGGAATTGATGATATGACAATAAAAGCAATTAAATCAATAAGAGTTCCTACAGTGACAGTAATAGCATTTTCAAACGAAAATAAAGAAAAAATAAAGGTACTCTGTGATCAATATGAAAAAACTTGGAAAGATTTACAAGGCTTAAATCTTGAAATTACAGGTACTAATCTCAAAGGTCTTACTGATAGAATAACAATGGATCGTTTAGGAAACGTTGTATAGTTAAAAATGACAGGCAAATGGAAAAGAAAATTACATCCCCATTCCCCTGTCCTTATTTTTATTCTTATCCTTTTCATCATTCACAGATCGTTCGTTAAAATTTGGAGTTTATCAATCAAAAGAATTTTAAATCAATACTCTCAAAATGTATACTTTTTGTAATGCCTGTTTTTAATATTACAAAAGTCTTATTTTTAAATTATGTTACATTACAAAAATAATTTACACGTTTTGTAACAGAATTTATTTATTTTATTACCTTTGAATATTAAAAGTTACAGAATGTCGAGAATTGCATATGTAAGGGTATCATCCATTGACCAGAATACCGACCGTCAGGAAATAGCTTTAAAGAAAATAAAAATTGATCATTATTTCGTTGAAAAAGTTTCCGGGAAAAATACAAATCGTCCGGAGCTAAAAAAAATGCTTGACTTTATTCGTAAAGGAGATACTATTTATATTGAAAGCATTTCCCGATTGGCCCGGAGCACGCGGGATCTTCTTTCGATCATCCAGCAGCTGCAAGATAAATCAGTTGATATCGTATCGTTGAAAGAGAAAATTGACACATCCACTCCCCAGGGGAGGTTTGTTCTTACGATTTTCGGGGCATTATCAGAATTGGAGAGAGAGAATACGCTGCAACGACAAAAAGAAGGCATTGCAGCAGCGCGCATCAAAGGAAAAAGGTTCGGACGGCCGAGAATTGAAAAACCACAAAATTGGGACAAGGTAATTGCTTTATGGAAGAAAGGGCAGATTACCGCTATTGAAGCAAAAAATAGATTAAACCTAAATCATGGTACCTTTTACCGCATGGCTAAGAAAAACATAAAAATTGAGTTTCCAAAACCTGACAAAGAAACCATTCGTAAGATAATAAAATTAAGGCTAAATGGGTTAAGTAATAAAGAGATCGCTCATAAATTAAATATAAAATTAGAAACGGTCAGAAAATACAAAAACACAACCCTGGCGCAATTAAACGATGGTCAACAGGATATGATTGAAATGATTAAAAAAATAAAGCACCCCAAATGAGACCAAACATGCGAGCCGAGTGTCAGCCTGATCATAAAGCCAATAAACTTGAAGAACTGCTTCCGTATAGGCATGTCCATGCGAGAACTGATTAGAACATGTAAAGAGTTGATAATTAAGTTTATAAAAATGGGGGGGGTAAAATTTAGGTTTTTGTAAAATTATTGTATATTTTTGTTTTGGCATTGAATTAAAAAAAGGAGTTTTTAGAGATGCCCAT
>Ga0302319_10027047_pt1 | contig 10075 bp, 9 predicted proteins | sample Bog_T0_2_FD_203319 | JGI IMG/M metagenome (GOLD analysis project Ga0302319, IMG submission 203319) | Peat permafrost microbial communities from Stordalen Mire near Abisko, Sweden - Bog_T0_2 | ecosystem: Environmental > Terrestrial > Soil > Wetlands > Peat | place: Sweden: Abisko, Stordalen Mire...
GCGCCGCCCAGGCCGCCGGCTTCTCGGCGACGCGCTATGAACTTTATCTCTATACGCTTTATGCCCTGCCGGTGCTGTTCGCGGCCATGGTCTTCATGGCCGCCAGCTTTTCGCTCAGGCCCTCGCGTGAAGGCGGTGTCGCCAGAATAATTCTGTTCAGTGCCGCCTGCGGCTTCGGGGTTTATTTCTTCAGCGACATGACGCGGGTGATGGGCCAGTCGGGAGGACTGCCCATCCTGCTCGCCGCCAGCGCCCCCGCCATCGCTTCGATCTTCATCGGCATGACGCTCGTCTTCAACCAGGAGGACGGATGAGCAGATGCACCGTCCGGTGGACGCGCGGGCTTCTGGCCTCCGCCGCGCTGCTGCCGCTTGCCGCTTTTTGCCTGGGCGCACCGGCCCGGGCGGCCGACACCCCGCCCATGCTGCTGCAGGCCGACCAACTGATCTATGACAGCGATGGCCAGACCGTGTCCGCGGTCGGCCATGTCGAGATCGTGGACGACAGCCGCATTCTCAATGCCGACAATGTCACCTATGACCAGAAAATCGACAAAGTCACCGCCAGCGGCCATGTCAGCGTCACCGACGTCAATGGCAATGTCGCCTTCGCTGATCATGTCGTGCTCACCGACCGGATGCGCGATGGCGCCCTGTCGGGCTTCGGCGCCCTGATCGGCAAGAATGGACGGCTGGCCGCCGCCAGCGCCGAGAAGGTCCAGGACCGCCTCGTCATCGCCCAGCGCGCCGTATACAGCCCCTGTAAAATCTGCGCCCAGAAGGGCCAGCGCACGCCTCTGTGGCAGGTAAAATCGGAACGCGTGGTGCTGGATCAGGTCAAGCACCGCATCCATTTCACCGATGCGACGGTGGATCTGTTCGGCGTGCCGGTGTTCTACACGCCGTATCTCGTCGAGTCCGATCCCACGGTAAAATATGCCAGCGGCTTGCTGGCGCCCGACATTGGCACCTCCACCAAGATCGGCTATTTCCTTCGCATTCCGGTTTATCTGGCGCTCAGCGACAGCAATGGCATGACAGTGGTGCCGGAATTCACCACCCAGGGCGGCGAGATGGTGGAGGCGGAATACCGGCAACGCTGGAACAATAGCGGTATGTGGCTCCAGGCCTCCGGTGCCTACAATACCGTCGGCGGTTTGGGCGGCGCCCCCGGCACCCAGGACTATGACCATCTGTTCGGCGCCGGCCGCTTCGCGCTCAGCGACACCTGGCGCACCGGCTTCGATACCGAACTCACCAACAACAACGCCTATATGCGGATTTACGACATTTCCTATCTCGACCGGCTGGTCAACGACCTGTTCCTGGAGGATGCCTATGGCCGCAGCCGTTTCGCCGTCACCAGCTATTATTTCGAGGGGCTGCGCTCGACCGATGTCGCCCGCCGCATTCCCTATGTCGCGCCGCTGCTCGAATACAGCTACATCCCACTGCAAAATGTTGTGGGCGGCCAGTTCCGGCTGGTTCTCAACGGCATCGCCCTCACCCGCGGCAGTGGCCGCGACGACCAGCGCGTGACCGCCGAGGCCAACTGGCGCAAGCCCTTGGTGATGGCGGGCGGCCAGCTCTGGACTTTCGTTCTGGATGGGCGCGGCGATGCCTATAACATCCAGACGCCCGCCACGACCACCGGCCGCGGCACCAGCACGCAGCTGGAGCGCGGCACCGGCTATGCCGAACTGGACTGGCGCTGGCCGTTCGTCGCCGACGGCAGCCCCGGCCATTCCTATCTGCTGGAGCCGATCGCCCAATTGATCGGCCAGCCCTATGCCAGCCATCCCGCCGCGCTGCGCGACGAGGACTCCAGCGATTTCGAATTCGACGAGAATAACCTGTTCAGTGTCAGCCAGGTGCCCGGTTACGATCTGCTCGAAAGCGGCCCGCGCGCCAATGTCGGTTTCCGGGCCCAGACTTTTTTCCCCACCGGCCAGGCGACGGCGGTGATCGGCCAGACCTTGCGCATGCAGGCGGATCCGATTTTCTCGGCCGACTCCGGCGAGAAAGGCAATGCCTCGGACGTTGTCGGCGAGGTCAGCGTCAAATTCCCCCATCTGGACGTGACCGACCGCCTCGATCTCGATCGCGACAATGGCACTCTCAGGCGGCATGAAGTCTATGTCACGGGAAGCTATGGGCGGTCCTCGCTGCAGGTGACTTATCTGCAGTTGCCGCCGCAAAGCCTGACACTGGGCCTGCCCAGCCGTCAGCAGGTCAACGCCCAGGCCGACATCAATTTTTATCAGAACTGGGAAGCCTTTGCCGCCGTCGAGCGCGACCTCCAGGCCAGCCGGATGCTCGATACCGAATATGGCCTGGGCTATGAGGACGAATGTCTGGCGATCTCGCTGGCCTACCGGCGCAAATATACCTTCGACACGGTTCTGGGCGTGCCGCCCTCAACCTCGGTGGTGCTGCATTTTTCCCTGAAAACCGGGGATCAACCGGTGCAGCCCTTCAGCCTGTTCCCCAGAAATGTGTTCAATTCCTCCAGCCATTCCTGACCGCGACGCTTGATCGGCGTGGGAAAATCCTTATTGTGCGCAGCGGGTTAGAGCATGGACTCGCATGGCCGCGTCTGTCCGCCCATTCGTGGACAGGCTTTGGTCGGGCAATGGTTTTGGTCAGGCATTGGTAAAGTCTTGAAGACACGCATTTTCACAACCTTGCTCCTGTGCACCACCGGGCTTTTGAGCGCGGCTCTGCCGCTGCACGCCCAGGATGACGCTTCACCCGCGACCAAAATGGCGAGCAATGCCGCGCTTCAGCCCGGCAAGGATGTTGCCGTTGCCGGCCCCCCGACGATTGACGCCTCGGCCACGCCCAATCTGGACGACGCCGATGGTATCGCCGCGACGGTGAATGACGAATCCATTTCCGACTATGAGCTCCGCCAGCGGGTGGCGCTGTTCGTCGCCACCTCCGGCCTGCAGCCCAGCGCGGAAGACATGAAGCGCATTCGCAGCCAGATGCTCGACAAGATGGAGGATGAAAAACTCCAGCTCCAGGAGGCTGTGAAGAAACACATCACGGTCAGCCCGGTCGAGGTGGACAAGTCCATCAACGGCCTGCTGGCCCAGAACCATCTCACCATCGAACAGCTTCGCACCGTCCTCAACAATGCCGGCGCCAGCGAGCTGGCGCTGCGCTCGCAGATCACCGCCCAGATCGCCTGGCAGAAGACGGTACAGGATGAATATTCCGACCGCATAAACATCACCCCGGCCCAGATCGACGCCGAATTCCAGCGTTATGCCGACGGCGCCAACAAGCCGCACTTCCTGGTGGGCGAGATTTTTCTTCCCGTCAGCAGTCCTGAAAAGGATGCCGGCGTGCTGGCGAATGCGCAGAATATCGAAAACCAGATTGCGGCGGGGGCGCCGTTCCAGGTCATCGCGCACCAGTTCAGCCAGAATCCCGCCGCCGCCCAGGGCGGCTCGATCGGCTGGGTGCATGAAGGCCAGCTTGCACCGGAACTCAATGCCGCCCTGGTGAAGATGACGCCGAACACAGTGTCCCCACCCGTTCGTTCGGCCGGCGGCTATTATATCCTCCAGCTTCAGGCGCGGCAGGAACCGGTCGGCACCAAGATCGCCGATGTTTCCACCCTGCCCAGCAATCCCGACGGCACCCTGCCCCTGGCCCGCCTGCTCCTGCCGCTGGGCCTCAGCCCGACCAAGGAAACCGTGGATGCCGGCATGCAGGGCGCCAACAATATCCGGGCCGCCTTCAGCGGCTGCGCCAATCTCAAGGCGATGTCCGAAAAAATGCGGGGCACGGTCTTTATGGACTTGGGCAATATGAAGCCCTCCGATCTCAGTCCCGATATCCAGAAAGCGCTGGCCCAGACCCGCCCCGGCGAAGCCACGGTGCCGCTCCTGTCGGATGCGGGCATCGAGCTGATCGCGCGCTGCGACAAGCGCGTCGAGGTCCAGACCGCCTATGTGGTGCCGACGCGCGAACAGGTCGAGGAAGAATTGTTCAACCAGCAGATTTCGGCCCTGGCGCAGCGCTATATGCGCGACCTCAAGCGCGATGCCGATGTCGAAGTCCGCTAGCAGCGTCGGCCCGAAAAAGTGCGGCCTCGTAGTTTTTCGTAGGCCGCGCGGCCATGAATAAAGGCGCGGCGCCGATCCTTGTCACCATGGGCGAGCCCGCCGGCATTGGTCCGGAGGTGGCCATGGCTGCCTTTGACGCATTGAACGGCCGCGTCGGTACGCACCCCCTGAAACTGGTTGGCGATGCGGATGTCTTCGCACGGCACAAAGAATCTCTGATCACCACCATCGCCCGCGCCAATGCCGTCCCCGGCAAACCCAGTTCGAGCAACGCCGCCGCGGTGACCGAGGCGATTGAAATCGCGGTGCGGGCTTGTCTGGCGGGCGAGGCCGCCGCCCTGGTCACCGCTCCGATCCACAAGGCTGTGCTGGCGGGGTCGGGCTTTGCCTATCCCGGCCATACTGAATTTCTCGCTGCCCTGACAAAGAGCGGTCCCGCCGTGATGATGCTGGCCAGCGAGAAGTTACGCGTGGTGCCGCTCATCATCCATGTGCCGCTGGCGCGGGTGCCCGGACTGATCACGGCGGACAAAATCATCACAACCGGCCAGATCATCTTGGCGGCGCTGGGCCGCGATTTCGGAATTCCCCATCCGCGCCTGGCGGTGGCCGGACTCAACCCCCATGCCGGCGAGGACGGCGTCTTGGGCGGCGAGGAGGAAGCCATCATCGCCCCCGCCATCGCGGCGCTGCGCGCCAAAGGCCATGCCGTCACCGGGCCGCATTCCGCCGACACGCTATTCCATGATGAAGCGCGCAAGCATTCTGACGCGGTTCTCACCATGTATCACGACCAGGGCCTGATCCCGATCAAGACGCTCAGTTTCTGGGACGGGGTGAATGTCACGCTGGGCCTGCCCATCGTGAGGACCTCGCCGGATCATGGCACGGCGTTCGATATTGCCGGAACAGGCAAGGCCGACAGCCGCAGCATGATCGCGGCCATCAAATTGGCGGCGGAGATCGCCGACCGCCGGGCTGCTTCTTGAGTTCTGACAATTTGCCGCCTCTTCGCGACGTTATCAAAGCCCACGGCCTGGCGGCAAAGAAATCCCTCGGCCAGAATTTTCTCCTCGACCTCAATCTCACCCGCAAGATCGCCCGCGCCGCCGATATTGCCGGCAAGACTGTTTATGAAGTGGGCCCGGGCCCGGGCGGATTGACCCGCGCTTTGCTGATGGAAGGCGCCGCCCGCGTCATCGCGGTGGAGCGGGATGCGCGCTGCCTGCCCGCCCTGGCGGAAATCGCGGCGGCCCATCCCGGCAAGCTCGAGATCATTTCCGCCGACGCTATGGAACTGGACGAAAGCAAGGTCCTGCCGCCGGGCACGGCCATCGCCGCCAACCTGCCCTACAATGTCGGCACCGCATTGTTGATAAAATGGTTGACGGCGGAATTCTGGCCACCCTTCTGGTCCAGCCTCACCCTGATGTTCCAGCGCGAAGTGGCGGAGCGCATCATCGCCAAGCCCGGCAGCGAACATTATGGAAGGTTATCGGTGCTGGCGGGCTGGCGGACGCGGGCGAAAATCCTGTTCGACGTGTCGCGCCAGGCCTTTGTGCCGCCGCCCTCTGTCACCTCGTCCATTGTGCGGCTGGAGCCGCTGGCCGCGCCGGTGGCGCCGGCAAATCTGAAAGACCTGGAAGCCGTCACCGCCGCCGCCTTTGGTCAACGCCGCAAGATGCTGCGCCAGAGCCTGAAAAAACAGGGCGGCGAAGCCCTGCTGGAAAGGGCGGGAATAGATCCTACTGCCCGCGCGGAAGAATTGACGGTGACGCAATTCGCGGCGCTGGCGCGGGCACTAGCCGATTAGCTTGCCGACAAAGGCGGAAATGCCGGTCTGGCGGGTGCGCTTCAGACGTTCGGCGATGAGAATTGCTTTTATTTCGGCGAGGGCATTCTGGACGCTGTGGTTCACCACAATGTAATCATATTCGGGCCAATGGCTTATCTCATCCGCCGCCTTGGACATACGTTCCTTGACGATTTGCAGAGCGTCCAAATTCCGGTTGATAAGCCGGCGCTCCAATTCTTCGTGCGACGGCGGCAGGATAAAAATGCTGACCAGATCGTCGCGCATTTTTTCTTTCAATTGCTGCGTTCCCTGCCAGTCAATATCAAACAAAATGTCCTGACCGCCGGCGAGAGCGGTGCTGACAAGATGTTCCGGCGTTCCATAACGATGGCCGAACACTTTGGCATGCTCCAGAAAACGGCCCTGGCCTACCCATTTTTCGAACTCCTCATGGCCGAGAAAATAATAATCCGTGCCATGCTTTTCCACGGAGCGCATGGGCCGCGTGGTGGCGGAAACCGAAAGCGAAATATTGCTATCCGACTCCAGAAGCATGCGCGACAGGGTGGTCTTGCCCGCGCCCGAGGGCGAAGACAACACCAGCATCAATCCGCGCCGGGAAATCTCATTCGACATTCTGGGCCTGCTCGCGAAGCTGGTCGATCACGGCCTTCAGCGCCAGGCCGGTGCGGGTGAGCGCGATGTCGCTGGATTTGGAACACAGCGTATTGGCTTCGCGGTTGAATTCCTGGGCCAGGAAATCCAGCTTGCGCCCCGCCGCCTCGCCCCCCGCCAGCAGCGCCCGCGCGTCCTGGACATGGGCCCGCAGCCGGTCGAGCTCCTCGCGCACATCGGCCCGCGTCGCCAGCAGCGCGGCTTCCTGGGCCAGGCGATCCTCCGGCAGATTGCTCCCCTGCAGCATGTCGGCAATCTGGGCCGCCAGCTTCTGGCGCAGCGCGCCCGGCTGGGCGGCGGCCAGGCTTGCCGCCTCCTGCGTCAGCCGTTCGACATCGTTGATCTGGGCCGCCAGAAGCGCCGCCAGCTTGGCGCCTTCGGCGCCGCGCGCCCGCGCCAGCGCATCCAGGGCATTGGCCAGGCTTTTCAGGATGGCGGCGTCGCGTTCGGCGCGCTTGACGGGATCAAGGCTCGCCGTCTCCTCCTGCACGATCACGCCCTTGAGAGCGAGGATACCGTCAATCCGCGCGGGCGCGAGCCCGGTCTCCGCCGCCACTTCCCGCGCCAGCTTGACGGCGCTGGCCAGCGCCGCCGGGTCCACCTTCAGCCCGCGCGCGCCTTCCTGCTGCTCCACGGTCAGTGACACTTGCAGGCTGCCGCGGCGAAACCGCTCCGTCGCCAGCATGCGGGCCGGCGGTTCCAGCGAATCGAACCCCGGCGGGGTCCGCAGGCGGATATCCAGGCTGCGGCCATTGACGCTTTTGGCTTCCCAGCGCCAGCGCAGGCCGTCATGGCTGCCGGCGCTCTCGGCAAAGCCGGTCATGCTGACCAGACCGCTGTTTTTCATCAAAGACTCTCCGGTCGCGAACTTAGCCCAAGCACTCAAGCATGGCGATGGTGCGGCGCCGGCATGGGAACGGCGACATCGCCTTTTCCCTTCAGCTTCTCCAGCGCGCGATAGGCGATCACATTCTTAACATGCTCGGCCATGGTGGCGGCAAAGACATGCCCGCCCTGGCCGCTGGCGACGAAATAAAGATCATTGCCGGGTTCGGGGTTCAGCACCGCGGCCAGGGAATCCTTGCCGGGATTGCAGATCGGCCCCGGCGGCAGTCCGGCGATGACATAGGTGTTAAAGGGCGTGGCGCCCAGAATTTCGCTTTCCCGGATGCCGCGACCCAGCGGATAGCCTTTGGAAATGCCATAAATGATGGTGGGGTCGGATTGCAGCCGCATGCCGGCCTTGAGCCGGTTGATGAATACCGCGGCGATGTGCCGGCGTTCCTCCGGCAACGAGGTTTCCTTTTCCACAATCGAGGCCATGGTCACGGCCTGGCTCCTGGTCTGGAACGGCAGGGCGCTCTGGCGGGCCGGCCATATCTGGGCGAGAAATTTCTCCTGCGCCTTCTGCATGCGGTCCAGAAGCTGGATACGGGTGACACCGCGGGTGAAAAGATAAGTCTCCGGCAGCAACGTGCCTTCCGCCGGCGCAGGCCCGGCCGGACCCGTCAGCACGGGATCGGCCGCGACCAGTTTCCAGATCATGTCGCTGGTCAGGCCCTCCGCCGCCGTCACTTTGTACTGGATGGATTTTCCCGCAACCAGGATGGCGGCGATGTCGGCCAGCGACGCCTGGGAGGGGATAGCGTATTCCCCTGCCTTCACCTTGTCGTTCAGCTGATGCAGATGCAGGTCCAGCTCGAACGCCAGCGCGTAATTCAGCACATGCGCATCCTGCAATTGCTGGGCGATGTCATGAAGCTTGGTGTGCGGCGCGATCAGCACCACGCTCTGGTTGCCGCTCAGGGCCTTTGGCCCGGGTTCGTTCCACGCGCCATCGGCCCATTCCACCGCGCCGGCGGCGATGACCCCCAGCACCAGGATGATGACGAGAAAAAACCGCATCACACTTTGGCGAGGATCAGCGCGGCATTGGTGCCGCCAAAACCGAAACTGTTGGACATGGCGACATTGACGTCCAGCTTGCGCGGCTTCAGGGGCACGAGGTCCATGGCGGTGGTGACGTCGGGATTTTCCAGATTGATGGTGGGCGGCACGATGCCGTCGCGCATGGCGAGCAGGCAGAAGATCGCCTCCACCGATCCGGCGGCGCCCAGCAGATGCCCGATGGAGGATTTGGTGGACGAAATCGGCTTGCCCGGCGCCGCATTGCCGAGCAGGCGCTCGACCGCGCCCAGTTCGATGCCGTCCGCCATGGTCGAGGTGCCGTGGGCGTTGATGTAATCGATGTCGGCGGCGGCCATGCCGGCGCGTTTCAGTGCCATCTGCATCGCCCGAAAGCCGCCCTCGCCATCCTCGGAGGGGGCGGTGATGTGATAGGCGTCGCCCGACAAGCCATAGCCTTTGACTTCGCCGTATATTCTGGCGCCGCGGGCGAGGGCATGTTCCAGCTCTTCCAGCAGCACGATGCCGGACCCCTCGCCCATGACGAAACCGTCGCGGTCCCTGTCATAAGGCCGCGAGGCCTTGGTGGGATTGTCGTTAAAGCCGGTGGACAAGGCGCGGCAGGCATTAAAGCCGGCAATGCCGAGGCGGCAGATCGCCGATTCCGCGCCGCCCGCCAGCATCACATCGGCATCGTCCAGCGCGATCATCCGCGCTGCGTCGCCGATGGCATGGGCGCCGGTGGCGCAGGCGGTGACGACCGCGCTGTTGGGGCCCTTATAGCCATGCTCGATCGAGACATAGCCGGAGACCAGATTGGCCAGGCGGCCGGGAATAAAGAATGGCGACAGCCGCCGCGGACCTTTTTCATGCACCAGGATGGCGGCTTCCTCGATGCCGGTGAGGCCGCCGATGCCCGAACCGATCAGCACGCCGCTGCGCTGACGATCTTCCTCGCTCTTGGGCTCCCAGCCAGAATCCCGGACCGCCTGCTTGGCCGCCGCCAGGCCATAGATGATGAACGGGTCCATGCGCCGCTGTTCTTTGGCGTCAACCCATTGGTCGGGATTGAAGGTGCCGCCCGAGCCATCGCCACGCGGCACCTGGCAGGCGATTTTGGTCGCCAGATCGTCCACTTTGAAATGGGTGATGGCGCTGGCGCCCGACTTGCCGGAGAGCAGCGCGGTCCATGTCTCCTCCACCCCGCAAGCCAGCGGCGTGACCAGACCCAGACCCGTTACAACGACCCGGCGCATCCGGGCGTTCAGGCGTTGGCTTTGTCGATATATTTAACGGCGTCGCCGACGGTCACGATGGATTCCGCCGCATCGTCCGGGATTTCGATGCCGAATTCCTCTTCAAACGCCATGACCAGCTCGACGGTGTCGAGGCTGTCGGCGCCCAGGTCTTCGATGAAAGACGCATTGTCGGTGACCTTGTCGGCATCGACGTTCAGATGCTCGACGACAATCTTCTTCACGCGCTCGGCAGTATCGCTCATGGACTTGTAAGCCTCTCTTAGATTTCTCGCCCGGCAGACACAGGGAACAGCCAGGACCTCACTTGGGGGTGCTTCGTGGGTGGCCGGTTTGGTAACATAATCGCCCGGGTCCCGCCACATCGCG
>Ga0302319_10027049_pt1 | contig 10074 bp, 3 predicted proteins | sample Bog_T0_2_FD_203319 | JGI IMG/M metagenome (GOLD analysis project Ga0302319, IMG submission 203319) | Peat permafrost microbial communities from Stordalen Mire near Abisko, Sweden - Bog_T0_2 | ecosystem: Environmental > Terrestrial > Soil > Wetlands > Peat | place: Sweden: Abisko, Stordalen Mire...
CGTTGAAATCGTCGTGGCAAATGAAGATGGCCAGAATCGCGCCGACGCCCGCGGATGGCAGCGTGGAAAGAATGGTGATGGGATGAATGTAGCTTTCGTACAAAACTCCCAGCACAATGTAAACCACCACCAGAGCAGCTAGAATCAAATACGCTTCGTTGGCCAGCGAGTTCTGAAACGCGGCGGCCGTACCCTGAAAGTCCGTGTGAATGCTGGCTGGTAAGTCGATATCCTGCTCGGCCTTCTGGATGTCTTTCACGGCGGTGCCCAAAGATTCGCCCGGCGGCAAATTGAAAGAAATCGTGACTACGGGGAACTGCCCCTGATGGTTGATCGTGAGGGGCGAAGTGGTTTCATCAAAGCGCGTGAAAGAACTCAGTGGTACTTCCGTTCCCGCGGCGGAGCGAACGAAAATATCCGCTAGATCGTCCGGGCTATTGCGGAAGTCTTTGGCCACTTCCAGCACGACGTGATACTGGTTCGATTGCGTGAACATGGTCGAGACCAGCCGTTGGCCAAAGGCGTCATAGAGCGTGTCGTCAATCTGCTGCATGCCGATGCCTAGGCGCGAGGCGGTATCGCGGTCAATCACCAAAGTTGTTTGCAACCCACCGTTCTGCTCGTCGGTGGCCACATCGCGCAGGGAGCCGAGGGTATTGAGCTTTTCCACTAAGCGCGCTGTCCACGAAGTAAGCTCTTTCGCGTCGGCATCTTCCAGTGTGTATTGGAATTGCGTGCGGCTCACCCGGTCTTCCACGCTGAGATCTTGCACGGGTTGCAGATAGAGGTCTATCCCTTGCACGCTCTTAAGTTTGTCTTCCAACCGGCGAATGATTTCAGCCGCGCCGGCGCGCTGAGCGAGTGGCTTGAGATTGATTTGAATGCGCCCGCTATTCATCACGGTGTTGATGCCGTCAACGCCGATGAAGGAGGAAAGACTCTCGACAGCGGGATCTTGCTGAATGACGCTAGCCAGCGATTGCTGCAAATGAGACATCTCAGTGAAGGAAACACTGGGAGGAGCTTCGGAAACTCCGAGAAGGACGCCCGTGTCTTGCACCGGGAAAAAACCCTTCGGTACGATGACGAAAAGGAAGATGGTGACGCCGAGCGTGGCCACCATGACTAACAGCGTTGCCGTCTGGTGACGCAGAACCCACTGCAGAGTGTGGGCATATTTTTCAATCACCCAATTGAACGCATATTCCGACTTGCGATAAAACCATCCCTGCTGGTCTTCGCCATGGTGCTTCAAGAGCTTGGCGCACATCATTGGCGTGAGCGTGAGAGAAACGAAAGCCGACACCAAGATTGTGACTGCCAGCGTGATGGCGAATTCACGAAAGAGCCTGCCAACGATATCGCCCATAAACAGCAGCGGAATTAAGACTGCGATGAGTGAGACAGTGAGCGAAACAATGGTGAAGCCGATCTGTTCCGAACCGCGCAAAGCCGCGCGCATGGGCGTCTCACCTTGTTCCAGATAACGGGCGATATTCTCAATCATTACAATGGCGTCGTCTACCACGAAGCCGGTGGAAATGGTGAGCGCCATCAGCGTGAGGTTGTTTAAGCTATAGCCGAGCAGATACATGACGCCGAATGTGCCGACGATGGAGAGGGGCACGGCGACGCTAGGGATAATTGTGGCTGCGAGGTTGCGAAGGAACAGGAAAATGACCATGACCACCAAGCCAACGGTAAGGACCAGTGAAAACTTCACATCGTCGACAGACGCGCGAATGGTGGTGGTACGGTCTGTGAGGATCGTAACATCGATCGCCTTTGGGATCGAAGCTTTTAATTGACCCAGCAGCGCGTGGATGCGGTCAACCACGGCAATGACATTAGCGCCCGGCTGGCGTTGGATATTGATAATGACGGCCGGTGTCGAATTCATCCAGGCCGCTTGCCGCAAATTCTCCGCCCCATCAACTATATTCGCGACGTCTTCAAGGCGAACCGGTGCGCCATTACGGTAAGCCACAATGATTGGCTTGTAGCCGCCGCTTGTCAGGATTTGATCGTTCGCCCCGATGATATACGACTGTTTGAGACCGTCAAAGTTGCCTTTGGCTTCGTTGATGTTGGTTTGGTTCAGCGCGGTGCGAAGATCTTCCATACCTAGCCCATAAGCCGCCAGAGCTGTCGGGTTGACGCGTATGCGGACCGCCGGTTTTTCGCCACCGCTGATGCTCACCAAGCCAACGCCGGGCAATTGCGAAATCTTTTGCGAAAGCGTGGTGTCGGCCAAATCCTCAATCTTCGTCAGCGGCATCGTTGTCGACGTAAGCGCGAGTGTGATGATGGGCGCATCGGCCGGATTGACCTTGCTGTAGATAGGAGGGTTGGGGAGATCGGGAGGCAGGTAAGTGCCCGCGGCATTGATGGAAGCCTGCACTTGCTGCTCGGCGATATCGATGTTCAAATTCAGGTCGAATTGGAGCGTGATAATCGAACTGCCGAACGAACTCGTCGAAGTCATCTGCTTCAGACCGGGCACCTGCCCAAACGTGCGTTCGAGCGGCGCGGTCACTGAGGAAGCCATCACGTCGGGGCTGGCGCCCGGATAGAAAGTAGTGCACTCAATGGTTGGATAATCGACTTCGGGCAGTGCTGCGACGGGGAGTTGGTTATAGGCGATGGTGCCTGCGATGAGGATGCCCGCCATGAGTAACGACGTGGCAACCGGCCGCAGAATAAACGGCCGTGACGGGCTCATCCTTTCGGACCTTTCTTCCCGCCCTTGCGCCCGCCGCCGCCAGCACCGCCGCTGCCCTGTTGGCGGGTGGTAACCGACATGCCCTCGGCAAGTTTCTCGGCTCCGTCTATGACAACCACGTCACCCGGTTGCAGGCCGTCGTCAATCGACACGTCCGCGTCTTGCGTCAGGCCTATTTTGACTGCGCGAACAGAGACCTTGTTTTCCGGACCGACCAGATAAACAAAGGTGCCGGCGGGGCCGCGCTGAATGGCAACCACGGGCACAATCACCGCGTTGCGTTTGGTATCGAGCCAAAGCTTGATGTTGACGAACTGATTAGGAAACAAATCGTGATCATCGTTAGAGAAAACTGCCTTCAGCTTCGATGTACCTGTGGTTGGATCGATTTGGTTATCCACCGTGAGCAGCGTGCCTTCGGCTAACTTCTTGGTTTCGTCGCGATCCCAGGCGTCGGCCCGCAGCTTGGCGCCTTGGCGCAACTTGGCCAGCACTGGTTGCAACTGATCTTCTGGAATCGTAAACAACACGGCGATGGGCTGCAACTGGGCAATCGTGGCCAGGCCATTTGCATCCGTGGAGTGAATGAGGTTGCCGGAATCCACTTGCCGCAGACCGATGCGGCCAGTGAGAGGAGAGGTGATTTTCGTGTAGACCAGGTTTAGTTCAGCGCTATCGATAGCCGCCTGCGCAGCCTCAATACCAGCGTTATCGGCTTCAATGGAACCGCGAATCTGGTCGGCGGAGGCGAGCTGCGTATCCAACTGTTGTTGCGCGATGATTTTATCTTTGAATAGTTCCTGATCGCGCACATAGTTGGCTTGGGCATCACGCAAAGCGGCTTTGTCTTTTTCGAGCGTTCCTTTGGCTTGGGCAAGATTGCCTTTGGCCTGATCCAGCAGAACCTGAAAGGGACGTGGATCGAGTTCTGCCAACAGGTCACCTTTATGCACTTCCTGACCTTCGCGGAAATTGACGCTGATGAGCTGTCCATCTACGCGCGGTTTCACGATCACCGAATTGAACGGCGTGACGGTTCCCAAGCCCTGCAGGTACACCGGCATATCGCCCGCGCGAGCACTGGCCGTGACCACCGGCACACTACGCGGACCCTTCATGCCTTTCTTGGCGCTCATGTCCGCTTTGCGGGCGTTTTCCGATTGATACAGCTCGTAACAGCCATAAGCAATCAGCCCAAACACGATCAACCAGACCCACCAATAGTTTTTGGTCGGTCCGGCGTGATCCAAATCGAGGTCTGGATACAGTCCTGGTTCGTTCTTAGAAGAGAGCGCTTCAGTGGGGCGCTCCTCATGCGGTGGTTCTAGCGCGCTCGGTGGCTTCATCCCCTCATCCCAAAAGAAGTTTAGACGGCAATTCTACGGTAATTCTAGAGACGTTTTAATCTTTCACGATGTTACCGCTCAGCGACGTGACGGACAAGGGCGGAAGCGTAAGAACGACTTCACCATTGTTGACGCTGACAGCTAAATCTCGCGGCATGAGCGTATCCGGCGCCTCAAATGTGTTGCAGGCATTCATATCGCCATGGAAAAGCGCCCGCGCTTTGGCAGACTTTACGCTATAACCCTTCACGGCGCATCTAAGGGTGAAAGACTCGTCGTGCTTGGGATTGACCGCCATCAATACGACGTTTTCGCCTTCTATTCCCGCGGAAACGGACAAATCGGAACCGGTTTCGGCAGTCGCATCGGTCTTGATAGCGGTCTTCCCACGTAGCGGCTTGGCTAGTTCAAACGCATAGTAAGACGGCGTCCGCACGCATTTATCACCGGAGGTGAGCAACATGCTGTCGAGCACGTTCACCATTTGCGCGATGTTGCACATAACCAGCTTGTCGGCCTGCCTGTGGAAAACGTTCAGGCCCATGGCTGTGGCCACGCCCGCGCGCATCGTAATTTGCTGCCAAAGCCGGCCATGAGATTTCTCTTCGTCTGGAACCATGCGGTCCCAAACTCCCCATTCGTCCACCATCAGGCCGACCTTCTTTTGCGGATCAAAGGGATCGATCAAGCTGCGTTGGTGAAGAATGGCCGATTCCAATTGCGGGAAGGTGGAGAACTGAGCGGCCATTTCTTCGACGGTGAATTTTGTGGCAGGGAGTTTGCTGTTCGAATAGAAATGCATGGCATAACCATCGGGCATTTTGCGTTTGCCGTGCATGCCGGTGAAAAAATCTTGCGTCCATTCGGTGTTGTCTTTGCTGGGTCCGCAGGCGATCAGGAAGGGCTGCGGCGCATTACCGATTTTGGAGAGGAAGGTGGCGAAGTTGCGGAACTGGGTGGCATATTCGTCGCCCGTGAGATTGCCGCCGCAGCCCCAGAGTTCGTTGCCCACACCCCAATACTTTACGTTAAACGGTTCGGGCGAGCCGTTGCGTGCGCGTTCTTCGGAAAGAGTGCTGCCGGCAGGATAGTTGCAATACTCCATCCAATTACGGAGCTCGGACGGAGCGCCGCTGCCCACGTTGCCTGCGAAATAAGGTTCGGCGCCAATGAGCCGGCAGAGGCCGACGAATTCGTGCGTACCAAAGCTGTTGTCTTCAGTGTATTGGCCCCAATGCATGTTGACGGTTTTGGGCCGTTGCGCAGCCGGGCCGATGCCCTCGCGCCAGTGATAATCATCAGCGAAGCAGCCCCCGGGCCAGCGCAGGACGGGCACACCTAAAGCCTTTAGATATTCGACGGCGGATTTGCGGTAGCCGTTCATGTTGGGAATTGGGGAAGAGGGGCCAACCCAGAGGCCGCCGTAGACGCATGAACCCAGGTGCTCAGCGAAATGGCTGTGGAGTTCTGGTCGAATGGTGGCAATGGTTTCATCGGGGAACAGTTCGAGTTTGCGGCTGGTGGTGGTGGCGCTAAATCCCTTCCGTGGCGTCAGTGCAGTGAACACGGCGGCGCTGCCGGCGGCGAGGAAAGTGCGGCGGTTGCTGAGCATAATAAGGACCGATTGCCATGCTATCAACTTTGCGCGCGTCAGAGTGCTACGATTTCCTCGCCGGAGCCGGCCACTGGCGCGGCAGTTCGGTTCGCCGGATCCGTCCAGAACATGGAATTCGTCTACGAGATTTCTCTCATAGCAATAACTTTCCGCGCCGGCCGATTCACTGTAAGTGCTTATCGAAAAATGCCGTCATGGCCTCGAGCAACTGCGCCAATTTGTACGGATCTTCTCGATAATCATTGTCCGGGATATGGAGAACTTCCAAGTGACTCGCCATGGGAGCATTCTTGTACTTGGCCTTCTTGAAGGCAGCCTGCAAGGTCTCGACCTGCTCTTTCCGGATGACCGGGTTGGCTGGACTATCGGCAACGAAAAGTTGTCCCGTCGTACGTCTGACGCTCTCCAGTGGCGAAGAGTCTTGGTATTCGTTGTAACGGCTGAGAGGCAGGCCCAAATAGCGTTCCGTGAAGTACGCGTCGTAACTTCTCCAGTCGGCGATCGGCGAATCGGCGAAGCCAGCCTTGAATCCTTTGGGAAATTCAAGCATGGCGTGTACTACCGTGTGAGCGCCGTAATCGCAACCCCAAATGCCGAGGCGCTCTTCGTCCACAAAGGGCTGTCGTCGAAGAAAGCTAACCACCTCCCGCAAATCGGCTAGCTCCTGCGCGCCCAGCCGGTAGTGAATCGATTCTTCAAACACATGCCCATAGCCTCCTGCTCCGCGAGTATCTACGGCCAGCACCAGGTACCCTTTGGCCACCATGTACCGGTTCCACGTCATTTGCCATCCGTCCCACGCATCCTCCACCACGCGGCCAGGCGGGCCGGAAAACGTATAGAGAATCACCGCATATTTCTTCCGCGGATCGAAGTCCTTCGGCTTAAACAGGCGCGCTGGCAGTTTCACATTGTCATGCGTCGTGATGGGAATCACCTCACTCGAGACGGCTGCCTGAGAAACCGCCAGTTGTTCCAGTTGAATCGCGGCCCGCTCACCGCTTCGCCGCCACAGAGAAGGAGGCTTGCCGGCCGATGAAAACAAATCCACATATCCATCGCCACTAGCGTCGACACGCACATCATGCCACCCCGCTTCGCTGGTCAGCTTGCTACATTCTCCGCTCTGCGAATCCAAACGGAAGAGATGCTGCTCTTCCCGGTCAACAGTACGCCCGGTGATGAAGACTCTTCCATGCGCGTCGATGGCGCGATGAAGACGATGCACCTCCATGCCGTCCGGCGTGATATCGCGGATCGATTCGCTTTTGAAGTTATAGACGAAGACGTGACGCTGGCCGGAACGTTCGCTTGTGACGGCCACGCTCTCACCAGCGCGTAAAAATAGCGGACTCTCCGGCACGTTCACCCAGTAGCCATCTTTCTCCGTCAGAACCACGCTGAGTTGGGCGCCGTCCGCCAAGCACAATTGCGCTTCGTTTTGCAGACGGTTCATCCGGTACATGGCAACGCGGCGGCTGTCCGGATGCCAAACCACGCGCAGCAAATAGGGCCATTCGCGATTTGATTCGGCAACCGTGCGGATTTCCCCAGACTTGACGTTCAAAACGTTCAAACGAAATGTCGGCAGTTCGGCGCCCGGCACAGGATAGTGATTATTAGAGGAGAAAACCGTTTCGATGTAGGCGATGGAAGACGAATCGGGCGACCACCAGTAATGCCGTTCAACCGGGAATTCGGCGGCGTAGAGCGGGTCGGGTTCACCGGCAAAGACGTTGTCGCTTCCCGAAATGGTCACTTGTTTCAAAGCCTTGCCCGACAAAGATCCTAACCAAAGATTGCGTCTGGAGACAAAGGAAACGGTCTGTGAATCGGGCGATATCTCGACTGAAGAAAAAGATCCCGGCGCCGTGAATCGACCCTCTAACTTACCGGCCGGTAGCTTGAAGATGGAAACAGATGAACGGCCCGCGACCACTAAATGTCCATCGTCGCGAGAGCAGCTCAGCGCCAGCGGAGCGTCCTTTATAGGAATGACCAGTTTCCCGGCGCCGGACCTGGTGTCCGTTACGTCAATATTGCCATCGTTGTTCTGCCAAGCCACCCATCGGCCGGATTGGCTGATGGCAAAAGTGGGTGAAAGCTTAAGCGACTCGGTGGCGATACGAAGAAGCGCATCGTCAGCGCACAAGGCAACATTTGGGCAGAAACAAAGAAAGAGCAACGCTGGGAGCAAGCGCACCGGCAACGGGTAGCTTGCCCGCGGGGACGCGCATAGACGAACTTGCCGAGTTAAGTAAAGCCTCAAAAGTTCACGACGATATTTTGTTTCACTGCCGGGGCTGCGGCATAGACACTGTTGCCGGCTTGGTTGGCAGTCACGCCACAGGTTCCAATATTAGTGAAAGTGACTACGTTTCCAGAAATGCTGCAAGTTCCATTCTGGACAATACTGAAGCTCACGGCCAGACCCGAACTGGCCGTGGCGCTTAGCGTTAACCTGCGACCCAGTATTTGGGCGGGGATGGCATTGAAGGTGATGACTTGCGATTTGAGCGTGGCTGTGACCGTAAAGCTTTGTGTAACGGGTGTGGCAGCGCTGTACACGCTGTTGCCAGGCTGCGAGGCGACAATCGTGCAGGTGCCGGCAGCAAGCAAAGTCGCGGTGCTTCCGGAAACTGTGCAGACACTGTTGGTCGAAGAGCTAAAGCTTACGCTCAGGCCAGAGCTCGCGGTTGCCGTTAACGCGACCGTTGTCCCGCTTGCTTTGCTGCCAGGGGCGGCAAACGTAATCGTCTGCGCCGCCGGGTTGTTTACCACAACAATTTGTCCAACCGCCGGGGCAGCACTATAAGCACTGTTGCCGGACTGATTGGCGATCACGCCACAGTTCCCAACATTCAGGAAAGTGACTACGTTTCCCGAAATACTGCAATTGCCATTCTGGACGATACTAAAACTCACAGGCAGACCCGAACTCGCTGTGGCGCTTACCGTTAACGTGCCCCCCACAATCTGCGCGGGGAGGGAATTGAAAGTGATGGTTTGCGCTTTGAGCGCGTTGGCCGACGTCACCGTGAAGCTTTGTGTAACGGATGCGGCAGCGCTGTACACATTGTTGCCGGGCTGCGAGGCGACAATCGTGCAAGTGCCGCCGGCAAGCAACGTCGCGGTGCCGCCGGAAACTGTACAGATACTGGTGGTGGAAGAGCTAAAGCTTACGCTAAGGCCGGAACTCGTAGTGGCGGTTAATGCGATCGTTGTGCCTGTTGCTTGGCTGGCCGGGGCCGCAAACGTAATCGTCTGCGCTGTTGGATTATTCACCACAACTATTTGCCCAACCGCCGGGGCAGCGCTATAGGCGCCGTTGCCGGCTTGGTTGGCAATCACGCCACAGTTCCCAACGTTCAGAAAAGTGACTACGCTTCCCGAAATACTGCAATTGCCGTTCTGGACAAGACTAAAGCTCACGGGCAGACCCGAACTCGCCGTGGCGCTTACCGTTAACGTGCCACCCACAACCTGCGAGGGGATGGAATTGAAAGTGATGGTTTGCGCTTTGGGCGCCGTCGCCGCGCTTTGAGAAAGCGTGATAGCCAGCATGACAACGTTACGATTTGCGGGCAAGGTAACGCTAGCGGCTGTTTTCCCCGCAGCCAGCGCAAAAGAGTAAGCATAGACATTGCAGGCCAGCCCCGACGTTCCGGAACTGGGGCTGATGCGGTATGTCATTGCCAGAGCCAGCGTTTCTCCAGGGTAATTCTGCGGCCCGCACCAGTCGCTTACGCTTTGCGTAAAGGTGCTGGTGCTGCCATCGGTATACGTCACCACGAAAGACTGACTCGCTTGACTACCGTTTACGGCGGCGCCGGCCAAATTCAGTGTTTGGTAATTCCCCGCCGGCAGCGGAACCGTCACGCTGGAGACGGCGTCCGCAACTCCTGTAGCACCAAAGTAAAAAGGCACGCCCAACGCCGAGATCGAAGCACCCAGCAAATTGGCCGAGTACGCCCAACCTTCACTATCGAATCCGCCGTTGGTAGGCGCTATATTGTTGAGGAAAATCCCGTACACGTTTGCCGCCGAGGCCAGATTGACGGCCACCGGGCTAGCTGTATTGGAAACCCCGACTGACATTGCAATCGATTGCGACATCGCGCCGGAGGTCCCCGTAATGGTTACCGTGGCGGGCGAAGTGGTAACGGCGGCGCTCGAGGAAGCCGTCAACGTCAGCACGTTCCCCACGAACATTGCCGTTACGCCGTTCGGCAATCCGGAAGCCGTCAGCGTCACCGATCCCGTGAATGAACCCACCGGAGTGACTGTGATTTGCGTAGTGGCCGACGAGCCCGGCACAATGTTAAGCACTGGTTGGAAGGTCGACAAATTGTAAGACGGAAAATTGGCCGGCAGCAAACCGTATACCTGCA
>Ga0302319_10027050_pt1 | contig 10074 bp, 9 predicted proteins | sample Bog_T0_2_FD_203319 | JGI IMG/M metagenome (GOLD analysis project Ga0302319, IMG submission 203319) | Peat permafrost microbial communities from Stordalen Mire near Abisko, Sweden - Bog_T0_2 | ecosystem: Environmental > Terrestrial > Soil > Wetlands > Peat | place: Sweden: Abisko, Stordalen Mire...
TGGTCAGCGTGGCCTTCTGGACGGTGCTGCTGACCGGCATCTACCCAATCTGGTTCGCGCAGAGCACGCTGGCCCATGCGGATATTTTTGCGGCGGCATGCACGCTGTGGGGGCTGGTGTTCGCGCTGCCTGACCGCGACCGCAATCCGCGCGCGGCGGCGCTCTGGTTCTGGGCCGCGGCGCTGTCGAAGGAGACGTCGATCGCGATTCCGCTTACGCTGGCCGTACTGTGCGTAGTCGAAGGGTTCAAGGCGCGGCCGTCCAAGCGCAACCGATTATGGCGCGAGGCGGCGTGGCTCGCAAGTTGCGTGCTTCCGCTGGCAGCCTGGTATGCGTACCACTACGCAAAGACCGGATTCCTGTTCGGCAATCCTGAATTCCTGCGCTATAACGCCCAGGCCAATCTTGCGCCGCTGCGGATTCTGGCCGCCTTGGGCCATCGCCTGCTGCACCTCACCGCGCACATGAACATGTTTGTGCCCGTGCTCATGACCGTTGCCGCGCTGCTGTTGAACCCTCGGCCCGATGCGGACGGGCACGAACGGGCGAAGATCAGCGACGCGGCGTTGCGGCGGATCTTGCTTCTGCTGGTGGGGAACGCAGTCCTGTTCAGCGTGCTGGGCGGCGCGCTGCTCACGCGCTATCTGCTGCCCATGTATTCGCTGGTGCTGCTTGTTGCAGTGGCCACGTTTTACCGCCGGGTACCTTATTGGCAGGGGCTGGCCGTGTTTTCAGCGGCGGCGTTCCTGGTGGGCCTGTTCGTCAATCCGCCGTATGGATTTGCGCCGGAAGACAACCTGGCCTACGTGCACGTGGTCCGGCTGCACCTGGCGGGGATTGCGGAGCTCAACAAGAAGTATCCTGGCGCGACGGTGCTCTCCGCATGGCCTATGACCGACGAGCTGACCCGGCCTGAACTGGGCTATGTGAAGCAGGCGTGGGATGTGGACCGGATCGAGGATTTCTCCCAGCCGCAGATTGATCGCGCGGCCGAGGAGCCGGGAAAATTTTCCGCAGCGCTCGTCTTCTCCACCAAATATGATCCGCCGCGGCCGCTGTTGAGTCTGGGCGCAAAGAGCGCGGAGCTCGATGAAAAGTACTTTGGCCTGCACCACGATTTGCCTCCGGAGCAGATCGCCAAACAACTGGGTGGCGACCTGGTATGGGAGAAGGAAGACCAGGGTCAGTGGGTGGCGCTGATCCGCTTCGAGCGGGTGCTGGCGGCGCAGGCGGAGAGCCGGTGAGGAATCTTGCCCTCTCCAGCCAATCGGCAGGCAGTTCGCGGTGTATTCTGAAGGGCTATGAAATGGCCTGCCGAACTGCTCCTCATCCGCCACGCGGAGTCCGCGTATAACAACCTGAAGAAGATGAAGGAAGCGGATCCGGAGTACCAACGCTTCAGAACTCTCTTCGAAACGGACCGTGCGAACCCTGAACTTGAGGGACTCGCTACGCGGCTCCAGCACAGTCACGCGCTGGGCTGCAGCGACCGCGCAACCCCGATCACGGCGCGGGGAGAGCAGCAGGCCCGGATCACTGCGCGCCGGATGCGGGCGTCGGGAGTGGCCGCGCCCGAGATTGTTTTTGTGTCACCCTACCTGCGCACCTGCGAGACGCTGCGCCTGATGAAGGAGGAGTGGCCGGAGCTTGCCGGCGCACGGGAATACCAGGAAGAGCGCATCCGCGAAAAGGATCATGGGCTTGCCCTGCTCTACAACGACTGGCGCATTTACCATGTGCTGAATCCCGCACAGGGCAGGCTGCACGACCTGCTTGGCGACTACGATTATCGCTTCTTGAATGGAGAGAACATCCCCGACGTGCGCCAGCGCACCCATTCATGGATTACGACAATCACGCGCGAGTTTGCCGGTCAGCGAGTGATGGCGATTACGCATCACTTGACCATCCTGGCCGCTCGAGCGAATTTTGAGCGACTGGGGCCGGATGAATTTTTGTACCTCGACGAGCACGAGAAGCCGGTCAATTGCGGCGTGACCTGCTACATCGGAAATGCGCAAGTCGGAAGCCGCGGGAAATTGGAGCTGAAAGAGTACAACCGGCGCTATTATGAGGACGTCGAGATCGTAAATACAGCCGGAGTTGAGGCCCCATGACGGAAAGCGCAGCCGAATATCCCTATGAAACCCGCTTGAACGTTCTTTATCCGCCGCTCCAGGTGATCGACGAGAAAGCGCTGGCGGATGCGTGCGCATACAAATGGTTCAACCAGACCCTGTGCAAGGTGAACGATTCGGTGGTGCGGGTGGGCATTATCGAAGGCGAATACCACTGGCACAAGCACGATGAAGACGACGAGTTCTTTTACGTGGTCGAGGGCAAATTGCTCATCGACCTGGAGGATCGAATCGTTGAACTCGCGCCGCGCCAGGGATTTGTGGTTCCTCGCGGAACGGTGCACCGCACCCGCGCTCCCCAGCGCACCGTGATTCTGATGGTGGAGAACGCGGGCATCATTCCTACGGGGAATTGAGGCCTGCGGCGACTGAGGGCGGTGAGCCAACAGGCCTCGGGTGCAACAGCAAGGTCAAGGAAGGCAGGAGCAAAATGAGTTCGATCTCCGTTGCATGCTACCGGCCCAAGCTGGGATGCGAGCAGGCGCTGCTCGACCTGGTCAATGGTCATCTTCCGCCATTGCGCGAAGCAGGGCTGGTCACTGACCGGCTTCCGATTGTGATGCGCGGCGCGGATGGAACCGTCATCGAGATTTTCGAGTGGGTTTCGGCGCAGGCCATTGCCAGCGCGCACTCCAATCCCGTTGTTCTGGAACTTTGGAAGCGCTTTGAGGCCGTCTGCACCTACGAAATCCCTGGGAATGTGGCCGAATTTCAGCAGATGTTCGCTCACTTTGAGCCGGGGTGAGCACACTTTGATCCGGCCGGAGTTTCTGCTGAAGCGTGGGGGAGCGGCAGAGGCTGGTTGGTCCCGCAGCCCAGACCGCCCGCACCGTACCCGCCTTGCGGTCCAACGCCTATAATCAGGCTCAAGTGGTTACTTCATTCGTATCTCGATTGTTGCGGAGCGCGCGCCCAGTCGCGGCCCTGGGAATTGCCGTCGCTCTGCTCGGAATCTTGACGGTGGCTGCATGCGGACAGACCGCCGGAGACAGCGCCGCCAGCGAGTTTGGTGCCGGGCATGGGCGCATTCTGCTGGTGCTGCCGTTTGACAACCGCAGCGGGCAGCCCAGCCTGGAGTGGATCCGCGAAGCCGCACCGGAGATTCTCAGCAGCCGGTTTGCGTCGGCGGGCTTTGCGCCTATGAGCCGGGCGGACCGGCTCTACGCTCTCGACCACCTGGGCCTGCCGCAGGGGTTTCACCCCTCCCGCGCCACGGCGCTCAAGCTGGCGCAGACGCTGGATGCCGATTCCATTGTTGTGGGCAGCTTCATGACCGATGGAACCGGAATGATTGCCGAGGCGCAGCTGGTGGACGTGCCCCACCTGCGCATGAGCCAAACGGTAACCGCGCGCGGCGAGATGAAAGACCTGGTCGATGTTTTCGGCTCCCTGGCATGGAAGCTGACTCGCCAACTGGACCCCGGGTTCAATGTAGCCGAGGAGACGTTTGTGGCTGCGGGCAAGGGCATGCGGGTGGACGCGTTCGAGCAGTACATTCGCGGCATTACCGAGCCGGACCACGACGAGCGTCTGCGCCACTTGAACCAGGCTGTGACCTTGAGCCCGGAGTATGCTCCGGCCTGGATGGCGCTGGGCCGCGAGGACTACAGCAGCCAGCAATATGAGCAGGCCGCAGCGGCCTTTGCCCGCGTGGGCCGCGACGACCCCAAGCTGCAACAGACCGACGCCCAGGAGGCGGGATTTTACCGCGGCCTTTCCTTGCTGTTTTCCGGCGATTACCCCAAAGCTGAGCAGGTTTTTGCAGCACTGGCGCGGGTTTTGCCGCTCTCTGAGGTGCTCAACAACCAGGGCGTCGCGGTGAGCCGCCAGGGCCATGACAGCATTGCTCTGTTCCGCCAGGCGCTGCAGACGGACCCCAACACGGCCGACTACCACTTCAACCTGGCAGTGAGCCTCAAGCGACACGGCGACGCCGCCGAGGCGCTCACCGAACTGGCCGCGTGTTTGAAGCTGCGGCCCAACGACAGCGAGGCACAGGCGCTCCAGGTCGAGTGGACCGCCGCGCCGGGCAAGCAGGAACCAGCCGCGGACTCTGGATCGGACGACAACGCCAAGGCCGATCCGCTGGAGCGCATCGCCCGCAACTTTAACGCGGTCGCCTTTCGCCAGGCGGCGCAGATGCTTGACCAGGTGGATGAGGCGCGCATGGCCGCTCTGCCTCCCGAGCAGCGGGCGCAGAAGCTGGCCCAGCAGGCGCGCGACTACCTGGACCACGGGCTGCTGCTTGAGGCCGAGCGGCTGGACCAGATGGCGCTGGCCACCGACGATCGCGTCGCTGCCGTGCATGCCGGGCTGGCCGAGATTCGCCAGCGGAGCGGCGATACGGCGAACGCTCGCAAGGAGGCCCGCACCAGCCTGGAACTCATGCCTTCGGTCGAAGCCTATCTTGTGATGGGGCGGCTGGACCTGGGCGCCGGGCATCTGGACGAGGCCACCTACGATGCGGGCGAGGGGTTGCGGATCGAGCCGGGAAACGCGGCATTGCGGGATTTGCAACAAAAGATTGAGGCGGCCAAGGCGCAGCGCAGGTAGGCTGGTGCGCTTGAGCAGCGAAACGGGCCCTTGAAAGCAGCATGCCGTGAAGGAGCAAGCCATGAAGAAGCGCTTAAGCAGGTTGGCGTTCCTGGCCGGTTGGGTTGCGCTTGGTTGTGCGATGTTCGGTTTGAATGCAGGTGGTTTTGCGCAGCAACCGATAGTCGACAAGCTGGTGCTTTCCGACACCATTCAGCCGGTCACCGCTGGGCAGTTGGACCGTGCGCTTGCCCAGGCCAACTCGGACGGCGCCGCGGCGCTGCTCGTTGAGCTCGACACGCCCGGCGGCATGCTCGACTCGATGCGCTCGATGGCCGGGGCGATCCTCAGCTCACGGGTTCCGGTCATCGTCTACGTGGCGCCGGCTGGAGCGCGCGCCGGTTCAGCTGGTTTTTATCTTATGGAGTCGGCGGATATCGCCGCCATGGCGCCGGGAACCAATGCCGGCGCGGCGCACGTGGTCTCGGAGTTCGGCAAGATGGACGACACCATGAGCCAGAAGGTGGAGAACGACGCCGAGGCTCTGCTGCGCTCCTACGTTGCGCGGCGCAATCGCAACGTGGCTGCGGCCACCGCCGCGGCCGCAACCTCGCACTCCTACACGGCCGAAGAGGCGCTCGACCAGCACCTCATTGACCTCATCGCCAACAACGACGCGGCTCTGCTGGCCGCGCTCGACGGCCGCACCATCACCCGCCTTGACGGCAGCAAACTGACGCTGCACCTGACCGGCGCGCGCATTGACCGCCTGAAGCCCACGCTGCGCGAGCAGCTGCTGGGCTGGCTGGTCAATCCCAACATCGCCCTGCTTATGCTGGTGGGCGGAGCGCTGTTGATTTATCTCGAATTCAACACCCCCGGCACCATCGTTCCCGGCGCTCTGGGAACGCTCATGGTGCTGCTGGCCGTCTTCGGGCTCGATCTGCTGCCCATCCGCTATACGGCCGTGCTGCTGCTGTTGGCGGCACTGGCGCTGCTGGCGCTTGAGGCCAAGGTGGGCGGACACGGCGCTCTGGCGATCGCGGGCATCGTCTGCCTGACCTTTGGCATGCTCACGCTGGTGGCTGCGCCAGTGCGGGAGATGGGCGTGAGCCCGCTGATTGCGCTGGCAGTGAGTGCGGCTTTTGGTGGAATCACCGTCTTCCTGCTGCGGCTGGCGGTCAGGGCGCGGCGCATGAAGACACGGCTCGGCATTGACGCGATGATGGGGGCAGAAGCGAGGGCAATGGAGCCGCTCGCGCCCGAGGGGCATGTGCTGGTGGGAGGCGAGATCTGGCGCGCCGTGGCCAGCCAGCCGGTGGATGCCGGAGCCGCTCTGCGTGTGGTGGGCCACGAGGCCTATCTGCTGCGCGTGGAGCCGGCCGGCCCTGTGCATCTGGCCGCGTCGCACGGGTAAGCTTGAAAGTGTTGGCCGGCACGGCTTGGAGTAGAATCCGTGCTAGGCGAGGAAAGCGAAATGTTCACTGCATTGCTGGTTGTGGTTGCTATCGTCGTTCTCTATTTTCTCAACTCCATCAAGATTCTGCGCGAGTATGAGCGTGGCGTCATCTTCCGCCTGGGCCACGCCCTGCTCACGCCCAAAGGGCCGGGTCTGATCTTCGTCTTCCGCCCTTTTGATCAGATGGTGCGGATCTCACTCCGGCAGGACGTGCTGGAAGTTCCGGCGCAGGACGTGATTACACGCGACAACGTGACGCTGAAGGTAAACGCGGTGGTTACGCTTTACGTCATCGATCCCAACTCCGCCGCCATCAAGGTGGCCAACTACGTTTACCAGACCTCGCAGTTTGCGCAGACCACGCTGCGCTCGGTCCTGGGCGAGGTGGAGCTGGACGAACTGCTCAGCCATCGCGACAAGCTGAACCTGAAGATCCAGACCATCATCGACCAGCGGACTGAGCCGTTTGGGGTAAAGGTGGTTTCGGTCGAGGTAAAACAGGTCGACCTGCCGGAGCAGATGCTCCGCGCCATGGCCAAACAGGCCGAGGCGGAGCGCGAGAAGCGTTCGAAGATCATTCACGCCGAGGGCGAGTTCAACGCTGCGCAAAAGCTGGTGGACGCCGCCGCGCTGATGGCCACGCAGCCCATGACCCTGCAACTGCGTTATCTGCAAACGCTGTCCGACATCGGCGTGGAAAAGAACACGACCATCGTCTTCCCACTGCCGCTGGAGATGATGACGTTGCTGAATAAGCTGGGGACCATGGCGCCAGCCAAGCCGGCGCTGGACAAGGCGCCGGAGTAACCGATATGGGTCGTGTCGGCGCGGCTTCGAGCGCGCACGCCCGGAAGGTGCATCGAAGCATCAAGTGAGCTGTGGGTTGTGGTTGCAGAGCGGCTTCGGGGATGGGGCATGAGGGGAGCTTTCGACGACATGGAATTTCAGCCGGCCGAGCCCCGGCATGACACCGAGCTCACTCTGAGCTCGACCACGCTGCTGCTGATCTTCTTCGGGCTGGTGCTGCTCTGCGGCCTCTGTTTCGGCCTGGGCTATGCCACCGGGCATCGCGGCGCGTCCGATGCTGTGCAGGTGCCGGCCACGGCGAGCGCGCAGCCCCCAGCTCCCATGGAGAGCGGCCGCCCCAAGCCCTCAGCAGATGCGCAGACCAGCGCCGCCCCGCCCAATGCTGCCAGCGATCAGGCCGCCGTAGCGCTGCCGAGCCCGGCGATGGCGGACGGCTCACCGCCCGCGGAACCCCAGGTCAAGCCAGCATTTGCGAGTACCGTAAACCCTGTGCAGGCTGGCCAACTGCCCGCCGCAGCGGTGACTCCGGCCATGGGCTCGCTGATCGTGCAGATTGCCGCCGTCTCCCAGCAGGAAGATGCGGACGTACTGATGAGCGCATTGCGCCGCCGCGGCTATGCGGTAGCCGCGCACCGCGAGCCGCTGGACGGGTTGATCCACGTGCGCATCGGGCCATTCAAGACCCGCGATGAAGCGGATGCCTGGCGGCAGAAGCTGCTCAACGATGGGTACAACGCCATCGTGCAGCCGTAAATCGCAGCCTGCTACAGCAGGCCATCCCATAGGCGGCGCTCCGCTTCCTGGGGCTTCTGCTCAACGCGATTCTGCACATCGAAAGCCATGGTCGGCCGGGTTTGCGCGTTGTATTCCGGCCAGACGGGAATGCCGGTCGCCGCGGGCGCTTCTCCGCGCAGAAACGCAACCCAGGCGTGATGCATCTCGACGGCCAGATCGGCCTCCGCCTGTGCGTTTTCCGCCGTCGCCGAGGGCCGGTCCCAAACCAGCCGCACGTCGAGACCGTGGAAGGCGTAGCCCTTCAAGAAGCCGCTGCTCTCGGCAAAATCCAGCCGATAGACGAACGCGCTCCCTCCGCCTTTGATGTGCGCATCGACCACCCGCAGCGAGGGAACCCAGTACTCCTCGGCTGTCACCGCGCGGATGCGGAGCTGCTCGTCCGTCATCTGCGGATAGACGCAGCGGTATTTGGCGAGCACGGTGTCGAAATCGGCGACGGACGCATTCGCGAGGTTGGCAGAGCCGGGGTCCTTACCGGGATGCGGCCCCAGGAAGGCCGCGCTCTCATCACGATTGGTGCCGACGAGCAGCCGCTTGCCGCGGCTTGAGCCCGCTGCAATGGACTCGACCGGGCGCACGGGCAGCAGCGCGTCACCAACCTGGCAGCGTAACGGATAGCGTTGCGGCCACGCGGCCAGGAACTGCTTCTGGGTTTGGATCAACGCATTCGCGGGCGCGGTGAGGAGCGATGCAGTGCCGTTTTGTGCGCGCCAAGCATCGCTGAATCCGTGCGCTACGCTCTCACATTGCGCGCGGGTAAACACGCGCTCTGCGCCCCCGCTCTCTGAGATCATCTGCTGGAAGAGCGGCCGTGATGCGGGAATTCCCATCAGCGTGCAAGTGAGTTTGGCGCCCGCAGATTCGCCGCCAATGGTGACCCGCGTTGGGTCGCCGGCGAAGGCCTCGATATTGTGCTGAATCCACTCAAGCGCGGCGATCAGATCGCGCAGCGCATGGTTGGCGCTGCCCGCGTACTCCGCGCCCAGCAGCGGTTCCAGGTCGAGAAAGCCGAACACGCCGAGCCGGTACGCAACCGTGATGCACACGATGCCCTGCTGCGCCAGTGCGGTTCCGTCGAACATGGGCTCGAACGCGCTGCCGCCGGTAAAGCCGCCGCCGTGAATCCAGACATAGACAGGGAAGGGGCCTTTGCCCGTGGGCGCCCAGATGTTGAGGTAGAGGCAGTCTTCGCTCTGATCCACGCCGGGCGCATCCGATTGCATGGCTGCGGCGCGAAAATGCGTCGCGTCGCGCTCCGCGGCCCAGGGAATCACGGCAATCGGCGCGCGGAACCGCAGCGGGCCAATAGGCGGCTCAGCGAAGGGTACTCCGCGAAAGACATTGACGCTGGCTGCTTGCTCGCCGCGCAGCGGACCGGAAGGCGTGCGCAGGGTGACGGAGCCTGAACCGGCGAGCGCACTGAGCGGACCATTGCGAAGCGCGAGAGCCGCCAGGCCTGCGTTGGCGATGAACCTGCGGCGAGAGAAGAGAATTGGCTGCATATTGGCTTGGCCTCCGGCAACTCCGACAAGAAAGCTATTCCCGCTGGAGTGTGGCGTTCAGTTACGCATCCACTCCGGCAGACCGGAAGCAATTCCGGCGCGGACAGCGGCCATCAGTTCTTCGCGGCTGGCGTAGCTCGCAGGGTAAATGGGCGGGTGGAAGACGATGTGGGCAATACCGGCGCGGATGCGGTTGCTGCCTTTGGCCATTAGCGCCTCGGTGCCGTAGATGGAGACCGGAATGCATGGCGCGCCGGTCTGCATGGCCAGATAAAACGGGCCTTTCTTGAAGGCCAGCATGCGCCCGTCCGGGGAGCGCGTACCTTCAACGAATGTGGTAATGTGCAAGCCCTTCTGGAGCACGCGCCGGGCGGCGGCCACGCTCTCCTGCGCGCCGGCGGCGCTGCCGTCGCGGCTGACTGGAATGAACTCGCCCAGCCTGAGGGCCGTGCCGAAGACCGGGACCTTCATGAGCGATTTTTTCAGGAAGGCCGAGGTGCGGCCGGGGATGCGCGGAAGCAGCGCGGGCGGGTCAAGATTGGAGATGTGGTTGGCCATGAAGATGCACGCCGTCTGAGCGGGGACATTCTGCTGGCCGGTGGCTACGATGCGCACGCCGATGAGGCGATAGCCGATGCGCACGATGAGTTGCGAGAGGTTATAGAGCGGCAGCGCGTTGCCGGTAAGCATGGCCCAGGGAATGGAGACGATGGCCGTGGGAATGCCGAGGACGATCATGACGGCCAGCAGGGTGAGCGAGCGGATCATGCGGAAGTGCTCCCCTCGGCGCCATCGGGGAAGAGCAGTCTGAGGCGCGCGGGCAGCTTTTCATAGATACCGT
>Ga0302319_10027052_pt1 | contig 10073 bp, 9 predicted proteins | sample Bog_T0_2_FD_203319 | JGI IMG/M metagenome (GOLD analysis project Ga0302319, IMG submission 203319) | Peat permafrost microbial communities from Stordalen Mire near Abisko, Sweden - Bog_T0_2 | ecosystem: Environmental > Terrestrial > Soil > Wetlands > Peat | place: Sweden: Abisko, Stordalen Mire...
TTTTCCTTCCAGCCTGGAGGACTCCACCCCTCCGGAGGCTTGGCCAGGAACAGGGCCGCCGCTAACACAACGAAGCCCTGAATTATTCCCCACGTAATGAATGTGTGCTGGTATCCCGAGGCCTTCATCATGTTGGAAATCGGAATGATGGTTAGAGCGGTGCCAACCCCGTAGGCTCCCGCGGTGAGTCCGACACAAAGACCGCGATGATCGGGAAACCACTTGAGAGCGTTGCCGATGGTTCCACCGTAAACCATTCCGGCGCCGACTCCGGCCAGCCCGTACCAGAAATAAAGAGAGCCCAGAGTTTCGGCCTGGCCCGAACCAATCCATCCCAACCCGACTGCGAGAGCGCCGACTCCGAGCATGAAGCGGGGGCCAATGCGATCGACGAGATAACCTTCAAACGGAACCAGCCAGGTCTCCAGTGCGATGAAGAGCGTGATGGTCCATTGCACATCCACCAAGGTCGCGTGCAAGTGAGATTGAATGGGCTTGGTGAAAACCGTCCACGCGTATTGCAGGTTGGCGATAGCCATCATGGCAAAAATACCTGCAATCAACTGAATCCAGCGATTGGGTATGCGGGAGGGAGGAATCAGCGATGCCGGGGAAATGGTAGGTGCGGCCATAGGATGTGCCCTCATGACTGCCTGCGCCGGTTAGTTTTAGCACGCCAACTTCCAACTGTACAGCGGGCACTCTGTGTCGCGGACACGCTGGTACAGCGGGCGGGCACCTTATTTATAGCCAACTCGGCAAAGCCTCAGACGTGCAATCGGTTGCAACCTATCGGCATGGGGAATGCCCAGCCCCGAAGCTGCCGAATGCCAGGACTCCGAACAACGGAAATAACATCACAAAAAGGGGACACTTCTAACGAGTTAAGGATGGGGACATTTCTAACGAGCTTTGACAATGCGATGTTGGTGACGTTGCAGGATGCTGCCGAACGCGATAACATTAGTGGTTCGCGATTCGCGTCCTCACCCGTCTTCCTCAGGACATTGGTCCAGACATCGGTGAAGATATTCGCTGCAAACGTTTCAAAGTGCGGAAGTGGTGGAACTGGCAGACACACCATCTTGAGGGGGTGGCGCCGAAAGGCGTGGGGGTTCAAATCCCCCCTTCCGCACCAAAGCTTCTGTGGCAGAATCGTTCTAAGAGCTCTTATTCCGAAGGATTTAGGATTCGACCCATGCTGATCGTTCTGGTAACCATTATTCACGTTATTGTCTGCCTTTTTCTGATCATTGTGGTTTTGCTGCAGAGCGGCAAGGCGGGCGACATCTCGGCCGCGTTTGGCGGGCAAGGCAGCCAAGCCGCATTCGGCCCGCGCGGCGCGGCGACCGCTCTGTCGAAGGCCACGACCATCTCCGCGGTTTTATTCATGCTCACCTCCGTGACGCTTTCCATCAATGCCATCAAGCACGGCGGATCGAGTTCGAATTCCGTGCTGCAGGGAGTGAAGTCGGCTCCGGCAAAGACGCAGCCGGCCGCGCCCGCAACTCCGCCCGCAGTTCCTCAGAAATAGAAAAGCCTTTAAGAAATAGAAAAGCCTTTGAGCAGATACTGTTGAGGCCCCGGGCTGCAGGTTTTCGCGGCCGGATTTGCGGGTTCTGCTGTAATTGAATTTCCCATATGTGAGTGCTACCATCCGATTGTCGGCACTAATATTTTGGAGGGATTTTCATGTCAGATGAAAGCAGCAGCTTTGGTTGGTTCCTGGCCGGTTTGGGTCTGGGTGCGGTGGTAGGAGTGTTGTATGCGCCGCGCTCAGGAAGCGAGACCCGGGAGGCGATACTGAATCGCGCCGAAGAGGGTCGGGAGTACGTTCGCACTCGCGCCCGCGATGCGAAGGATCAGGCGTCGGAGTGGGTGGATCGCGGCCGCGATGTAGTCAACCAGCAAAAGGATCAATTCCGCGCAGCGTACGAGGCGGGGCGTCAGGCGTACCAGGATGCCACTTCGGACTCAGCGGCGCCTGCAGCCGCGTCGCCTAAGAACATCTAATAGCTTGAGTGATTAGCGGCTTGCGGGTGGCTTGAGCAATTAGAAGGAGGGCCATTTTTATGGAGAACTTACTTCCGATATTTGTTGCCCTGACGGGGATCGCCGTGCTCTTGCAGGCAGGACTGCTGCTCGGCATGTACTTGACGATGCGCAAAACCGGCGCCCGCCTGGAAGAGCTGGCCACAGAAGTCAAGACCAAGGCCTTGCCCGCGATCGAGTCCACCAAATCCACGCTGGAATCGGCGCAAGCGATCATCAACGAGTTTCAGCCAAGGGTGAAAGTCATTATTGAGAACGTGGAGGAAACCAGTTCCGCCATACGTGCGCAAGTGGATCGCGCCAACGCCGTGGTCAATGATGCAGTGGACCGGGCGCGGTTGCAGATCATTCGCGGTGACGAGATGCTTACCCGCACGCTGGACAAAGTAGAGAATACTTCCGACATCGTGACCAGAACCGTGGTTTCGCCGGTGAAGCAAGTATCCGGAATCATCCAGGGAGTTACGGCCGGGGTGGAGTTTCTTTTCGGCAACAAAGGCCGCAAGAACGGCCGGAGCCGTGAGGCTCGAGGGCCGATGCCCCAGGACGAGATGTTCATCTGAACGGAATCTTCTGCACATGCATTCGGTAATCCGGGTCGAGTCGCCGCGCGGATACGATTCCCGGCAACGCATGAATTCTCATAGGCTCGCCTAATTAATTAGACCGCGCCGCCCACACCGGAGATCGGAGACGTGATCCTCTTCACTTGTGATGGTGTGGCGTCCTGGCTGAACAGACCCAATGCAATCATAGCTCCACAGGGTGGCAGCAGAGCCCACACCTGAGAATGTGAAGCCGCCATTCCGGACAGCCCTGCGCCGACCAGAAATCCCGACCATAGGGTTGCGTCAATTCGAGCGCGGGCGAAATACGAATCCTTTGAGCCTTGTCCTTCGGTCAGAGGTTTCCGCCCGGCGGCCGCAGCCAGATTGCCGCCTATCCTGTTCAGCGCGCCAGTCACGAACGTGAGACTCACCGATTCTGCGCCCACCCTGGCCAATGCAGGATTCATCATCCCCATGCTCACGCTGAGCAGAGCGATTTCGGCAAAGGCATTCCACAGGCCATGCCGTTCAAGACCAGCCACGGTCGCAAGCAGCCCTGCAATCACACCGAAGATAAGGCGACGGGAATAACGCAGTCTGGATTGACAAAGGAGGTTTCCCAGGAAACTCCCAGTGACAAAGGACAGGACGGCTATTGCCGAAGGCAACGCGGATTGGAAATTGCCCTGTCCACTCTTGAGTCCGGCGAAAGTCGTGTTTCCGCTCATGAACGAAACATAGGTTCCCAGGACAAGAAGTCCATAGCCGTCCAAATAGCCGGCGACGAGGGCAAGGAAAACGGCTAACGTCCACTTTGCTTGTGTCTCATCTAGGACTAGCTTCATGGCAGTCTGCCGACCTCCACGGGCGAGCCTGCGATTTTCTCAGCGAGGAATCTCATCCGAAATTGCTATTGCTCGAGAGCGGCAGATCGCGGACTCGCGTGCCAGTGGCGGCGGAAATCGCATTACACAGCGCGGCGACGAACGGCGGTACTCCCGGTTCTCCGACGCCGGCGGGCGGTGCCGAGCTCTCCGCGATGTAGACATTCGTCTGAACCGGAACCTCGTTGATCCGGGCCACGGGGTAATCATTGAAATTGGATTGTTGGATAACGCCGTTCTTGGCAGTGATCTCGCCGCTGCGCACGATGCTTGTGCCGAAAACCACCGCGCCTTCGAATTGCGCGCGGGTCGCTTCCGGATTGATGACGAGCCCTGCATCCAGCGCTGTGTCGACGCGCGGAATGCGGATCTCTCCGTCATCACTCACTTCCACTTCCACGACGGTGGCCACATAACTCAGGAAACTGCGATGGGCGGCGAATCCAAATCCATGCCCTTTCACGCTCTTCTTTTTGGCCCAACCGGATTTCTCGGCAACCGTTTCAATGACCTTCCGCAGGCGGCCGGTTTCCCAGGGATAGGTTTTGTAATCCGCACCGTAGTTCGGATACTGCACGTTGGTGAAGTCCAATGTGCGCGGCGGTCCGATAAGGTCCAACAGATACTCCACTGGATCGCGATTGGCGCGATGGGCCAGTTCGTCGGTGAAACACTGAACTCCAAAGGCGTGATAGATGTTGGCCACCGATCGCAACCATCCGATCCTGACATGTGCCTGCGCCGGGCCGTTCTCGATGCGTATGTTGGGCAAATCATAGGGAAGATCCGTCCAACCCTGTGCCAGGTGCGGCGGATCGCCATAGACAGCGTTCACATCGAAGATGGAGGTGATCGGAGGAAACACTGATCTCTGGAGCCACGCCGTGGGCTTCCCCTTGTCGTCGACGGCTGCCTTCAAATACATCGCAGCCACGGCGTTGTAATAGTCAAACTTCACATCGTCTTCCCGCGTCCACACAACTTTTACGGGGCGGCCCAGCTTCTTGGATAAAACTGCAGCCTCCGCAACATAGTCAGGCTTGGACTTTCTTCCGAATCCGCCGCCCAACAATGTGACGTGGCAAATCACGTCTTCTTTCGGAATGCCGAGTTCGGAGGCTATAATCGCCTGCGCCGCCTGAGGATTCTGGGTGGGCGCCCAGGCAGTGACTTTTCCGTCTTTGAATTCGGCCAGCGCCACCAAGGGCTCCATCGGGGCGTGGGCCAGCAGCGGAACGTAGTAGTCGGCTTCATACACATTTGTAGTGGGAAACGCTTTGTCGGAGTCGCCCACGCTGCGGATAACCTTCCCCGGCTTGTGCGCGGTCTCTCGCAGTTCTTTTTTATATTCGACGGAGTCGTAGGATTCGTTCGGCCCGTTCTCCCAGGTTATCTTCAACTTCTTTCGGCCCTGAAAGGCAGCCCAGGTGTTGTCGGCAATCACGGCAACTCCGCCCAGAGGCTGGAAGGCAGCGGGAGGCTTAAATGGATCGATGCGAATCGTCTGCTGCACGCCCGCGACCTTCAGCGCCTCCTGATCGTCGAGCGTGGTTATTTTCCCGCCGAAAACCGGAGGATGTTCGACCGATGCGTACACCATGCCGTCAAGGCGCGCATCCATTCCATACATCGCTTTTCCGGTGCAGAGTTTCTCCAGGTCAACGCTGGTCATTCCCTTTCCGATATACCGCCACTCCGAGGGCTTCTTCAGTTGAAGCTGTTCTTTCTTTGGCACTGCGAGCTTCGCGGCACCCGAGGCCAACTCACCGTAACCCAGGCGTCGGCCCGTTGCCTTGTGAACCACGGCATGCAGTTCGGTGGAACACTCCGTGGCAGGAACATTCCACTGCAGCGCCGCCGCCTGAATCAACATGAAGCGCGCCGCGGCACCGCACTCTCGCATGGTGTCAAAGAATCTCCTGACGGATTGCGAGCCGTCAGTATTTTGATCGCCGTAGCGTTTATCGCCAATCGCCTGGTCGATCTTCACGCGGTTCCTGTCGGCGTCAAGCTCATCTGCCAGCACGAGGGGCAACGATGTACGGATTACGGTTCCCATCTCTGACCGGTGGGCCACGATGTAGACGGTTCCATCCGGTTGAATCCCCACAAAAAGATTGGGATGGAGGGTCGCCCTGTCCGCTTCGGTTCCACCGTAGGGGATCTCTACTTGCGCCATCATCGGCGGGATATACCGGACGGCGAGAATGAATGCGCCCGCGCCAAATGCGCGTTTGAGGAATCTGCGCCGGCTTACATTTTCGATTTGCGTCATGCGATTTTCCCCGCCGCCAGCTTGATCGCCTGGCGAAGTCGTTGGTAGGTTCCACAGCGGCAGATGTTGCCGGCCATGGCGTCGTCGATTTGCTCGTCCGTAGGATGAGGAGTGCTTTTCAAGAGTGACACTGCCGACATGATTTGACCCGACTGGCAGTATCCGCACTGCGGGACGTTCAGTTCCATCCAGGCTTGCTGAACCGCATGGAGTCCGTTTGTCCCAAGGTCTTCAATGGTTCGGATCTCGGCGCCGGCCGCCGCGCTCACCGGGGTAACGCACGAGCGGAGCGCTTCTCCGTTCTTATGAACAGTGCAAGCGCCGCAGAGAGCCATGCCACAGCCAAACTTGGTTCCCGTCAATCCCAGGACGTCCCGCACGTACCACAGCAGAGGCATGTTGGGATCGCCATCGAACGAGCGATCGATTCCGTTCACCTTGAGCTTCACCATCAGGATTTCTCCTTTTGCGTATCAGCCCAGCATTCTACGTGCCACATAAAATAGAAAGCAATTGGAAGCAAAAGCCCAGCCATCGGCAGATCGAAATGGCATGTAGTGCCCCGCGCTCGACTCTGGAGGCTTGTCGCGTTCTTTCAGCGAACGCCCTACTCTAAACGCCCTGCTCTAATTCAGGAGCAGGGCGGTTTTTTCTCGGCAATTGTCCCAGACAGATCTCAAGCTGTTTTCCGCGGGGACCCCTTGAGACTGAGGCGAGACAGCGCTGCCTCGATCGCATCGGCGCTGCGCTGCAACCCTTGTTGTTCCGCAGCGGACATTTCGGGATCGAGGACGCGACGCACGCCTTCCCGGCCAATGACACTTGGCAAGGAAAGCGTTACTCCGAAGGTTGGGTTGTAACAACCAACAGGAATCACTGCCCCCTCATTGCGGAGGATCATCTCCGTGAGTCGCGCGGAGACCATCCCTATGCCGTACTGGCTGGCGCCGATACCTTCAATGACCGTGATGTTGGCGTAACGCACGTCGCGCTCGAGTTCCTCACGCACCGTTTGTTGGGCTGCGCTCTCCCCAAAGAGGTCCAATACCTTTCTGTCACCCACTCGCGCCGATGACCACAGGAAAACCTCCGAAGCACCATGCTCACCTACGACCAGCGCCTCCACGTCCGACGCCCTGACGTTCAGACGCTGCCCCAGATGAAACCGGAATCGTAACGTGTCGAGAGAGGTGCCGGTGCTCAGCACACGCTCGTGCCCCAACATACGCACTACGTCAGCCAGTGCGTCCGGTGGATCGGTTACGACCAGGATCAGCGCGTCGGGAGCGAACTGATGGATCTGCGGGACGATGTCTCGAAATACTGCAGCATTGGCATCGAGCAAGCGGAGCCTTCCGACGGGATCGCTGCGATCGGTTGCGCCTCCGGCTTTCTCGTTGACGCCAGCCGTGATCATTACTACCGAGGCGCCGGCGAGATCGGAATAGTCGCCGTCGCGCAGCGTAATCGGCGGCGACAGGACCGCGCCGTATTGCACGTCCGTTACGATGCCCTTGGCCCGCTTGCGGTCCCGGTTCACCAGCACGACCTCGCGCGCACTTCCGCGCATAACCATCGCCAAAAAGCATGCGGAGCCGACCGCGCCCGCTCCCACGATTCCGACTTTCATTCTGTCCTCCTCTTTGATTGCTTTTGATATGACTCGAATGACAGTGCAATCGTGGCACCAATACCTCAGGCTATTGAAAGCGAGGCCGCAACCGGCGGCACAGCTTTTACGGAGAAGCTGACGGTGTCACGGTGTCAACCGACGCGAAAGGGTGTGATCCGAAAGAGAGGCGGAACACTTATGCCTGCATTGCTGGCCCCACCCTATTCTGGCTGCCTTGAAACCCAGGCCGGGCAATACCGAGCTTCTGCATCTTGTGGATCAGCGTAGTGCGTTTCAGGCCAAGTTTGGTGGCTGCGCCTTTCGGGCCGCCGATGATCCAGCCGACTGTTTCCAGCGTGCCTAGAATCAGAGTCCGTTCGGAATCTCGTAGCGTGGTTGCACCCGGAAGGCTAGCGGCGCGAAGCTCAGGATCGGGGGCGGGCAAAGGATTGGGAAGCACACCATGATTTGAAAGGATTACGGCACGCTCGATCAGGTTTTGCAGTTCGCGGATATTCCCCGGCCACTTATAGGAAGTGAGCGCAGCCATTGTTTCCAGAGGAATGTGTTTGATTTCCCGGCCCATCCGGCGGCCCAACAGCTGGACAAAATGCGCCACCAGTGCGGGAATGTCTTCGCGGCGCTCTCGCAAAGGCGGCAGGAGGATGGGGAAGACATTGAGGCGATAGTAGAGGTCGCCACGAAATTCGCCATGATTCACCATGTCCGTCAGATTGCGATGGGTTGCAGCCACCAGCCGCACATCCACCTGATGAGTGCGAGTGCTGCCCAGGCGCTCGAATTCCTGCTCCTGCAGGACACGCAGCAATTTGGGCTGCAGCGCGGGCGGAATATCGCCAATCTCGTCGAGGAAAAGTGTGCCTTTGTCGGCGAGCTCGAAGCGGCCCAGCTTTTGTGCGATGGCGCCGGTGAATGCGCCTTTTTCGTGGCCAAAAAGCTCACTCTCCAGCAGATCCAGCGGAATGGCCGCGCAATTCAAGCGTACGAAAGGCCGCCCGCATCTTGAGCTGATGTTGTGGATCGCGTGTGCGATGAGTTCCTTGCCGGTGCCGGTTTCGCCCTGGATCAGCACGGTGGAACCCGTGGGCGCCACTCGTTCGACCTGTTCGAGCACTGCTTCCAGCGCAGAGCTATTGCCTATAATCTGCTCGAATCTGCGATCGCAAGAACCCTGATCACCCGTTTGCCATGTTCCCGTAGCTGCCACAGAGAACCTCCTCGCACTGCGTGCAACTCTTCTTATCTGGGCTCAACGCTCCAGAGCTGCCCGGACACTCTCGAGCAGAATCTCATCATCGAATGGTTTTGCCATGAACTCGACCGCGCCCGCTCGCAACGCCTGCATCCGCATCTTCTCGTCGCCATGCGCCGTGATGAAGATGGTCGGAATCCTGCATTGATCCGCATTCAGCTTGGCCTGCAATTCCAGACCGGACATTCCCGGCATGCGGATGTCGGCGACCAGGCATCCAACTTTGTTCTGCCGGCCGGACTTTAGGAATTCCTCGGCTGAGGCGAACACTTCCGCCGGCACGCCCGCCGATTTCATCAAGCCCTGCAGGGCGCTGCGCATCAAATCATCGTCATCAACAATGGCTACCATTCTCCCCTTCTTTCGGACGAGCATGAGGGAACGTTAGCAGCGCGGTCACGGTAGCGCAATTATGCTTAAGTGGCGGCGGACTCATACTTTGGTATAGGGCCGGAGTGGTCTGTGAGAAATTGACAATTTCGCCGCCGCGGCTCAATTTAAATACAATATCCTCCGGTGCCGTCGCACAGGGCGCAGCGGACCGATAAACTATGACGGACTGGAAGATTCCGCCTCCCATGCTTCAAAAGCTTCGGACAGAAGCGTCCGACCCACATGGGCTTCGACAAGCAGGTTGGCACTACGGACTCGCGGTTGTTTCCGTTGGAGTCGCGCTGGCGGTGGCGTTGCTGGTGGGGAGAGGTTTCGATGTTCGCGGAGCACTCTTTCTTACTGCTGTTGCTCTAACGGCTTGGTTTGGTGGAATGGCCCCAGGCCTTACCGCTTTACTCCTTTCCGTAGTGAGTCTGGGCTATTTTTTCCAGCCGCTGGTGCCCTACATTGAGCTCGCGGGGATTCGTGTGCCCTATCGTGTCTTATCCCTGACGTTCTTTGCATTGTTGGCGCTAATCGTGTGCTGGCTCAGTGCCTCGCGACGGAGGGGCGAGAAAGCGCTGCGAGAGAGCGAGCAACGCTGGCGGAACCTTACTGAGGCGTTGCCCCAGTTGGTATGGGGTGCGGGCCCGGACGGCGCTTGCGACTACTTCAGCACACAGTGGACGATCTATACCGGCGTCGGGGAGAGTGACTTGCTGGGATGGCGCTGGATGGAAACGTTGCATCCGGATGATCGCGAACCTACCCGGCAATTCTGGACCGAATCTGTGGCCGGGCGTCAGCCTTATGACGTGGAATACAGGATTCGCCGGAGCGATGGGACGTACGGATGGTTTAAAACCCGCGGAACGCCCATTCGGGACCACGACGGAAGGATCGTGAAATGGTTCGGAACGTGCACTGACATCACCGACCGGAAGCGAGCGGAGCAGGAACTGAGAGAGCGTGAGTTAGAACTGCGCCAGGCCCGCGATCTACTCGAGAGCAAGGTGATGGAACGCACACAGCAACTGGGTCGCAGCGAAGCTTACTT